>Ga0228710_1001033_pt1 | contig 40095 bp, 15 predicted proteins | sample MedpolnodulmetaG_FD_177995 | JGI IMG/M metagenome (GOLD analysis project Ga0228710, IMG submission 177995) | Root nodule microbial communities from Medicago polymorpha collected in Santa Monica, California, United States - pink nodules | ecosystem: Host-associated > Plants > Roots > Nodule... | reverse complement strand
AGTACAAGACTTTTTTTTACAAAAGCCTGATTTAACAGATCATACTACAAACCCCAAAAAGCCTTTAGGAATTACCCTAAATCATAAGTTTGTTATTCTTTTTAGGCCAAATACCTCCATGTGTCCTTTAAGTTTGATAAGAATATAGGTTAGTCATTTATCATGTGTAATAATCACATTTTTTTTTAGAAATGTAACAATCACATTTATCATCAATAGAAAGATTCTTTGTGTTTTCTCTCATTTCTTCCTTAGATGTCATATCTCATAACATGGTATCACAGCTAACCTGGTATCCACCTTGAAGGATATTTTCCGCTGCATTTTCTCGAGAAATTTATTTTTCTCAGCTTCAGTTTTACTTTCCTTTCTCATTCATTTTTTTCTTTTTCTCTCACGATCAATTTATGTTGCATCTATTGGAACAAATGTATTTAACATTACCCTTTGAGTTTTGATGATAGCAAGGTATTAAAAAATGCCAATTGGATATGCTAATATTTGTTCAAGTGTGCAGGACCATAGACAAAAAATTTAAGTGTCTTTATAGGAACAAATGAGAGCAATGAAGTCTACAAAAAGGGAGCTTGTATTACAAGATAGAGTTGGAATAAGATAACATCTGAAGATTTTTGAAACTGCTCATCAGAAGCAGTTCATCAGAAGCTGCTACCAGAAGTTGACGTCATTAGAAGCAGAAGTTCATCAGAAGCTGAAAGACTGGAAGCTTTAGAGTTTGTTAAAAGTTGTTATTCACATGCATATGATTTCAGAAGGAATGGAAGCCTGGAACAACGGCTAATTCAGAGGAATTTGAAGGCATTGGATGCTTATCCACTGAAAAGCGCAGAAAAGGAAAATAGTACAAGTGTACAACAACTACTCCACTACTCCACTCTTCATGTCTGCAATAGTACAACATAACAATTATATCAACGCTGGTGTCTCTCTATTCTTGGAAGGGATTTGAAATTGTTCCTTCATAGGACAATAACCAAATCAAGTAATAGATCATTGGTGATTTGATCAAGTTCCAACAACGACTCTTTTTGATGTGCTGGTAATCTACAACGTTCCTCTCACACATCTATATAAAGGAGTGAAGACTTGAAGATTGTAAGAGGCTCACAACAATTTACAAGTGCCAAAACTCTACTGAAATTGTTTCACATCAAAGTTCACTTAGAATTTCTTAACAGCTTTCATATCTTATAAATTCTAGAGTCTTAAGAATTTGTATCTGATTTGTATTGTGAACACCACTGATTGTATATCAAGTGTTCAACCTCAAACAATTTTCTTTGTAATTCTGTTTGAATAGAAGTCTCTTGCTTTTGTGCTTGAGCATAGGAAGTCTCTTGCAGTTGTGCTTGAGCATTAGGAAACCTCTTGCAATTGTGCTTGAGTTAGTTTGAAGTCTCTTGCTTTAGTGCTTGAATAATTGTAATCAGATATTTATTTTAGTAAACTCTCTTTGAAGTGCAAGGAGGAGTGGACTACTTCCGGATTGTGGAAGGAACCACTATAAATTGCTTTGTGTCTTTCTTCTTTCTCTCTCTTTTCATTTATCCGCTGCAACTAGACTTTGAACACTACTTCAGAAGCTGAACTCTATTAGGTTTTGAACAATGATATCAGTTTTAAGAGAAGAAAAAGAAAACACAATTCAACCATCCTTCTTGTGTTTTTCTCACCTTCAACATCATATTCCCTAATGGATCTCATACTAATGATCTCACCTTGGGCATTAACCAAGGATCTCATACTAATGGTAAAATTGAAGACAAGTTTGGATCCCATGCTTTGGTTATTTCAGTTGCTGGTTGAACTTGACCTTGATACCAAATGATGTTTGAGTTGTCTCTGCACACAGATTCAACTTCATACTCTAATCTGGCTTCTTTCTCTATTCTTTGATGGTTGTGTATGTTTATGTTACTGCAATATGGTTCTAGAAGAGATATAGGTTAGTTCTTCTCTCACAATTGTCCTGGATCGTTTCAGAAGTTGTTGGTCTATGTCCACTTATGGTTGCATATGGTTTTGTTGTTGTTGCTGCATGGTTTGTATTTTGGGATGCAGAATTGTTCTGACCGATATTGACTATTTATGACTTGCCTTTGCTTATGGTTGGTATTTGGCAAGGCTTATGGTACATATCAGTTTGGTGTTTTTTTTTTTTTGTGTTGAGTAGACTTCATTACATTATTGTTCTTATGCTATTGGAGATATAGTTCTTGTTGGTTTTAAAATTTTCTTGCGTCATACTGATGTGCTTTGCACGCCAAATTGAAGAATCATTGGTTAGCCTCAAGGTCAAGATATGGTTTCTATGAGATTTCCTTACAAGAACCATAAGTTTTTCATGTTTTCTTAGTGATGATTATGGTGGTATAGTGAACAGTAGCTAGTGTGAACTGGTACTTCTGTATATGTTAGCTTCATAAGGTGCAATCATGGATGACATGACGATAAGCATGTGATTTTATGAGAGGTGGCTTATATGGTTTTCACACCAAAATCTCTGTTGATTTGATTTCTTGGTGTTGTTTAGCCTTTATTGGCTTGATTTTTGGCTTCTGTCAATGATGGTTAAGCCTTGTTGTTGTGCTTCTGTCATGGATGGTTAAGTGTTGTTGTGCTTCTTCCAAGTGGTTAAACTAGTCATATAGTTTCTACTTGGTGGTTAAGTGTTGTCCCTTAATTGGCTTTGATGACAACTTCTTCCAGATGGTGGTTAAGCGTTGATTTGTTGTTTTTTCTTCAAGCGGTTAGACCTTGAGTTGTTGTTTCCTCTTGTTGGATAAGCACTTTCTTGATGACTAGGTTTTCGGCCGAGTTGTTTCTTACATCTCTCCTTGTTTTTTCATTTGCTTGATGTATTTTTTTGTATTGTTCTTCCCAAGTTGGAAGTGTTGTGAACACCTTCTAACTTTCGAGAGATTATTAGAGATATGGGTTAGTTACAAGTTAGTATTAGTGATATAGTTGTAACTACCTCATTTTAAGGTATCTTTTATCATTTGTAACAATCACATTTATCATCAATGGAAAGATTCTTTGAGTTTTCTCTCATTCCTTCCATTAATGTCATGTTTCATAACAATAATGTTTGCAATGTTTTCCTTTTCCATCCAAATCCATTAAAAGGTGTCTATGTGCTAGTTTTATTGCTTTTGTGGATGTTACGACCTTTCTTCACAATTCAGTTTACAACTCTTCATTTTCTCGATTCCCTCATATATATGCATCATCGCCGGCATGAGACCATACCGGAGAAGGCAGCTGACACGATAAATCTTGTTTTGTATTAAAAAGAATGCAAGTTGAAGCTCGGAATCTCCACTAGATGTGTATACCATATTCAAACATAAGAAAAAAGATAACGAATTGATTGGGTGTAGATTTGTGTTTGCATTGTTTATCGACTTAACTATGAATATGTTGAGTTCGGAAGAGTGATGTTGAATTTTTAAGGGTTAATATATGTTTACCTCCATGTGATATTCATGAATTGATTGGATGTAGATTGTGATTGGTTTTGAACCCTAATGACATTTGACTGTGTAAATATGAATATGTAAAATTTATTTAGTGGTGCGCTGAGTTTTCTTTTTTAAATTCTTTTACATTTAATTTTTTTCGCATGGAATTTTGTTTTATTAAACACTAATTTTAATATTTTTTTTGATAAGGTAAGGGCACACTGACATAGAAAAGGAATGGAAGACACTCCAACTAAGTTGGGATGTCTTACAGATTCCAGTCATTGTCAAGTGCTCATATATATTATTAAAAAAAAGGAAAAAGAAATACAAAAAAAAAACAGGGGGGGACATAAACCTAACCCAGTAATATACACACAAGTGTAGGTCGACCCAAGCGGGAAATACAAAAAATTAAACAACTCAAGTGGATAAATCTTCCTCTAATTAATCCTAAAACTAATCAAAGGTCATGAGTGCGGTGATTGGATCGTCCGTCAACACGAAAGCAGGTCCATGTACCATCAACTCCCTGCATATCACAGCAACCTAAACGCTCTTTCGAGCCCCACGGTGCAAGTCAAATAGAGAATGGTGATTTCCAATGGTGCTAGAACTCGATTCAATTGCCAACACAGTAACAAGTTCGTACACCTACAGTTAATTGTTACCACAGCAGTAAATTTTGAGATTGGGGAGTGAATGCGGCCGCCAACACGGTAATTAGCAAATCCACACGCACCAACAGTTTACTGCAATTATTTAGAGCAAATTAATAGCCATTTCTGGCCTAACAGACACGACATGGCTACCCACCGGAAAGGCAACAACACCGTCTTTTTGAATACGTACAAACAGAACCACTGGTGTGATGGAGGCAACCCAATCGCCTTGAAATCTGAAGATCTCAACATATCTGGAAGAATCAGATATCAAAGGCAAGAAACAACCACCAACACAGTGTCGCCGACATCAACCTCTTACGAACAGAGGAGTTTACGAACCAGAACCAGAACAAAACCAACCCTTTTCGAGATCCAAAAAGTACCCAAAGCTTTCCATGACGGAGAAATGCCGACGACATCTTCGAAAGCCTCCGGAGGGGTATTGGTGGTCAAAAAAACAACGGAAACAGACCACCGCGACGGAACCGACGGTGGTTGGAGGACCCAAAGGAGTTACAGCCCCAAAAGGGTGTTAAACGGCGGTGCGGCCGTAAAGGGCTAGTGCACCACCTCCATCAAAGCTACATCGAAATGGCACCTTTGGATTGTGGATGGTGGAGGCGGTTTGGTTGTCACAGAGAAGAAGGAGAAGGAGTGTTTTAGGTTTCAGCTGTGCTAACTCTGCTAAACTTCCTGACCAACACTAATATTAATTAACCAAAAACATTGAAAAGAATAATATAAGGATTAAAATATTTTGTGCATTTAAAGTTTATAAAATCTTCTTTATACATTCTTCAATTTCATCTCCTCTTTCAAGAATAAATCCAGAAGCAATATGAACAACTAAAGAAAATCAAAGTTATGAAAATCCCTCGTAACTTTCCAAACCAAAAATCCCTAAAATAACTCAAAGCCAAAATCTACAACCCAAACCTTCAAATACAATACCTAGAATTCATCATCAAATGGATTGCAAAAATTAAAACACGGTAAAAGAGAAAAAAAGATCCCGAAAAATAAAACAAATCAAAAAATATAAAGGAATGTCGAATGAAACCAATTCAAATAATCAAATTATATTTTTGGTTCCTTGACTATTTAATTAGTATCACTTTGCTTCCTTAATTAAAATTGGGTCTTGTTAATGAGTGTTTCCGAGCACTTTTTAAGCATTTCAAATCAAAGCTTTGAATATACAACTTTTCATGAAAAGTTATTACTTTAGACCTTAAAGAGTGCCCCGGGGCACTCGTTAACATTTCCCATTAAAATTTGATTTATTTTGGTACTTTAACTTTCTCTCTGTTACACATTTTGGTCATTTCCGTTAGTTTTAATTCAAAAACGTTAGGGGTATCTTCATTTTCTTCTGGAATTTTTCTGGGATTTTTGTTGTTGAAGGGTGATGGAGATGATATGAAGACGAAGAAGAGGAAAAGAAGATGAAGAAATCCTAACGTTTTTGAATTAAAACTAACGTAAATGACCAAAATGTGTAACGGAGAGAGAGTTAATATACCAAAATAAATCAAATTTTAATTAAGGGACCAAAGCAATACTAATTAAATAGTTAAGGGACCAAAAATGCAATTTAACCAATAATCAAATGCGTTCCAAAAAAAACAACTTCCAACTTTCCAATTTCTCTCAATCCCAAACTTTCAAGCTTAACACAATGAGTTAATTGTAACACTATTAATATGTTATGGGTCATGTTAACCAGTGCTCTGAGACACTAGTTAAGCAATTATAAGTGGAAAGAAAAATCAACGTCAGCCTTAAAGACAACACTTTTTTAAATTTTAAAAAATAAAATACACAATTTTCAAAAAAAATTTCTTTTTATAATTCCTTATTCGGTGTTCCGAAGTCATTTTTAACATTTCTCATATGTTATTAGTCTTTTTACATTCCAACGCATGAAGCTTCTTCCTTTCCCTTTTTTGTTCATCGGAAACTGACTATGTACTGTCACATTTAATAGAGAAAATATAGCATCTCACTTCAAGAGATCCATGAGTATTGCATCTTTCACCTTCTTTAGAGCTTTTTCCTTGTCTCTAGATCATCACATGCTTTTCCACTCTTTTCTATGCCTCTACCAGCCAATTCTGACCCTTCTTCACCCTCTTCATTCATCTTTCTTTCGTGCAGATTCAAGCAAACCAACAATAGAATGGTTTTTAAAAATTTCTTTTGAGAGGAAAATGATCAGGGAGAAGGGAACCATATAAAGATGGGTTTCAATATGATCCTTTAGAAAATGAAAAATTTGGAAACAAAAAAAAAAGATTCAATTGATTTTTTGGGTTTCGATTCAAGCTAATGTTGATATTTGTTTATGTTAATGTTTCTGATTTTTTAGAGGGGTAGAGAGAGAAGATGAAATAGTTGTTCTTGTTGTTTCATGTTGATAATGAAGTTGTTGTTGCGTTTAAGTTTAGAGAGAGGATGAAGAAGTTGTTGTTTTATGTCGATGTGCTTGATGGTGTTGGAGAGGATTTGAGAAGATGAACAATGGTGATGAACATTGGTGTCGCTACATTTTTTAATTGTAAATAATTACATGTATGTGATACATAATAAAAATAAATAAAAAACAAAATTAATTATACAATTAGCGTGTTATGTAATAAAAAAAATGTGACTCAGCACGCCACACCATCAATTTTGCACAGTTATATGTCATGAGGATCCAAAATCAAAGAATCTTCATATTACAGTGTTGTAATCTAATTATTATTTTTTACCAAAATTCACTAATATTGCAAAGGTAAATATCCAAACTACCACATAAACATTGTTTGAGTGACTCATATGGAAAAGGGCAATGTTGTATAACTTAAGAACCAATTTAAAATTTTAAAAATTTAAAGGATTAACCTGATATTTTTGTCAAACTTAAAGGATTTAGTGAGGTATTTGACCTTATTTTTATATAATTTAAATAAACTAATCAAACATTATCATATTCAAATATATGTATCAAATTAGAATTTCAATAAGAGATTATAACATTCATACTAAACGTATCTAGAAAGTTTAGCATCTGCATTATCTTTAGTACTGGATACATTAAAATTTACAACATAAATCTTCGAATGAATAAATAGATACATCAAATCACGTTCGTACAACTAATGATACAACACAACACATCCGATACCTAGAATACACACACTTGAATCCATAATAATATCCTGCAACCGGTACAAACAAGCACTTGCTGAATATCCATTCGGTCACATGCTGCTACATCCTGCTAAATCAACCTGCTGATTTGAAACAAATAAGGATTGAGATGAGACATAATGTCTCAGTGAGTTCTACCTAATCCTAAGCTGTAGGTAACCTCAGGGGAAACCTAGGGTCACCACGTGTCTACAATACAACCATTCGGTTGATTATACGTGTGTGGAACATGCATACCTAGACAGTCGTGCATACTAGGGCCGTCATAAGGTTCTACGTATCACAAGCTACAAGTCTTGTCTTATATTCTACATGTCATGGCGGTCAAAGGAACCTAAGACCGCTACATCAAGATACGATAAACGCATCAAGACCTAATCTTGAACCATTCATAACATGATCCTGAACTGGACGATCAGGGAGGCACTATGATCGTCGACAATGCATCTACATAATCTTGTCTTGATACATAAGCATATATATATACATCCTAGCATAACGTATTTGTATCATATCATGTTCATAGTCATTCATTATGTTAGAAGTTAGCGTATAACAAACAATTATCTGAGTTGATTTTACGGAGTGTATCGGGTGGAGTAACCCCGAGTACAATCCCTTACTTGACCGATGAATTCCTAGCTAAGGTACATCAGACTCCTCTCAGTGCCGTGTGGGCTTACCTTGCGGAGCGTATCCCGTCCCCCTAACGTGAACCTCTTGAAATCCCCCTTGGCGTGGATCGCAAGAGACACGACACCTACATGTTACTTATAGTCTTGTTCATACATGAAGAGCTTATAACTTATACTTACTTGGTTAATTACCACGGGTCCGTAGCCTACCTGTAAAGCAGTAAATAATTTCATACTTGTTCTTGTTCATACATGACCTAATGTGCTTAGGTTTTAATAATAGCATGACTATTCTCGACTACCTAAGTCGAGGCTCTATAAGTTCCCCAATACTTAGAGATGAGATTGCTACCCAAACATAGTTCATATTTCTTACTCTCGTGTGCCATACATTACTGAACAATGCCGATGTTTGCTCATACATTTCTCTTGATAGAATCTTAGGTAGTAATGTACATATCACTTCCAGAAAGTATAAAAACATTGAGAATGATTAGCATAGCAAACATTAACATCATTTTAGCAATTATAGCACAATGGGGTACTAATTTCCTAATTCATGACAAGCTTAACAAAGTACATTTCCTCACATAAATTAACAAAATCCCAAGGGTATTTTGTGACACGAATCTTATGAGTATTAATTTTAATCATATTTTGGTTATTTATGTTACAGACATCTATATCGTACAATGGATAGCACTTGGGTGACATAGAGTTGGATGACATTGGTGACATTGACCAATCACAATGTCACAATGCTTGTGTTTCTCTCTCTTTCACAAACATTGTGATATTGTGATCGGTAAATGTACATGTTGTGTAAATCACACATTTGGATCATACAATTCAAACTAATAAATCACTCTTAAAACCAATTCAGTAATATATGTTCATCTTGTTGCGGCTAGTTTGGTTTGTCTCAAGATTGTCAATGAAATAATGGCATGCATGGTTAAACATGGTGAAAATTCACATCATCTACCAATAGTGTTACTAGTTAATTTCTATTTTTAATTTATGGTTGTGTTTCTATTCTATTTTTAATTTATGTCTTTTGTTTTAATCTATCAATTTCTTTCTTTAATTACTACCAGGTCTGACTCTGGGCATAGGCTTGGTGCACAACATCCTATGGCTCATACTTATAGGGGTATTTTAAGGGGGTATATATTTACTAGGGGGCCAAAAATGAACTAAGCAAGTGTTTTCTGTCATAATCTTGGCTACCTATTGTTTTACTCAGCTTTGTTGAGTTCCTCCCCTCCTCCAATTTTTTTGTTTTGTTATTCTTTTTTTTATAATACATATAGGATCAAGAGGTTATATTTGGGTTCGAATTTAAAAAAACGTATTATGGTGACTTGGGATGTCAATATAGTTTAGATGTCAACTTCCATAACTAATGCATGTCTCATTTATTATTTATCCAAAAAATAAAATAAAATAAAATGTGGTAGGCTTAATTGCATGGATGATGTCTTATGTTTATTTAAGTTTTTAAGTTGACCTCTAATGTTTTAAAAGTTTCAAGTTGATCCCCTATGTTTTAAAAATTTCAAGTTGGTCTAAAATATTACTTACGTTGGAACAAGTCAGTCCATTCCGCCACATAATATTGAATTAAACATAAAACAAACAAAAATTAAAATTTATTTTTGAAACTGATTTTGTAAATAACTTAAATTCCAACACTCATCTCTAAACGGTCAAAGTGACATGGACCAATTTATTTCAATGTGACTAACATTTTAGACTAACTTAAAACTTTTAAAACATAAAAGATCAACTTAAAACTTTTAAAATATAAGGGACCAATTTAAAACTTAAAATAAACATAAAGGAGAAAACATTTTAGCCATGTAATGTAAGGGGTTCATTTTCTTATGCTTTGCCTAAGACCCATCAAATGTTATAAACGAGACTCATCACTACTGGATGATTTAAGGGTGTTTATAATCCAATTAATGTATGTTACTGAACTAAATGCCAGTTCCTCCTACCCCATTGAACAATGGGATGACATCCATACTAGTTTTTCGAGCACATAACATCCTTGATCATCTTTGAGACACACATTCTAATACAAAAATAACTAACACGTACAACAAAAGAAGGGTCCTTGTTGCATTGTAGATATTTCGTATAGAACAATTTAGGTTTAATTGATCATTTGGTCCCCTAACTTATTTGTTATTTTCATTTTAGTCTCATAACTCTAAATTTTTTCTTTTTGGTCCCATATATATGCTTCCGTCAGTCAAATTAATTATCTCTGTTAGTTTTTTAATATCTAATATTTCATATATAATTTCAGTTATTAGATTGCAGGTCTCTTGTATGCAACGGTGAACCGCCAACACCAATTTTATTTTTTCTTTCTTCATCTTCTTTCCTTCACTTCTTAATCTTCTTCAAGATCACATTCATGAACAATCATCAATCTTCAACCAATAAAACTCCACAAAAAAATAAAAAAAATTCATTCATATGTGGTGTTTCTAATTTATCAAAAAAAAAATCTCATTAAACTCATAATTTCATTCACCAATCATCAATTTTTTCTCATTCACCAATCATCAGTAAACCCATAATTTTTTCTCATTCACCAATCATCAATTTTTACTTCTCATTAAACTTTCTTCTTCTATAGTCATCACATTCAATACATTAATATCACCTCTCTCATTTAACATCTTTATCATCAAATACAAATCATGAAAAAAAAATTGAAAAAATCAACAACCTCCTCTGCCAAACCATTGTTTTATGAAAGAAAAGAATAACAACTCATTTGCAAATCCAATTTAAACCCTTCATCATCATCACCAATCATTCACAAAACCCATTTTCAGATCTAAACTCATCATCATCAATCCTTCAAAAAATCAACCCATTTTCGGATCTAAACTCATCATCATCAATCCTTCACAAAAACCAACTCATATGATTTTTTTTGAGAACCGTCAATGGAAGGAAGATGTGGGTATTCCATGCATAGTATTCAATTCTAGATTGAAAAATATAGCGAGGGAAAAATGATCAATTTGAATGATTAGGGTTTTCTTTGTTTAGTTCATAGCTAATGTTTCAGTTTAATGGAAGGAGTATAAATTCATTTTTCTGATGTGTGTGTTTGTTGTTATTGATGGCAGCGATGATGGTTTTAGTTTATGGTCTTTGAGAGAGAAGAATCAATGAAGATGGTGATTGTGTAGTGATTTAGAGGTTTGATCAAACAATTTGAATGCTTAAATTTATGTTTTTTGTTTTTCCGGGTTTAAATATTTAAAGATTGATGAATTTTGAGGAAGATCAGGTTGATATATATTTGGAGAGTGTACCAAAACCTATCGAAGTAGTAAAATAATATCGTTTCCACAAGGACTGTTTTTAATCTCAATAATTCAAAGGCATTATTATTCAGATTGTATAAAGGTTATTTTGATTTGCCATTAGACAGTTGATTTGTTTGATTGCATAAAAGTAACAACAAGAAATAAAGATTTGTTGTAAAGAATAAGAGAGAGATGAGATCAGGTCTTTCGAATCATCTATGCTCTCCTAATTGGTATACTACACCTATTCTTATGAATGATTCTCTAGTTCCATGATAGTTAACACAATAGTCCTAATCAATTCCTTGAGTTAGGACCCTCTTCTCAAACTACAACCCCTAATTCCTTAGGTGGTCTAATAATCTTTGAAGGTTTAAGCACGTTAACCTAATATCACTAACACACGATTATCCATTCCTAGACTAACCATGTTTATTAGAATAATTCAATTTGGTCTAAGTCGAAAGCTATGGTCAGTAGTCATTCGTTCTCACTAAATCATGTTTATATTTGATCAGGATATAAAAAGCATTAAGAACAATTGAATTGAATAAAAACTAGATTGTCATTCACAATAAATAGAGTTTCACAGCAACATGGATCAATTAGGGTTACAAAGAATTATCTCAGACCTAATCTCTAAGAGATTTAGCTACTCATAATTGAGTTTACAAATACCATAATCAATAATGGAATCAAAACATACATGAACTGATGGAAGGTTGAAGAAATCGCACTCCTAGCCGTCTTTAGGTCTCAAAATCGACCTTGCTCTTCTCAATTCGTAACCCTTGTCTTTATAATAGACTTCAGCTTAAATAGGCACAAAAATTTGCCCAAAATCGTGTCACATTTTAAGTAAATCGTGACATGTTTTCATATAAGTAACAAACAACTAAATTAGGGTTTCACCAAATCGTGTCACGATTTGGTCATCGTGACACGTTTTCTCAATGTCGAGAGCATGTATATTGCCTTGCCAAATCGTGTCACATTTTAGCAGAATCGTGACACGTTTTCATTCTTTGCACTTTCTTTAGTTTTTCTGCTTTTCTTGCTGCATAAGTTGCCTTGTGAACTCCAAAATGTGATCAAATTACATCTAAAATTACGTAATGACGAGATGTCATCACAACCCCAAACTTGAACCATTCATTGTCCTTAAGGAATTTACTTGCAAAATTGACAATCGACAGTAAAATAGCAATTACCTGATTAAGCGATAGTACCCAAAAGTTCAACTTCTTACTATCTAAAGATGAGCTAGTTGGACTTGTTAGCATCCACCAATTCACAACTCCACGTAACAAAATGAATAGGGTTCACACACAGTCGACATGCAAATCTACATATTATCATACGCTTGAAAAGTTTATAAACATCAATCAAAATCAAAATCACAACACACTTTGAGGTCTTGAAGGGTTATAACGGGGCTTAGGTGAAGGTGGGATAATATTTGGATAAGTAGGCTACACAAAATTTTGGGTTAGGCATTCCTACGGAAGTTAAAGCACAAAATCAATCCATCATTCACCTTTGGAACAACAATTCTTGTAAGGGTACTAGACATTATTTGTAACAATTGGGACAATCGAGTTTGAAGTTTCTCGGATTTTCAATGTTTTGTCCCTTTTTCATTCTATTTATTTTTTGAATACACCATTTCGGCATATTGTTCATGATAATGTTCTTTTTTGAATACACCATTTCAGTATATTGTTCATGATAATGTTCTTTCTTTGTTCTCTTTATTTTATATTGTTTTTTCAAGTTTTAACTTTTTTTTTATAATTTATAATTAAATCATTTCAATATTTTAAAATTATATAATTATGAATGAATATATAAATTATTGTTAAAATTTAATGATATAGAGTTATTGTAGAGACCCAATTAATAATTATTTTGAGGTGCTGGGTTAAAGAGATTGTGTGCTTACCAACTATTAATTATAAAACGAATGACGTGTAAAGCCGGAACTCATTTAAGCACTCAAATGAAGTGTTGCATTGTGGATGGTCTTACTTTGTAAAGTCATTTAAATTTGACACATCCCAATTATTAAAGCTTCTTAGACCATCCACAATGGTGGGTGCTTAACCTATTTAGCACCACATTAAATAGGCACCCCCATTGTGGAGCAAAATATATGAGTGTCTATGGAAGCACCCTCTCTCTCTTCGTTTTTTGTTGGTACTATTTAATAAATCTTAATAACTTAAATAAATTTTGGTGAAATGTAATGATATATAATTATTTGGGCGACCTATTTAATAATTTCTTTTGAGGTGTTGGGTTGGAGAAAATTGGTGTTTATTAAGTATTACTGCAAAATTAATGATGTAAACACATGAAACCCATTTAAGCACCCATTTTAGGGTGCTCTGTTGTGGATGGTCTAAGCGTAGCATATTCCTTTCGTAATTAATGCTTTTAATTGTGAAATCTTATGTATATAATAGTATTTTCGTATTCAGACACACATGTTTAGCAAATGTTTCACATTCTTTATGATCTAATGATTAAATAAAATAAATAAATTGATCTTACAATAAATTCTAATTTATAGATAACTTTACCATGGTCCAAATAACATATTTTCGCTTTACTATCATTAAAGGTTAAAAAAGCAATGATATTTTCTTAAGGAAAAAGTAAGTAAATGTTACAAGTTAAATATTATTCAATTCTTATGGTTATCGTTTTTACTATTTGAATTCCTTTCTAGGTGTGTAAGCGACAACAAAACCGATTGATATACTTAAAAGACACTTAGCAAATATTACGGTTTTCGAAAGTTTTTAAAATTTTATAAATGTTTAAACTATTCAATTCTTTTTAAGATAGCTTAATAACACGAACTTTATACACTATAAATAGAACAAATGATATCCGATTTTTCATATGCAAATAGTGAAAAATATGGTTGGAACTTTGAAGTTTCTTCATGTTCTCATTTCATTTCTTACCATATTTCTTGTCATAATAATATGTGCTTTTTATTATATACCTGATTCCGGTCCTTGTACATCGGATAAAGATTGTGAACAAGAGATAGGTTATTTTGTTAGGTGTGATACTAATAAAGGCTTTTGTGTCAAAATTTTGCAGAGATCATGAGTTCTTGCTCTAGCAAAAGAATTGTGTAATATACTTTATAATAGAGTACTTGTGTAATTGTCATTTGGTTTCTGTTAATGCACCAAATAATTGTATTTCTTTACTTCTTTTTTTTTCTTAATTTCATGGACTTTGAAGTTATGATTTTGTACTCTGAGATTATGGCAATGAAATAAAATAAGACAACAAATAGTTTTATTTATAGTGTCTCGTTATTTCGTAAATTTGGTGGTATCACCATGGACAACATTCGAGACATATCACACTTTTTTCCAACTCTAGCACCTATATGAATCACTTTAATAGTTAAGTTAAAAAATAATTTTATTTTACTTTTTTTTCAAAAAAAAAGAGTATATTTATCCACTTAAATTGGTAAAGTACATTGAAAACAATACAAATTCAACATGGCCAAAACTGAAATAAAATAGTTTGTGAACTTCAAGTATATGATTTAATTTTATTCATTAAACAAATAGAATATGATTTGATCTCTCTATAATGTATAATGCAGATACTTTTTTTTTTTTATTAGTGTATAAAAGAAGGTACTTAAAACTCAAGAAAGAATGTGTTTTAATTATGTTTACTATTTTAAAATAAAAATACTTTTTTTTTAAACCAAAAACAATAAAGTTTTCAAAACAAGTTTTGTATGACATTAACCATAAAACATGTCTTAAATAATTTCCATAAATTCTTTATCAAATAATTTTTCTTCGAAATAATAAAGTAGTGAGAATAGGTTTTTTTAAGATACAACAAATTAATAGTTAAGGATAAATGACTTAAATATGCAATTCATCTAAGCAAATATGGTGAACTTAAGTTTTGATCTCCGTATTTACTAATCCTTTCAAGTTTCCCTTGCAATTACTAAAGGTGAGAAAAACACAATAAGGGAAGTTAAATTGTGTTAGTTTTTTCTTCTTTTTAAACTAAGTCCAGAGTCCATAGTCTGATAGAGTTTAGAGTCTAGAATAATGTTCAGAGTCTAATGTAGTGGATAAAGTAAAGATAGAAAGAGAGAAGTGAAAGACACAAAACAATTATCTTGGTTTCTTCCACAATCCGGAAGTAGTTCAGTCCCCCCTTGCACTTTCAAGGAGATTTCATTATAATCCAATCTGATTACAAATGCTCAAGCACACAAGCAAAAAAAAACTTCAAATACTCAAGCACACAAGCCAGAGATTTCATATGCTCAAGCACAAATGTAAGAGACTTCTAAACAAACAAGTTCCACATAAATAAATTTGGTTTGAACACTTGATATACAATTTGTGGTGTTCACTATACTAAACAAATCAGACTCTTAAGACTCTAGAATTTCTAAGATATGAAAGTTGTTAACAAATTCTAAATGTTTTTTGCACAACAATTTCAGCAGAGTTTTGGCATAGTTAAAATGTTGTTGAGTATCTACTAAGCTTCAAGTCTTCATTCCTTTATATAGAGGTATGAAAGATACGTTGTATAGGTGTCAGCACATCAAAGAGTCGTTGTAGAAGCTTGATCAATCACCAATGATTTGTTGCTTGATTTGGATAATGTCCTAGGAAGGAATAATTTGAAAATCATTCCTTGTATGGAGAATTAACCAGCAGAGACACAACTGTAATAGTATTATGCGCATACAATAGTGGAGTAGTGGTTGTACAATTGTACTATTGACTTTTCTCTGACCTCCTTCAGTGGATAAGCATCCAATGTCTTCTAATTCCTTTGAAATAGAAGTTGCTCCGGTCTTTTATTCCTTCCGCTCACTTGCATCTTCAAATAACCAATAAAACTAACTTCAGGTTCTTCACTTCAGACTCTGATGAACTTCAGACTCTAGGTGACTTCAGGCTCTGAAAATCAGCTTCTGATGGTCTTCAGACTCTGAATTCTACAGACTCTGACTTGTAACTAAGCTTTCGTTGAAAATTCTTTTGCTCTCAATTGTTCTTCCAGAACCAATACCTTGTTTTAAGACTTATAAATTTTATTCTATGTGAAGGTGAGAAAAACACAAGAGGGGGGGTTGAATTTTGTTTGCTTTTTCTTCGTTTTCTCCTACTGAAGTCACTGTTCAGAAGCAGATAAAATTCAGCTTCTGAAGTGATAATAAGAATCTAAATGCAGCGGATAAAAACAGAGAGAGATAGAAAAGAGACACAAAACAATTATACAGGTTCCTTCCACAAACCGGAAGTAGTCATGTCCCCCTTGCACTTCCAAGGAGAGTTCACTAAAATGTAATATCAAATTACAGCTGCTCAATGCTACAACTAGCACGAGACTTCAAATTACTCAAGCACAACTGCGAGAGGTTTCCTATGCTCAAGCACACAAGCAAGAGACTTCCAATGCTCAAGCACAACTGCAAGAGACTTCTATGCTCAAGCACACAAGCAAGAGACTTCTAAACAAACAGAATTACAAAGAAATTTGTTTGAGTTTGAACACTTGATATACAATCAGTGGTGTTCACAATACAACTCAGATACAGACTCTTAAAACTCTTAAGACTATAAAATTTCTAAAATATGGACTTTGCTAAGAAATTCTAAGTCACTTTAAATGCAAAACAATAACAGAGTATGAACTTTGAATTGTTGTAAGAGTCAAGCTTTTGTGTGTGTCTTTATATCTTGTACTACTGTATTGTTATCCAACTAGTAAGTCTTCACTCCTTTATATAGAGGTGTGAAGGATACGTTGGAAAATTGTCAGTACACACAAAAAGAGTCGTTTGAAGCTTGTTGATAATCATCAATGATCTTTTGCCTGATATGGTTATTGTCCTATGAAGGATCAATTTCAAATGCATTCCTTGTATGAAGGAACATTTCTATAGGCAGAGCTGTTATCCTTATCTTGTTGCAGAGACACGAACAGAGAAGTGGAGGAAGTGGTTGTACAGTTCATACAATTATCCTTTGTCAACGCTCTTGATAAAACAAGCATCCAATGCTTTCAAATTCCTTCACAAGGGCCGTTGTTACACTCTTTCAGTCTTTTGCAATGCTTAGGCGTGATAAAATCATTTGAACAGCCTTTGAAGCTTTAAGTCTTTCATCTCCTGATGAACTTCAACTTTTGGTGATCTTGCTTCTGATGAGGTGCTTCTGACGAACTTGCTTCTGATGACGTCATCACTTCAGGAGCACTTTATACTTCAGGAGCACTTTTCTTTAGATGCTTCAAGCTTCCTTTTTGTTGATTCTTTTGCTCTCTTTTGTTCTTCCAGAACCTTCTAAAGAAATAAAATTTTGTCTATGGTCCGGTACACTTGAACAAATATTAGCATATCCAATTGACAATTTTTTAATACCTTGTTATCATCAAAACTCCAAGGGTAATATATGTTAAACATTTTTTGTTTCAACAATCTCCCCCACTCTAAGGGTAATGTTTGTTAAACGTATTTTGTTCCAACAATCTCCCCCTTTTTGATGATGACAAACATTAGTATTTAAAAATGTTCAATTGTTGTTAATCTAATTAACAAGTTTACTATATGGGTTTGAGGTCTGTAAGCTCCCCCTGAGTTCTATTCATGTTAATTAAATTTATCATTAAAGGCACAATAACACTCAGAATAATCTCACATTAAAAGATTAAGAGATAAGCAGATGGTCCTATTAATTTAACTTGTTTAGAATTAAATCAATGGGGCTCAGCGCTTATAATACTATACATCTACTCCCCCTTTTGTCATCAACAAAAATTATAAAAAATAAAGACAAAAAGAAAGAGATGAGAAAAAGAAAGTGAGATATTCTTTAAAAAAAATTACGTAAGCACATAAAGTTCAGAAGCATAGAGTTAGTCAGAAGCAGATTATATTGATCAGAAGCATTAAGTTCAGAACCATATAAGTTCAGAAGCAAAAATAAGTTCAGAAGCAGGAAAAAAAAACAAATTAATAGAAAACAAGCTAAAGGTGTGCAACTATGGTTGGACTTGTTTCTGAAACATTTCCATCATTTGTTTCATCATCTTGTTGGTCTCTTCAGCTTGTTGCTTCATTTCTTTCTTGAATTCTTCATTGCTCTTGATCAATTGTTCCTCTCTAACTCTGGCTTCTTCAAGCTTAGCTTCTGTAGAAGACTTGTACTCTATCAGAAGTAGCTTCTGCTCAAGAAGTTCTTTTCTCAGCTGCCTGTTTTCATTTTCCAATTCAACATTCCTCTGCAGCACAGCTAGTTCAGTAGATACTGGATTGACATTCATCCTTGTCAACCAGTTGACATTCAGCTCTCTTGGATGAATTCCTACTGGAATGAAATCAGTTGCATTCCTTTCGCTTAAGCATAGATGATGCTTCACCCAAGTTTTCAGAACTCTAACTTTTTGAAGATTACTAGTAACTCCCTTCAGCCAATCCTTGAGCTTCTGTTGAGCAGTGTCTTGATCGTCCATACAATTCCTTTGAAGTGTTGTAAAGACATTGTTAACTCTCTCCTTAAGTCTCTTCCAGGACTTCTCATAGTTGTGCTCATGGATGAGATCATTTTTGGTTTGAGTCAGCCTATTGAGTTCCTGAAAGATGTTCTCACACACATCTGCCAGTAGAGATGAATCTAGGTACAAGGTAAGTGGAAAAGGAACTTTTGTGGTTCTTGGAGGAGCAGTGGGTTGAATGGCTAAGTTTGATGGTGAGGGTTGGTTATTTGTATTGGTAGGTATGGTTGTGGTATTGGTAGGTGTGGTTGTGGTATTCGTCTCTAAAAGATCATCAGGAACAGAAGTGAAGGAAGAGTTGGACATCTCAACCTCCATGTCAGTTACTTCTGTTTCACTGACTTGTTCAGTACATGAGAGAGACTCAATGTGGTCAGGAATAATTTGGGAAATGGTTGAGGTTGTTTGTAGGTTAGTTGTTTGTTGTTGGGGGCTTTCTGAAGTAACTTCATCAGAAGCTACCTCAGAGGCTTTTTGTAGTTCAGTCTCAACTTCAGGTAATTCACCTGAGTAGTGACTGACTAGATTTTCTAAAACGGATTGTTCTGAGATTTTGGTAGGAGATTCTGGTTGAGGTTTAGATGGTTCACCTATGGTTTCTGTTTCAGATTGGGCAAATTTTATGGGTTCAAAAAATGTTCGATGGTTTGGATGTGATGATGTGGAAGTGTTTGCAGATACTGACCCAGCTGGTTCATCAGCACCCTCTGCATCAGCAGGAATTGATTGAAGACAATCAATTATAGGTGGTTGAAGTGGATGGTCAGCTGGTAGTTTTGCACACAAATCCACTCTCATTTGAGACATTGCACCTATTCTGTCAAGAACAGATGGGTATAATGGCTCATATGGTTCATCATTGGCCTTTTTCTTTTGTTTGGTGGATGGTGAAAGACTTTTTATCTATGGTCCTGTACACTTGAACAAATATTAGCATATCCAATTAACAATTTTTTAATACCTTGTTATCATCAAAACTCCAAGGGTAATGTATGTTAAACATTTTTCGTTTCAACAATCTCCCCCACTCTAAGGGTAATGTTTGTTAAACGTATTTTGTTCCAACACTATGGTCATGCACACTTGAACAAATATTAGCATATCCAACTGAACTTTTAATATTATGTTATCATCAAAACATAAGGTGGCAATGTTAAAAACATTTTGTTCCAACAATTACTAATTACATCTAAATAGATCCTTGAGCTCATTTATTTGTTGTGGTGCGTTTTGCTGATGTGACAGTGATTATAGTGCAAGATTGTTGGTGACTCATAAAAATGGTAATGGAAGGAAGAAAATTCCCTTACAGCTAATAAACAAAAATGAAATTACAAAACTACCATTCTTGTTCGATCTACACACTCATCAATTTCTTGCCCTTCAACCTAGAAAAACTAAACTATGAAGAAGAAGAAATCGGTGGGATTTAGTATGGGAAAGAGGAGTTGTTTCCCACCATGGGAAAGTTGATTATGTCCATTAGATTAAATGAGGAACACGTTTTTATCATACTCTCTCCACACTAGATTATTTTTTATACTATCTTTTACCCTCTCTCTTTCATGTCTCTGCACACCTACACCACTACCACCGCATCACATTCACATTTAACAACAAACTCATTATTATCTTCTTCTTCTTCAAAATTCCATTTTGCTTTCAGACAACATAAACACAACAACCATATAAAGATATACTAAATTGAGTAAAATCCTTAAAATTAAATTCGAGAAAAATCTGATACACAAATGAATAATCAAAACATGCATGCAAATGACAAAATTGGGATCTAAAATTTCATTATGCTTCCAAATTCTATAATTTCCCTTCTTAGTCCACCGTTTTTCTCACCCTTAATTCCACCCCTAATCATATCAGACATGCTTCCGGAATTGATTCTTCTTTTCCGGTTCAAGAACTTGAACCTGTTATAAAATTAGGTAGTGACCCGATCCGAGATAGGAGACGAGTGAGGGTTGCGTGGGAGAAACTGTCATTGGTCAAGCGGTCTAAGTCTAATACTGATGTGCTTCAACGCACCAACAAGGTTTTGTTTTTATTTTATATGTTCTTGGTGTGATTAGATTTAGGTGGTGGACCGATGAACATTAACAAAATCAAAGTGAAATGAACTTTGAAGATCCATGGAAGATTGAGTGATGGATATGTGTTTATCATTTTAAGAAATTCGCAGAACTGAATGATATTGGAAAAAAGGCAATTCAACTTGTTATTTTCTAAAACAACACCCATATAAAACTAGGAAATTTGAGTTTTCCGGCAGCCATGGTGGTGTGTGGTGGTGCAGTGGTGGTCAGAAGGGTTGCTAAACCTGTGATTTAGTGGTGGTGGTGCGGGGACATGAAAGAGAGAGGGTGAAAGATAGTATAAAAAATAATCTAGTGTGGAGAGAGTATTATAAGAATGTGTTCCTCATTTAATCTAAAGGATATAATCAACTTTCCCATGGTGGAAAACAACTCCCCTTTCCCATACTAAATCCCAACGAAGAAATCTCGATCCAACATATTAAAAATTAAATCAAATATAACAATTGGGTTGTTCTTCAAACAAACTCACTATGATATTAATACTGCCAAAATTCAAAATCAAATTCCCCACTAAATTATTTTTACAATTCTAAAAGATGAGTTATTAACACCTTGAAAACGCATGACTATAGGGCACTGATAACGATGAAGAGAGGATTAGAGTAACGAAGAGAGGTTCAATATTGAAGAAGAGTCCAGGGCACAGGTCAAATGAAACCAATTCAAACAATCAAATGGGTTCCGAAAAAGTAAACATCTCACTTCAAGAGATCCATTAGTATTTCATCTTTCACCTTCTTTATAGCTTTTCCATCCCTCCAGATCATCACATGTTTTTCCACTCTTTTCTATGCCTCTATGAACCACATATGACCCTTCTTCTTCCTTTTCATTCATCTCCCTTTCGTATAAATTCAAGCAAACCAACAATATAACAGTTTTTGAAAATTTATTTAGAGAGGAAGATTATTAGGGAGAATGGAACAAGATGAGGATGGGTTTCAATATGATTCTTTGGAAGATGAAAATTTTGGGAAAAAAAACGTTTCAATTGATTTTATGAGTTCAGATTCAAGTTGATGTTAATGCTTTTTTATGTTGATGTTGTTGTTTGTTTAGAGAGTGATAGTGAGATAGAGATAGAGTGGAGGACAATGTACAAAGAAGGAATGAAGAAGTTGGTGTTGTTGTTTTAAGTTGATGTTGTTGAGTTTACGTTTAGAGAGAGGATGGTTTTAGAGAGGATTGGAGAATATGATGAACAGTGGTGTTGCTGCATTATTTGTAAATAATGACATGTTCGTGAGATATAATAAAAATTTGAAAAACAAAATAAATATACAATTAAGGCGAGAGGTAATAAATCAAATGTGATTCAGTGCGCTACACCATCAATTTTGTATAGTCAAATGTCATGAGAGTCCAAAACCAAAAAAATTTCATATTGCAGGGTTGGTATCTAATTTTTTTTACAAGGGGTAAACAATAATTTGCTAATATTACAACGGTTAAACATATATTAACCAATTTTTAATATAGAGATAATGATGAAGTATTTATGTATGTCTGGGTTTATGATATGTTGAAAATGCTAATAAAAAAAATTGTTGAAGTTGAATAACATTTTAATTTTTTTTGGTAAAAGAGAAATAATTTTTATTTTTTGTTTTAACAAGTTTTAAATAAAAAATATAGTTTGATGATTTGGACGTGCCACATAAACATTGTTTGATAAACTTTAGTGAAAAAAGGCAACGTTGTATAATTTAAATAACCTATTTGAAACATAAAAAACTTAAAATGTTAACCTTTTATATCATTTAAGAAAACTAATCTAGATTTTCATATTAAAATATAGGCTTAATACATCATTTGATCCCCTAACTTATTTTTTGTTTTTACTTTTACTTTGGTCCCCTAACTATAAAGTGTCTCCATTTGGTCCTACAAATATTTTTCCGTTTACCATTTTGATCATTTCCGTTAGTATTTTGGAATATTTGTTATCTCATTTTCACGTGTTAGTTAAGATTGGTGATCAACGGTTGCATTTAAAAAGCACAAATGACATACTGTTGACTCACAACATATGAAAACATCTATTATCATCTTCTTCCATCTTCATCTTCCAAGTTCATTCCCAAAACAAACAATAATAATTCAATTTCTTCATCACCATCAACAACCATTAAGTAATAAATTCACAAATCAAAAACCCCTTCAATCTCAATTCACAAAATCACAAAACTACTTTCTCTCTCCAAACCCTTACAACAATCAAACGCAACAATGTACTCTACACCACTCGTTCTCCCTGTCACCAACGTCCCTCCACCATCAACCACCACCAGATCAATTTTCTGTAACCGATTTATTCATTATGTAATGTTAGCAAGCTCTTAATTTTTTGATTTGGTTTATCACGAATCAGTAGGTAGAATTAATAAGGAAATTTATCATTGTTATGAATTGCTTGTATAATCATTATGTTTATTTTATCTTGCTTAGATCTCATTGTTTCTGGTGTGTAGAGTGAATAAAAATTGTTGTTGATGGTGATGAATAAATTGTTGTTTCTCTCGATGGAAATAGTCATAGAGAACGAAAGTTGTCGCTGAATTATTATTTTTTGTTTTGGGTTTGAAGTTGGAAGATGAAGAGAGAAGAAGATGACATTATATGTTATCATATGTTGTGAGTCCATTGTATGTCATATCTGCATTTTAATTCCAACCATTGATCACCAATCTTAGCGGACACGTGGAAATGAGTTAACAGATTTTGCAAAATGCTAACGGAAAGGACCAAAATAGTAAACGACAGAAGATTTATGGGACCAAATTGAGACACTTTATAGTTAGAGGACCAAAGTGAAAACCAAAAATAAATTAAGGGATCAAATGATGTATTAAGCCTAAAATATATGCTACATTACATACTTGGTCCCTTAACTTATTTGTTGTTTTCATATTGATCACATAACTAATTAATGTTACATTTTGGTCTCTGCCCTGAAGTTATCTTCTGTCACCCAAATAAATCCTCATTGTCAAAATCGTTAACCTAATGTCCAAGGTAGATGCACATTGCAAGTGGTCCACCAAAGACCTCATTAATTTGATTAATTTTAACCGTTTGATTTTTTCTCTCGAAATGACAGTCATTAGATAATGCATGTCCATTAGATCTTATAGAGCACCACCAACACCCAATTTTTTCACCTTTCTTCATCTTCTTCCCTTTAATTAGTTATGGGACCAATATGAAAACGATAAATAAGTTAAGAGATCAAATATGCAATTTAGCCTAAAATATATAACATTAAAATAGAATTTCAATAAGAGGTCACGAAAAGTCAAGATTCTCTAAAAGGTCACGTTAGGTCTCAAAATATAACTTGATTTATGTGTGTTAATATAAAATAAGATTTTAAATGGTCTAACAAATTATACCAAACTTACAAAAGGTTCATATTAAAACCGAAAAGTAAATCTTTAACAAGTAAAAGAACAAGTTCGATCCATAAATGTATTGCTCGAATCAAACATAGATCATGCAAAACCTAACTTTCTATGGCTTATTTTGACGCGTTTTAAAAATACAATATAAAATACAGGTATTAATATTAAAGAAACAAGGGATAAAGTAATCTTAATTTCTATACATTATACCACTTGGATTCTATTTTAACTGTCATTTTGAGGTTATTTACCCATATAAAAGATAATAAATTTTGTTACTTTTTGTTGAATTATTTATCTATCTTATATTACACATACCACTAATTATTTATTATCTTATTTCACCAATTTATCTCTTGAAAATTAGTAATTAAAACTATTTTTGACAAAACAATATTTAATTTTACAAATAAAAAATAAAAACAATAGAAAATAGGAACAATTTTTTCCTTAAAAAGTAATTATTTAAAGGAAATATAATGAGTAATATTTAACAACGCTCCCACCCCTCGCTAATCAATAGGAAGTGTCGAGTATTTGTTACCTAAAAAACAAAGATATTAATCAATGGAATGTGGGAGTGTGCTCCTCCTCAAGGTCTCAGATTCGATTCTCTCTTTTGTCAATTTGAGGGGATTAGTTTAGCTTCTTCAAAAAAAAAATTAATGGAATGTGATTTTTTGAAAGAGTTAACAATCTACATGGAGGAAAAAATAAAATATAAAGTAACGACGTCGTGTTGAAGGTAAAGTAAATGATTATGCCATCTTAAGCAGAAGCACATGGATATGTGGAATCAAAAGATGGGGGAGTTACTGATAATGGAATAACATGTGATGTTTTTAGCTATATTTTTAGTTATTTTCTTTGCATTTGAAGGCAAATTAGAGGAGTTGTCAATGGTTCGAGGAAGATTTTGTATTGTTTTTATTTGAGTCGTTGTAATACAATTTTATCCTAAATCATGCAACTTAATAGGTGTTTTAAGTCTTTTTAGTGAGATGATATTTGAATACAATATAAAGTGAAGAAAATTCATTTGAAGTTTCAAGGCATTGATTAAAGAACGAAGGAAAAGGGGTCGAAAACTGCATAGTTCGCACAAGAAGGGCTGCTTCATGCGCCCCTACGCCTGAAGCCATGCGCCCGGTGCCTGGGCACAACCAGTCATTGTTGTTTGCTTTTTTTCCAAGCCGTTTTTAGTGGAAACCCCCTATTTTCACTCTATTAACCTCTAAGTAATGATGCACTATAAATAGAGACCCTTGCACACTCTTTTATTCATTCAGAATGCTAGCGCTACAAGACAAGGGTCAAACATAAGGAGCTGCAAGACAGAGGATCTCAATCCTCCTATTGTTCTCTCTATGACATGTTTTTCTATTGTTTTGTAATTATGTTAGTTGTCGTGAGTAACTAAACCTCTTTGATTATAAAATCTTATATATGTAAGTTAATTTTGTAAAAAGAAATATATTTAAAAAGGACAGCATTTTCTGATGAAATTGTGTTCGGCTTTGTCTCACATAGTAAAAACCATCGATAATCATATATGATGTAAAAAAGAAATTGCTTAAAGAAGTCAAGAAATCGATTGTGGTTCTAACCCTATATATATATATATATATATATATATATATATATATATATATATATATAATGGAACGTAACGGAAGGTATACTGTTAAGATTGGTTATAAACTGCCTATGATGGAGTTGCTACATACTGACCGATTTCATGTTGAAGGAGAGTGGCATAGAAACTGGAAGGCGAATTCCCCTCATAAAGCTTGTAGTTTGTTATGGAGGATTTGTTGAGAATGTGTTCCAACGCGTCTCTGATTACAATCACGGCATGTACAATATGAGATGACATGTCCCTGGTGTGATACGACTGTTGAGAATGATTGCATGCTTTTGTGGGTTGTACGGTGGCGTGTAAGAGTTGGTATTGGGCAGGGCATTCGACTATGCTGCAACCGGGAGTTGGAACCTGTGAGCAGTTTAGCAGATTTTGTTTTTGATATATGTCGTTCAGAAAGTCGAGAGATTGTTGGTTAGGTGGCTTTACTTATTTGGAAAACATGGGCTGCACGAAATGATGTCATTTGAAATTACGCTTATCATACTTCAATAAGGATTGGGAGGACAACACTAGATGTATGGCAGCAATGACAAGAGGTTCATACACAGACCTCACCATCGGTAGTGTAACACGGGCAGAATATAGTGCAAGGTAACAACTCAGTTTGGGATAAACCGAGTGAGACGTGGTTGAAGTGCAATGTGGATGTCGCGTTCCATGACCGTAACCATATTACATCTTTTGCATGTTGTGTTAGAGACTTCCGCGGGCAATTTATTCGGGCTTAAAAGAAATGGGAGCGGGAAAATATGATAATTTTGGAGGGGGAGGAAGTAGCCTTGCTCGAGGCCCTTCAATTTGCTGATGCGAACATAATGGACCGGGTTGTTTATGAGTCTGACTCTTCTACTCTAGTGCAAGCTCTATCGTTTTAGGGCCATGGTGATTCAGAATTCTATGTTATTATTTCTAGTATGATTTATCAATTATCTTTACATTCCAACTTCGAGGTGAAGTTTGTTAGGAGACAAACAAACATGGTTGCTTATATTTTAGCTAGGATGGCCTGTGGGCTAGTCACCGTATTTTATTCTTATCGTTCTTGTATTGAACATTGGTTGATTAATGATAATAGTTAACTTTGTTACGGTGAATATATATATATATAATCAGAAACTATATATTATTGTTAATCATTACCTAAAGCAAAACTCTCATGCCATTAATCTCCAAATAACATTTCACAAATCCATAAAAAATGATTATGTGCAATAGCAAATTGCTACATAGAAATAAGAATAACATACTAGTTAAAAAATTGAATATTTATATAGCGATTGTGGCCTATGCCAAACCTTCTTTTAGGGTGTGTTTGTTTTCACTAGTAGAGGGAGAAATGATTGGGAGCAGAGAGAAAGAAAGTGGAAAGGAGAGGTTTCCATAGTTTGGAACATCATAGAAAGGCATAGGAAAGTAGCATCATTGATGGGGCCCATGCTAAAAATGTTTTTGCGCTGGGTTGGGCAGAAACTGGGGAGGAAAACCATTTATAAGATGAAAAGTCACAAATGCCCTTGCTTTATTACTTTTATAATGTTCATCAATTTTATTTAATTTCCAGCACTTGCTTTTTTATAGGTGAGTGGCATTTTTTTTTGTGTCAAGTTTTAATAATATTTTGTTACTATTCTTATGTTCTTATTTTTGGCATTATTATCTTCGATACATTTTGTTTAGTATAATATTATATATATTAATATAAGTAAATACATATCAATTTAATGTGTGGGTAGTCATGTAATTTACTAAATCTAACATTCTTTTATTTTTAATTTTTTTATTTTTCTTTCCTTCCTCTTTCTCTTATACCAAACAACTAATATAATTATCTCACTTTCTACTCCCATTCCTTCCTTTCACAATCTTTCCTTTCACTTTCTTTCCTTCTACTTTCTTTGATCAACCAAACATAGCCTTAGCTCTGTATCTAGATATTAACTATGTTGTTGACTGTTGAGGCACTTGAATTAATGAATGTGATGTTTCTAACTTCCTAGTGCTGCGTGCCATATTGTAGAATCTGGATGTTTATTTTAACAATCCTAATCCTATTTTAACAATCCTAATCCTAATCCTATTTGAGGCACTTGATAATTTATAAACGATGAGTTGGTATTTATAGGAGAGGTGGCTTCTAAACACCAAACTAGTTGTGGTGTACTACAACGAGGAAAAACTGAATCTATTTAAGGTTCGAAATGATGTCACGTTGTCTAGGTTAAAGGATCAGCTGGACCAAATCAATCGTCGACTCACCCAAAGAGACATAAGGAGTGTGGACAATCTTTAGTATCGACACTCATCAAACGACTCAACTGGAAGCGTCTAGTTCATCTAGATAAAGCATATAGACGATGACAAATAACATTGTTCTCAAGATTTGGTTAGTACATTACTAAAGAACTAATCGAGTTAGATGCTTCCTTGGTCGGATCTTTCAAATATATTTGAAATTTTTTGATTCAGTCTAGAACATATGAAGAAATTAGGGATCTCTAGAGGAACCAGATTGAAGAAGATAGTTTGGTTTATCTTTGATTTATTACGTTTTGTTTTATTATGTGTTTTACGTTGTCGAGTTATGTCGTTTAATTTTTTAATGTATTTGCGATTGTTATATTTAATGTATGACGCTGAAATTAAATTACATGTGTTAAAACTTCTACCAAGCTTAAACATTGTTATGGATCGAGTAGAACGCCCAATCCCATAAAGTCAGGATCAATCCTTTGAAATAAAGCACAACGTCTTGAGTGAGCACACTAGTTGCACCACCGCACTGAAACACGTCCACACACTCTCTGCACGGTACACGTGACCTCCAACGGCTCCCTGATGAGGCGCCGCATTTCACAGAAGTTGTTAGCGCCTCCTTCTCATATATAAAGGTGACTCAACGTCAACTTCAAGGTACAATTCATTTTCCACACATTTTTACACATTCAACCTCATTTCCTACTCGGACTTGAGCGTTGGAGTGCTAACGTGTCTGCAGGCACCTTTCGCTCCACTATGACGACTGCACCGCCTCCGTGTTATAACACCACATGCCACTGTTGCCTTTATTCGTTCATTACCATACAGATCAAACACGGTATGGGATGCTTCAGATTATATAATATGATACGTCTTAAAGTGTGGATGGTGGCATTACATTAAATATTTGGACGGTTTGTAGTGTGTGAATTGAGTTTTAAAGTTTAAACATGTTTCCTTTGATTGTAGTTACAATCCAGGAACATTTTATGGTTGTAAGTAGTTTTGCATCCATCAGCATTTTCATTCATTTTTCACTTCTCATCTATTTTAATTTTTTTTTTGTTGGTAGTTTTAGCCATGAGTGGTTTATGATATCATGGTCACTGCTGATCATTCATACGATCCCTAGAACTGCTTTGCAGATTTTGTGGGGATCGTACAATGGTTAGAAGAGACCTTTGATATCAATTACATATCCAATTATGGGTTTTAACATGCTTCGGATTGTATAATTTGAAACTCCCTCTATAAGAGTTCGGATTATACAATCTGAACAAAGATATTTTGATGAAAAAAATTAGAACGCTTGAGAAATGTATAGGGTGAAAAAAGTAAAAGAAAAAGAAATAATAATGAATGCTAGTACTTAGCCCAAAAGCTATGTTGGTCTTGAAGCAGAATTAGTTAGTAGCAAATCTTGTTGTAATAGAAATTGGGATTTTTTTCCTGCCCTTTTCACTTCTAGCGTACCCTACTCGGGTTATAAAATCCAAAGTAATGAAAGGTTTCTAAAGGTTTTTTTTGAGGATTTTAGAGTGTGTATATTGCTTTTAGGATTATAAAATCCAAAATCTGTAGGACGCGTGAGAAATTAATAACGTAGAAAAAGAAATAACTCATTATATTTATCATAGAGGCCTACACATTCGGCAATTGTTTTGGAGAGAGTGGGTGCAAGTTTTACTTTTTGTAAAAGTTAAATTGTCGACATGTTATGTAAATTTGGCCTTTCAAAAAATTTGTTCTGTATTCACACATCTATACAAAATAACTTAATTTGTTGAGGGAAAAGAAATAAAGTTGGTGAAAGATCACTTGTTTAGGAGTAATCTACTCATTCTTTGGTAAAGTTTTAATCTAAGCTAAGCCGATGGGTGGTATTCAATTAAATGTGCATATCCAATTAAATGTGCGTGTCCAAAAGAAAATTACATTAACATTGATTTAATCCATTCTATGGTACCTCATTGTAATTGGAACAAAGATCCTCTCGATTTATAAAATTAAATGGGATTGCCATTAAAAAAGAGATAGACATAAAAAATATAAATTATTTTTAACTTTTATAGTGTTTTCAGTTTTTTAAATGGAAAATATCATAAACAGAGAGAATCTTAACTCCTACAATTGTCAAATGATGAAACTTTCAATCTTATCTATTCCATGAGAGAGGTAGTTTACTCCCTCCGTCTTATTTTGTGTATTGTTTAGTGAGGATATTATGTGAGGAAGTATCACAAAACATAAGGGACTAGTCGAATCAAAACCACATTTACTTGTAGCTCAAGAAAACTCAACTTGTGAGTTTAACAAAGGGTTTTGCTATAAGACACCTTTTATGAAGGTGTCTTTTAGCAAGTTATTCTATGAGCATTTGCTAAAAGACACCAACTAATTTTTATGAAGGTGTCTTTAAACAAAGTTATAACTAAAAAGTGGAAATCACACCTTGAGGTGTGGGTTGCTAAAAGACACCTTCATGGGTAGCTTCTAGCAAAACCCTTTAACAAAAAGGGTATCAAAGGATGTCTACAATATTTTTCTGAAAAAGAGATTTCTACATTATAATAATATAGCACAAGACATCATCCTAAGCAAAATCAATGTTATCTAACTATGGGAAATGTTAACTAGTGCCCCCGAAACACTAGTTAAGGAATTATAAAAGGAAATGTTTTTTTGAAAGATGTGTATTTTGCTCTTTGAAACTTCAAAAAGAGTTGCTTTTAATGCTGACTTTGTTTTTTCTTTCCATTTTTAATTGCTTAACTAGTGCCCCGGAGGCACCGGTTAACATGACTCATCTGTTGAAACAAAATGTGTTTAACAATACGAATTTAAGTTTTGATAATAAGAAGTTATTAAAAAATGTCAATTGAATATGATAATATTTGTTCAACTGTGCAGGATCATAGACAAAAATGTAAATGAATTTAAATCAAGTATAGGTTCTGGAAGAACAAATGAGAGCAATGAAAAAGGAAGCTTGTGTTGCAAAATAGCATCTAAAGATAATAGCGTCTGAAGAAGGTAACATCTGAAGAAAAGACCGTCTGAAAAAGAAAGCGTCTGAAGATCATCAGAAGTTGTCTACCAGAAGCTGACGTCATCAAATTCTGAAGATCATCAGAAGCTGAAGTTCATCAGAGTCTGAAGAGTGGAAGTTTCAGTTTGTTAGAAGTTGTTATTCTGAATGCTTATGATTGCAGAAGGAATGGAAGCCTGGAGCAACGACTATTTCAAATGAATTAGAAAGCATTGGATGCTTATCCACGGAAGATCGTAGGAAAAAGGAAAATTGTACAACCACTACTCCACTCTTCGTGTCTGCAATAGTACAAGAATACAACTGCACCTACGCCGGTTTTTCTCTATACATGGAATGGATTTGAAATTGTTCCCTCATAGGACAATAATCAAATCAAGCAACAAATCATTGGTGATTATCAAGCTTCAACAACGACTCTTTTGTTGTGCTCGCAATCTACAACGTTTCTTTCACACCTCTATATAAAGGAGTGAAGACTTGAAGAATATAAGACTCTTACAACAATTCTAACAAGTCCCAAAAACTCTGCTGAAATTGTTTCACATCAAAGTTCACTTAGAATTTCTTAACAACTTTCATATCATAGAAATTCTAGAGTCTTAAGAGTCGTATCTGATTTGTATTGTGAACACCACTGATTGTATATCAAGTGTTCAACCTAAAACATTTTCTTTGTAATTCTGTTTGATTAGAAGTCTCTTGCTTTTGTGCTTGAGCATAGGAAGCCTCTTGCAGTTGCGCTTGAGCATAGGCAACCTCTTGCTTTTGTACTTGAGTATTTTGAAGTCTCTTGATTTTGTGTTTGAGCAATTGTAATCATATATTGATTTTAGTGAACTCTCCTTGAAAGTGTAAGGGGGACACGACTACTTCCGGTTTGTGGAAGGAACCTGTATAATTACTCTGTATCCTTCTTCTTTCTCTCTCTCTCTTTACTTATCCGCTGCATTTAGACTCTGAACATTGAATTAGACTCTGAACTCTATCAGATTTTGTTCAGTGATTTCAATTTTAAGAGAAGTAAAAGAAAACACAATTTAGCCCCCCTTCTTGTGTTTTTCTCACCTTCACCATCTACTATTGATAATCCTGTGTATAAAAATTTAAGAATTTATAAAGTATATTCAAATTTAATATTGTCAAACAAATATAAAATGAACCAACCATTACTTCTGAATTGGTACTCGTTGTGGTTGCATACATTCAAAATCATCGACTTTAATATCTTAGGTAAATTTTTCCGCAATCTCATATTCAAAATATACAACCATCTAATCTTTGAGAAAATCATATTCCAACTTGTTGCATAGCCTTGTTTTTATTAATTTCATGGCTGAAAATATTATAGCATACTAGTATAATTTTTTTTATAGAAAATATGGGGGAAATCGTGGCCATTGTTGGTCACTATTCTAACTTCGTCCCTGTTTAAGGGTGTTTGCAATCAAATTAACCTATTTTATCGAACTAATGTCAACTCCTCCTCTTTGCCCATTGAACAATCGAAGGACATCTATGTTGGAAATTTAGGTTTTAATAGAAATAGTTTTGATAAAACATGTTCAACAATTATGAATCAATAGTGGAAGCAAACAAAACATTGAACATGATTATGATCGGATTTACGACATGTTTGATTTATCAAGGATATTAAGAAATAGGGTATTAGGAATACCTGGATCGAAGCTTTGATGACAACCCTCTCAACATCAACCAACAACAACGGTAAACAGAGAAAGAGCTGATCTAAAACAAACAACAAAGTTAACGGCAGCTGATTTGGTTCTTCCTCAACCGGTACCTTTATGCCTCAAGTTCTCTTCAGATGGGGAGAAGAGAGAGTTTTGTCGTGTACGGTGTATTGGGGACCATAGCCTCTTTTATATTGGATGACCATTAAGGTTTCCCATTATTCCGTTAATGGGTCATCCGAACATCCACTCATTGAGTCCATATCAAATAATTAAATATTTAATTAATTATCCAATTAGAAATCTAATAGCCTTATTACTTAAATATTTAATTAATTATCCAATTAGAAATCTAAGCCTTATAACTCTTGTGATTTCCGAATAATACCTTGAGAAGAATCTCTAGTATTGAAATGCTTAATACAAAAGAAGTGTCCCCAAGATTTTTCATCGCTAAATTTTCGTTAGAGATTTTCTTGGTTTCACATAGCAAACATATATCATTGTTGACTAAATAAAATAAAATCGACATATTAAACTAGGAATATAAACTGACTCCCAGTGAACTCCTTAAATCCACAATTCTCCATAATATCATCTCAAAACCAAATGAGACAATTACTTTATGAGAATTTATGGTAACACTAAAGAGACAAATTTCTTAACTCATACGTGGATTTCATAATTTTTCATACCATCTACTTAGTATCTATTGACACAAAGTTTTCTTAGGTTGCACCATATTGTATCATCAATGTCGCCATTAAGATACATTGAATTAACATCCATCTTATGCAAATCCAAAATTATAATAAGCAAACTAGTATCATGACTGTCCTAATTAAGTCTTTCAATAAAACTATATAGAATTTCTCTTTTCAGTCAATTCTTAATGACACTAGAAGCCCTAGTTCTTGGGGATGTTGAGTTTGATCTATATGAATTAATTTATTAACTTGATTAAGAGGAAGAACAATAATGTCCTCATGAGGATCCAAATATACTATAATAATAGTAACTATGAATTGGTTTAGAACTAATTATTCCTCATTCAATTTTGTTCTGTTACCATATCTCTCCCCCGAACTCAATATCCTCAAGAAAACTTAACAATTTATGTCTCAAAATTTCCTTAATTTGTGGGACAAAAACATATAGTTTTCAAACCTTTAAACACTATAGAATGTCACAAGTCATAACTGAATTGACTCTAATAATTGAACTTAAAAGACACATTGAATCATCATTTGTAAATAAAACTCAAAACATCTTGATTTATTAAATTAAAACAAAAATTCATTCAAATAATGATTCACCAAATTGTCTTTTAAATACAAAACTAAGCTAGTAACGACAATCTAAAATTGGTTTAAAAAATGAATAAAGCAATCTTTTTTCGACTTTGTCCATTCTAAATGATATATCTTTCAATATCATTGGACATAAGTCAGTCAAGACTACCTTTCTTTATATGCCCTTATCTTTTGAGGTATTTTCCGAATGAGCACTATTTTATTTTCTCTTGTTTCAGCTTTTATTTATTTGCACACTTTATGAATTGATCCTTCATAAGATCATTTCTAACTATAACACTTACAAACTTAATTGTGCAAATAGAATACTAAATGCTGAATTTTCGAACAAGTCACCTGATAGTCTAAATTATAGTGTCTCAGCAAGATTAAATATTTACATAATGTGCTCCTAATATTTTCTTTCCCTAATAATCTTAAGAGAACACTCCCTCTCCAATGAGAGCTTGTCTTTCTCTGTATTGCTTCAAAAGCACCTTAGTTTAAGCAAAGGAAATATGACAAAAAAATTTGTCATCTTAAACAACACCTCTAATATATATGTATTTTAGCTTTATGATCACACGTGACCTATAGAATTTGGTGTTTATTCACTTGTCAAACTTGATTCTCACATTAAATACAGAATTTGTGAGAGAATGTGAGTTTCACCATCCTTATCTAAGGTCTAGATCCAAGAACAATATCAATGTTCTTCTTTAAATCCTAAAAATTAGAATTTTGAGAGTTAAAAATTTTAACTCAAATTAGAAGATACACAAACTATATTAGCTTAAAGAGAACAAGAGTAGCCAAATGTACTCACCAAAATACCTAATGCTCTATCAATATCAAGTCTTTAAACAAGAGATTTGCGTGTATTGGGGACCATAGCCTCTTTTATATTGGATGGCCATTAGGGTTTCCCATTATTCTGTTAATGGGTCATCCAGACATCCACTCATTGAGTCCATATCAAATAATTAAATATTTAATTAATTATCCAATTAGAAATCTAATAGCCATATTACTTAATTTGATCACTAATCAACTAAGGCTCACAATTGATAAATAGCTAATATAATTATTATTACGATATTTGCTCACATAATGATATTGGAATATAATAAATAATAAAATATTCCAACAATCTATACTAGTTTTTCGAGCACAAAGCATCATTGATCATCTTTGAGACACACATCCCAATACCAAAATAACCAACCTTCTGCTAATTATATTCAAAATTGAAATTAATAAAATTTTATTTAAGCTCTACAATATCCTAACAGAGATCAAATAGAATTGTTTTATTATTATTGTAAAATAAATAATTTTAATAAGAAAAATCTATTTAAAAAAAATTGACTTTAATAGTTTAATAAATTATTTTATCTCCAAAGATAAAATTTAAGGAAAATATAATAATTATACTAAAATTTTCATGTTTATTAGCTTAAAAAGACATAATCTTTTAATTTTCCTTTAACCTACTAAATATGACAATACCTATTGAGCCACCCTTATTGATTTTCCTCTCACAATACTTATATAAAGAGCATGAGTATCAATTATCAAATATAAAAATTGAGCACTATTACTTTTCTCACCCTATGTGTTACTCGCGCGTCTTGTAATTTTTCTAAAATATTCTTCGGATTTTAAAATCCGAATTTGATTCCCATAATTTTTTGGATTATGTAATCCGAAAATACCTTTTACCAGGATTTAAATACGCTTTGGTTTATTTTATATTATTTAGATGCCAAAATCATAAAATAAATGCAAATATAAACAAAAATAAATTAACAAAATTGATACACATAAAATCTCATTTTATTATCATATCGATACATTTACAAAAAGGTATGTTTCTTGTCTAGGGAATGGGAAATGGGGTAAAACTAAATCTGTTTCAGAAGAAGATGAAGGTGATGGGGTAAAGCTAAACCAGTGGAGTAACGCATGGAGAAATAGATGGTGGGGGAGAAGGGGGACTGGGGTAAGATATGTTTCTTGTTTAAGGTGAAAGAGACTTTGATGATCAACCTTGCACCAAAACAAACCAACATGGCACCCAGACAAATCGCACTTCTTTGCAATGCGTTGTCATCCCAATTGATCGTTTATACAATTCCTGAGTTTCCAAAGTATCCTATTTTTATGAAAGGCCAACGATAGAAACACATTGTTGCAGAATGATGAGGAGGAGGGGGGAGTGTGAGATGATGGTATGAGAAACGGTGAAGCTTTAGAAGGTATTTATATGGGGAATGTGCGCATAAGTTGTAACTACTCATAATGGTGAGTCAAAAAATGTGTTTCAAAGGGTTTTACCAGCCATTAATGGTGGTAAAAACCTTTGAAAATGTGTTTTATGTAGTGCTTACCACTGGCCGAAAACACTGGCTTGGTTCAGATTATATAATCTGAATTCCTACCTTGTGTTTCGGGTTATATAATTCGAATTTATTCGATACTTGGTGAAAATGAGAGAAACTACATACCTTAGGTATGGTGAGGGACATTTCAGATTATATAATCTGAAACATGATTTTTTTCCTGTGGTCCACATTGCGCCGGCAGTTTCTGTGGTCAAGGACGCCGAGAGACCTCTATAAATAGGCGTCCCTATTTTCATAACCAGAAACCACACAAAAAAAAAACCATGGAAAACTTTGTTTTTTATCCAAACACCAAGCTAGCTGCAGTTTACTACAACAGGAGAAAACCACCCCATCTGTTCAGGATTCGTGCTGATGTCACCCTCTCCGGATTGAACGGCCAGATGGATCAAATCAACCTCCAACTCAACTACAGAGACACATGGAGGGTGGTTGGTGTTGAGTATCAACGTCCATCGACTGACTCAGCCAAGAGTGTGCGGTTAAGCCAGATGAAAACAACGACATGTTCTCGATCTTTGGTCAGTACAGTACTAGAGGGCCAATCAAGTTGGACGCTTCGTTGGTCAGATTTGTTGAACAAATTTAAAAAAAGTTTGATCCGGCCCTGAAACTACGAACATATCAATGCACTAATGGACGCACCACACTAAGACATTAATTTAGATGATTTATGATGATGTTCTATGTTTTATTTAATTATGTGTTTTATGTTATTTTTATTACGTGTTTTATGTTGTTTTTATTACTTGTTAGTTATATGTTGTTGAATTAAGTTGTTTTATTATGTTTTAAATAATATATATTATTTAAATTTTCATTATGTTTTACTTTACACCAAAGATGTTCAACTAGGGTGTAAGTACAATTCAGATTATATAATCCGAATTCATTCAGCATATGATTCTTTTGTATGGTCCACATTGCACCGACAGTTTTTGTGGTTCACAATGTCCAGATACCTCTTTAAAAAAGTGTTTTCAGTTTTCATTACCAGCAAAACACACAAACACACCAAAGAAACCATGTAAATTTTTGTCATTGTGATGATGATCTTTCTCATGTTGTCGTAAATAAATAGCTCTATATTTGACAGCATGATGAAGATCTTCAGCATGTTGTCAAAAATATATAGATAGATAGATAGATACAAAGAGATTCTAACTCTTTATTTGAATACCAAGAGGTTTTCTATTTGAATATCAAGAGATTGCTATGAGCTAGATCTTGCTGCCTTGTCAATATAAATATCTCAGTTGGCAAGGCAGTAGGATCTAACTCAAAACAATCCTCTTGAATCACCTTTTCCTTCATCGTTATGTAGCAGATCTGATTTCGAACAGGTTCTTATGAATTTGATCATGTTGGCATGCCGATCGAATTATGTCAGTTGGTAGGCCTACAGGATCAAGTTCAAAAGCACCTCTTCGAATACCATCCTAGAATATTATGTTGTTTGTGTTGTTTTAAGCTGTTTACTTTTTTTTTTATGAAATTTTTAATTTTTTTCTATGTTATCTTCCATAAAAATCCTCCAAAAATACAATCTGTTGTTGTTCGGATTATATAATCCGAATTATTTTTGTCAATTTCAGATTATATAATCCTAATACACTCAGCTTTTTTTTGTCGGTGGCGTTTCACAAAAGGTCTGGACGATTAATGGAGTGTTTAATGCATTTTTGGATGGTTGGACGGTGGGACACGTTATGATCTAGGACTTGTTTTATGCTATAAATAGGTTTGCATCTTCAACAAATCCCTCCATTCTTCACTTCACCTCTTTTCTTACTTTTTCTTCAACATTTTTTAGTTTTTTAGAAGTGTTTATGGTGTCATGGTCATTGTTGACCATACATATAATCCATGCAATTGCTTTGCAACATATGCGGTGATTATACGACGGTCAATAGAGACCTTTGACATCAAAGAAAACACAAAAAATCACAGATCGAAGTAATTCAGATTTTATAATCCGAAAAATGTTAACAATCTGGTTTGGATTATATAATCCAAACCATAAGTATTTTTCGTCTTTTTGCAAGGCGCGTGAGAATAGCATAGTGTAGAAAAAGCAATAGTCAAAATTGAGTATTAAATATGTCCATATCTTTGTTCATACTAGTATCTGTTTTTGTCAAAAGTTTTTCAATTAGGTCCATGTTTTTATGTTTTTGTCATATGATAACACACTTAATTGAGAAACATTTGACAAAGACAAGGACTAGTTTGAAATATTAACAGAGTCAAACACTAATTTGAGAGCAACCTACAAAAATAGAGACCAAATTAATGGTTTATTAGACGTAATATTGAGTACAAAAATTGGTTATTTCTCTAATGAAGAAGAGGACAATGAAAGGTGCTCATTTCAACCGTATATAGATCCACATATATATGAGGGGTATTGTCACTTTCACTTCACTTGAATTGAGTCTAGTTCGTTAGTATCTTCATTATTACGCTACTGGTTGATTTTGGAGGGGGGAAAAAACCCAAAAGGAGGAGCTACTTAGAATCGGAAATAAAGTTAATTTACTTAGAGAAAAGTGGAATATGTACATTGTAAGTTTCGTATAATAGAATGTTGTTTTAAAGAGTGAAGAAAGGTGTGGGAAGTGGCAAAGCATGAGCATTGAGCATAGACATTGTTGGAGAGAATATATAGATAGATGATATCAAAGAAAAGGGAAGGAACTAGCTGGCAGCCTAGCACACAAAAAAGACATCTCTTTTCTTAAAGCTTGGTTACATTGATGGTCCTTTTGAGGAAGTTTCTTTGTAACTACTAAAGTTTGGATGGAGGAAAAGAGAAATTTTGTTTTGTAATTCCAGAATCCCTGAAAGCTACTTTCATTTCTCTATCGCCACTAAGGACAGAAATAGACTATGTTACGCTGTTTTGAACAGGTGAAGATCCTCTCCACTTTTTAAAGAAAATGGAAATGTCAATTACTATAGTTTTGAACTAAATATATAATATAAAGACTTAAATATGATAATCGTCCCTGTAATTTGGGCCAGTTTTGATTTTCGTCCCTGTAAAAAAAAGAAATTGAAATACATCCCTGTAAAAAAAAATTTGTTTGAAAAAGGTCCCTGGCCCCACTATTCAGCTGATTTGGCATGATTTTGGCCACGTGGCAATTGCTGACTGTGCAACTTTTGCAACGTGGCGTGCCACCTAATATTAAATTTAAAAAAATATTTTTAAAATTTTGAAAATTGTTTTTAAAATTAAAAAATATGAAAATAAATTTAAAAAACAATATAAAAATTCTGAAAATAAATTTTAAAATATTTAAATAATTTTCTGAATTTTTTTGAATATTATATATTCTGAAAA
>Ga0228710_1001031_pt1 | contig 40107 bp, 21 predicted proteins | sample MedpolnodulmetaG_FD_177995 | JGI IMG/M metagenome (GOLD analysis project Ga0228710, IMG submission 177995) | Root nodule microbial communities from Medicago polymorpha collected in Santa Monica, California, United States - pink nodules | ecosystem: Host-associated > Plants > Roots > Nodule... | reverse complement strand
GGGGGGGCGAGAGGGAGGGAGGGAGGGGGAGAGAGAGAGAGAGCTTAGGGGGAGATTCAACCGTAGAATTCACTGTTCCTGCTAAACATCGAGGTAAGGGGGAGTTTTATTTAATCTAAGGGTTGTATATTCATGTGGGTAGCGAGGAGTCCTTGACCTCTAGTGTTTTTATTTATTCTTGTGATGAATTTTTGTTATATCATGTTCTTTTATGTTATAATTACTTTTGATGAATCCTTGTTAAAATCATATTCTTTTATGTTGTTATTATTACTTTTAATGAATCTTTGTTAAATTCATGTTCTTATATGTTCTCGTAATTATATGTTAGATTTTCGTTTTTGAATTGTGTTATTTTCATTTTAAATTCGTGATTTAAATATGATAATGTTGTACTTTAGAATATATAAGAAGAATTGAGTAAAAACCATGAAATTAAAGGTATAGAATGTGGTTTTAAGGTGTTGGTGTGTTAATGAGAATTAATCATATGAAAAATCAATCTTAATGGGTAAATTTTTGCAATTCGTAACTTGGATACTCTGCCACTAAATTAGTTATGACTTTTGCTACAAAGATCATTTTTGAGTGAAACCAATTGAATTTGAAAACTAACTTATATTTTTATGACACTGGAAAGTTATGTACTTTTATAATACTTCTAGAATTTTTAGTGATATTATGAAGATGATTGTTCTGTTTTATAAATTACTCTGATTCAATCAACTTCGAAAATTGATATCTTAAATTAGGAAATTCCTTTTTGATTGAGACCAGTGGCGTGTGAAAGAGTATATATATAGTAGTTTCTGCATATTTAATTTCACAATTTTAGCATTTACCTATTTGCCATAGCAACTTTGTGAAACCATCTTCTCAACCACAATTTTTTTAAACCACAATTTTTTTAAAGTAATATTAATGTTGTTGACTTAAGGAAAAATATGATGTTAATACATAGGGCAATTGGGTGATAGTAGTGGTTGTAATGTTATCTAATGATGAGCTATGTTCTAGACCGGTGAGAGACCTATGCCCAATAAATTTATGCTTTATTTTCTAATAAATCGTCAAGTTAATGTCTTTCACATAAAATGGACTTCCCGATCTAAAAAACATTTCTTAAAACCATGTTACACTCATTTCAGTATGAATTGGAAGATTTCTCATACCACTAGAGATGGAAAGTAATAAAACTTAAAGAATTAACATATTTTATTTATAGATCTTAGCTCAAAATTGAAAATAAGTAATATCCATAATTATATGTACAAAAATAAATGAAATTCTGATATTTTAAAAAAAAAATCTAGTTACTAGTAGATAAAACGGTCTGAAGAATCAATGCAACTCTTCTTGCCTCTTAATTGTCGGAGTCTTTTTGAAACGAAGACAAAAAGAGAATCATGTTCTATGCTCATTATGTCTTCTCTCGGCCGCTATTGCCGCTGCAAGTGATGGTGGCAGGTCTCTCAGGTTTGTATTTGTATTATAAGGATTTTCATCGATTTCCGGCGCAGTTATTGGTGCTCTTGCCAACAAGGATTCCACATCCTTTAGGGTCAAAACAGGTTGATCTTGATTTTTTGTGTTGCCACTAATGAATAAATGATTGCTTCTGCTTCTGTTCAATTTATATATGCTCTCTTCAACTGTGTCTTTTACCTAACAGATGCAAGAACAAAGATATAAGAACATTTCTTCATGTAGGAATTTGTGAAACAAAACGCCAAGAAAGTGCATAGATAGGCAAGAACATTAATTCATATTCTTTTTATTCATTCATTCAAATAAAAATTAATATTTCCAAAACATTTACAAAAGCATTTAGGAGGCGTTTCAAAGAGTTTAAACAAATTTATCTTGTAAATAAACTCATCTCGTGATGTAAACACTTGTACAAGGGTTAAAAAAAGCATTTACAAAATAGCTTTGGATATGTCCATAAACTATTTTAACTTTATTTTCCTAAGATCTCCATCATAGGTTATAGAAATGTTTTATACAAAGCTTGAACAGAATTTTCTGACATTCGCTCACCAATTGTAGAATAAAGTCTTAATTAAGCTATGAATTGAGGAACAAACAATGACGCATCTAAAATCCAAATCCAAACATTTAAAGCAAAAGAACTAGGACTGAATACTAGAAAATGATCAACGGATAATTCAACTGACGAGCAGTTCAAAGACGACAAGGATGATTGAATTCAAGTGGTGAGAGAGAGAGATACTTACTAAGAAACGGTGAATGAGGGTCTTCTGTTTTTGGCCAATCCGATGTACACGGCTGATTGCTTGTGCTTCAGCAGCTGGATTGAGTAATGGCTCTACAAGAACCACATGCTGTGCTTCCAAAAGATTGAGGCCATTGGCTCCATGTTGGATTAAAAGCAATAACACCTGAATAGATTTTGGCTCTTCCCCCTCACATCCTTTTGTGCCATTCTGTATTCCTCTAAATTGACTTATGGCAGTGTGTGCTTTCCTGAACTCACAAATTCATAACAAAAACAACATTGAGTATAACGAAGTTGAAATTTGAAAGTAGGTGATTGTCTAACGAAGACAAATAAATTAGATGATTGTCTAACGAAGACATAAGTAAATTAGATAATCAATCATCCATATTAACTGCTTCAAAGGCCTTCATAGCCTCTTAAGAATATAATCCCGATGAAAAATTATGCCCTATTGTCTTGATTTATAATTAGGTGTTTCTCGAAAAGTCAAAGCCATGGAGGATCTAACAGAGGTGAGTATATAAGGGACCAATGTGAGGAAGTTGAAATGTAAAAGACACGTCAAGAAAGAAATTGAATATTATGAACCAAAATAGTTAAATAGGGTTTCCATCATAATTTTTGTCTTCCTACTCCGTCTCTTTTTTTATGCCTCCAAATGTCTTCCAGTCCAGCATAAAATATGAAAGAGCAATACCATAGATTTTTATATACCTGCCTCCCTTCATCCGGACGAAGGTGATGTTATTGGTGGCAAAGGCATGTTCCAATACATCAAGTACATCATTCCAACTTGAAAATACAAGAACTTTTGAGTTATGATTTGTAGCCTTTATCCACAAGATTCTTCTTGTGACTGCTTCAATCTGCAAATAATCAATGCTGACTTATTAGCAAGAAGATGAAAATTACAAATTGGAAAGTTAGAATACATTATTAACAATATTATACACATTATAATAGATATTTTAAATTTAAAAATATTCTAAAAATAATAACCAACTTGTCTTTTGTACATTGTATTCAAATTTGATTCTTATCACTAAACCCTTGGCCATATGTTAATAAATAAATAAAAACCTTTGCTCATGAAAATTTTGTAACAGCCACATCAAAACAAGAAGTTGGAATCATATCATATTCATTAGAGATTGATAAAAACCCTCCATAAAAGAGTACAATCCATTGTACCAACCAAATTTATAAACATTTAAGCTACTTAACTACTTCCAATATGCATTAGCAGAGATTTGAAATTAAGAGACATGCCTAATAAATGCACAATGATATTCATATCTTACAAAAATATTAGCTCCCTTCTGATGCGTTAATTTGCTTTTTATAGCTTGAACTGCTTATTTTTCTTAATTAGAAAATTATGAAAGAACATTTCACGGCTGCCTAAAGTCAAGCCAGCTTTGTGCGGTTGAGTTAACCCGAATCCAAATTCTAGAATAGTATAAGAGTCTATCCTAGATACATTCATGGGTTTCGAGGGAGTGTCTTGAGAGTTCCACATTGGATAGTGGTATGGCCTGAGAATAGTGATTGTAAGTGATAGGTATCCCTCACTTTACAGGTCGCTTTTTGAGATTGAATTACGACCAATCCAAATTCTAAGATGGTGTCAGGATTATCATAAATCTGTTAGGACACTGGTTCTAGGGCAACTCAGTTCATGCTTCAAACTATTTTTTAAGGCAAGTAGCTCAAACCTATTTTAGACAACAAAAGAAATACAAATATTGATATAGTTTCCTGACCCCATGCAGTTCCATGTCATTCATTTTAAGTATAATCTCAAGTAGAAAGTAGTACAAAGTCATGCCAGTTCGGACATAGACATCACAACCAGATCCCAGGGGTGGTGGCATGTGTAAACAAAAGTGAAATAAGCTAATTATTCATCCAGAGGTTATCAATACGCTTAAAGCAGTATAATGCGATAAAACACCTTGGTTCCATATGAGCCTTCAACAGTAATGGATGCTTCGTGTTTTTCACAGTTGTCAATTGTATGCAGCATTGACGAATTGGGAGATTCCTGTAGAAAGTAGTACAAAGTCATGCCAGTTTGGACATAGACATCACAACCAGATCCCAGGGATGGTGGCATGTGTAAACAAAAGTGAAATAAGCTAATTATTCATCCAGAGGTTATCAATACGCTTAAAGCAGTATAATGCGATAAAACACCTTGGTTCCATATGAGCCTTCAACAGTAATGGATGCTTCGTGTTTTTCACAATTGTCAATTGTATGCAGCATTGACGAATTGGGAGATTCCTTTTGTGCATCAACAGCATAGGCAATGTTTCCAAAATCAGTATGCTGTCGACATGTAGGGCACATCACCCAAGTATGAGTCTTGCTACGTTTAAGTCTTTTCTCAGTCATAGCAAATAAACCTGAGAGAAATAGATGCATAGTTATGTTTCATATAGTATTTATAAAAGTCAATAAATGCTTAACCGTATATCTATTGAGCAAAAATGGACAAATACCATTATGCGTGTATGTGCTATACATAGCATGCTTCTATGATATGACTGTGTTTTACATGAGCGTGGTGAAAACATAAGATCAACAATGCTAAGTCAAATATACCAGGGTCTTTTACATGTACAGGAGAAGCACGTAAAATATAAGACTTCCCATATTTACACTGACTGAAGCACTACTCTGGTTTTTGAACAAATTGTGAAGAAACAATTCTCTCCAAAGCTTAAGTTGTTATGCAAACACTTTTCTATGGTTCATTACACCTCTAACATTCCCCTACACACAAAAACTCTTTACTTTGAGCTTAAAATGTGGACAAAGCACATGCCTAGATTTACCATGTGCTAAAATTTAGCTTTTTTTAGAAGAACGGAGACAACAAGGAACATAGTCTTGATTATTTGATTATAGAGACTATTAAATCACTATAAAGCTTATGCTATTAAAAATTTATGAATGACTTTATCACATCTCTAATACAATTAAAGAAAGATAATATGAAGTTTTGTCATATAGTACTTACATTTACAGCAAGTAACATGCCCACATTGAAACACCATTCTCTGATGGCCTAGCTTTTCTTGACAAATTGGGCATGATTCCTCATAAGTTTTAGGTATGAGTTCACCCTTCTCTTCCGTAGAGTTTGACATAGCATTTGTATCTTGAGTGCATGAAGAGTTATCTGGACTTTCCGATGGCAGTTTTTGCTTAGATTGAACCAAACCCTGAAAAGTAGTTCAGTTTATGTTTAATGCCCGAATCAGAAAAGAAAATATCATAGATCTTTATTTTTTTTTTTGGTACAATATCAATATCATAGATCTTTTAGTTGGATCCGTAAATGACAGCCACATTCACATTATTGCCCAATGACAAATAAGAATTAATTTCAGACATTCACATCAATATTCAAATGAATTATTTTTCCTATTAATCATATCCAACATGCCCAGAAGCAGAAATTATTCTCAACGTAGTCTTTGAAAGTCTTGTTTGAGAAAGTGTAGTTATTTTCGTCTCAATTTTGCATAGCCACCCCTAGATAAGCAAACATCAAATTTTGTTTCACCAACTCTTATAAGTCGTGTTAAAAACAGAACCATGCCAATCATCAATTGATGGAAACCTCATACTATTGAGATGATAGATGTTGACAGATAATAGTATTGGCATGCAATGGAATCTTGAGAAGCTCATTACAATATAAAAAAAATTCTAATATCAATTTAAGAATAACTATATCTATAAGCAGAAAAGATAACATTTAACTTACTGATTCACTTGTTTCATTTGTACATTAGTTTATAAACAATTTTTAGTTTACCATTCAGAATTGTCATGCTCCTGCATAATGGTTCATGATTATTATCAAGAGCCAACTCTCAAATGGTTTTACAGCTCCTAAAATCTCAGCAATATGAGTATACTTTACAGTCACCATTAATTGCTAAAGGGTTTGACTTTGATTACCTAGAAATTTAGCAAATACGCACAAAACAAATTAAATTAAATACATACAAATTTCTAATGCTTATTTTTCCATACCTTTAAGTAGCGTAACTTTCCTTTTATCTGTGACAACAAGGCCAATGACATAAACTTCTCCTGGGAAAAGTTTGAGCTAGCCGCATATAATTCATTTTCACCTAAAGCATCAAGAGATTTATCGTCTTCATTTTCCCTTAGGTGTAAACGAGAAACCGCCATCTTTATTTCATCATGAGCACGCAGATATTGAGCTTGAGCTGATGCCAAAGATCTTGCATAGACAAATTCCTTTCGCATTCCCTTACAAAGTCATGAACAAATAATCAGATTCCAGTTAATATGTGTTGTTAGTATGGATAATCACAAATTTTAAAAAGATTACAGAAGAAAACTGTTGATCAATAATTTCTAGGTGAGCACAATCATCCTATCTTCGAATATCTCTTTTTTATTTATTTATATTTTAGGATGGGAGGATGGTACTAAAATTCATGCTTTCTCTAAATTAATACCTCCTATATGAATCATATCTACCGATTCAACTCTAGATAAGCATAGATAATATTTCACCAGGCAATAATACCTCAAGAATATGTAAATGCTTGGTCGCTGCTGAGGCACTGTCCTTTCCAAACCGAGTCTTGCAATAGTTCTTTATAACTCCAAGAAGAACCTCCAGGATAGATGCCGATCTTGAAGTCTAGATAGGTCACCATAATCAATATGGAACATTAGTAAGCAATTATTGCATATTTCAGCACTGACCTGATTTTCTTTAATGAAATGAAGCTATCAACATTTATGGTCAAATTCAAATATAATTTCTCATAAAGTGCAGCTTTCGTGAGACGTGACTATCAAGTAATATACATATACATTGCCAAGGGACTTAGTGAATTTCACAAAATCTTGAGAATTTTTCAGGATAATGCAGCACGTGTTGAAGTTCTTTAAATTTTTATTTCATTCTTATGTGACAATTCTGGACTCTGTTTCAGTCAACAGTGAACAAAAGAGAAACATTATGATTGTAAATGACAGTGATAAAGGGGGGAGAGAGAGGTGCTATAATCTATATGTGTCTGTTTATGACTCAATACAAAAGTAAATTAAATGAAATCAATAACTAACCACAACTTTCTGCCCAACATTCCTTTTTCTGGATTCTTCATTATCAATATTAGATACTGATGAACTTTGATTAGATTGTGATAGGTTTGAGAGGAAATGATTCCGTGCGAAACTTTTCTTTTGAAAATCTACTGCCTCCTCAGCAGAGGAAATTATATCTCCACGTTCGTTCTTGAGAACAAAGAGTCTAGCTTCATAGTGCTGAAGATAAAATTAAACCAATAACCATATTACATTTGTTAGAAGTAGAGTGAATCAAATTGACATATAAGTTCAAATTCCAATTTCCAAACCTGAAACAATTCATCTAGTTCACACAGAACGCATGGGGGGCCATCACAATTAGGTTGACAATTTCGACATTTACCAACGCGCTCAATATCTTCATCTTTTGGGTTTTCCATCGTCTGATCAATTTCTAACAGACGATCTAATACCACTTTCCTTGAGGCTACTAACTGATCCAATCCGGTTTGAATTTCATACGTCAGAGAGCTTATGCTCCGAAAACTGGATTAGAAGCATCACACATTAGTAACAATGCATGAGTAGTAAATTTACACAGTCAAAGCATCACTAACCGAGCAGCTAATCTTGACGATTTTGAATTGTTTGAATTTCCTGAGATGGATTCTTCAATCTTTCTAATCAACTCAGTTGAGAAATCCTTATCCTTCTCAGCATGGTGAAGTGCTTCTAACCACCATAATGTATTTTGATTTGTACTGGTGTCGTGATAAGCATTACAAACCTTGAAAAAGTCCAGATGCCAATTACATAAAATAGTAAGTGGATGGTGGAACTACTGCTAATACAAACCAAGAACTATCCCACCAGATAACAAAGTTTATTAAAAAAGAAATATAGTCAAAATAAGAGTAAAAAGAAATAGAATAGATTCACATCTTCAAATTTTCATAAGAATAAAATATGTCAACATTAGCGTTTCAGACGGGCACTCCTGTGCCCATCTGTCCGCTCTTTTTACTATGCTAACATGTATAAATTATGAACGGCACTTTTTGTGATTTTATTTTTGTTTGTTGAGAAACTACGTTTTGTGAAATTTTGATTTTGATTAATACCATTTTGATTTTGGTCAAAATTATATGTATAGATGTTTTTGACTTTCAAATTGTAACAAATCATGCTTATATTTTTCAATGACACCAACAATATAACATTCTTTTCGGAAAATTTGTTTAAGGGTATAATTGAAAGTTAAAAAGCCACCTCAAACTCATGTATCCCCTTTATATAATAGATAAAATCAATTAACTAGTATAAAAATGAAGCATGACTAGTGGATATCTTCTTCTTTTGGCAAATATAATCAAAATATCTTGTAGTCCTTTCCTTTCCTTACGATATAAACAAAAAGCATACACAGGAGAAATAACTCATTCCGAGGCTTAAATTAATAATTCACAAACTGTGAATTAGGAACAAATGAAGTGGGAAATAAATTGGTTATACTCAATTTGTGGTAGTTAAGATATTACATACAGACTAGACTAAAAAAATCATTCCATCACTTCTTAAAGTTTTCGGCAGTCGATAAGAAAAGGTCAACTTATATTTCAGGATACTAAGCAAGAATAAAAAAATAAAAAATTCAATACAACCAAATTAAAAAAAAAAATCTTGAGCGCCATTAGGAATATCTACCTGCATGTAAGAACTTTGAAACTCCTGCTGAGCTGCAACTAGCTTTGAACTGAACACAGATAAGTATTTATGTTTTGAATCTTCACATTGTGCTTTCAGATATTTGACAGAACTGGCCGACAAATCATCAGATTCCCTATCATTTAATCCATTTTCTGAACTACTAGATGCAACATTTGATGGATCTGAAGCAGCCACAGTTAAACTTATGTCACCGCAGTTACTGATTTTATGCCTCTTCACTTGATCATGATCAACCTTTACAATATAATGCTTTTTGGTTGTATTAACTGCGGAAGTCCCAGAGAATTGTTTTCCTTTGGATGGCAAATTCAAAGCAAAATTTTCAGCCAGGGGGAATATTTCGGCAAGATTGTGATGAATGTGGATATTTAACAATGGATCCAGACGGAAATCTTCAGAATGCTCTTCAGCTAAAGTAAGAGATTCATTGTACAGCGAAGCAGCTTGAGAAAAATCGTTTTGTATTGTAACTATTGCTGCAAGCGCATTCAGAGCAATAACTAACCTCCTGAGAGCTTCCTCACCTTCTATCTTGGTCTTGCTTATAAGGACCTATAGATTAAGTTCCATGTCAACTGAAAATGTACGTATATTGTTAATAAAAGTTTATCGAATACGAAAACTGTTACAAATAACACACCGTTAGTACTTCCTCCATTGTCATAGGTGACTGCTGCAGGGAACGCAATCCAGAACTTCCAACCTGGGGGTGACAACAAGCCTGGCGAAGCTTTAGCAAAGCATTCAATAGCTTCCCTGCCTCCGCTTGAGTGATTAATGGATCGGAGGAACCACTCGAAGAAACAGAATCTGGAATCCATACGAAAAGTTCAGTCAGTATCCCAATGCATTGATTTCAAATGACTTTTAAAATGAAATTACGCAACACTGATAGAAACCTGGGACTTTTCTATTAAGAATATCATTTCTCAAACTTTCAATAACTTCATGGGAGTCTATAACACAAGCTTTATGCTGCCTCTGGTAAAAGTGCTCTTCTACTGGTGATAGTGTAAGCCAAGAGAGGCACTCCTCTTGGGAGGGCAATTCCAATTCATCTGCAACATGTTGTTTAGAAGAACGCCACATGATTTGTTTGAAAACTCTGTGTAAATTCCGTAGCTCCCATATCTCCCTTCTGCAAAATTATGGAATAATGGATAAGAACAGAAATGTACAAATAATAAATGAACTCGGCTGAAAGAAGTGATTCAGATCAATGACAGGAAAAATCAGAGATATATCTAAACTAATACAATATTTGAAAGGCTACTGTATTCTCTAGACACAACTTTTAGCATGTCTTATGAAAATAAAATAAGGACCTAGATTTCCATATTAATTCTAGCTGCTAAGACTATTATATTGTTTTTCCCTATTGGCTGACTATAAGAGAATATAACCAAACTAATGGCTGACTATAAGAGAATATAATCGAACTAATAGTACACTATTCAATGTTTATTTATTTGTCTTGTATTTTTGGTTGAGCCTAACTCAACCCAAAAAAAAACCAGTCTGTAAGATGAGAGATGCATCACACTTATAAACACATTTTCAGGTCATATTTCATTCAATATGGGACTTGCAACACACTCCTCTGAAGCCCAGAGCTGCACATCAAGACAGTGACCCAAGCAGCTCAATAGCAGGTGGTCAAACGGATCTTAGATAGGTTTTGATATCATCTTAAAATTTGATTTAGACACGTAACTCAACCCCACAAAGTTGGCTTGTAAGGTAAAGAATGTCTCCGACTAATAAACACACTATTAGGTTATATCCCATTTGATGTAGGACTCTCAACAATTTATAAAAGAAAAACTGAGTAATAAGGAACGTCAATCAGCAACGATGAAGTCAAACATTAAATTAAGATAAAATACCTCATAAGGATCTCGAATAACTTCACTCCACCATCTGTATATATTGAAAGGACTGGTTTTGGTGAACCTTAAAAGTCCATATAAGTCATCAAACTTTCGCTGAATCGGGGTCCCTGTAATGCACCAACGATGCTTGCAATGGAGTCTTAGAGCCATTTCAGTAGCAGCGGTAGCAACAGTACTCTCCACCATTTGAGCCTCATCCAAACAAATCCTCCACCAGTATATTCTGGTAAGAAGAGTTGGGATAACTGGGTACCTAGAAGAAAGAATAAAAACAGGCCACTAAAAACCTAGGATCATAAAGGACATACGGAGAGCTAACTTATTCTATTACATAATGTTATGAGTATTGACATGACGACATATATCACATATGGTTCCTACACACACACACACACACACACACACACCAATTTCCACAATTTCAAATCACTTGAAATGAAAGGGTAGTTTTGCCAATTTATCTTTATTTTTCAAAACCAAAAAAGTCTGCATAACCGTTTTTCTTTAATAATGTCGGAGTATGTTGTTTTACATTTTTTTTTGATATTGAGTAGATCATTTTACATTGTTTCAGTGCTCAAATTCAGTTTATAATTTTTTTTTTTGATGAACTTAATTTTTTTTTTATGAAAAATTCAGTTTATGATTAACATACTGTTCGTAAAAAATCAGTTCATAATTGAAGTCCAAAAAAAAACATCAGTTTATATATAATTAACATATTGTTCGTTAAAAAACAAAGTATCATTCTTCTTCTCTTTTTTTTTTAATTCATGCAATGTTTTGAATTAAAAAGACACAAGTGGAAATTGGTTATTCATTGAAAAGATAACGTTGTTGTGTTTATTTGGGCTTTTTCTTTCTTCATGTTTACAATTGTCTATTTGAAACATAAAAGTGGGTGTAAATTAGTAAGCTGTGTGTAAATTAACAAAATGAAATTTACAAAACTATTCTTTCATTTCAAGTGACTTAAAATAGTAGAAATTGTTTTTTTTTTTGTAAAAAGCAAACAAGTGGGTGTAGGTTGCTAACTTACTCCTTAGGGTCCGTTTGGTTCGAGAATTAGGAGGGGAGGGGAGGGAAGGGAAGGGGAGGGATTTTAACAGAGGGGAGATATTTTAATTAAAAACGTGTTTGGTTCGCAAGAGGAGGGGAGGGGAGGGGGAGGGATTTTAAAATTATTTTACTGTTTTACCCTTAAACTTAATTAAATAAAAGAAACTACTTGATTTTACAATTTTAGTGACCAACCAATGACAAACGCACATCTAAGCTGCTTATTTTATCTCAAACTGGCTCATATATTTTCCACAACAAGACATGAACTGGTGAATTAACACTAAAAAAAAAGGATTAACAAGCAATAATAAGTTGAATTAAAATAAGATAATAATAATAATAAGGCAGTTGACATCAACAAAGTAGTAGTAGTAGAAGTGGTTTTAGATGTAACAAATAAGAGTTATAGATAATATAATAATAAAAGTTGTTACAAAAAAAAATATAACAAAATAATAATAATAATTGTTATAAGAATTGTTACAAGGTTAATATTGAGATTTGAAATTAATTTAAGGATAATTATGGCAATGCAATCAAATTTTAAAAAGATTTCCTCCCCTCCCCTTCCCTCCCCTCCCCGCCCCTCCCCTCCAAAACTCTCGAACCAAACGGACCCTTAGTGTTTTTAGGTGGGAATGTGAAACATTGTATAAATTCATGTTATTCTCAATTGGATAGGTAATAGGAAGAATGCCCTGCACATGATATGTAACAGGTAGAATATCCTACACATCATATGATACAAAGGGGAAAATACGATACCTTTTCTGAAATCTCAAAAGGTGTCGATCGCCTATATGTCTATCAGAATCATGGAACAAATCATCTTTAAGCACATCATATGTAGTTAATACAATGTCCGCACTGGCAAGATCACCGATATCCATCAGAGATGAATTGGTGAAAGATGTGTCACGCACACCTTCATAAATACAAGTTTTCAAGGCTCCTGGGCGTGTATGACTGCAGTGACAAGTGACAATGAAAAGTTAATGAGTATGAGACAGATATAGGTTCATTTGTATTAAATCGCTAAAAAAGAATTACACATACACACAATGAAACAATTCATAAACGCAATTAAAGCATGGAAAATAATCCAATTATGCATGTCTAAAAGAAACTAAAACTTGAAAACAGCTATTGTTTTCCCAAAAGATGGTATGCAATAGCTTAATGAAACACACAACATAGACTTGAGAAGTAGTGACTCCCAGCATGTGACTTGAGCTTTAATAAATGGCAGGGGAAAGATCTTCTTTATCATGTCTACGTCACGCCAACAACAATCAATTATGTTAATATGTATCATGGTTTTAAAAACCTTAGGGGCAGCTTCAGTATTCCAAAATAAAGCAAACACAGATAGCATTTCAAATCTGTGATCCTTTAACATTCTTAATGCGTTACTTACGCCCTAATAGGAGATTATTCAATCCTTAGGCCAAGTTGACCAATAACACAAATGGATGCAAGCATGTAATTAAAAAAGTTGGACATTGCCAGGCGTAATTAAAAAAGAGTACACATCAAGGTCTAGGTTGACGTCAACATTCATAGTTTACATTAAGAAAACACTATACCGTATAATTTCGTCATGCCACTGGGGCAAAATAGAAGCTGGGCAGACAATGAGAGTGGCACCAGAAGCAATAGGTGATTCAGTAGCTTGTATTAGTTCAGAGCACATCTGACATACATATTCCCCATTCGTCACAGCTATGGTGGTTTTATATGTCTTGCTTTCCAATCCTTGTTTTGATTTCAGTGATTTTCCTTTAGTTGAATAACCAACACAATCTCCATGTTGCCAAGCATCACAAATGTCACACTGAACCCATAGTCCTTCATATTTGAGACTTTCGCTCACAGCTCCACATATGCACTCCACACGCTCTCTTTTGAGTCTTTTTAAAGTGACTTTTTCTTCGCCGTTGACTTGGGGCACTGAATCCATTAGTATGTCACTTTCATATGCTGATCTCCGGTGAGCAAAGATGAGAGCAAGCAATTCTACAGTTTTTCCCATTCCCATCTCATCTGTTACATTGAAACATTTAGTCACTGAGAACGAAAAACCTAGTCTATCAATATATCAATAGCAATAGAAATAATTAACATTCGCCATCAAACTTAAACTACTCACGTTTCAGAACATAAGCACTACAATATTACATACACAATATTCCATACTATCGAGCATAAATAAACATATAGAAAGTATGAGTTAAAAGTTTCAATAAGAGTTGCCTTTGAAGCACAATGAATGAGAGACTATGCTGGTCGAACATCACCCAGTTTGTCAATAATACCAATAAAGAACATTAGCCTTTCAACTTACGAGCTCATAGGTTTCAGAACGCATAGGTATTAGAGTTACAGACTTTAAGATTTCACAGCATAGAGCAAAACAAACATTAAGAAAGCAAACAACAAGAGTGAAAAGTGTAACAAGGGGTTTCCTACTCTCCTTAGAAGCACAGTGAGAAACAATCAAGTAGATCAGCACAATACAAAAAGTTGAGTCACAATACAACATTTTATTTTGTCCGTGAGCTGAGTCCCATAGGTGGTTGATGTGCAATGTAACTGATGGAAGAGGGAGTTACAATAGGTGTAAGCATAACAGGGCTAGTTAGTTGTTCTCCAATGGCAACGATGGAATTTGGCCAAATTGACGGACATTTTACTTTTGGCCAAATTGACACGCAAGACAAGAAGTTTTCCTTTTGTTTATTGAGTAATTCCTGTACACCAGAGCCTAAGCTTAATCAATCAATTTATGCATAGCCCAAGAGAAACTTATTTGTAGTTTACTCATAGAATTCTATAGTATCTCAGGAAATTCAGGAAGATGAATTTTGTTCAAAAGAAATGGAAATATGTACTTGAAGCCTGCACCAATGTTCACTACCCAATGTCCATTGGGTGTTGCAGTTTTCTTGGAGGAATACTGTGACTGGAGAAGTAAAAAACAATGTCTAGTGGAAAAATCTAATGCTAAAGCAGAATTTTGTGTTCCGGCACCAGGTTGCGTGGAACCTATGAAGCACTATTACAACAATAATTCAGCAATGAGAATAGCTTATAGTCTGGTTCAACATGATCAAATAGAGCACGTGAAAGTAAATAGGCGTTTCATCAAAAGCAACTTGGTGGTGGCTCAACATCATACAAGTCTGTACAAGGACAACTAATAGATATCCATGCTGCTGGGAATAGAAAACACACACTCAACAGTTTTGAAGATGGGTGGTAATATCTGTGTGCTATTTTAGAAATATATGTATTAAGTACTGAAAGAATCTTTTTTAATAAGTGTATAATCTGTAATTAGGTTGTAGCTAAGGAAAATTCCCTACATTAAGGGATTACAACTGAGACTAGGACTAGGACCTCTGTTTTAACCCCAATTTTTCAAGGGATATAAAACGGCATTTATAGGATTTTAACAGCAGAGTTCAGGATGCTATCAGAAGACCCCTATTGATCTTGCAGTCACAAGATTCCATGGGTTACTCATCATGCAATAAACTTGACTGAAAATAGTCAATAGTTAATTCGTTAACAAAATCAAGGGACACGAACTAGTGAAAATATGATTTTTAACAAAACAGATTAAATTTTAACTGCAAAATATCACAATTTTTTAAAAAGTAAATAAAATACACATGATTATTTGAGAAAAATAAAAGAAATGTGCAACATAGCTTGAGACCTACCAGCAAGAATGCCTCCAAATACATAAGGTGACGAAGTCTCTGGACGCAAGGAAATATTTCCACTGAAGCCATTATAACTCAAATAAGTACAAGTGAAATGAAATCAAAATTGTAGGGGAGAGAGAGAAAGTGAGACCTCCCATATATGAATCGTGCGATAAAAAATAATGCATATAAGTTACATTTTAAGAACTGGTAAAAACATACCTGAAAGGGTTGAAAAACATTTTACACCTTGTGTCCAGAAAATCCACTGGCACACATAATGGAGAATGAAACTGATTTCTTTCTATTTCAGCCTGATCTTCCATTGCTTTTTCTCGTTTTACCATCCACAAAGCTGCACGCCGTTGATATGGCCTCAGTTCAGGAAGTAACTCTGGTATGTCATCTTCAAGCATTGGCTCTGTTCTGTGCACAAATATACAAAAGATAAGCTACAAACTAGAGGAAAAAATTGGAGCAATGTTATCAATAGTGGATTGAGAAAAACAGCTGTTTTGTACAAGTTCCGCTACGCTAGATTGTTATGCTGCCACTATTTGACAACTCTTTGTACTAAATAGTGTATCACGGAACAATGAGGATTTTTTCAAGTTATGCTACCCTGTAGCCGCTATTGGACAACACTGAGTTGGAGATTGACTATTGTTAAGACTTGAACAAAGTTAGTATGTTATTAATCAATGACGATTGACCGTCCTTGTGAGCTTAGCTCAGCTGATAGGGACAATGCATAAATATATGCAAGGTTCGGGGTTCAAACCCCGACCACCACCAAAAAAAAAAAATCAATGACGATTGACCATTATAACAATTGTTTCTACCCTTAAATTAGTGATCAGCACAAAAGAGAAAGCTTTACTTTGAAGGTTTGATGGCTTCATAAAAACCAGCAGGATCGAACCTCGAACATTTCCCTGCATAGCCACCGTCATCTGCCATGTCTGTCTGCAAATCAACTTCCATTTCCATATAGCTACTAAACCCATACTTAACATCTGAAGTCATTATTTCTGGTCGTAACCAAGACATAACATTCATCATACTCTTTTTCCATAGTTTTCTAGAAGCCTCAAGAAGTGACTTGCATGCATCGAAGGCACTCTTTAGTACCTCAACCCTCACCCTAAGGGAAAGAATGTCCTCCGAAAGCCTAATCCCAAGAATTGCCCTCAATGTAACAAATTTCATACTCGCCAAATGAACAAGACCAGAAACACTTTCATCAGGTCCATCAAAAATACCTGATAATAACACCGTGCATGTTTCGGTACTGTCAACCGTAGCTCTTTTAACAAACTCTAGATGAATATCAGTATAAGGTAACACTGGCCAATGGCCAAGTTTGGTTCGACCAAGATCATTGCCAATATTGCACAACCGAAATCTTAACGAGAATTGGGGATCCTGATAAATATCCTCAGACAATTCAAATCCATAAAAGCCTTCTCCTATATTTAAATCCCTAAGAACCACTTCAGAAATATCAAGGTGTTCATTGGACAACCAACTAGACCGGTCAACCTCAACAAAATAAGGTTTATAAATATCACCAAAATCATTATTTTCTTTTCCTCCGGCTTCTACAGCATGTTCATTCAATTCTGTTTCAGCACTAGCATTTGTTTCTACTATTATCCCACCTGATCGATGAGGTTTACTTTTTCGCCTACCCATTAGTTGTCACCACTGCACAAAACCAAGAAAAAAAGCCAAATGATACTTATACTTATAACATACTAAAATTACTAATGATGTTAAAGAATTGAATTTGAAGCACAACATGGAGCCACAAGAACTCAAAAGGATTTAACATTTCAACTTAGGTTCTCAAACAGCATAAGAATTAAATCAAAGAATGCACCATGAATATGTAAAATAACAAGAAAAGAACGAACAAGTATGTAAGCTCTAGCTCAACTAGAAAATGCCGATATTACTAGGTTGGACCCCTTCACCCGGGCTCTAACCTACAATCTCGAAGTTCTGAGTTTCAAGAGGTGATTGTCACTTCTTCTACATACTAAGATAAAGTAACAAACTAAATAAATAGCACTGACTATTCAGGTCAAAAACATATACGGTGTCTAACAAGCGAAGGAGGGACAACGACACCATACATACACATAAAATTACATTCAATTACTTCTATTTTCTTAAATTATTACGGTCTATATGTCAGTGTCATGTTTGTGTAAGTGATTCACCGAACTAAACAATAATTAAGCATGAACTCAAAAGATACAACATTCATTCAATGTAGAAACATTGAAAACTTAACAAAAAAAATGCAAGTAAAAAGCAAAGGGTAAGCACAAAAACAAAACTTTAACTGAATTTTGACAAAATGAAATAAAAGGGTAGACACAAAAACAAAGAATAGAGACGTAACCGCCATAAACATATAGTCTAATAATCAAAAGAGAGGGTTTTGGAATTGGAACCTGAGAGAGAGAATCACCGTAGTAAAGTGAGAACAGAAATCGTGGAACGAATAGAACAGGAATCGTGTTGAAGGATTCTGTCGTTCGAGGATCATGTTAGTGTTACAACTGAATGCCGCAATAACAGCTTGTTTTGCAACAAATCCAACGGTTTTCATTCGTCTCATATTTTGTGAATATAAAACAAAAATATATTTTTGACAATATAAAACAAAAATATGATTAATTAATATTTAATTTTTTCTAATTGAGGCAAAATTGAAATAAAAATATAAGTCGTATGATATTTGAATTAACTTATCAAAAAATATTTTAATAGGCCATGGGCCTTCTTATCACCCATTACCCCCATCCAGATAAGTATAAAACAAAAATATGATTAATTAATATTTAATTTTTTCTAATTGAGGCAAAATTGAAATGAAAATATAAGTCATGATATTTGAATTAACTTATCAAAAAAAAATTTAATCTAAGTATAGTTAAGGTATAAGTTCATGAGAAAATAACTTTGAACAGGTGTAGATCCGATCAATGACGCAAATCCGGAAACATGAGTATTTCGGAGACATGAATATAGTCATATTGGTCATATTTGTAGGCATATGTACTTTGTCGTTTTATGCTATTAACATGGATGTTGTGAATTTGTTCACATATTCATCCTGTTTATTTTTAGCGAATTTGGATTTGTATTGTATCGATGTACTCTATCAATTTGAATGTGAATATCGTTTATTTTTGTCAAAAAAAAGTTCACGTTATTAAAATAGTTTATTTTCTCCTCGTGAGCTTAACTCAGTTGTTATAGACAATGCATATTATATGCAAGATCCGAGGTTCAAGAGTTGTCAGAACGGGCCGGTTCGAGAAGGTTGGCCCGAGCTCGACCCGAAAAATAGAGAGCTTGGACGTCACTTTTCAAGCCCGAATAAGAAAAGGGCTTTTTAGCCCGAGCCCGTGATGGGCTACCCGGCCGGGCTCCGGTAGCCTGAATAAGCAGGATATTTTTAATTAATTGTTAGTCACTCATTAGTCCACCACCCACTCCACTTTTGTCTTCTTTTTTTTACAAGCCCATGTTTTTTCTTTGTTTTTTATACGGCTTATCTCAACCTAATGCCCTTCCATTATACACTGTCATAGACACGATTCCACAAAATAAAAACAGTGCAATATAGTTTTTGTCTATCAGGAGCTAAATGGTTTTGATACGGTATAACCCCAACTTTTGGAGTGCAATATAGTTTTTGTCTATCATAAGTTTTTTTTATCTATGAAGAGCTGAATGTTTCGGAGTCGATACATTTTTTGTTTAGTTTTTGTCTGGTAACGGAAAGAAAATGGCATCTGTCAGTTTTAAAGTGTCATTTAGGTGCAATTCATTTTTCAAGTGTCATATGCATTATTTTTTAAGGTAGAAATAATTCTTTTTTTTTTTGTTTAGTTACTCAATATGACATGCATTGTTTTAGCGTCATTTTTTTTAATTTTAAAAAATAAGTTTTATTAACTGGGCCGGCCCGAAAGCATGTAGCCCGCAAAGGGCCGGGCTTATACAAATATATTTAAGCCCTTTTAAGATTCAAGCCTTTTTAGCCCGGTTCGAAAAAGCTCGAGCCCGACGTGGGCTAGCCTGACACGGGTCGGGTAGCCCGTTTTGACACCTCTAGTTCAAACCCCGGCCACCACAAAAAAAAAAATATATTTGTTCTCTCTTTAGATTACAAAAATATTTTCTAGTTTTATTTTAAAAATAAGGTTAATTTTACTTGGTAACAAATATATAATAGACTCTTGAAATAAATAATTATGTACATTTGGTGGTTGAAGGCAAAAAAAAAACCTGATCGTACCTGATCAGAAGGTGGTTGTCGGTGCTCTCTTTAATGCGATGGTTCACGGTGATAAGAATACTTCAGTGAGCGTTGAACCGAATGGGGGTGTGTACCTGCAGACACTCTGACGCTCAAGTCAGTAGAGGTTCAGAATGAGGGGGTTTGAGAGTGAAAGAGATTCTACCTTGGAGGCTGCAAGGAGCCTCCTATTTATATAGGTGGGTGAATGCAGAGCTGTTGTAATGGCACACGTGGGTCCGGGGTTACAAAATCAGGGGGAAGTGTAACCGCTGGTGAGATATTTGCGGGAACATGGGAAAGAGACGTTACTGTTCGTTTGAACAGGTCTCAGTTGCTCTGAGCACCGCCTCGCAGAGAAGGGGTGTGTTGCGAGTAAATAGCTAAATGCAGCATTTGGGCTTGATTTGTTATTGGGCACAAGCAATTGGGCCTAGTTCTTTGACCAATCCAGAACAGTAGCCCCTCCAGCCGTGGCTCTTGATAATGAGTGATGACTTATGACTGAGCGAGGAAACTGATCGTAGAGGTCACATGAAGTTTTCTGAAGAATATCCCAAAGGGAATAATATGAGCTTGTGCTTGTTATCGAAGCCTCTCTAGTACCCGTATGACGGAGCGATACTTGCTCGCCATGAGGTACTTCGCGGGCTCTATAACGATTCAGCTAGGTGTTGATCGTTTGTGTAGCGCATTCGCAGGGAAGCAGAGCAGTTTTTTAAGGAATGTCGGACGAATTCCTCTACAAGCGAGCGGATTGGTTATAATTGGCGACCGTCGCTTAAAGTGCACGAGCTACACAAGATGGTACGTGAGGAGTTCAGGACAGGGGGAGCGTCCAACCAAGTTAACCAAACCTTTATGAAGGCTTTGAAATGCTTGAAGAAACTGAACCTAAATGTTGGGCCTAGAACAACATAGCGCAAAAGGAATTGTAGAGATTCAAGTAGGTCTCTCCCCTCTTTTGTATTTCAGATAGACATGTGAAAATTGAAGTGGTTTCGAATTGGACACTTGAAGAATAGTCTCTAAGAGTTATTTAGTGTATGAATCATAAATCATATAAAACATTATATAGTGTATCTTGTTCTGATGTAAGACAAGAAATTTCAATTCCACTATAATTCGACTCAATTACTTTAATCGTCCAGTATCAAATATTAACATCTTGTATAATATTCTACAAAATTTTACGAGATGTTACGATATTTTCCTCTACTTATTGTACCACCCTCAAACCCCACATGCAATATTTAATAATAAATCAAGTGATAGATACAAGGTTCAAGGTGCTACGTCTACAATAATAAAAAACATGCATAATTTATTTTCAAAATTCATAAACAGTCGTAGCGGATTTATAAAAGAAAACAAGGGTTAATTATTAAAATTGACCCTGTAATATATGCGAAGTCTAAAAAATGACCTTGTAAAATAAAAAACACATATTCTGACTTTGTAATTCAATATTCTTATTATTTATGACATTGTAAAATACGTGAAGTCCAAAAAAGTAGAATTTTTTAATGATTTTTTAGAGGTATGTTAAGAACATTTAAATATGGCTTTACACAAAAAATTAGAAATTTTCGACAAGCGACAAATTAGTTATGAATTTTTAAAGCGTCAAAAACTCAAAAAACAAAACAATAGAAATCTCAACCTATAAATCAGATTTTGAGCTCATTGTTTGCAGATGCATCTATAAAAGTACATAAAAAGATTCTGCAAAGTTTCATTGTATTTCTAAGACTTTTTAATTTATTTTTATTTTCCAACCAAATCCTGCAAAATTGAAATTTTGTTCCTAGTAAGCGTGATGTCAAAGGTCAAACTTTGTTCCCTAATTTTGTTGGCATTGTTAGAACATAATAAGAACCTTCACAATAAAGTTTTGCAGTTTTTAAATGAGAGACAAATTAATTAAACCGTTTAAGAAATTCATAATTATAAGGAATAAAAATTCATAATTAATCTGTCCCTAGTCGAAAAAATCTAATTTTTTGTTTAAAGCTATATTTTAACGTTCTAAACATGCCTGGAAAAAATCTTGAAAAAATTCAACTTCTAGGTCACTCTTTTGGACTTCGCGTATATTATAGGGTTAAAAAAAAAAAGAAAAATATCAAATTACAAGGCTAGAATATATATAATTTTATTTTATAGGTTCATTTTTCAAACATGGTGTATATTACAGGATTAATTTGAACAATTAACCCAATAAAACAACATAACACCAACATCTCAAGGTATATCATCATACAGATCATGCTTTCCTTGAAGAGTATCAACCTCGTTGTCTTGCTCTAGTGCTTGCTGATCCGTGATGTTGTAGTGGTGGGGTGGTGATGGTGATGCAGGGGTGATGGTGGTGATGTGCAGTGGTGAGGTAGTGGTCCTGGTGGTGATTTAGTTGTGGTGGTGGTTTTAATGGCGACATGTAGTGGTGGTGGTGATGTGAGCTGGTGGTGGTCTTGATGGCTCGTGGTGGTGGGGATTCAGAAAAGGAGTGGTTAGGGATGCTTAGATGGGGAGGTGGGTGCTTTGTGCGGGGTTTGTTGTGGGTGATTCGTTTTGGAGGCCGCCTCTTTTATTCGGGTCCATATTCTTTGTCGCTACCTCTTGTTTGCGTTTTAGGTTGTGATGGTGTTTAGGGTGGTTTCGAGGGTGTGTGTGTCAATATTCTAGCTGAGCTTTTGTTCCTTTTTGATTGATGTTTGCACCACCACAAATCATGTCGTATGTCTTACATATTATGTGCTGGATTCTAGTGGGCCGGTTAAGTTTGCTTCGGGATCGGGAGTTGGCGTCTAACTGCTTTCTTGTTTGGTTGGCTACGGTTTCTCTGGTGGACCGGGGGTAAGGGGTGCCCCTCTGGTTTGGTCCTGAAGTCTGGTGGGCCGATCGCTTTTGATTCGAAATCGGGAGTCAGTTCTTTGGCTCAAGTTTGGTTTTGGACTTATTTGGTGTTCTTTCGGTGGACCAGAAGCTATGAGGTGGTTGAAGTTGATTGATCTTTAGAAAAGTGGCTCAGCTTAGGTGATGCAGACATAGTGTTTCATTTAGAGGGGTTATTTTTGGGTTGAGTAGTGGCGATGTGAGGTTATGGATATCGTTTTTCAGTGGTTGGTTCATGTAGGAGTCTGTTTTTAGGTAGTGATGTTTATTTTGGTGCGTGTTGTGCGTATGGGTGTCATTTTTTGGTATTTATTCTTCAAGTGTTCCGCCTATATACAATACCTTTCGTTTGTATCTTATCACCGGTCTTTGTTCGTCTTGAGCAATGATTTGGTTTTTAATAAAATTTGATGATTAAAAAAAAATCCAACAAATAATATAAATAAACAACTCCCAACAAAGATCTTAATCCTTCATGATTTTAGGCGAAATTCATTGCAATTCATGATCTCAGGTAATAAGACCGAATTAGGATTTTGTTATCTATCTATAAATTAAGTTAAAGAATCAAAAGCAATAGTTGAGTAAAAAGCAAACAAAATCAATCTTGATAATATCTAACAGCCTCACTTGAATTATACTTCCATAAATTTTCTTCTCATTTGGGTTAACTCTCTCTATCAGTTTTGTAGTGAAAGAAAGAACTTCAAATCTACTTTAGTTGCTCTGAGTTTGTTTTTGCCTCCTATGTTTTCCTACAACAAAAAGAGAGAATAGACAAACGAAAATAAATACTGAATTATAATTTTTCTACATATTGTTCTATGTTAGATTTCACCTTTTCAATTTCTAGGGCTTTGGACTCACTTTCTCCATACCTTATTCTACGGAACTTGACTTCACAAATAACTAGGTTGCTCCACTTTAAAATTTTGGATCCCAATCAAACAAAAAGAATTCAACTTAAAATCCCAACTTTGATTAAAACAGTAAATACATAATCCCAATCTTTTTACATTTTATGTTTTTTTTTTATATTTAAAAATATTTGACATACACTTCTTACAAGTGAGAAATATAATTCCATAAAATATTTGTCAATTTAAAAAAAAATCTAATAAAATCTATGTGCGACAAAAATATTATTAATTTGGTTTTTAGACATTTTTTTTTGTAATGGCCGAGGTTTGAACCCAGACCTTAGCATTGTCCCAACCAATTGAGCTTAGCTCATGAGGACCTGGTTTTTAGACATTATTTAAACTAATAATTGTTTAGAACAATTTACAAAAATATGATTCGTCCATTTTAGACATGAGAAAATGTGAATTATAGTAGGCACTGGACAAAGAAAGTTCGTACCTTTCGCTTCACAAATTCACTCAGTGTTTTTGTCTATCTCTTTTGTGTATCTCTACTGCACTCATGAAATTTAATGAAGTCTTTGCGTGACATATGATATTTGAATTGGAAGCAAAAACTGATAGTCTATATATGTTAACTTGGATTTTGAATTAGATGGAAAAAAATTTACATGCTTGAAACTTTTGTCATCTACTTATATATGTCATGTAAATATGAATAAGGTGGAAAGATCAACTGATCAAGAGGAGCATACTCTTTATTATACTCTTCTAGCATACTCTTTAGATCTATTGGGAAAAAAAAATTCTTTAGATCTTCAAACCTTTGAATAGGAAGACGAAGACACGTGAGTGAAAGTTGATGTTTTTCACTTCAAACCCATTGGTAAGAGAAACCCTAGTTTAGTGGTAACTACCTTGGTTGACTTGTAAGCTAGTTTGTTATGGGAGTTAGTTCTCTATGTATATAAACTCTATAATGCTTTGTAAATAGATTACATTCAATTACTATCAATAAACAAATTTGTTTTAATCTCAATTCTCTCTCAATTTCTCTAAGAACCCTAAATCTCATAAACAAGTTTACACACATTATTGCACTTTGTTCTATCACTTAAAATCTGACCATCTAGCAAATATTTTAGATTATGGATATATTATTAAATCATGTTTAGATGGAGTAACAACTGCCAAATAAAATAACAACTACCATTTCTCATTTTAAAAAAAAACGTTTCTATGCCCAGGTATCAGATATTATATTATATGATATAATCATAAACTAGTTCAAGTGTTTTATAAGTTTTAGTTAAAAACAAATCATTATTTATTAATTTTATTAGGTCTGCAACAACTTAACCTAATAATTTTTCTCTAAAATGCCGCATTAGGTTAACAGTAATTTAACCTAACAAATTCCATCTAAAAAAATGTATCGCACCAATTTCATTCCTATCCTCTTGCTTTTTTTCTTTGACAATATTTTGTACACTTATTCAATACGTTTTTGTACACTTATGCCTTTTTTTCCTTTTTTTTTTGACAATATTTTGTACACTTATGCCTTTTTTTTATTGACAATATTTTTTACACTTATTTAATACTAAAAAAATGCATCACACCAATTTCATTTCTATCATGTTGCCTTTTTTTCTTTGACAATATTTTGTACACTTATTCAATACGTTTACAAACAGAATACTCTAATTTCCATGCAAACTCGGCTACCCTAATTTTCATATAAACTTGACTATATCCTTATCCTTATTTATTAATTTTATTAGGTCTGCAACAACTTAACCTAATAATTTCCCTCTAAAATGCTGCATTAGGTTAGCAGCAATCTAACCTAACAAATTCAATCTAAAATGCAACGCACCAATTTAACCTAACAAATTTCCTCTAAAATACAGCAATCCCTAATATTTCTCTGATGAGCTTTTCATTCCTATCCTATTGTGTCATCGTTTGTATATATCTATTGTTTCCGTAAACTTTTTTTTTTCTTTCCAAGTTGTTGTACACTTATTTAATACGTTTACAAACAAAATACCCTAATTTCCATGCAAACTCGGTTACCCTAATTTCCATGCAAACTCGGCTATATATAGCAAACCCTAAATCGTGTTTCTCTCAACAAAAAAAAAACCCAAAACCATGGTAAATTACACAGGCATCAGAAGAATCATATATTTTGATTTTTGCAAATGGAAGGACGTGATCTTACAACCTTCCTCTCATACCACTGCTTTTCTGGTATTCTAATTTAACATGCATTTTATTGATATGCATATTTTTTTGAGAAATGGAATATCCTTTTTGCGTTTTTTGTTTTTAGTTTGAGATGTTTACACCAATTTTGGCAGTCTTCCTTTTATAGCAAAGTAGCAATGCCCATTATTTAAGAGACTCAACATCAAAATTGGAATGAAGGTAGTCAATGGATTCTATATTATGTATCTTTTTTGTTAATTGTATTCTACTGTTTTTTTTTGTTGAAAAATTTAATCGCATTATAATTGATAACTAAATAAAACTAATCCCCTTAAATGCTAACTCTTGGGCCAGAAAGGATGAGCAGGAAAGAAACAATAAGTGCAATGAAGTAGTAATTTATGTTAATTTTTCTTTTAGATTTTTCTATTCTATTTTATTTTTGAACCATGTATTTGCTTTTTGTTTTGCTAATTTTTTTCTCTGTTTTAATTAATTTTCTTGCATTCTTTTTGTAGACAGTGCACTTTTGAAGGATGCTCACATTGGGTAACATCCATGACTAGGGAAATATGCAAGGTTAAACTTTATATTGGATTGGAAAGACATGATTTACTAATATAAGAGATACCATCAAAGACATGATGTTTGTGTAGGGATGTTATCAAAGGGCTCAAAATGACACTTTTTTTAAAAAAAACCATTCATCGCACGGGTCGAATTCTAGTTAATTTGGAGCGTCTTAGTTTTAGAGTGTGTCTGTTTTAATTTAAAAAAAATAGGTTTTGTGTTAGAAAAATCAAAAGTTAATTTTATAGATTGAATAAAAAATCTGAAGTTATTTGTGCTTTTTTACTACCAAAAAATCACTTTTTATAAAAAAAACCTAATTTATATGTTGCCTAATAGCTTTTGATTTTAGAGTCAAAATAGATTCTTTTTTTCATCAAATAAATTTTTAACAATCCTAAAAATAAAAACATAATCTAGCTTGTAATTAAAGTCTGGGAAAACTATAAGGCAATAGTTATAGTTATACATAAACCAAAACAACAACAATAAAAGATGTCCCAAAGAAAAGACTTCCCATCATTCCATCTAATTGACAATTAATACATTTATTTTTAACGATAATGCTATGTTTAGCAAAGAAATTATCCCCATTTTCAAGGACAGCCATGAATCAAAAACTTCTTCCTTCAGTCTCCGTTTTCATCATTAATTGAAATGATATCCCCTTTTATTGCAAAGTGGGCATACATTCTTTACAGCTAGGAGCCAGTCTTTAATGCAACTCATGTGGAATCTATGTGCACAGTCCAGTCTTTCAATTTCTTCGCCGGCAGCAAAATTTTCCTGACATTACATCAAATTTGTTAGAAAACACATGCATAACAGTCTTTCGATCTAACGAAAGAGAGTTAGAACGCGACATAAATTGAAAATGAATTTAAGTGACATACATCTGTTAAGTTAACCTAACGTTAAAAAACCTTATTACCAGACAAATGCAGCACGATTGTGTATTTTCGGGACTGTCATTCCCAAATTCAAGATTCTCACGACGGATATTGGTCATCGTTACTTCTACATTTCGTATCCACCGGTTGTTAAGGTTCTGCAGCCACCGCGGCTGTATATATTTTTATTTGTACAGAAGAATTCAATTAAAATCAAGGAATTGATGTAACAATAACTTCTGAATTTGAGCACAAAGAATAAGAAAAAGTAAAAAATGAAAGAGACAATGTCGAATATTTATTTATTTACTACTTAAAAAATCCACTATGTTGAATAGAACCTCATTTTGTGCATGATAATTTGATTGTTGAAGATGGGGTAACACAGGTTGGTTTGGACCATTAATCGGTTGTGGAAGATGGCGTAACACAACATTGTAGTAGTCTATTGCCATCCGATCCTGAAAAACCCGTTGGTAAATACCAAATAATTGATTAAAAGTTTATGACTAGAGAAAACTACAATTAGGATAAATTAATTAATTAAGTAGCTATATCATAATCACATATCATATATATGCCTATGCATATGAATTCTCGTGTATAAGATATTTCAATAAAATATAACATAAAGTCAAACTAATTTTATACAAGTTATGAATTGTTTTCATAAGCTATCCTAAAAAGTTTATAGAAATATGATGAAATGTTAAATGTAAATTCTATAAGTCAATGCAAACATATCTTAAACATCAAGATAACTTAACAACAACTAGCCAAAAAGTACTTTATAGCTTTGTAAGGAAGGATCTCTTAGACATGTTATAACAAGAGTAACAAACGAATTAATAAATCTATAATAGATATACATTTAATATAAAAAATGCATATATAATTATGTGAAATTATACCTGCGACCTTAAAGGTTGATTGGAGCTTTGACGTTCCCAAGCAATTTGGACCTATAATAGATGAAAACTAATGATGAAGATGAAATGATGATCTCATTAAATAAGCGTTAAACTCTAGGTCTCAACTACAAATTAATATAGTAACAATTTGCATCAAGGGCTTTAGAAGATTCCAATAAATACATGCCAACAACAAATTCCATGAATTTACTTTAGAAGATTATAAATAAATACTCCATCCGATCTTATTTATAAGGGAAACTTAGATCAACAAAAGTTGATGTATCTAGTTAAAAATTCAGTCCAAATACATTAAATTTTGTTGACCTAACTTTTCTTATAAATAGGACCGGTGGAAGTAATAATCATACGTACCATATACTCCATCGTTTCTCTCACTTTAGGATCAGGAACATAAATTCGTCGTAGCTCAACATTTCCATTGATTGTTACTTGTTGTTCAACAATCTGACCAACTGGAATCTTAGTAGTTTCAACTGTCTTACGCATGTGACGAAGACGTTCTCTTTCAGCCCTTTTTGTAGTCTCACGTAGATATTTGAAGACTGGATCATCTTCAAATAGCTCTGGATACATAGCTGGTAGGTCCCTAATTTTGAAGTTGCTTGAAGAACTATCTCCTTCAGTTTGACCTAGAGACATCATAATGTTTCTTTTAACAGCCAAAGAATTAAAAATGCAAGCATATCATATATCACATGATTGGTCTAATTATAATTCTAAATTTCGGTTCACAATAGTTGTATAGAGATTTTTACATAAAGATCTCTACCATGGCATTGTAATTGTAATATTTAGATTATATACATAATATATAGATTTCGTTATAATTATTCACAATATAATTGCGAAAAACAAAATTAAAACCATGAACCTAATTACATGACCCAAAATAAGACGGTTGTAAACCTAAAATATTACAATTAAAAATATAGGTGATCTCACCTTCGGTGTTCATTTTTGTCAAGTACGTGTAGCCTTCCTAGTCGCTTAATCTGCATGAGAATCAAATTAAAGACAGTATTATTCAACAATATTATAATTAATATTGAAATAATTACTAGCACTATTTGAACATTTTATTAAAAAAAAAAAGTTGTTCTATAAAAAAAACTAAAAAAGAGTTGTTATTTTTATTTACGGGAAACATGTAATTAGAATAATTTGATATGTTGATTCGTCCAAAATATACAGACCACAAAAAAATAATAGCAAGATGGAGAGAGATCAAGAAGAGCATATCCATTAGATACGAGAAAATGTGAATTATAGACTAGATAATATGATAATCAATGGGTGACATATGAGATTTGAATTGGAAGCAAAAATTGATATGCTCGGACTCAAAGAAGTATGTAAATTTACAACTAGAAATATGTGAATTGTCAAGCACTAAACAAAGAAAATTGATACCTTTCAGTATATAGATTTAATGAGATGAAAAATTTACAAGCATAAAAGAAGCAAAAACAATACTCTTTAAATCTTCAAACCTATAAACTGGAAGGGACGTGAATGAAGGGACGTTTTTCACTTCAAACCTATTGGTAATGGTGGTGTCTTGAGGTGTGTTTGTATACTGAAAAGTTGCAATTTATATTCTGAAATATAGGATGTTTCATTACAAAAATACCCCTTTTATGTTCATTTAAACAAAATGAAACTTGGTAATTGTTAGAAATTTGTAGGCATTAAACTTGTTTCCATCTAAGTTTGGTTGTCCGTATTTCTATTATAAAAATGGACGGTTATATACGTATATACCTATTAAAACAACTTTTTTTTTTATTTCTACACAATAGTCAATTTTTTAATGCATTATTTTTCTTACAAAAATAGAGAAAAAAAGAAAATAAAAAATTAATACTTACCATTCTACTTGTTTGTCCATATCTATGCAATATCATAACAATTTATTTTCTTAACAATATTAGGTATTTTTCGATTTCCAAAATTATGCAATTTTTTTTTTTTGAAAGAAAATTATGCAATATCTTAACAATTTATTTTCTTCCTCATTTTGGTTATTTTTCAATTTTCAAAATTTAAGCTATAGGTTATGCATTTACCTTGTAAAGTCACTATAGTTGTCGTCAATGACTTATGACCCGATAACATTCATTCTCTTTAATAGTCCAGTTTTTTTTAATGCAGAAATTCGGCTTATATATAAAGAAGAGGAAAAAATCGATCATAAAAAAGCATTACCATCTTCTTTTTTTTAAGGAAGCATATACCATCTGTCTTGTTTACTATATATTTCCAAAAGATATGTATGTAATAGAAAATTTTCATTTAATATCTGAACAATTTATTTTCATCCCCATTTTGCTAATTTTTTAAAATTTAGGGTGTACTATTTATCTTGTCTTTTGTAATTTTCTCATCTAAAAACAAAAGTCTTTACCTTGCCTTAAATTTTAAGTGTCATTTCATATTATTTAGGTTAATTAAGTTTTTAGTCCCTATAAATATTCACAATTTTGTTTTTAATCCTTACAAAATAAAATCACACTTTTTAGTCTCTGTGACATTTTCCTTAAGCATTTTAGGGACCAAAACTGTTGATGGAAATTTTTGACAGGGACTAAAAGTGCTGATGGAAAAATTTATAGGGACTAAAAATGCTGTAACATATTTTGGTTTTGGTTGTATGATCTCCAATTGGGGGCTGAGATCATTTTTCTTTGTAAAATCGATTTTAAAATTTGAAACATATTTTGGTCACAAATGTGAAACATCGCCCTTTTTTTATAGCAAGCAAATTGGGTCCCGTTCTTTGCAGGAGCCAGATTTGAGAAAAATCTCTCTTCCTCACCTTTTAATACCACCTTGCATTATGTGCTCCCTAGCCTTTTAGAAGCCATAAGGAATAATTCCTAATTTTTAAACACAAATGATGACAGGTCATCTTACGTTATTTTTAGCATGTTTTTCGGTTATTTTCAGTAGGTTTTACATCTAGAAAAGAGGAGTATTAGAGAGATTACTTATGATTTTGGGACATTTGTAACGTTTTCTATATTATTTGAGTCTGTAATTCTATTATTCCCGAAACATAGCAATGTTAGGGTGTTTTGATGTAATTCACGAAAAAATCATGCAAATCGGCAAAGCAAGACATTTTAAGACTTTGGGAAGATCAAGAATGAAGATTCAAGAGGCTTCATAAGATTTTATAGAGGTAGAAATTCTGTTCTCAGGTCTCAAGACATCTTATATGGAAACAAACACCTAAAGGTACAAAGAAACATAGATTTATTTACCGGAACGTACTCACAGGCGCCCCGAGCATGGCCATGCGCCCCAAGCATGGGATAGGCACCCCGCGAGTGCATTTTTTTCCTTCTCGTGCGCCCCGAGGGGAGGCCATGCACCCCGACCATTACTGAAAATGGGTCAGAACTGATTTTTGCTACTTTTAAGTGGAAAAAGCTCGGTTTTTTAGCCCATCTAGAGGTGGAAACTCTCCCTATAAATATTAAGTCTTACATTCATAATTTCTCATATTGAACGAAACGGTTCAAGAGGAAGGTTTATAAACACTAGGAGCTTCAACGGAGGAGTTTCTCTCTCCACACTCCAAGTCTATAGGGTATGACTTATTTCTTTTGTAATTTGTCTTTAGTTACCATTAGTAACTAAATATTTTTAAGTTAGGGTTCTAAGATGAACCTCTATTCTGTTTGTTGGATATTTATTTAATTTAAAGCCTGTATTTAGTTATTTCTTGATTGCTATTTAATTTTACTGTATAATTCGTAAGATTTGTCTCCTCTAGAGCATAACCTTGATACCTAGGCACTTAGGGAGGTGACCAACCTAATATTGGTTTATACCTGTCTAATCAGGAAGTAATTAATTAGTAACTCGGGAAACAAGCCATAGAGAGCAAAACCCTGAGAGAAAGGTACTTAGGGAGGTGACATACCTAGTATTGGTGAATACCTGCAAGAATCAGGAAGTAACTAGTTAGTAATTACAGAAACAGATGACTTCACGACTTAAATCATCCCAGCACCTTCATTCTCCTCGCACATTGGTAAGGTAGACGTCTGGGGCTTCCCGTTTTTAGAACTACCGAGAGGGAGAGTGTGATGTGTACTTCTAAGATTCAATAGGCAAGGGAACCTTTATGATACATTGAATTTAGGAACCCTGGTATTGGTCTTTGTTATAAATACCTCTAAGAAAGTAAGAACCTACACACAAACCAACGAGCGTACGTGTACCTCTCTCTCTCTCTCAACATTGAAACTCGTAGGCACTATGGTGTAATGGTTGCAACTGACAGCTGGAGGGAAATAATTCATATCTCTGAGAGAGTAAGACCCCACATCTACCAATCCGTATGATCAGCTGGTGCAACTTGACAACTGATAGGTAGTAAATCCCAATGAACTCATCACTTGAATAATACCTCTTTAAATATCGAAATAGACTTGACCGTTACTTCAATCCAACAAATAAATAGAGATAACTCGAAGAATACTAACCGCTGCGAACATTCTGCAATCAAAATAAGTAAACATTGTTCTTTTGCAAACAAATTAAATTGCAAAACTCTAAACCATTAATCTCTTTTACTTTTGTTGATCCTAAATAAGTAATTAAAATTGTTTCGTCGAAACGACAATCCTTTGGATACGATACTCTACTTATCACTTTATTACTTGGTAAACGATTTGATACACTTGACTAAATCCGACCATCAATAAATCCACAAGGGTGTAACAGTTTGGCTTGGATCGCTTTTCAATCAAAAAAATGTCTTAACCGATGATTTCACATTGGTTCATTTATGTTTGGTTTTCACAATTTTTAAAAAGTGGAGTCGAACTAAACTCACCGATTTAGTTGATTAGTTTGTTTGAAAATACAATTAAAAAAATCCATATTTTGATTCCCCCTCTATGTTTCATATCCTTGAAACATATTCATGAGGAGACTCTATGTTTTTAAACAACTTCATATTCCAAAGAACATGTGTTATTAATTTATCTAAAACATGACAGTTTTAGAGAGCAAGACACTATCATTCATCACCAAAATATAATCAAATATTTCCAAAATATGTTTCCATATATTTTTTCAAAAGTCTTACACTTAGTCGAATTAGTCTATAATCAAATGTCTCCGTGACCTTAATTCAGATGGTAAGGACAATGGATAATATATGCAAGGTCTAGGGTTCGAACCTCGGACACAAAAAAAAAATCCAATTAGTCTGCAAACAAAAAAGAAAGACATTACGATATATGTTTTATTTTTTCTCTCTCTCTTTGATGTCAACGGTGATGGGTTACACATGTTTTTTTTGGAAGAAATGAAATACATGCAGGAGTTTGAGTGATAAGATGAGATTGTGATGGAAGAAAGCGAATGAAAATGAATGGATTAGGAAAAGTTTTATGTTGGACATAACCATACGTGTGTGTCAGGAGGGATGATATTAGTAAAATAGGAGGTATCATCAGTTTAGTCTGTTGATTCTTTGGATCTCAAAATAAAATAAAAATGAGACTTTAACTAAACCAGGTCACGGGTCAGCTTAGGTAAATCGGTTATGAACCAAACCACACTAGCTCAGATACTTTTTTGGTTTTGTTTTGTTTAGATTTATAGTTTTTTTTTTTGTATTAACTGAACCACTTACATCCCTAGTATTAACTGAAGCCACCGGAGCTACTCTTCCAGTAGCAACATATCCTCCCAAGTATGATTTCAATCTCTAACCATTCACTTTAAAGTAGTTGATAATTTGGGGTCTTCCGGTTCAACATCTCCATTTGGTGATACTTCCTTGATAATGAACAAACTTGACCACTTTGATATTAGCTTTCCTGAAAAAATTTCAATCAGGAGTTGAAAAGTAGAACTTGTTTTCCCAGTTGAAACTCTCTCTTAACGAAGTGCTTGTCCTGATATGTTTTGGTCTTCTACTTGTAGATTACAATATTCTTATAAGCATTCAGCCTCATCTCCTCTAACTCATTAACCTTCAGAAGTCTCTTCTTGTCTACAAATTTAGAATCAATATTAAGCAGCTTGAATGCCCAATATGCCTTGTTCTCTATCTCCACCTGTATATCACAAGCTTTTCCTTACACCAACTGTTTGAAAATGTCATGTTGAAAATATCATCTAATATTTTGCTGCTAAGGGTTAGAGTCAATAGTCTTCACAATTGGAGACAAAAAATAATTTAAATCTCAGCCCTTCATTATTTCTTTTACACATGTCTTGCATTTAAACCTTAAATGAACTAAATAGAGTAAAGACTAAATGGAGCATACCCGGACTCATGTCTAGCATCTAAACCTTAAATGAACTAAATGGTGCAAAGGGTAAATGGAGCATACCTGATTCATAAATTAGACCTTAGATCTGCCTACCTCAAAAATATTTTAGATTAATGGTATATATTAAATCAAGTTTCCATATTTTAGATGTATTAACAGAGTTTTTTTGTTGAGGAAGGGATAAATCTATTGGATTGATAAGGAGGTAATGAGTTCAACTTTCTCCGCCAAATAAAATAACAACTACCATTTCTCATTTCAAAAATAGTTTCCATGTCTAGTGTACTACATATTATATGATATGATTATAAAATAGATTTGGTGGCTAATGAGTTTTAGATAAAAACAAATCGTGAAACAGTATTTGACCAAATGACAGAAATATGTATTACAAAGGATGTATGTTAAGAGTTAGGACAAAAAAAAAATAGCTCATAATTAATATCTACAAAAATTATAAGGTGATACTTTTGGGGCATGCCCTGTTTGTTGTAAGGCGTGTCTGGATACTTTTGGGGAGCATGCCGTTTATTGTAAGGAGTTTCTCGACTTTAAGTACATAAATGACTTTGTTAAGGATGTACTTTTTGATATATTCAGACGGGCAAGAATATCAGTGAAGAAGGAGGCGCCTGTGAACTTCTTGACTGACCCACTAGATAGAAGATCAACACTCAGGCCTGCGGACGTTATTGTGTACGGATGGGTAGGTGGAAAACATGCTTGTGTAGACTTGACGGGAGTTTCATCACTTGTGGGATTAGGTGTCAGACCTTTTACCGTAGGACATACATCCCATAAAAGCTGCGTCAAACAAAGTGGCCACACATGAGAAAGCGTGTTCTGACAATCAACATGCTTTTATACCATTTGCTTTTGACACTTTCGATTTCCTAGCACCAGAGGTTGTTGACCTTCTACACAGAGTTCAAAAGGTCATGCATAGCAATGTCATGTCTCCTAGGTCCATGAATGTTGTGTTTACGAGGATTGATTTTACCATCCAAAAAGGTCTAGCGGCGCAGCTTGTTACCCGCTTGCCTTCTATTCAAGTGTAAATAATGGTTTATATATTTAAAAAGATTAATGTAAAAAAAAAAGTTGATAGACTGATAGTCAACGTAAAAAACATTTCCTCTCAGAAGAAAAAAAACAACAACAATAGTAAAGAGGTCCAAAAAAATGACTTCACATCATTTTGTCTGATTGACAATCAAATACATCTATTTTTAATAAGATATAAGTTTTTTACTTCAAAAAGAAAACGATATAAGTTTTTTTGTCAAGATATAAGTATTGAACATGCGAAAAATCAAGGACATATTAGCCATGAATCACAAACTACTTCCTTTGGCCACCATTTTCATCATTCACTTCATCATCAAATCAAATGCATTCCCCTTCTATTGCAAAGTGGGCATACATTCTTTATTAGGAACCACTCTTGAGTGCAGGTTATGTGAAATCTATGTGCACAGTCCAGTCTTCGAATTTCTTCTCCGGTGACAAAATTTTCCTAACATTATTAGATCCAATTTGTTAGGAAAAAGCCAACATACAGACCTGACATGTAGATGTATGGAGTTTTTTTTATCTTCATCGTAGTGAGTATATAAAACGAAATAGAAATAGAAATTGATTTAAAGTAACATGCATGCCCTAAGACCTAAGTTACCCTCAGATGATATTGAAAACGTAAAAATACCTTACCAGACAAATGCGACATGATCCTTCATTTTCAGGACTGTCATCCACAAGCTCAAACCTTTCAACTGCTATATCTGTCATCATTGCTTCCACTCTGCATATCCACCGGTTGGTTAGGCGTTGCAGCCACGCCGGCTGCAAATTATTATTCGTACATAAGCATTCAATTAAATGTAAGGAATTGACTCTAACAATAATTCTTGTATTTATGGAGAATGTGTATGAAAAAGATAGAAAGAAAAGTTTAAAGAAGGAGACAATGAGAAAGCAAAAGAGATGAAAAAGGATAAAAGATTCGACACAAAAAAGAGAGATTGTGGATGAAAATATCAAATATTTATTTGCTTTGTTAATCACTTAAAAGATACACCATGTTGAATACCTCGTTTTGAGCATCATAATTTGATTGCTGAAGGTGGGGTAACACAGGTTTGTTTGGACCATTAATTGGTTGTGGAAGATGGCGTAACACGACGTTATAGTAGTCCATGGCCGCATTATCCTGTAGAACACGTTTGTAAATATCAAACGTTTGATTAGAAGTTAAACCCTAGAGAAAACTACTATTAAATTAATTCATCACTGATCATATATGCCTAAGTATAAATTCTTGTATAATATAAGATATTTCTATCAGAAAATTTAAAATTAAGTCAAACTAGTGTTATATAAATTTTGAGTTTTTCATAAGCTATCCTAAAGAGCTTTTAAATAATATGAAACAATGTATGAACATGTTAGAAGTCGATTCTATAAACCATTTCAATCAATCTCATAAAGTCATCGTCTTAATCGTAAATGCGAGAAATCTTATCATTTTAAAATTAGTTCACGATAAATCATTTATAAAGGTGATCTATCGAAAAACTCACCTACAAACATATCCTAAATATCAAGATAGCTAAGAAAACAACTAGAAAATAATGAATTTAAAGCTTTGTAAGGATGGAGGTATATATTATTAGTGCATGTTATAACACTGAGTCCCTTATGTTTTAGTAATCATCAAATCAATCGTAGATATAAAATTTGAAATTAAAAATGCATAATACCTGCATCCTTTGACCTGAGCGTTCACGTTCCCAAGCAATTTGGACCTATTATACATGAAAACTAATGAAGATGAAACGATGATCCCACTAAATCGTAGTCAAACTCTAAGGCTCAACTACAAATTAATATAGGAAAATTCTAACAATCATCCCAGAGACACTAATTAAGAAAACAAATATAATAAAAATTATCTTTAAACATATGTAGTCAAACTCTTCAAAGTATAAAAAAAATGTTTTTTAAAATGCAAAAAAAATCTTTTTTTATCTTGTTAACTAGTATCCCTGCCCCAGAGACACTAGTTATCATGACTCATTAATATAACAATTTGCATCAAAAACTAATTATTACATCTCACATAATCAATTTCATTTTTCTTATATTGTTTCAACGTATTAGAGATGAAGATTTTGCATTGGATGTGTGGTAAATCTAGAAGAGATAGAATTAGAAGTGACAAATTAGATAGAACCTTTTAAAAAAATATTAGAGAGAGTTTGGGTAACACCTATAGTAGAAACTAAACTGAAGTGGTTTGGACGCGTAGAAAGAAGACATATGGATTTTGTAGTAAGGAGAGTAGATCAAATAGAGTGGAGTCAAATCACTAGAGGTAGAGAAAGACATAGAAAAACTATAAGAGAAACTATAACATAAACAGTGGAACACAAAAAAATGCTTTTGATTTGTGTCAATTAAGCATGGGTAACTCTACCCACCTTTTGTTGATGGGTAATGTAGTTGTCGCCTAAGATAATAGTGGAAGACAAATGAATGATTTTGATTGTTTTCAACTTAGCATGGGTAACTCTACCCACCTTTTGTTGATGGATAAATAAGAATTTCCCACATTAATTAGAGACTTTGTTATACTCTTTCCGCTCATCTAAATTGTCACTTTTGTGTTTTTTTCTTTCTCAAAATTATTGTCATTTTAGAATATTAATACAACATTTATTATTATTATTTTCATTAATATAACCTTAAATATAGAATTTCACTTAACTAGTCTATTAGGTGTTATATAAACATCTTTCAAATAAAAAAGTTGTCTTTATAAACAATACTAATTTTATTATTAAAATCATTTTAATAGATCACTTTCTTAAGAACCACGTACAACCCAAATGTGATAATAAAAATGAAACGGATGAAATAAAATATAATTAGAGATTGAATTTTAGGAAATACTCTCTTTGGTCCTTATTATAAGAAGAAGAAAAAATATCAAAATTAAAACAATCATTAATTGTTGTAACTTTGTGAATGTTTTCACACATATACCTTCATAAAAGAAAAAAATTGACAAATATACTCTCATAAAAATTTATGAAGTATTCAATGTTAAAAATATATAAATATTAAAGGAAGGCTAGAAAAATCTGTAAATCAATAAATATACTTTAAAAGTTATAATTTTTTTCTTATAAATAACAGGAATAAAATAGAAAACTTTACTTGACAAAAAAAAAATAGAAAACTTTCTTATATGGAAGACCGGAGGAGTACATGTTAAAAATAAATTCACATGCATTTTACCTTATAGGATTCTAAATAAATAATAAACAACAACAATGCATCCATACCTTATGCTCCATCATTTCTCTCACTTCGGGATTTGGAACATACATTGGTTGTTGCTCAACATTTCCACCAACTGTTACTTGTTGTTCGACATTCTGACCAACTTGAATCTCAGCGGTGTTCATTGTTGTCAAATACTTTGCTTTCTTGAAGATCGATAGAAAAGAAAAAAAACCACTAAGAACCCAACTGGTGAAGCCCTCCTTGTCGCATAACCTGCACAAGAATCAAAAGACAATGGTATTCAAGAGGAATGTTAAGGACACTCTCTTTTCAACACTCTCTTCAACATTCATTTTTTTATTTGAAGAAAGTAAATACATGATCCACAATTTTAAGTAGAACCCATTTTAAAAGTGTCTGACTCACCAAGATTTAAGTCAATAAAAAACTGAGTGTTGGAGAGAGTTTTTTCTAACACTACTCGAGTATTCTACTACCTCTGTCTCTAAATATAGAAGTCTTTTGCAAAAATTACGGAGATTAAGAAAGTTGGTTGTAATATTAAATTTGTACATAATTACTATTGTTTTTACAATTTTATCGTTAAGAGAGAGAGTTAATTTATGTTTTCAACATAAAATTTATTGTTGATTAAAGAAAAAGATGCAAAATAAATAAGGATATGTCGGTAAGGAAATAATTAATGTCCTTGGAAATTAATACCAAACGTGTCTGATAACATGCAAAACACAACACTTTTTCAGCTCGCTTTGTGTGTATTTTAGACGTAGATTCTCTTGTTTTTGCCTATGTTATGCTGGTTATTTGGTTATGTTTCAGGTACACAGCAATAGAGGCCTCCATGCGCAGAAACGGTGAAATTCGGCGAGAAAACGAAGAAGTCCTGAATTATCAAGCTTCAAGGTGACGGCCGTCACACTCTGTGACGGCCGTCACACTCTGTGACGGGTTGACTGTCACCCTTCAACACGACCCAGCCGTCACCAGGATTCCAGGCCGTCAGCACCCGTGACAGGCAGACCGTCACACCCTGTGACGCCCGTCACGGGTTCGGGAGAATCAGTCTCCCCCACGTTCAGCTTCAGTTTTT
>Ga0228710_1001026_pt1 | contig 40148 bp, 19 predicted proteins | sample MedpolnodulmetaG_FD_177995 | JGI IMG/M metagenome (GOLD analysis project Ga0228710, IMG submission 177995) | Root nodule microbial communities from Medicago polymorpha collected in Santa Monica, California, United States - pink nodules | ecosystem: Host-associated > Plants > Roots > Nodule... | reverse complement strand
ATTAACAATATTTTCAGTCCATTTCTTTTGTTTTGTGCCCATATTTAATCTTTCAGCAAGCATCTTTTATCAATTCGAAATTAAAAAGTCAAATATGAACAATTTTCACAAAATAGTGTTCATCAATCATACTCATGTTACGTATGCGTTGGCCGAGTCAAAATTGACCTTTTCATGAACGATAAAACATAAGGATCAAATTTGACATTATTTTAATGAAGGGTCAAAATCGTTATTTGTTAAAAGTTAGGGGGAAAAAAAGAAGTGTTGAAAAACGAATAGAAAAAGTATAAGCTCTCTCTAGTCCCCTTCATTCTTATTACGAGCTTCAGCATCTTCACCACAAAACCAACACCATGATCGTCTTCCTCTTCTATAAATCGTACTGTTTCCGATCGTAGATCATCTCGGCAATGAGGGTTTTCAAGATCAGAAGAAACCAGAGGTTAACTACATCGCGCATTTAAGGTATTAGGTTTTTTTTGTTCAATAATTTGCCTTCAAAATTCATTTTTTCTTCCGTATTCAAATCCGATCATCTCCATTATTTTCTGTTAATGCATCGGAATATAATTATACTATAGTCACTGCTTTAAAATCATGTTCGATGATGGTTTTCAGGATTTATACTATTATTTTGGAGTCAAATTAGAACATAGAACTAGCTATTGATGCGATACAACTTTTGAAATTTCCCTTGGTTTTTAGGGGAAATCGGCTCTAGTATCCGAGTTTTGTCGGAGTTGGCAAAAACTTTTTCCATCATGAATTGAACTCGGATTCTCACAAACCACTCGTTAGTTTCGTTAGTTTGGTTATTCAGAGTTAAATGTCATTTATTAATTCTTTTGAAAGCTTCATCCTAGCGGCTGTGATTTTGCCACAATTTGTGGTGCTACAGCCGCTACTCGAAACAACATTGCAAAGGCATTTCACATAGCACCTAGGGGCCACTACGCCACCATAGAGGCCGCTATGGCCTCTATTGATTACAGATAATTGAATTTGTATCTTGTTTGTTGAAGAAAAGTAGAAGCTTTGGTTTTTTAAAACCTGTTGCATGTTGGAAATTTTGATTTAATTCTTTTTTACAGAGTTAAATACATATGCCTCATTAAATTAATACGAAGGTGCAGACTTGGAAGTGTTGATGAATAGTAAAACTATTCGAAGTTACTCTTGTTTTGTTGGCACTGGTTTCTTTAATTATAGGGAACATTATACCAGTAATTGTAATGTACACACAAGATTTAAATTTATAGTCTTAGCTTCTTGACAATTAATTATTGGCCGTGGTAGTTAGTCATGTGAATCCAAAGCTGTATAGTCATGTGAATCCAAAGCTGTACAGTCATGTTTATGGTTTAAATTAAAATGAGATGCAATGTGGATTTATACAAATCCAGGCTTTCTTCAAGTTCATCCGTAAGAAGTACAGATTCCTTGCCTGAATTATAGGTGTTTTATATGTTATCTCAACTCTCGTGAAATAGAAGAAATTATATTATCAGGGTATATTGAACATGGTGTTGCGTTGGATGTGTATTAAGACTAGACGGGATAGAATGACAACATTAGAGAGAGAGAGTTGGGGTAGCACCTATAGTATAAAAGAAGGTAGAAACTAGACTTTGGTGGTTTGGCCATGTAGAGAGAAGACCTGTGGATGTTGTAGTAAGGAGAGTAGATCAGATGGAGGCAGTGGCGGAGCCAGGATTATTATAAAGCCTGGGCAAAAAAATTTGCAACACTTTTATTATAAGAAATTGCAAACAAATAATAAAAAATCTAAAGAAATTGCCCAATTTATAGGGGTTTATATAAGAAATTCAGGAGGATTTACATAAGAAATTGCAAATATTTTGGGCCAGAGCCCGGGCTCGCCGGGCCTTAGAACCGCCACTGGATGGAAGGGTGTCAAATCACTAGAGGTAGGGGAAGATCTAAAAAAACTATTAGAGAAATTATCAAGAAGGATCTAAAGATCAATGAGTTGGAGAAAGACATGGTTTTTGATAGAACACTATGACGTCGTTTGATTCATGTACTGACCCCACTTAGTGGGATAAGGCTTGATTGTTGTTGTTGTTGTTCTATTGAACATGGCGGAAGTACGAAGCGCTGTGGATAAGACTATGACATTTAATGAAAGTGTAAAGTAAATTGGCTCTTGTATTTATCTTATTGCATTAATTATGGAAGTAGGGCAATTGGAATTAAGGCACTCCTTTCCCTGGTATGGCTAAATAGTCATGTTTATGTTGATGAGAAACATTATATTGTTGTTTAGTGAAGATTGTTATTGGGATGTGCCTGATTCATGCTATTTGACACTCTCATCCATTGGAATCTATTGATGACCTTTGATATAGGACATTTGATGACATACCTGTTTATGTTATTTCAATACCATTCAGATGCACATGACACATGTCCGGAGATTGACACAGATCAGCAGGGCGTTTGAATATAGGCGAATAACTATTGCCCCATGTCTATATTATTTTTCCATGGACACCCATTCCTTGTGATCTCTGGCCATGTGTGTCTAATCCAATCTTTTACTCGTGTTCACTGTGTATAGAGGACAGTAGCAAAATGTAGGCCGTGTCGTTTGAGTGATTTCTGTAAAAAAATTGTACGGAAACAGCTTAACTATTTTTGGCCAAATAAAGTTTCCCTGTATAGTTTATATTATGTTTTTACTGAGGACCTTTTTCTTTTTTGTGTGTAATGAACACTTGATGTTTATGAATGCCGTATGGTTGGGTGATCTTCAATTAGTTACTCCCTAATGTTTCAAACTAAAATTTTGGTAGCTTTTGGTAACTGATATTTTCTTCATAGGAGACCAATGTGTTGAATCATTTATTTATTTATTTTCACAACTCCTACCTTAACCATTATACAAGAACCAATTCATAGATCTTTCACTATTATTATTAAAATTGCACCAAGTATATGTTAGCATGTTACAGATTGTCCAGGTAAGGTATATCACAGAATCCTACTATATAATTTATTTAAATTAAATATAGAGAATTAATTACATCTTGATGTAGTAGGCAATCATCTAAGATAAACTGTTTACATCATTGTTGCACCAATTTTTTGTCTGCAAAAAGATTGTTAGTTTATATGTTATACAGAGGTTTTTTGTGAATTATTTTATCATACTTGCAAATTAGCCATGCTTCCTTCATAGATCTGTAATTATTTTGTCAAACTAAGTAAACATTCAATAGTTTCATTTCTGTATCATATCAGAAATTTTAAAATTAAACAATTCAATTTAACTTGAAACTTGAAAGGGTAGAATATAAATTACAAATCATAATACTTTCTTTGAACTTGGATTTATTTTGTAAGAAAGTAGGATATCACTTGTTACATTTTTGGTATGTTTTTTTGGCTGCACTTATGTGATATGTTATATACTGAATAACTCTTATTATGTTCTTCTGTTGCGCAGTTGATATTATTACTGGGTGGCTCTGGCTCAGCCCCACTCTCCATTCTGTTGCCAGATTTTTTTATTTAGAGATACAAGAAAACTGAAATAGACAAAAGGTGTTGATACAAAATGCTTCAACACCAAATCGTGCAGTCCCCTGCTAGGCTAGGCCTTACAAACCCTAACTCACCATCAATTTTGAACCCTAACCCTCAAAAGCTACCACCGTCACAGACCAATCATCACCAAGACCGCCATTCTGCGACCCCTTCAGCCGCTCTAATCTCTCTTTTGCCACCCCTCCCTAGAGCACAAGCACTTCTTTCTCAAATGGCTTCCCTAGCTTCTAAGCTCTTTGAAGTATCACCTAATAGATCTGTTTGGGTCACTGCATTCCGTGGATCACTCCCAACATTCCTCTCTTCCCAAACCCAACCACATTCATCTTCCTCCCTCGAGTCTTCTTTGCCTTCCACCACCAAAGAAATTATTTCACTTTTCACCACCCTTCAAACCCAAATCTTTGAAGCTGTTTCTGAACTCCAAGAAATTATTGATCTACAAGATGCTAAGAAGAAGATTGATGGGGAAATTCGGTCAAAAGATTCAGCACTTCTTGCATTTGCCAACAAACTCAAAGATGCTGAGAGGGAACTTGATATTCTTGTCGATGATTACTCTGATTATCGCCGTAGCATCAAGAGATTGAAATCAGGAGATGGTAGTGAAGATGATTCTTTAACAACCTCAACTGTCTCATCTCAGCTGAAACTGTCGGATATATTATCATATGCTCATCGAATAAGTTATACAACCTTTGCACCACCAGAATTTGGAGCAGGAACGGCTCCTCTTCGTGGTGCAATGCCGCCTGCACCACAAGACGAGCAAATGAGAGCTTCACAGTTATATAATTTTGCAGACCTTGATATTGGATTGCCTAAAGCAGTTGAAACTAAGGAGAAAACAGTTGAGGCTATTATTGAACCTCCACCGTCTGTGGATACTAATCCACTTGGAAATTTGTCTGCAATTCAAGGGATGCTACCACCAAATTTTGCGATCCCACCTGGTTGGAAGCCTGGAATGCCTGTACAATTGCCTATTGATATGCCAATTAAGCCCCCACCTGGGTGGAAACCAGGGGATCCTGTGGCATTGCCACCTATTGACTCACTTCCAGTACCAAGATTTGAGGAACCGAAATTACCCCCTCACATTCCTCAGCCCAAGCAGCCAGAAGTTATTCAAGTACAGCATGTTAATTTGGATCTTGGTGGAGAAAGTGATAGTAGTGATTATAGTAGTGATGAGGCAAGCTCTGATGACGAAGATTAAGAAGTCCATGAAACTTATCATCTCAAATTGTCGACTGTACAGGTGAGATTTTGTTTAAAAAGTTTTCGTTTTAGTTTAAAATAGTTCGAAATACATGATCTATATGAATCCCCAGCATTAACTTAAGGTGACAACGTCCTGCCATTTGTTTCATATACTACATTGACTTTTAAGATGGTATCTTTAACCTTGATAAGTTGCATTGATTGTATGATAACAACATAACTGCTTTGAGTAAAATAGGGCATAATCATGGGCTGAGGGATCTTACTGTTTCTCCTATACGCCCTAGAAAGCAGAATGCATATCCATGCTTTATAATCTTGAAAATTTCAATGAGCACTGCATTTATACTAGCGGAGGATTGTCTTTTCCAAGATAGGAAGTGTTGAATATATGTGAAATCACATGCTACGTATGTATTAAACTATTAAAAAGAACATATTTTTCATATCAGCCTTGATATACACCTACTTCTGATGATTTGCATTTTTAACAGAAACAAGTTAATATTCACAGATCTGTAACCAATTGTGATGAGGCATCTTGTGGACATCTGTTTTAGTACACTTTTTATAAGAAATAAATAACTATTCATTCTATAGAATTTTCCACCTCTTACGCACAAAATCACTTGTAGTTGTAACCATTTTTCACTCATAGATTCTCATTCTCTTCTTCGTCTCTCACAACTCAGTTTCTATAGCGCCATTTTTCACTCTTTCACCTACTGCAAATGTAGCAATTACCTTACACTCTTTCACTGCCATTCACCAAGTCTCAATGTTCTGCACATTCCTTACACTGAATTTTTGCCCACTTACCACATGTTTTACACCCTCAAGCAACCGCCTCACTCATTCACATTACGTTGCTCTTTACCCCTTTTTTTACCAGTCACACTTTTTTTGACACATTACACTTCAAGAGACTCTGGTTTTGGTCATACATACAGAGTACAGTAGCATTTACCTGGATTTTTTACTCATGCGTAACAGATTTTACACACAGGAGTACCAGCCACAGTTTGAGAGGGGAAAAGGTTAAGCAGCTGGAAAAAAGTTGAACATCCTTGGCCCAACATCCAGTTAATTTGAGAAAATACACACAGGAGGGTTACTCAACCGCTTTTTCGTTCCTCTATTACCATTTTTTTGGTTAAACTTAGTCTGAGACAGTTGAAGATAATGTCGTTGATTCTGACATTTTGTTTGTTACTATTGGACTCATGATTTCCGGATTTTGTAGAGGTTACTAATGAGTTTAATGTTTTGATCTGACTCCTCTAAATAGGTTGATTGTTACTTTATTTTAAATGATATTCATTTGCGTGAAATTAGTATCACTATAATTACATATTGTCATGATGATGTAGTGCCCATATTTATCTGTTTTGGAAAATGTGATTTGAGCTTGTTTGGTTTATAGATCTAAATGGAAGTAGACGAGCTTCAATCTAATCAATGTTGTACATAGATTTGGCCAATATTTCGTTCTTCTTCAAAGTTAAACATAAGCATAAGGTGGCCAAAAATTCAACTTTCTTCAAAAGCAAAATTAAACATGTCAGAAGATTGTAAAGATTGAGAAACTCACATTAGACAACTACACGAAAAGAATTATTAAGTAGGGTTGACAATGAATATTTGAATGCCTCTGAATCCAACAAAAGCTGAAATGTTTTTGTATTTTAAGGCGGAAATTTTCATGCACATCTTTATGTTTTTCTTGGTAATTTGTCAGAAAAATTAATTATTTAGTAAGGTAAGAAAAGGTAAATTATAAATTAAATAAAGGATAAAATTAGAAGAAAAAATGTATGCCAAAATTTGGTACCCTTGCATAGGTATAGATTAAAAAAATCAATTCTTTGATTGGTAAAAAAGACAAAAATTGGAAATTACATAATCATCGTGTTACCAAAATGAAATAAAATCAAAGCAAAAGTTACACAAACATCATTTGACCATGTCCAGGTTGAAATCCGGCGTTCAAGAGAACATATGAAGTATTGCCGGTGCAAGGTTTGAAGCCCCCACAACAAGAACCCTATGTAAATTCTCAATAGATGAAAAAGTGAAAACAGAAAATCTCTTACCAATAAGTGTAAGAGACCATTGCCAAACACCTAAAGATTGTTAAATTTGTCATGCAAGCCATCCAAAATGGGAGGAGTAACCCTTTTTCAACATCATTCTTCCTTGAAGGAAAGCCTTACAACTATCAACCTCAACAACACACTCAGGTTCCAGAATTTTAATGACAACCGCATCGCCCTTGAAGCAACAATAAATGCAGCATATTCAAAATAATTCCCTAAAATAAAAAACTATTTGAAAAAAATATTTCGAAACAAAACAACAATCTTATTTTTCAAATGTAGCTTTTAACAGCAAAAAAAGAAAAAAGAAATGCATCCAGTCTTGAATAAATCATCTAAATGTCCAATAACGAATACGACCCTGTCCTTTTTTAATTTGTTCACTTCAAGATTCATAATTTTCTTTTGAAGATTATCAATCCATTCATCCTGAATAATGTTGCACTCAAAAGAATTCCTAAATTAAATAGATACAAAATATAAAAATGCTAAATAAATTACTTATGAATACTTTATTTTATGGTCAAGGACATGCTACATTTTTACTTGACTAACTACTGTTTCTATCAGTAAATGAAATGGGCCGTAGCACAAGATGACTTGACGAGGAAAGACACATGAACATTAGCATTTCCAATACATTTTCTAATACATTCTCTTCAACAATATCATTAGTTGAAATTAGCATTTCTCAGTGTCACAGTAATGTGACTCCACCCCTTACATGTGGGCTAAGACCTATCAATCCACCAGAAATTGATAAACACAAAATTCTACCACTTCTGATGCCTAAAAGAAAATAAGGGGGTTACAAACTTTTACACCGAAGTAGTCGTAGAAGCCAAGGTAGGCAAGATCACGAGTTTAATCATGGGATTGCTTGATGGAGCACTTTTCACAACAAACATGGTGCAGGGACATTTTAAGCAGACTCTCAAGTAAATAAATCACCTAAGGTTGTTGGCCGCCTCAATTTATGCTAGAGTGGTAGGATCCAACCATGTTAGATGCTGAGATGAAGTATTGATAGCCGAACTAATTTTCTTCTATCCAATTCCTTATATCGTTTACTTCTTAATTATTCTCCTCTGCGGTGAAACATGCCTGTTATGATGTGTCAAAAAGGGTGGACAAAATATTATAGAGGCATCTCCTTCAAATAGGTTGTTGCAGTGTTGCACTTTCAGAATCATTCAAAACTGCGATGCTCCATACTGTCACCAACAAAGCAATTCAAATGTTCTTTGCCACCATTATTTATTCTTAGACTTTGAAGTAGCCCATTTAAAGTAGCCACAGTTTGCTTCAGGATTAGATGCAGGGCCCTGTAAGGAGGAAAACATATTAATATTCACCATTTAGTGCATAGGGTGATACAAAATTACGGAATGAAAGACCAAGAAGAGACAAGGTTGAAAACAGATTATTAAGCTGCAAGGTATTAGAACTGAAAATATGTTTATTATATCATATTATGTGGTGAGAATGTACATTTATATAGGTAGGAGTCTCCTAGTTAATCCCTAATTAATAAGGAAGATTAATCAATACAATGACTAGTGGAGTTAAAACTAAATAGTCACAACTTTTCAATATCTCCACTAAGTACTTGATTAATTATTCTAACACAAGGCGCTAGTAGTTGCAGCTATGATGTAACTCATTGCAGGCACCTGACATAGATAGCTCATTAGAAGTCAGAACCCAATCCTTCCCTTAAAACAAGTATTGAACTTCTTGTAGCTTCGTTATTGGACAATGCAACTGTGCTAGTTTTCATTAAGTTAAGGGTCAAACCTTATTTAACTCCTTGGATTTAGACTGTCCATTTAAACCTAAACTTCAAATTCTTAACGTTTCATCCCTCCAACCATTTAAAGATTTACGATGTTAATATATAACCCAGCAATCTGCACAATGTTCTCTACTTTTCCCACAATCTGTTCCCCTTCCAGCATTTCCCTAAGCTGTGAGCCATAGTTACTCTAATACTTTGAAGGTCGAATAAAAAACCAAGCAAACAACCGTTTCTGACACTCAATAAAATCATCACCTTGACTTGAGCAGTTGAGCATCAACTGTAACACTAACTTTCCCTTTGTTAGAGGCTCCCTTTTAATTGATCTAGTTACAGTCTCTTCCCCATCAAATTCCTGTTCTAAAGCATCATCAAAGCTGACATTGAAAGGAAAATAGGGGGCTTCTAGCATTATAATCCAGATGATTGTTGCAATTCTCAACCTTATGGACACACTAAACTCTGCATAGACTCAGTGTTAGGTTCAAACATTAACGAAAAGGACAATGAGACCAAATAATAGAAGGGTTATCTTATCTCTCGTCCGCAATTCATTTCTTTCATTTTTTTAGAAGGATATAATGGTAAATTAATTTTATTTTCCCTCCCTTACCTTTGCAAACCAAACAATAGAAGGGTTCTCTTATCTCCCATCCCATTGCCTTCAATCAAACCAAACAAGGAATTTCATCTCTCACATCCCATACCACCCCTTCCCCCCTTTTCCTTATTTGAACCTGTAAAATATGTAAAGCTCTGTGTGTCTATAATGAGATCACACACCTTGTATTTATAATGGTTTTACAATAAATACTTTTAACGCTTAGTCAATAAGCACTAGCCTAGGAAGTTGTATAGCCTAGGAGTAATAAAAATCAATCTAGGAAGTTGTATAACTAAAGGAATATCTAAAGATTCTTAATTTTAACAGAACCAAACAATAAGTATATAAATATTCAAAAAGCTTAAACAGTTAGAAGAAGATACATGAATGTGATAGAAACCAACTGATATAGAAGAATAAAATAGGGAAAATCCCTTTGATTACAGAATAATATTGCAGAACTTCAAGGGTCTGCACCTCCCTAATGCCAAAATGGCCCCTTCCCAGTCAAATCCTCAGATGCCCCTCAATCTTCCCATCTCTCCCCTATTTATTCTTAAAACTTAACCTCCCACTACTGACTTAATTAATTATTAATCATAATATAATAATAAACCATAACTGCATAATTAACTACTATAATTATAATAAAACTGACACAATTCTAATAAGATATCTAACAGAATGGTTTTTCGTTCTATCTTTAATGCTCCCTCATGCAAGAGCCCTTTGGGCTTGAAGTGCGGACCATGCACAAGCCTTGTGCTGAATTTCAGCTTCTTTATTAACGTCAGGGGAAACAAGAATCAAACTCTAGCCTAGATGGTCAGAGAGGCTTTGGTACCATGGCATGAACAAAACTATCCCAAACGTTTAAACTGTTAGGAGAATACTAATGGTTTCTTATAACATCTCTCAGTATAGTAATGGTACCCTCTAATTAAAAAAATAAAGAACCACTATACTATGGTTTTCTGATTTAATTAAAGTTAATACTTTTATTAATTAGATATGTATTAAAATAATCAAAAGTGTTATTAACTGGTTTACTCAATATCTCTGTTAACAATTGTAAATTAAGTATTTCCCTCACTTGCCTTGATCAAATAATCATAAGAGCAATTGGCTAAAGATAACAAAGTTTCTCTATTGAGGAAATAAGTGGGACGAGTTTGCTCTTAGAATGCACTTCACAACTTTTATATGAAAGTAGAAATACTTTGAAATAGTCTGACGCAGCAAATCAAAAACAAAATAGTAAAAGATATAAAATTCAACTATGAGTTGTGCAACCCTTACAGAGCTGCAGGATTCAAAATATTTGGATATAAAACAAATGAGCCATACCCTCACAAATTCACATTGCAGTGCACAAGAATAATTTTCAAAGACAAAAGTACAATGCACAAAACCACTTGATGGAAACAGTTTACCTCAGCACGAGCACAAGCATAGAATCTGCGACCAAAATTAGCTCCTTGTTTCTTTACCACTCGAGCAATACAAGGTTCCTTATGTCCCTTGCAAAGAGGTATACTGGTCTGCATGAATTTTTGTATTCTTTGCCACTCTTGTGAAGCTACGTTACTCTTTTCTTCCTTTCTAGAACTATCATTTATTTCAGCTAAATCCTGACCACACACATCAGCATTCATTTCATCTTGCCCAGGATTGCTACTATGATCAAACACTGTAGAAGTTTCAAGTAATTGAGAGTTGGGTTGTGAGGGTTCTGCCTCATTATTAGAGAGACCTATACAAGAGTCCTTGACACCATTGTCAAGACTTGTACTTTTCTGAAAAAATGATCTAATGGAGAGTTGGGACGATTGACTATTTCTAGCTTTTTTCTTGGATTCATTACATTTCTGAATTATTGATTTTTCATATACACTTCCTGATTTAGAAACAGACTCCTGAGAAGAACCCGTCGAAAATTCCTTTGGTTTCAAAATGCTACCTTCTGAATCCTGGTTTGGAAACAAATCGCGTTCACAGGTGGACGAACCAATTTTGTCAACTGGTTCTTCTATTCTCTCACAAGTACTAACCGTTGAAATGTCTCCGTGTTCCATCTTGCACGATTCAGAAACTCGTCTTTTCATCAACAATGACACTGCAATAAGAAGTTCAAAAACAAATAAACAATGATATCTTACATAAAAAAACTATCACCATAAGACAAAACAATGTCTTGTTACCTAGAGTTTGCTGTACGCCATGAACCATGGGAACATATCTAGAAGATAAGGAGGGAGTACTATGCAGAGAGATCTCAGGAATTTCCATTAAAGTCACACAAACTGGAGCATGATCGGATCCTTCAAGTTTAATGCTTCGTCCTCCCTTCCACCTGTGGGAACTGTCCGTGCAGATCATAAAGTCAAAGTTAAAACCAATATTCTTATCCTAACCTCCAGGAAGACAAGCAGCACAGATTTGTGCAAATCTTGAACCATTTGACACAGTAGTGGCGAAAAACCTCACTAGGAGTTAAAAAGAAAGGTATAAAATGTCCTATGAAATTCCATAAATGTGCAATGTGAAATGATATATTCTACAACACAAGAAATGTTATCGTATGACCAAAGAAAGTCCTTCGTATGACCAAAGAAAGTCCTTCGTCCATGTTCATATTTCACAGACAACATAGCTTGCAATATTTTTATTTTTTTGGTTGGGACTTGCAAAAATATATTTAATATGCAACATTTGTACCTCACCTCAGTGTGCTTTCAGGGTTGAACCGTTTGTACTGAGTCAGAATTTCACATTCCTTAACATGGCATCCTATAAAACTATGGGATTGCAGGTCATCTGATTTATGTAAGCATGAACCAGCACATAGAATATGGTCGATTCTACTCCCATAGTTAAACACTTCAGCACCTGAACTTTGCGACCAACATGTGTATGCATCCATCCTGCATAAAAACTCAATTAGTGCAATTATGACATAACCATATTGATGATATTGAAGATTTAGACAGAGTTGAAAACACAAACAATGGAACATTGGTAAATATGGAGGACTAGCGTACAACACAATCCAAGTGCACAGAGAAATCTATCATCAATACAAGTTAAAAATAATATTTGAATTTTGAAGCAAACTCATAGTTCATCATTTTCAAACAAGTACTCTGATTTTGAAAATTTGAAAAGGTGACTTCAATTTGAAACCAACATATCCCAAGTGAAGATGACTAGATACTATACTGGAAGAAAAAAAAACGACAAGAAAGCATTTTCAGAAAAGATAGAATTAGAATATTATCCTTTTTCTGATAAGACAGTGTTAAGGATGGTATCAGCAATAATTTCCAAGGGGATACTACACATCAATATTTGATATTAAAAAATACAGGTAACCAAGCGTTCTTACTTATCAGGATGCTTTGCTCGGAAAACATCAGAAAAGCTACCTCCATTTTCGATTAACATTGATCTGAACCATCTTCTAAACCTACACGAGAATTTGTGCAAAGAGTTTAAGATAATTATTCGTGTGTTTACATTATATATACTTTACAGGAATCTGGCAGTCAGCTCACTCATTTTTTTCAAAATCAGGTCCTGCATCACACCGATCAACTGCAAATGGTGCAATATTGAGATCACCAACAACAAATATTCTCCTTCCTTGATGCAGTAGAGACTCCAATCTTTTCTATTAAAGAGACTATCAACATCAATCAAATAGAAAACAAAAACAAAAGTGAAAAATGGAGGCATCGAAGGTAAGCAGATAAACTATGATAAAAGTTAATAACATATCCTGATTTAAAACAAAGATGGTGTTTCCTGAACTTGGCACTTCAATGCTCATTGCATCATGCTGATTTATGGGAAACACAAATGGCATAATAATAAAAACAAGTTTTATTTACCAGCTTTAGATTTTCCTAAACCCCAAAGGATATTCTGACGGATAAACTATTGGCAAGTTACATTTTCCCAGAAATGAAACAATTGGATAAATCAAACATAATCAACATTATGAAGTTTAGAGAATTTCAAATTCTAGTTTCAAATTATCAACGTGACTTATAATTACATATTTACCCAGTAACACTAGCAATAGTAGCATAAGATAACAGCCAAGATCCGCATAACAACAAAACCTACTTAAAAGCATGAAAATAGTCAGCAAAGTAATGATTTTCGATCATACACATACCTGCAGTATCCTGTAAAAAGTTTTTTTAAACTGAATCCTCTCTGTGTCATCACCTCCAGCTCGAGGCCCATAAATATTGAAAAGAACTAGATAGATGCAAACACAACTACGTCAAAACAATTACAATAAAATTTTCTTTCAAAACAAAAAGTAAAAAACATGGATGACTGATCCAAAGTTTCAAACAAAATATGTATCATTCTTTTGGGTCACAAGCACAAACTTTTATATAACTTCATACAGCTTCTAACTTTTGGTTATGGTAGATATATGTTGATAATAGGCATATAGACAGGACACACACCAAAGTGACCATGATCAGTGACAACACATCGCCCTTCACTATCAACACTGAAAAGCTCATCTTTTGAAAAATCCTCAAGATCTTCTTCCATAAAGAATGGCAATTTTCCTTCACTAGTTTGAGAGCTACACAATAGGCCAGTGAATCCTTCCTCAGCTGCCAAAGGCAATGCTGCTTCGTTACTTGAAAAAGCAGACCTTACACGACAAAATGTAATAACACCTGCACACTCCGATCAAATTTATTGCTTGAAGATTAGTACTATTTAGCCTAGAGTTTTCATTTCCACAAACAACCACTTAGGTTAATAGCATAACAATAATAATTATTTTGCAGCAAAAGTAGTAGATTTTTTCATACCTAGTTTTTGCAACGAATTAAACTAGATTCTTGAGCCATTTCATCCATAAATCTTAAGGTTATATATGCAATTTAGTCCCTATAAAATTGACCTCTTTTGTTTTTATTCATTGTACCTGCTTTTCAGTCTCTACAAATTACAAAACTTAAAACTGCACAAGGGGCTAAAAGAATGTAGTTTTGTAATTTGTAGGGACTGAAAAGTAGATACAAGACGAAAAACAAACGTCGAGATAATTACAACGACTAAAAACATATTTAACCCTAAATCTTATTCACGAAAGTAATTGTTTCCGAACATATATGGAACCAATCCATTTATGTATGTTTGGTTTCACTTTTGAAGGAATCAAAATTGATTCTAGATGTGTAGAACAGATTTTGACAAGTTTGGTTGCTCTCCAATAAAATTGATTGTACCTCCATAATTGATTCTAACTTGAAGCTAGAAATTGGACCATTTATTCTATAATTGATTTTTACACTCAAATATATTGTTCAACTTAGTTTTGCATGAACAAGTCCAAACATAAATCACTTTACTTTCAACCTATGAATCAGAGACATAAATACGGACACTGACATGTCAACATTGATAATGATTTGGAAAAAAATGGCATGATTCGATGTAACTACAAATGTTGGACAATGATACATCTCGCACACTGGACACGCCTTAAGTTTTATAGAATGAAATCACTCAAAATCAATTTTTGTCAATGTGGAACCAAACATACACTTAACTCAAATCATTTTGTTTACTACACATATTCAGCTAATTATTTTTCTGAAGAAGCCAGATTAGGCCACCGAAATTGACATCAGAGAGAATCAAACATGAGACCTTGAAAGAAACATACTGAAGGTCTCGAACCAACATCACCACGCCAACCCAAGTGAGTTACAGTTGAATTATATGTTACTTAATGAATCATCATCTAGTCATTGTAATTTTACAGAATTGAATTAATTTGAACTCACTATCCATGTTGCTACTATGTTGTTTGAGGCAATGAAATGAAACAAACATCTTACCAGAATAACCGGTTCGGCCTTTTTGAGAAGTTCTGGTACAAGAAAAGAAGGATTCGTATCCATCAACCATAACTAAATCCGCTGTAACATCTTGCCTACTAAGTTTTGTCTCCTGAAAGCAAAGAATGTCGGCATCGAATGAATTAAGAAGATTCCGAAGAGAACCAAACTGAGTTATGCGTTGTCTCAAACCGTTCACGTTGTAACTCACAATCTTCATTTTCTGAAACAAACAATCTATCAGAAGCGTTCAGGTAATGCACTTACGGAATCATTCACTCAGTATTCCGGCCACTCTCCATCAGCCAAATTGTCATTTTTCGTAGGTAAATTTAGTTGTTATGGTAGCAAAATGAAAACAACAAATTAATAAGAGGACAAATGGACCAATTTAGCCTTAAAAGTTTTTCATGTTTTTAAATTTTAAATAGATCCTTAAAAGAGTGACAATATATTAAATTATAACTTAAAAATTTATTTGAAACATACAAAACTTAAAAGAATTAAATCGATATTTTTGTCAAACTTAAATAATCAAATAAGGTATTTGACCTATATTATATGATAAAGTTGACTTTGTCACGTATACAATACATAATTTTAATCTTAAATATCTTTGATAATATATTAGAAAAAAATTATGAAAATTTGATTTTTTAAAAATATTCATCGAGACAAATACAACAATATCTTATATGATATAATTTGTCTTTGTATATTAGTAGAAAAATATTTTCAAAGTATATTATATTAATAATGTACATTTTCAAAGTAAGTCATTTAAAACGAGACGGATGGAATATATATGATTCCGCACTTCCTTTGTCAAAATAGATTTTTTGAAATTAAAATTCTCTATTTTAAAATAGTCATTTTTCTATAATTTTTTCACCGGGAAGAATCGAATTTGAGACCTTGAGGACACTCACGGATTTCAAGTCAGTATCATCAGACCAACCCATGGGCACTTTCAAGGCCCGGCGAGCCTGGGCTTTGGCCTAATTTTTTTTGCAATTTCTTATGTAAATCCCTCTAAATTTCTTATATAAACTCCTATAAATTGGGCAATTTCTTTAGATTTTTTGACTATTTGCTTCCAACTTTTTACGTAAACCCCTATAAATGTCTTACAATTATTTTTTGCCCAAACTTTATAATAATCCTGGCTCAGCCACTGGACCAACCCAAGTTGATTCTTTTTTCTATCATATCAGTCTCTCAATATACTTACTTACTATCGTAAAATACTTACACTCGTAAGTATTTGCTCTCATATCGGTCTATAAGAAAAAAGATTTAGTGTTAACTTTGACGAACTGTTTTAACGTCAAAAACTATTTTGACTAATGTAGTGTATAATGAAGAACTATTTTAGAATTTTGATACAATGATACATTGTTTTACGATATTAATGCAACATCAATGTTATTTTTCTTATCATGTAATAAACTATTTCCTCCAAAATAAAAAATAACTATTTATTATTCTTTTTGTCCAAAAAATGTATTTATTACTCTTTTCTTTTCAATTATTTAATGGCAAAATGACACTCAACGTCGCATAACTTAATTTTAGATAATGATTTCGTCTTTTATCTTTTTTTCATGTCATTTTCGTCCTTTTGGTATGTTTGCATATCGATTTTCAAGCATCAAATATAAAATTCATAAGAGTACATGAATGAAAGACGATAAATTTCAACTCTACGAGCTTATAGTGAAACATAATCATGATTGAAGCTTGAAAATCCATATGCAAATTGACTATATGACATGTAAAAAAGATAAAGAACGAAATTGTTACCTAAAATTAAGTTGAGGGACGACAAGAGCCATTTTGCCTTATTTAATTTATTTTTCTCATGCAAAGGATAATTTTGTAAAATAACTTATAGTTTCTATTACTCATACAAAATTTGATGCTACTTGCAATTTTGCGTATATGCTTATATTACATGCATATATCTTAAATCATAGAAACTCAATGAGAACTTTAAGAAAATGATAAAATCTAAGTCTTTTACATTTCTTACAAGAATGAGTTACTTTTTTGACCATGTTTTTAATTTGATTTATGCTGTAGAGAACATTGTTGAATGAAAATGAAATTGTAGTGTTGAATAAAATTTGAAACGTTGTTGAAAATAAATTGTTTTTAAATTTTTTTAACTTTATTTTAATGTTGGATATAAAATATTGTAATGTTTCGCAAAATACCACAACAACCGAACTAACCCCAATGACATTGATTCAGTTTGAATTTTATTTTAAAGTCAATTGAACCAAACTAAACCACATGTTTGTTTTTATCTTACAATTATGATGATTTTTAACCCTAAAACCAAACCAATTCTTATCAGTTATGATAACTGCACACAACATTTCAAACACAAAAAGACATCATCGTATAAAATACAAAATACGTATACGTTTTTTTTTCTTCTCTTTCTCTTTTCTCTTACTCCCATTCATGTTGTTTCATGTCCCTCTCATCTCCCACCCACACAGCAAGCAAGCAGCACCAACCACCGATTCCTCTCTCCGGCACCGCCACCACCACTGTCATCTCTGTCTCTCTCTACAACCACCACCGCCTGAACTCTCACTCACAACCACTGTCGTCATCAATAGCAGCCAACCTTTCAACTTTCGTTTAGATCTGGACCTCCACCGTCGCGACATCATCACCACCACGAGACTGAGATACGACGAGGGAGAAACAGACACAAGAGTTGATGGTGGCGACAGGAAGAGTTTAGCGATGACGAAGTCAGAGGGTAGAGGAGAACGAGTCTCCGCCGAGAGGGTGGTGGTCGCTGTTTATTGTAACGAGGACTGTGGGGGATAATGGGGGAAGAAAACACGCAAAGAAGAAAAGAAGAAGAGAAATGAAGAAGAGGGTTGTGGTGTATTTACAAAACTGCCCCTGCTTTAAGGGTGAAATGTCCAAATTACCTATGGTGTCTGTATTATGTCAAAAAATCTGTGTCTATTTATCATTTCTCAATTCTTATTGCAAATACCCATAAATATATCATGATCAATTTTACACATCTAAAAACAATTTTAACTCTTTTAAGCATGAAACTAAACATAAAAGAAAAATATTAATCAAGAAAAAAAAATACCGAAAGACATAAATTATGACACAAGAAAAAAACAAAAGAGAGCACATGAGGTTATGACAGAACAAGTACAGCATTCTTTAAAAAAAAATGTACAGCATAAATTATGACACAGAAAAGAAGGTACTTGCAAAAATTACCGGTCCAAAGAGTCATATGTCCTTTAGCACCTTATAATTTACTCCAGTAGTCTTTCCCATCTTCCACAATACTTCTAAATCTAATTACGCTTAACAGATTAATTGTCAGAAGATAAATCAAAATTGAAAATACATTTTGGAGTAAGTTTTACATAAAAGTTATTGTATACTTTAGAGTAACTTTTATATAAACTAGGTTCGTCCTTACCCACCACCGCTATTTGGAATTGACTATTATTTGAAATTGTATATTTTATTAAGGATGTTTAAAATCGAATAGAAAAACTATAAACTGAACCAATCCAAACTGAAACCGCATAAAATCACATTTGGTTCGGATGTATTCAGATTGTTTTCTTACTTAACCGCATGGTTTCATTTGGTTTGCGGTTTTTGTCTTACCAACCGAACCAAATTGCAACTTAAAAAAAAGCTAATTAAACATATGTCACATAGACCGATACTCATAGAAACTCAATGGAAACTTCTAAAAAATGATATATTTGTTCTCTTGTTAAGTTTTTTTTTCCCGGTAGATAGAAGAGATGACAAAACCATCATAAACTTACACACACAAAGTGGAGGTACGGGGTTTGAACCCCGGTCATCATGTCTAGTCTAACAATTTCGACATTTTTGTCAGTTGAGCTAGGACTTATGAGACGTTCTCTTGTTAAGTTACTTCTATACTTTCTATTACTAAAATATTTTTGTGTTACTTGAACTTATGAAAAGTCTATTTGATAAATTTAATTTTCTTCAAAAATGTTTGTGGATTTTATGAAATAGACATTTTGATTTTTTTTTTTGGTAGATAGACGAAATGACAGAGCCATTATAAACTCACACAGAGTTAGGGTTCGAACCCCGATCATGATGTCCTACCTAACAATTTCAGCATTGTTACCAGTTGAGCTAGGGCTTGTGGACATGATTTATTTTAATCGTTATTTATTAAAAAAGTATAACTTTTATATACTAAAAGGGAATGCACTTAGGCATGTATTATCGAGTAAAGATACGATGACTATGGTGATGGAGAAGAGAAAGGCCGAGATTGTGAGATATGGAAGGAGAAAAGAGAGGACTTTGATAAATAAGTGTCAACTGAAAGACTGAGACTTTAACTGTGTGAGTGAAATGATTTAGAGTTTGAGTTCAATTTATAAAAAAGGGGCAATAAATTGATTTTCAACATTTGGGACGGGTTTGAGTATGGGTTCGGGGTGGGAACTTATATCCCCATTACCCGCCCCACACCCGTGTTTTGAAATCGGGAAAAACTCAAACTCATACCCGAACCCAAACAAAGCGGGAAAAACCCGTCAAATTGAGTTTAGTTCGGGTGGGTATCCGCAGATATGAGTTTTGTTGCCATGACTAAATTCACTTTCAATCAATAAAATGTAATTATTTTTAACAAAACAACATGTATATTACAACGACTCCCCGCATAAGACGAGCGAGGAAAGTCGGGCACATAAATTACAGGATGCCTCTCTAGAACGTGATACGTAAATTTTACCAAGAATTTTCCTCCCTCCTCCGGTTTTCACCCCTAAGAATCCTCCATTGCCTCCCTCTAAACCCAGATATAGTGGCCAAAAGGTTATCAATTTGCTCCCCCTCCCACACAAACGGCAATCTTCTCCAAAGGAGTCTCCACGCACCCCCTCCAAAATCCCAAGCAATGGAATGTAAACATTCTATTTTTATGTTGTCTATTTAATCTTTTCAAAATAGTAAATATAGAATTTAAAGTTGATTTGGAGGGCCATGAAATGTTGGGATAACACTTGTGTAACATAATGGTACTAATGTTATATACCATTGGTCAATTAAAGTGTGCCACCGACCAATGCTACTTTATAAATGCTTTATTTAATAGATTTTTTTTAAAAGTATGTCACGTGTCACATCCTAATTGGTCAATGGTATATACCATAATGGTACATAAGTGTTATCCGAAATGTTGTCACATCACGTGTGAGGATCAATTCGAGAGTGCGCAATAGAGCTTATAATGTATTATTAATTGACAGATAAGGCACACAATACAATCAAATGCATAACATCTTCCGCAAGGACGAATTAAACATAGTTATTCAACGCTCGAAAAACACAGTTTTATATGGAATAATAATTACTACTATATCATATCATAATTATGCAAGTCTAAGCAAGAATCTCATTCAATGGTTTGGGCTCAAGTTTTTCCTTCCGTTGGTCCCTAAGTTCTTTTTCTTCCTTACCTAGCTTCTTCATCCTAGCAATCTCAAGGTCCTTGCTCATCTTCCTTCTATACATTTCAGCAAAAGTGATTGGTTCTTCCATCACAGATTTCTCTCCTTCTCTAATCTTCAAAGGGTACACAGTTGCATCTGGTGCTGGATTTTGGAATGTTGCTATTGATAAACGGCTGTAGTTGGAATTCACCACTGCTTGGTGATCAGCATTTTTGAACCGTCCATTACTTAGATACTGCATGTACCACATGCAAATTAAACAAATTATAACAATTAAAAAATGCCCCATGCAATAGCAGCAAATCATAAAATGATTAAAGTAATGAGCCATATTCACCTACTCTTTTCCAACACTTCTTGAAATAATGTTCCTAAAACCATTTTCAAAGATTTGCGAAAATTTAAATTGGCCACGTGAAGTGTGAGCTTCGTTTATTACACGCTACCTTAATGTATTAACCACGAGTTCTATCTAACATATTTATTGACAAAAAGTGTTTTCAAAGTCTACAAAAATCTCCAGGGATCCCTTTCAATAACTTTACTCTAATTATTTTAAGAGCACGCATGTGTTTCAAGAGAAACTCTTGCTTGGTTACATACTCAACACCTCATATTTAGGCACATTCATATAAACTAAAAAATTAAAATAAAACTAATTTAGTCACATCAATTAATATCATTGAATTTCATTCTCTTTTAATTTCTTCCATTTTATGTGAGCGTGTCCAAATCTTTTTTATTTGGGTTTGTGACCATAGAAGACTTTCTCGTATTTCACTGTGGAAAAAATCAATTCCACGTGTTACCATACGGTAACTTTGAAAAAGTTCATTGGACTGCAATATTATGCTATTAGAAAAATTAAATGTATAAGCTATGAAAATAAACAAAGGATCTTGATAACAAGTGTTTTTAAGGCATTTGTTAAGGATTAAAAAAAAGAAATAATTGATAAATTTTATGTTGAAAAAGTTATATTTTAATGTTTCAATACGTTGAATATACAACTTACAAGATAAAACCTCCATTTTAAACTTCTTATCATGTAGGACGTTTATTAGCATTTTACATAAACAAATTATTAAAAAAAAAAGAGAGAGACACCATGCAATAAAATAAATCATAAAAAGACATCATGCAATAATTAGTATCCACTTTGCAATTATATGGATATATAATTGATAAAAGAATTGTACCAAAAAAAAATTGATAAAAGCATAAGGAAAGTGATCATAGTAATTAATTAGGATACTAATTAGTAATTACACATTGGCATGTACTATTAAAAAGGGATAATATAATTGCAATTAATTGAGTAAAAGAATAAGGAAAAGTGTACTCACATGACCATGATCTCCAATATTGACAACAAAAGCACCTTCAATTGGCTTAACGGTAATCCACGTTTTTCCATTATCTCTTGTAGCTTGAAGACCACCCACTTGGTCTTGAAGCAATAGAGTAATAGTTCCAGGATCAGTGTGTCGTTTCAGTCCAAGAGTGAGATCAGGTTGAGGGCATTTTGGATAGTTATTGATCACAAGTTTCTGATCCATATCAACACATGCTTTTGTTAGAGCATCTTTTTCTAACCCCATAGCTTCTGATAACACTTCCAATAGCTTGCATGATAAATTCATTAGCTTCTCACTATATTGTTCCGTCACCTCTTTCCATCCTTCTGGCTTGTTTGGCCATCTTGAATAGTCTCTTTGTTTAATTGGATATGAAAAATATATCATCATCTCTCTCCAATCCCTCACTGGTTCTCCCTGTAAAAAGTTACATTCATATTCACTATACGACAATCATAATGAGAATAATAATCAAATATAACAAGCAAGATGAGTTGGAATTCATAAAAAAATGGAATATTAAATTAGTCTGTGGGTCCATAATTATTAGTTAGTGCAACATAATATAAATATATAATTTATGTATGTTTTAATAAATATATCTAATATGGATCTGATCTAGGTAAACCCTCATATTTTTGGTAAGTTTTAAACATCTTTTTACTAAAATAGTAAAGGTTCATCTTTGGACCATTTTTCAGATGTTGACTCTTGACACACTCTACAATTTTGTGTTCATGAAAATTCAATAAACAATTCTAATCTAAATTGCACTTAATTAATCAGATAAAATTTTTTTTTAAGAAACAATTTAAAGTGAACCAAATTGCATGTTAGTTTGATATATATTTGGATCATATGACTTTTAGCTTTAAAATCGATACAGACCGAATTGCAAACACACACATATTCTTTCGTAACAAAATTTAAGCAAAATGGATCTAACGGGTTTATCTAAATTTTTTGGACATAACACCTTTGATTAGATCATTTTGCTTATATTTTGTTAGTGTTCTTTTATAAGTGCTTATAAATTTTAGCAATGATAGATGCAAGATTTTGAGGTGAAAAGAGACAATGTATGTAAATAGTGTTAATGGAAGAAAATTTGGTTACTTGAAGATGACTAGAAACTATGAAGCCACCCTTTTTACCACCGGAGAGGTCAAACCGAAGCTTCTCCTCCGGTGGCAAATCAAAGAACCCTTTAGCCAAACGGGTCATCTCAGCAATGAGCTTTTGATCTACACCATGATCAACAATTTGGAAGATACCCCAGTTCTCACAAGCCTCCACAATCTTGTTGCAAGTCTCTATTCTGCGGCCATCGACATCGTCGATTCCCGCGAGAGAAATGATTGGAATCTCATTGCTGAAATGATTGTATGCAACTTTTGGACGCTCACTTTCATCCCGAATGAAACTAGACTCGAGGGTCTTTTCCTGAGCTAGATATTTGAGAGTTTTCACTGGTGCCATTGTTTGTATAGAAAGTTGGAAACGTTTCTATGTTTTAATGAATGCTCAAAGGCAAGTTATTGGACCCTTTTTATACATTTTTTTTACAAAGAGATGGGCATTTGAGTAATTATAGTGAATAAAATAATATGATATAGAGTGATGGACTAGACATCAATATTTTTAAGAAAAATACTAAGAAGTGGTTCAGCCAATAATTAAGTAATCAATAATAATAAATCTTTAATATAAAATTAATATGTAACTATTATACAACGCACGAAAAACACAATGCATATTTATAATTGTGAAAGTCTACGCAAGAATCTCATTCAATAGTTTGGTTCTCAAGTTTTGCCTTCTGTAGGTCCCTAAGTTTTGCCTTCTTCGTCCTAGCAATCTCAAGGTCCTTGCTCATCTTCCTCCTATACATTTCAGCAAAAGTAATTGGTTCCTCCAACACAGATTTCTCTCCTTCTCTAATCTTCAAAGGGTACAAAGTTGCATCTGGTGCTGGATTTTGGAATGTTGCTATGGATAAACGGCTGTAGTTGGAATTCACCACTGCTTGGTGATCAGCATTTTTGAACCGTCCATTATTTAGATACTGCATGTACCACGTGACAAATAAACAAATCATAAAAATTAAAATACGCCCCATGCAATAATGAATCATATTGACCTACTCTTTCCAACACTTCTTGAAATAATGTTCCTAAAACCATTTTGAAAGATTTGCAAATTTTTTAATGAAAATGATAACTACCAGTATCTTTAAGGCATTAATTAAGGCGTTAAAGTATGAAAAATGTTATTTTCAATGCAATTTCTTTTTTGTTTATTTAACTAATATTCTGGAGACGTTAATTAGCATAACCCAAAATTAAATTCGGCACGTGAAGTGTGAACTTCATATATTACTACTATACACTACCTTAATTTATGGAGTAGAGTTCTAATCTAACATCTTTATTTAAAGACAAAAAAGTTTTCAAAGTCTACAAAAATCTTGAGGGATCCCTCCTACTAATAATTTTAGTATTTTAAAAGAGATTAAACATGTGCTTTACTGTGAAAAGGTTCAATTCCACGTGTGCCCATACGGTAAACTGTGAAGCAACCACATTGCGCTACTAAAGAAAATTAAATATATATAGATATATATATATATATATATACATATATATATAGCCTATGAAAATAAACAAATCATAAAAATAAGACACCATGCAATAAAATATTTTCTATATTGTTATGAAACTAAATAAAGAGGAAGAGAGAATAGAGAAGTATTATTATTCATTGGTGTACTTAAGAATGTTACAAATGAGCTCTCTTTATAAGAAAATACAATAACTTATGGAACAAGCTTAAGAGTTTAGTAGTATGGCTCATTAACCTATTTGCTATTTGGACATCCACTATTAATATTTATAATACTCCCCTTTGGATGTCCATCAATGATATGCCTAATTAAAACCTTACTAAAATAAAACCGAGTGGGAAAATATTCTCCTGAAGGAAAAATAGTACAAAATCCTTTTGAGTGTGAATTGTCTCGTTAAAAACTTTACCATGAGTCTCATAAGTCCCAGCTCAACTGACAAAAATGCCGAAATTGTTAGGTCGGACGTCATGATCAGGGTTCGAACCCCGATACCTCCACTTTGTGTGTGTGAGTTTATGATGATTTTGCCATCTCGTCTATCTACGCAAAAAAAAAACCTTACCAGGAAAACTTAATGGGATAAAATTTTGGTGAAGGGAAAAGGAGTGCATAGCACATTTATTTCTTTCCCTTATGAAGACAAATATCTTTTAGACGACGAAGACCCATTCCTAGTACAAGTTTTTCAAAAAAATTACTTGCGAATGACTTTATAAAATCATCTGCAAGATTATCACATGAACGGATTTGTTGAATGTTGATACCACCATTCTTCTGAATATCATGAATGAAAAAGAATTTTGAAAAAATATGTATTTTCTATCTTGAATCCTCTCAAAATGTTGCTCTACACCCTATATTGCACCAAGTAACCTTGACAGACTAGCTTTTGATATTTTTTGTATTTCATTTATTTTGTTGCTTTTAATTTCCTCCCAAAGGCAAAAGTGTGTGACCCAAAGTCTAGAACTCTTGTTCGAATTGTTTTGAAAATGTTATGCCACTAAGTCAAACTTTGATTTGTGTATGTTATCCAAATATTTATATAATCATTTCTCTCTTTTACTTTTTTAATTTTGTTTCTAAATAGATAAAAAAAAAACTATTTTGGTCGTTAAATGTATGTGACAATGTCACTATAGTCTTTAAATGTATTGAAATTGCAAACAAATTTTTAATTATTAGTTTGTTAATAATTTCATGGATTAAATTGAGCAATGAAAAATAGACTCAATTACATAATTAATAATCTAAAAATAGATTTGAGGAACAAAATAATTAATAAGAAGACATTTGTAGATGTATTTGCAATTTTTATACATCAACGAATCAATATGAAAATGAAGTACACACATTTAGGGATCAACTACGTTTTTTTATTTTGTGCTAACCCTCTGATTTTAGGGGAAAGGGCCCTGGTAATCCGAAGTTCAGCTAGAATATATATTATTATTTTTATTGACAAGATTAATCTCGTTGTCCCTTAACTTAATTTCAGGTATTGATTTCATCCTTTATCTTTTTTATTGATGTCATTTTCCTCTTTTAATTTTGATCAATTTGCATATGAATTTCAAGATTCAAATCTACAATATTATTTTGATATGAATTCCTAGTGTTTAAATCCACGGTTTTTCCTTCGTGATTTCATATAAATTTTAGATTTGGTGTTTGAAAATTCATATACAAACGAAAGATAACGATAAAAATGCCGTGAAACAAAGATAAAAGACGATGAGTGTAATTTTTCCTTTTTATATTAATATTATTATTTAAAGCTCAAAATTTGAACCTCTGACTGAAGTCCTGGCAACGCCACTGCATATATACATACATACATAATATATATTTTTTAAATCAAAAACCTATTTTTTGAGGGCTTGTGCAGTGGATCTGCACATGCACATGGTCGGTCCTAGGCGAGAGGATATTTGAGAACTCATCGCACCTTTTCTTTGAGTGTTTTTGTTTCGCAATGCTTTGTCAAATTGTGCTAAGATTCATATGCATCAATTTCTTGAATTAGGGGTTCCGCTTGTGAAGGCAAATGATTGTAATTTCCCTTTTGATTTTATTGGCGGGTGTTTAGATGATTTGACAAGCATGCATCCATTTTTTTTTTTTGTGTTAATCCTCTTATTCCTAAAGAAAAAAGACTTTAATAATTAAGAGTTTGGTCCGAATGTAAATAAAGTGATTAATAATAATTATTATCACGAATCGAGCTCAGGTTTACCAAAGGGTTCGTTTTAGGGAATTCATTAACCACTAAAGTTCAATTCTTGATTAGAAATAATCTTTTTGGAAATAAAGAGATTAGTATTTATTTGTCTATTATTGAGCAGATTAAATTGTTTGTATCATGGTGGTTAAAAACGGGAAATAAAAAGATTAATATGTGTATTTTTTTTATTATATATTTATCTTATAGACTTTCTCTTCTCTCCTTCTCAAACCATAGCCGTCACCCCTTTCTTCTTCTTATTAGAGGGGTGATTTAGGGTCAATTTTGATCCAAAAATCATTCCTCCGAGTTGTTTTTCCTTATATCCTAATTGAATAAGTGATTTCACATATTTTCTGTGTTCTTTCGTTTGTTTTTGTGATTACGTCGTCTCTGAACGACTCTATTTGTTTTGATTTCCCGTCTTTGTGCAGTGTGTTTTTTATTTTCCGTCTTAGTGCGGTGTTTATTTGATTCAGGTTGAAAGATTAACTTTGAGCAAGTGCATATCCGATCAATGACAATGACTTTGGCGTTGTCAACGTTGCAGATCCGGAGATATGAATATTCCGGAGACTTTAATATAGTCATATTAATCATATTTGTATGCATATGTACTTTGCCGTTTTATGCTATTAACATGGATGTTGTGAGTTTGTGCACATATTCATCCTTTTTGTTTTTAGCGAATTTGAATTTGTATTGTATCGATGTACTTCATCAATTTGAATGAATGAATATCGTTTATTTTGTCAAAAAAAAATATGTGTATTTTTTTATTATTGAGCAGATTAAATTGTTTGTGGTTAATAAAGGATGATAAAGGGTTTGATATTGATTTGAATTAGTGGTGGCTTAATCATTTGAAATGTCTTGTCTATTTAGATCGTTATATCTCGTGGGAAGTAGCCTTTTTTATGTTGGATTTGGCTTTTGCCATTGATTTTTGCTTTGAACTTTTGATGTAATTTTTTTGGCCAGTTTGTGCACATCTTGTGCTTGATAGTGCCTGTTAATTCCATTTTCTCTTTGCCTTTTAAAAAAAAAAGTTTTATTCAAATTATTACAACCATCTCTTAAAACAACTTTATGTTGACTAAATCATACATGAGTAATAATTTGTTAACTACAAGTATGTTTTTTCAAATTTACATTTTAAGAAAGAGAAACAATTAGTGTTTTTTCCTTTATATGTTCACTCCATTAAATATACATGTCCTTGTTTGTTAACTACTTGTAGAAGTTTAACTTCTTCAATTAAAGTATGTCCTTGTTCATAGAGTTAGTTTTACTTTGATCACGATATTTGTTCGATTGTTGCAGAGAAACGTCAAATAACTACTTGTATATATATTAATAAAAATTGTATTTTTAGAAAAAACACAAAACTGTTGTATGTTCTTTTTTATCAATATTCTGTTCCTCAAAAAAAAAAAAAACAATATTTTGTCCTCGGTACGTCCGGTCCAGAAAGTTGTTTTCATGGTCTTCTAGAATATCTTAGTACTTTTCAATCATTCAATGATGGAAGATTAGTCACTTTAGTCCCTGAATAGGAAAAAAGTCTTCACTTTAGTCCTTGAATGCAGATAAATTTTAAAATGGTCCATGAATCTAGACTCTGTTAGTCAATTTAGTCCCTGAATGCAAACTCCATTAGTCAATTTAGTCTCTGAATATAGACTCTGTTAATCACTTTAGTCCCTGAAATTGATCAACATAGTCTACATTCAAAGACTGTTTTACAATTTCTCTACATTCAAGGATTAAAGTGATCACTCATTTCATATTCAGCAACTAAAGTGACTAATTCCCCTTAAATAATTACAAATTGAGGCCGCACCCACAATGACCCATGTATCCCGATCCTGTGAAAGAAAAAAATTGACGCTCCTATGATGGTAGGTATACACTTATGAATACGGAGTATAGCTTAAAAAATCAACAGAAATAAATGCATTTTTAAGGGTTTCACAAATACTACGTGTTTATGGGAAAAAATAATTATCAAAATTTTGATAAATAAATTAACAAAATTTTAATACACAAATTCTATCTTGGTATACTAACACGTCTCTCTGTTTTTTTTTTTTGAAATAACATGTCTCTCTTTCTAGTACTAGTAATTTGTTTGCTCATACTAACATGTGTGTTAAAAACATGTGTTAAAAATTTCACAAATAACAAATTTCAATACAATCACAGATGGAGGATTTGAGACTCATTAAAAAAAATTAGGATCCAAACATTAATTGAAAAGCAAAGGGTACTAATCTATATAATCAAAATTTTATTTTTCAGCTGGGAGACTTAAAAAGGAACGAGAGAAGAGAAGGTTGAAGCACATAAAGGGTCCGTTTGTTTTGGATTTTTTAAGTAAAAAATCACTTTTTTAGTTTTTGTTGTGTTTGTTTTAGATTTTAAAAAAAAATCCATTTTGCTAAAAAAAAATCATTTTTAGCCTCAAAATGAAAATCTATTTCAAGTAACTTTTCCAAAATCTATTTTTTTTCTAAATGCAAGGAACTCAAGTGTAAGTGTTTCAAATCTCAAAAAAATGATTTTTATGATAGTAAACAAACATAAATAGTTTTAGATTTTTTTAAAAATCTCAAAAAAAATCTCTAGATTCTTTTAACTCAAAATCTATTTTTTTTAAAGTTGAAACAAACGCACCCAAAATGAAGAAAATGAAGAGAAAAATGAAGAAAGAGAATGTGGGGATCTAGTGTTGATAAATCATGACAATATAATGAGCCTACTTGGCCTAATGATTATGGTTAAATGGACCACCATGGTCCAAAACATTTACTTGACCATTCTTTTTTTTTTTTTTAAAGATACTTGACCATTCTTAGTCATTTACGAGAGAGCAACATTTTTACTAAATTATCTTTTATCATAAACCATTGATGTAATCACCATTGAAAAATATAATCAGCAAAACATTTTTACTAAATTAATTACACAGTGAAATATATTGAACTTGAAGTGGTGAAATACTATTAATTAAAAGGCAGAGTTGCAAAATAAGTAATTACAATATATTCAAAATAAAAGGGATCACTCATTTTGGAATAAATTATTTTTACAAATGAATCACTTATTGAAAACTGAGGAAGTGGCCAATATAAAATTTATATATGCACCAGCAAATGACATTTTTTATATTGGGAACTTTAATTAAACACATATGTAGTATTATTGAAGATTAATCAATCTCTAAGATACACGATCAAATGCTTATAACACATATTGACAATGCAACAAGGACATTTAAACATAATTGAGGGAACAATAAATAATTATTGATCTGGAAATTAAGTTTAAGCAAGAATCTCATTCAAAGGCTTGGCCTCAAGTTTTGCCTTCTCTAAGTCCCTAAGTTCTTTTTCTTCCTTAGCTAGCTTCTTCATCCTAGCAATCTCAAGGTCCTTGCTCATCTTCCTCCTATACATTTCAGCAAAAGTAATTGGTTCCTCCAACACAGATTTCTCTCCTTCTCTAATCTTCAAAGGGTACACAGTTGCATCTGGTGCTGGATTTTGGAATGTTGCTATGGATAAACGGCTGTAGTTGGAATTCACCACTGCTTGGTGATCAGCATTTTTGAACCGTCCATTACTTAGATACTGCATATACCACGCAACAAATAAACAAATCATTAAAAAAAGTCACCATGCAGTAAAAAAAGGTGATTTTTTTGACTTAATACAAAATGATGTACTCAAAAAATGGCCATATTCACCTAGTCTTTATTTAGTGTACCTTAAAATAAAAGGTCTCTAAAATTAATGTGACTAAAATCATTTCCCAAGATTTGCCGAAATAAGTAATCAATTGGACCTATGTGAGAGTGACATTATTTTCTGAAGGAAGAGTGTGACATTTATTTTTCTTTTGTTTTTGGAGGGAGAGTGTGACATTTATTATTTTACACAAAAAGAGAACTTTGTATACAGTGATGTGGACAAGTTTTCTATGTCTAATAAAGTCTTCATGGGTTCCACTTAAAAAATAAACCTTCATAAGATATTCCTTGTGCTATAAGACAAACGGGATAAGTCATTTTAATAAATGATAAATAAATCAATAATAAATCTAGTAGTTAGTTTTTTTGTGGGTTACCACTAAATTAATTTTTTTTAACTTTTTTGGGTATCTATGACAGGTGAATCAATAACAAGGAAAAGAGTAGTCTCACTTTCTATCATAAATTAATATAGGATTTTTTTTGTTGACTAAATCAATTTAAGATTATGTTTAGTCAAAACAAAAATGAGTATTTAAGATTATGTTGACTAAATTACAGGAAAAATCTTACTATTTCTATCAATACTTTTCTTACAAGCTCTAAAATGATGCAGGATATTGGCAGTATAATTTACCTTTTATTATAATTATTTTTCATTAATTCCGTTTACAAATAGTTTAAAAATATTACAAGAATTAAAAAATTTAAACAAAATAGATATATTAGAAAGAAAAAAAAATGACTAAAGAAAGAAAAAAATTGTTAATTCATTCATATTATAAAATGATCCTAAAAACAAAATTATTTTTAAAATAAATTATATTATAAGGTGGACGTGGTTTCTAACAAAAATAAAAAAGAAAAATTTATTCCATACTCTTTGAACTGCAAGTACACACAAGAAGTGGTGACAGAGAAAAAGGGAAAATAACAAGGAAAAGAGTACTCACATGACCATGGTCTCCAAGATTAACAACAAAAGCACCTTCAACTGGTTGAACAGTGATCCATGTCTTACCATTATCTTTTGTAGCTTGAAGACCACCTACTTGGTCTTGAAGCAATAGAGTAATGGTGCCAGGGTCAGTGTGTCTTTTCAGTCCAAGAGTGAGGTCTGGTTGAGGGCATTTTGGGTAGTAATTGATCACAACTTTTTGATCCATATCAACACATGCTTTGGTTAGAGCTTCTTTTTCTAATCCCATAGCCTCAGATAACACTTCCAATAGCTTGCAAGCTAAGTTCATTAGCTTCTCACTATATTGTTCTGTTACCTCTTTCCATCCTTCTGGCTTGTCTGGCCACCTTGAATAGTCTCTTTGTCTAATTGGGTATGAAAAATATGTCACTAGCTCTCTCCAATCCTTCACAGCTTCTCCCTGAAAAATAAAAGTTAGTATATTGATTCAAAATCTTCTTTTTAGGAACCATATTTCCAAATTAAATCGCGTATATGTGAATCGGATTTGATTTTTTTAGAATAGTCATTGAAATCAAACCGAACCGCATGTGCTTTTTATTTTAAATCAGATAGATTTTTTATCTTAAAACCGATTTAAATCGCAACATGAACACCCTTAATTGTTACTTTGTACAAGAGTTTTTTTTACTTTAACTCATTAAATCATCTATTTGAAAAGTAGTTCAACTCTGTCTAAAAGAAAAAATTAGATCTTTCAATTTCTGATTTGAAATTAGTCAAACGTCCAACAATCAGTTTACTTGAGAATGAGTCTGATAACACTTGAACCATATGATAACTCGTGCACCTACTAGAGTCAAACGTCAAACATCATATCTTCAACAAAGGACTAATAATAACAAAACAAGAATGAATGTTAAAGTTTATAATGATTTGTTATTCTGATTATCTTTTTTATAAATAATCATAAATTTCGTTTATTATAAATACAACATTAGTTAAATGCTGAAAAAAAGACAGTGTAAAATTATAGTGTAAAGGAAAGAAAGTTTGGTTACTTGAAGATGACTAGAGACTATGAAGCCACCCTTTTTACCACCAGACATGTCAAACCGAAGCTTCTCTTCTGGCGGCAAATCAAAGAACCCTTTGGCAAAACGAGTCATCTCAGAAATAAGCTTTGTATCCACACCATGATCAACAACTTGAAAGATACCCCAGTTCTCACAAGCTTCTACAATCTTGTTGCATATCTCTGCTCTACGGCCACCTACGTCGTCGATTCCATCAAGAGAAATGATTGGAATCTCGTTGCTGAAGTTGTTGTAGGCAACTCTTGGACGCTCACTTTCATCTCGAACAAAACTGGATTCAAGGGTCTTTTCTTGAGCAAGATAGGTGAGAGTTTGAGCTGGTGCCATTGTTTGCTAGGAAGGTTTGATGTGTTTTGGCTAAGGCGGTGTTTGTGTGAGGTTTGGGAAGAGATAGTCAAATAAATAGAGTGATGACTTTGAGGGATGGATGGCAAGAGAATGGAAGATATAGAAGTTAGGTTATGATGAAAGTTTGTTGCACCTCCTTATTTATAAGATTATTGTTGGGTCATATTTTTTTTTTCCATGGGTCGTTTTTTTTTCATGGGTCTCAAAATAATTGTCTTATTTTATACAATTTTTAAAAATTATAAATGAAAGAAAATATGATGGTTATTTGTTAGATCGTGAGGGAAATATGGGGTGTCATCTTCATCCCAGGTGTAAATTCATCCATTTATAAGCGAATATATTTTATTAAGTGGAAGGAGATAATTTGTTGAATGAATCTACATTTGGGATGAAGATGAATAGAAGAGATATACACTTATAAATGAGATAATAAAAGAGATATATTAGTCGAATGAGATAATAAATAGTTAAAATATCATAGAAAAATAAATAACTCATAAAAACTAATAAAATTTATTAGGTTTGTGTAAACAACCCTAAAAACTAAAACAACACTAAAAGGAGATGTGTAGAATTTTTTGAGGTAACTCTCATATGGTTCTAATCCTCCTTGGTGTGTTTTAGCAAGGTGATTTCAATAACAGTATATCACCAACCGAGATGAAGATTACTTATGCGAGGTGATTAGAATTAAATATGAACTTAATCGATATTATAATGTATGTAGGGTCGATCTTAAGATTACTTGTTCTCTGGATAAATTAATAAAGTTTTGCCTTTTTAACTATTTGAATGTCTTTTTTGGATTTTTTTTTGTTACAAACGATTAATTTATAATCAAGGTTCTCTAAAAATATATTTTAAATCTAGTTAATCAAAACGAGTTAAAAAGAAATGTAAATTTTACTAATTACTAGTAAAAATTACTCTCTCCGGTCCCATTTATAAAAAAAAAATCGATTTTTTTGTCCTATTCATAAGAAAAAGTCACAACTTTTAAGGTATATTTTTTTGATTAAAAGACTTTTTTAACTCTTATTTAATGTTTGTCTTTTTAATATTTGATATTTCACAAATTTTTATGGGGATATATCTCTAAAAACATTTAAAAAGTTACAACGACTAATGAATGTCTTGGTTTTGATGATTTTTTTTTATTTTTCTTCCTACAAAGAGGAATGAAGGGGGTATAATTTTGATGCCCTGGAAAAAAGCGATGCTTTGGGCGACGACCCCTCTCGCTGATGCTAAAGATCCTCTCCATTTATTCAAATAAATGGAGTATGCAATTTAGAGAGATAGACACATAATAGGCAGTGGGTTCTACCATTAAGTGAGTCTCACCATCATTAATTACTTTTCTCTTACTTTTTTGTGTGTCTTTATCTCTCCAAATGGTTGAAATGAAGAGGAAGATAAATGGAGAGGATTTTAAGTCCCTATTTATATGTGTGTGTGTGTTAGATGGTGCATTTTAAGTCCTATTTATATATATGTGTGTGTGTTAGATGGTGCTTAATTCCTCGTAATTATCATAATTTTTAGTTTATGACTAGCCGTTTCAATGTACTATGTTGGACTTTTTTTTATTTTATAATTATGTATGTTAGTTTATAGAATTTTCATAAAATACTTGTTTAAGGATTTCAAATTACACTTCACAAAAATCAATTATTTAAAATTGGGGTTTGCTTACTTACACCAACAAAAAACATGAATGTCCAAGTTAGCAAAAGTGCACCTTTTTATTTGGACAATAATATCCTTCATTTTTATTATTTAAAACTAATAGCTTGAGGATTGCTTTAGTAATTTTCATTAAAATATATATATTTTTTGACAAATTTAAAATATATTTATTAACTTGCACCAATTTGCTAACTTAGATCCATTTTTATTTTATTACAAATAGCTTGAGGGTTACTTTAGTAATTTTCATTAATAACATATTTGTTAACTTGCACCAATTTGCTAACTTAGACCTACTTTTATTTTATAACAAATAGCTTAGGGATATTTACTAAACTATCTTTTACTTTAAATTGGTTTACACCAGTGGATATTGGTTTTTTTGTCCAAATGAAAATGTGCACTTTTGTTAACTTGAACTTTCATGTTTTTTGCTGGTCTAAGTTACAGTTTCATAAAATTTTGGCAAAATTACGTTAGGTCTTTTAAGTTAATTAGCTGTAACAAGTTAGTCCATTAAGTTTTTTTTTCGTACCAACATGGTCTTTTAAGTTATTTTACCGTAACAATTTAGAGAATTTTAGATCTTAAAAATGTATTGTAAGTTATTCCGGGCCTAAAATTTACAATTAAATAACTTTAAGGATCTAAGTGTTACAAACAATACTTAAAGACTAACTTATTACAATTAAATAATTTAAAAACCGTAAATGATACAAAACAAACTTAAATAACCAATTTATTATAATTATATGATTTAAAGAACTTCCGATGTAATTTAACCTAAATTTTTTACGTAGGCTACTAAAACCCATTCAAATTTACTTTTGGTTATAATTAAAGCTGAAAAAAATACCCTAAAAAAAAGCAGGAAAAAAAATACAACTTCTAAATATCATCATTGCAGTCCTCGTAAACTTAACTCAGTTCATAGGTTAAAAACCCTGACCGTCAAAAGAAAAATATCACCCTTGCGATGTTAAAACATTGAACGTGAGACACATGGGTGTACTCAAACACTTCCCTCTGCTTGGACTTCGGAGTGCTACCTAACCATACCATCTTACCGTCCCATTCTCGAAATTTTGGTACCTACCTACCATTCTTCTAGAAACCAACCCACACTAGAAGTGTTTACGAATAACAAGTGGTGTTTGGAGAGAAATAAAATACTCACTCTATCTCATTTTAAGTATCCTCCTTTTCAAAAAAAAAAAAAAAGTATCCTCCTTTTCAACTTACTCTTTCTCAAAATATTATGCTCTGGCTAACAAATGTTATAAATATACTCCCTTAGTCCTAAATTATACGCAAAAAAAGCCTATTTGTCTCAAATTATAAGCAAAAAAGACCAGCCTTTATCATATTTAATTATGTATTTTCAAAAAATTATCTTTTTCAAAAGAAAATTAAATGCAAAGTGTATTCAATTTGCTCTCTTTTTCATTTTCTCTATAATCAAACTACCAATGAAAATTGTTTTTACATCTTCCTATAAAACTTATTTCAAAGTTAACACAAAAAACCATGTTACAAACTACTATGTTTTAGTTTTCTTAATAAGTGTAATTTTTTTTCCCTTATAATATAGGACGGAGGGAGTATTGTATAAGAAACCTACAAAAATTCTTTAAAAAAAACCTACAAAAAGAAATTTTATATTGAAAATATAAATCAAAACATGTATGTAACAGTCGTAACTACATAATTTTTACGGTAAAAGTTATATATTTTTATGCTTAAACAATGACCTAAAGACATTTGTTACATTTTTCAAATACTATATTTTTCTATGATATAACTTATCCTAAAGTAACTGATTTTCTTTTTGAGAGGAATTAATGGTCTTTTTTATTTTCAATTTCTTCTTAATTAGTTGTAAGATAAATATGCACTCTTTTTTTCGGATTTAAACTCATGATATCCAACTTCCTATCTCTTAACTCAGACATCAATCCATTGATTATAATTTTTTTTTGGACAATAAAGCATTTCAATAAAGAAAACACATTTTATCATTAGTGCTCTATTATCACATAATTATTTGATCAAACACTATTAATTATTTTTTTAATAACTATATAAAACTCAAAGAGATATCTAATTTGAAAGAGAATAAGTACACTATTACATCAATAAATTTTTATTCAAAGTTTTATTTGACAATTTTTATATGCTTCTATAAATATTAATTTGCAGCATAATAATACGTTCTAATTATTTTTAGAGTTGTATATCAAATTTGATTTTTCGAGACAATATAAGTTTTCATTAGACAGTGTTGTACCTTCTTCCTCTCTCTTTTCTCATTCTCAAACCCTAGCCGTCACCCTTTTTTTATTCTTCTTTTTAGAGTGGTGATTTAGGGTCACTTTTGACCTAAAGTTACCATTTCAAATTGTTTTTTCTTCTATCCTAATTGAATAAATGATTTCACATATTTTCTGTTCTCTTTCGTTTGTTTTTGTGATTTCGTCGTCTCTGAACGACTCTGTTTGTTTTGATTTCCCGTCTTTGTGTGGTGTGTTTTTGATTTATCGTCTTAGTGCGGTGTTTATTTGATTCAAGTTGAAAGATTAGTTTTGAACAAGTGCAGGTCCGATCAATGACAATGACTTTGGCGTCATCAACGTTGCAGATCCGGAGACACAAGTATCCCAGAGACATAAATATAATCATATTTGTAGGCATATATACTTTGCTGTATTATGTTATTAACATGAATGTTGTGAGTTTGTTCACATATTCATCCTTCTTGTTTTTAGTAAATTTAGATTTGTATTGTATCACTCTATCAATTTGAATGAATGAATATCATTTATTTTTGTAAAAAAAGAGAAAATCAAATTTGATTTTTCATCATTCAAGAAAATTAATCGAGTATTAGTAATATATTTCCGCCTGACTCCTGTCAGGGACGACGTAGGCAGGTTGGAGAATGTAGGGCAAATACATGCCTGCGCTACCTTTTGAGGAAAGAGTTTATTTGTTGTTTGACATTTTGACCAAGCTCACGCCATCGCCAAAATGGAAATGTTTAGAAACCACAAATGATTTTGACGTAAATTTACATTCTCCCTTCACTCTCAAATATAAAAAAAAATTCACTTCAATAAATAATGTATGTGGTCGTTATTATATACCACATACATCATTTATTGAATGAACTTAAAAAATGTAAAGTTTCTTATATTTGAGACCAGAGGGAGTATGTTAGGAAAAAAAAATATTATTATCTCTGCCCTTGATAAATGAGCCTTTTGTAAAAAATTTTTTTTAAAATAACCGACTTATTTCACTTTTCATTGCAATATTAATTATTTTTTCTCAATTACTCCCTCCGGTCTCAAATATAAGAAAAGATTCATTTTTTAGGTTCATTGAGTAGTTAATGTATTTGGTCTACATTGTAAAACAAATACATTAATTATTCAATGAACCTAAAAAATGAATATTTTCTTATATGTGAGACCGGAGGGAGTATAATTTTAATTAATACTACTTTCATCACATCAAATTCAATATATTCTACTTTACATTTATGATAATCGTAAATGCATCAATACTTGAAAAAAATACTTAAAATCATTTGTTTCCTTTCTTTCACTAATACATTGTGCTGTCTATTTAAATAAGGAAAATGTTAAAAAAGTGTCCTTAGGACACTTGATAAGAGGTTTAAAAATAAAAATTTTGTCTTGAAATTTCTGCATTCAACAAATTAAAACATCAAAAAATAACTTTTTTTGCATAGAAGTTATCTATTGTTTCTATTTTTTGAATCTTTAAATAAGTGTGCTTAGGACACTTGTTAATAAAACCCTTTTAATAAATAAATAAAATACGTAAGATTCTATGAAAATCAAATAAAAATCTAATTTCTTTTTAGATCAAGAGTAGAACTAGGACAACAAAAATATGAAGACTTGTTTACCACAATGATACATTGTCATATATAATATTTATAGCTAAATTGTACTTTAATAAATCAGATGAAAGGAGTAATATAAAATAGAAATAAATACAAATTTACTTTAATTTTTTAAATAAATAATATTTATACAATTATTTTAAAACAACTATTGTGATTTGTGACAACCATCTTTATACTCATGTTTTGTTCTCATTTTTACTCTCTCTTCTTTCTCTCTACTGTTTTGATTTCAAAAAAATAAGGAAGAAAATATTATCTCAAAAGTTGTTAAAAAAAAATAATAGTATAAATGTCATTACTTATTTTTTTTATTCTAAAGTAACTAAATCTCACCCCATCTCATCCCTTCCCATACATGGGAAAGTGGGTTCACCAAGGACACCTGGCGGTTTGCACCTGCTGTAATTAAAAAAACGAAAAATTCATCTAATTATTATAATTTGCTATATGTTTTACTATCTCACCTCCTTGTATCACTAAGAAATGATCTACACCCCTGTTCTTTTTTACTCTTATGCCCTTCTTCCATAACACTGTCTACGTCGTTTGCCATCGCCATTGCTTCAAACACCAATTTCATCATTTTACTGTAAGCTCAACTTTAACCCATCTCTTTGTATAACACTAAAAAATCCCCAAAAGTTCCCTTATTGCAGTTTTGCTTCAAACCTAACACTTTTTTTTTTAGGCTTAAATATGGTAGTCGTCCCTGCAAATATGTCTCGTTTAAGTTTTGGTCTCTGTAAAAAAAAAAATTGATTTTGGTCCCTGCAAAATTTTTTGTTTTTTTAAATAGTCCCTCCAGGGATTGCAGAGACCTGTTTAAAAAACAAAATATTTTGCAGGGACCAAAAACTACAAAATGGGTCCAGTCATCATATGCCACGTATATAAGTCATCACAAAAATGGGGTCAGAGACTATTTTAAAAAATAAAAAATGTTGCAGGGACCAAAAACAAATTTTTTTTTACAAGGACCAAAACTTAAACGAGGCATATTTGCAGGGACGAGTGCAATATTTAAGCCTTTCTTTTAAGTACATTAGATTATCATCCGAATCTAGATCCGGTTTGTCATCGCCATTCATTTCGGATTTCAGTCGTGATTTTCGACACTGGTGTGAAGGTAAGCTGATACCTTCCTTTAATTTTACAAAATTTGTCGTTTAAGTACTAAACATTAACTTACAAATCTATAATTTAAGGTGATTGTTTTGCTGTGTTTCTGAGTTTTCATGATCAGAGACTGTTATGTTTTTAAGTAATTTGAATATCAGCAAAACATCTTAGTTGCTTGAATTTCTTACTAATCTAAAGGATGAAACTGTTGGAAATACTTCAGCTGAACAAAGAAGAGATATTCTGAGGCAGCCCATAAATGATTGTGACGGGATATGGAAGTCTGAAGTAAATGCAAAGCTTGATAGCATGAGATCACAACTTAGGACTTTTCAATCAATTGTAATTGGAGTTTTGTTTATGCAGATGTTAATTATGGTTTGGAATAAGAAA
>Ga0228710_1001025_pt1 | contig 40156 bp, 18 predicted proteins | sample MedpolnodulmetaG_FD_177995 | JGI IMG/M metagenome (GOLD analysis project Ga0228710, IMG submission 177995) | Root nodule microbial communities from Medicago polymorpha collected in Santa Monica, California, United States - pink nodules | ecosystem: Host-associated > Plants > Roots > Nodule... | reverse complement strand
CAAAAAAAATTTTTGAAAAAAAAAAAAAAAACTCCTACAACAAAGACTCAAATACTTTGCAAACACCCTAATTAGAGTGCTTCCCCCTTCTACCTACGAACGACAACCAAGATACATGTTTAACATACTCCAGCAACTTCACTTTATTAGCAATCTCACCTTTGAACACAAGTTTCCATAACCTCATGTTGTAACGAGCCATATTAATTGTGTCACAAATAGCAAGGGATTAAGGAGTTATCTTTCTATTTGTGAAATTGAGAGAGAGATGAGGAAAAGAGAGAAAATATTTGAACGTATAAAAGGGTGTGAAATAAATTTTATAAATGAAAACAAAAAAGTTAAGATGGAAACAAATTAAAATTCTATAGTACATTTTTTTGGCACAAAGCATGCATCCTCGAACCGTTATGGGTGGCACAGTTTTTATAGACGATTAGTGGTAAAGTTCTCTCTCAAAAAATTGAGCAGTGTTACATTTTTAGAGTTGGATTTGAACCAAAAACCCTGATTAAAGAGTAAGATATTCATTACTCTCGTCTTGGTGTTCGTGAATATTAATGATGCATTTGATAAGATGAAACATTGCACATGTTTTAAAAGTGTATTTCAAGATGTTAGAAATGGAGAAATTCCATTGATGAATCGAAGAAGCTTGAGTTTGTTAGAAAGGAGAAAAGGAGAGAGAGGAGAGAGAAGATAAATTCTAACTGAATCCAACAGAGTTTTGTATTATGTGAATTGTATATGATTACAATAGAGTTTAGTATATATAGTGTAAGGGGCTTACAATGTTATGCCAGCTATACACATTTAAGTAAAGCTTGTTAATACAATTTAAGTAATGCTAAGCTACTAAGCTAACAGCTCTATATCTCTAATACAAGATGACATAAATTGTTTAGGACCCCTCCGCCCGCTGTTCTTGTGTATAGTCACGTTTGGACACTCTATCAGCTTTTTGGAGCCACTGAGATTTAGTATCTCTAAAACTGGGCAATCTGTAACAATAAACAATTGGTCAAACTACTACTCAATTATTTGCTACAAATTTTACATTTTAGTTATTGGTTTCATTTTTAGGGACGACTAAATATAGTTTAATTAATTTTTAGAAAATAGATTTTTTTTATTTTCAGAAAATGCACAAATCAAGAAATTATATTACTTTTTTGAGAAATAGAAATTATATTACTTTGTCTCATATTTAGTTACTGTTTAGTGAAAGGGAATAGAGGAGTGGGTCACGTAAAGTGAGATGAAAGAGAACAAAACACATGAATAACCAAGGTTTAGGAGTAACCTCAATGATTCTTAGCAAATTATCAAAAGAATCAAGGCTATAAGTTAACTTCAATGATCCAGTATCTTTGTTTTGGATCCACGTGAAATACAATTGACGATTTAGTAGAGATAATTGTTGAGTTTTATTTTTCTTTCTGAAGGGATAATTGTTGAGTTAGAGACCAATATCAATATAAGTTGATGCAAGATGATGCAACACAAGAGAAGAAATGTACACAAAAGACTAGGTTGAGATCATCATAGGTTGAGTTCATATTAATACAATCAGTATAGATCTTTGCTAGAAAAAGAAAACAACACATCATATCCCCCTACCCTCCTTTCCCTATCTCAATCTCTAAAATGCCAAAAAAGAAGAAAAAGAGCAAAGTACATCAATAGCCTTTTAATGTATGCCCACTAAGTTCCGAAGGAATCCTAACAAATACTAATGAAGTCAGTTTAGAATTGACACCACACAAACAAAAATCGCCAACTGTACAGAAGACCAAAGAAAGACATGCCCCAGCTCTTCAGATCAATGCCAATCAGTCCCCATAGGTGATGCAAGCTTGGTTTGGTGACCAAGCAAGCCTGAAAAAATTAGCAAAATGGAAGCCAGCATTTAAATTAGAACTTACCAAATGGCTGGCTTTCTTCAATTCCCGAATGGATTACCAAATTCAACTGTTGAATTTCTCACGCCATCGATGTTAGACTCAGTCTCCTGTTACATATACAAAGCAAAAAAGACAGCATAAAAACAAAATGAAGACAAATAAGCTCTACATAACAGTAGTTAATGAACTAGAACTTGCCTTATTACTGTCTTTGGAACAGCTTCTGAGTCAAAGCTTTCCTTGGTAGAATCAAGAAACATCCCTGCCATTGCAATTGGCTTCACAGCACCAGCAAAAAAAGAGAAAAGAAACAGGTAAATTGGTAAGTAAACAACATTTCCCCTAATTAAAGCTAACAATAAAAGAAGACAGTTGAAACAAAAGAAAAGAGCAAAGCTTTTGCCACATGCACTAGTGTCCCTTTATGATGACAGAAGAGATATATCAAAGTCAGTAAAAAAAGAGGAAAAAATAAAAATTGAGAAAGGAATTGAAAGCCAAAACCTCCAAATGTGTCTGTAGTGTGTCTTGTAATACTTCATTGTTTGCACTGGCCAGTGTACCTATTCCACTGTAGGTGGTGGTATCGAATCTACTGTTGTTCATTGCCTCAACAGCCCTGGCGCTATTATCAACATACCCTGCCACTGATACAGACGCAACATATTCGGGAGAGCCATCTTCACTCGAAACAGATGTAACCCCACTAGAATTTGATCCACATTCAGTCCCAGCTTCTGGAGACATTCTTCTATCCAACTCATCTTGCTCACTATTGGTCAAACTCATACTCTCACCACTCTTCAACTCTTGAAAATCAGATTCAGCATCAACAGACATGCCACCAGCACCAAGGCACGAGTTGCCAGTTGTCAAGCTCTCCGCAGAAGGACTGGCACAATGTTTTTTCAGTACAACATCTTGCTTCACCCCCTTGTCATCATACTTCCTCTTGATGTTCCTCCCACAAAGTTCAGTCCCAGAAACCTCATTTTCTTGAAGTGATTTTGGACGATTCTTCACTGGTGCTGTTGACCTTGATGGTCGAGATCGTTTAAAACCATCAGGAAACGCATAGCAAGGGATTTGCCTTCTACGGATGTGTGAAACATGAATGTCCATCCCAGGTTTCCAGAACATGTACATATTAATAGAATGCCGAAATGCTTCAACAGTTCCGCGTATATCAAACTGCTGGCCTTCTTGAACAACCTCCCCCTGTTTCCTCTGCAAGCCCATGAAGAAGGCACTATGTGAACATTTCCTTGAATTATCAATATACTCCCGAGGATAAGGATGGCACTGCAACTTCCCAATCGTATCACGCTCAATCATCAAAGTCAGCTGCCGAAGGCGTGATTCCACCCAACCTTTCCAAGCACGCAAGTCATCAACATCAGCAGCTACTATGTCAATTTGCAGAAAGTTTTTGTAGCCTTCAAAGAAAACATATGGTTCAAAGAGAGCACTCCAGCTGACTTTATTCAGTTCAATATCCCCACAGATTTTGTTGCCATATTGGAACTGCTCCATCATAACTCGAAGTGTGCTTGCAGAAACATTATAACTTGAATTCATGCACGGATATGCGGGAGTTATGATTGGCATAAGATGAGATCGATCACGAGGATTTCTAAGAGGATGCCACACGGAAAACCCAAGCTCGTTCTCCTCTATCGAACATAACATGACAGGATTTGGCCAACGCCACTGTGTATATACCCTAAAGAATCGAGAGACAAGCATGCTTGGAACTGCATTTGGATACAACTGGCATACTCGAGCTACAAGAAGTGCCCAGTTAACACCACCGAGGAAACCTGTCACCTGAAAATGTGAAGACAGGGATATTTTGAACTAGCCATTGGTTATTCAAAATAAACAAATGAGTTGACATGGTTAGTAAGAGAAGGAAAAAATAATACTCACATTGGAATAAACACCTCGTCTTTGGGCCCAAAACTTCAAGCACCGGAGTGTTGTTCGAAAGTACTATAATCCAAAAAAAGAAAATGTTAAGAAAGAAAATGTACAGTGTGCAACAAACAATTAGAAATGGATGACTTAACATGATAAGAAATGCATAACAGGAAAATGTCACCTCAACGTTTGGAACAAGCTTTAGAATTTGATCTGCGACTCTACAACCATTCAAACTTCGAACAGTAGGCTCATCAACATTGTGTAGAACAGAGACATCAGATATATCCAATTCCTGCTCACAAGACAGAAACAAAACAAAGTTCCAAAATATAATACAAGAACAAAATAAAACATGCATGCTAAATGTAACCAGCACAAATCTAAGATGTGAAGTTACTGATAAAGGTGGCTGCAGTTCAGTAACATTCATCCAGGTGGTTGTTTTGATAAAGGTATAGATAGAAAAAGAAAAATATTTCACTTACTTCAGGTACAATCAAGCAAGATATACTTGCATAAAGAAGGTCGATCGAAATTCCGTCAAACTTGAACTTCATAACTGGTACATGAGCGTCCGGAACTGGTTGTAGTTCAGTAACTTCATCCACGCTAGCCAGGATATCATGCAACGTGTAGAAAAAATCCTCCTGATAAAAATGTGAAAGGTCAGATGTGAAAATTGAGAATAATTTTAATGAAGCACACAACCAAAATTTATGTGGCAGCATATCTACCTCTCGGTTCACATAGGATGGCCCAATACACAGTGTATCCAAGTCGGCACCAGGTCCATGAACCTGCATCATAAAAAATAAAAATTAAGAAAAAGAGCATAAGTGATCCATACACAACAGATATATTTGAAGCTTAACTGAAGACTAAACATTTATTCATTTGTATCAATATTCCCATATCGTCCAACACTTTGCAAACAAGTAAGATTATCATAATTGAAACAAAAAGTTAAAAGGCCCATTAGGTTTTAATTCACCAAAAATAAATCGAAGTATGAAGATGTGCAGGTCAAGCATGAGGCAAGCAATACTCACGCCAAGACGATAAGAACCAAATGTGAGAATGACAGCATTTGCATCTTCCACCATTTGATCAGTGTACCCTTTCAGGCGAGTAAGGTGCTTTACCCAACTTTTTACTATCTGAAACACAAAAAACAAATTAAATAAGCAAGGGAAATTACCATGGAAATGTTAATGGGCTAGTTTATAATCATTACAATGATAGATTACACCAACAAGAGAAATTATAAAAAATTACTTCAATAAATAATATGTGATTATAAGCAAGTATCTAAGTTACTAATCACTCCAATAAAATCATCACCAACATGCATCAACAATTAAATCAAGCTCCCATCTGTCAAAAATAAACATTCATGTTGATCAATTAAACCATACAGTTCCATATTTACCCCCTACACCCCTAAGTTACCCTGATCATCAATTACAAAATCTTAACAAAATTGCTATAGTCAAATAATAACATTGGTCCAACACTACAAAAATCATAATCATCATATATATCATACAATTTTCAATAGAAAACTAATTCCCTCTATAGATACAACCTGTCCAAGTCTATGAAGAACCTCTACCCTCTTGTCAGCGTCCTCCTTGCTCTCATACAACCCCGAATCAATGAGAAACTGCAACAAAAAACAAATAATTAGTAAAATTAATCAACAAAAAATAAAGGGCACCATCATAGACAAATCAATCAAACCTTCTCCAATTGTTGAGTCCTTTTCCTATCAGCACTTGTTGGACCAGCCATTGAAATAGCCTTTGTGACACCATATTGTTTCTCCGGCACGGCCTGCGAAGAAGAATTCGCAGGCTTTGAAGATGCTCCTAACCCTTCAGAACTACCCATGATCTCAAACACAACCAAATCGATAAAAAATCGAATCTTTTTGATATTTTTTTGCTAATTAACGAAACCCCAGAAATCAAAAACCAACGAAGAGGACAAAAGCAAGTGATCGATCGAAAATTGAATGAAATTTGGGAGCGAAAAGAAATCGCATTAACTAGAAAAACGAAACCCTAAAATCGATGAAACTAAAGGGAAAAGATTGGAATTTAATGAGGAAAATTGAAATCGAAATTGAAATCGGAAACCCTAGATCCCTAAAATTAGGGATTGAAAGGGATCTGAAGAGGGAAAGGGAAGGAGGGAACAAAAGCGCGATCGCGGTAACAAAGATGAAAACAAAAAGAGGAGAGAGAAAGACACGACTCTCGAAAAAGAGAGAGAGAAAACGTGTGTGTAAAGTGTGTTTAGGGTTCCACTTAGATTTTTTTTTTCTTTCTAGAGATATTTTTTATATTTATAGAGTTTAAGGAGAGAAATATGGATTTATTGTTACACTTTAATCATATTATGGTTTGTTGGTTAAGATATCTCTCAAAATAATTTATAAAAAAAAAATCGGATCATAGTTTGTTAATTTGTTAGTTAAGATCTTTCAAAATATAAAGTTGTTTGTTAAGATATACATGTACGGACCAATAACTTATCATATAGGGACTACAAAAAAAAAATTAAAACAAAAATCGTCTTATACAGAGATTATAAATGAACTTTAAAATATTTATAATGATCAAAACTTTTTTTTTAGGGAATAATTATCAAAAACTTTTTTAATTCAAAAAAATACAAATATATTTCTAAAGTAGCAATGAACGTCACAAGAAAGGGGGGTTTGAATTGTGACCAAAATTATTCCTGAAAGTTAAGTTTATACTCAAGAATGTTCTTGGTTTATGTTAGTCCAACGAGATTAGAGTATATAACAATGAATTGATCAGAACATAATGTTCTGAAGAATGTTTATAAGAAAAATGAGAAAAATGATGTTAAGTTAAAATATAAGATTATTTTAACAATGACCAGAATGTTCTGGAGAATGATTATTATAAGATAAAATGATAAAACAGTATTATATATTGATTTTATCTTTTGTCAAATATTTAAACAATTGTTTTATCTTGGACCAGAATGTTCTGGAGACAGTTTAATATTAAATAAGGCAACAATATTAATGTTTGATTAGGGACCACAGCACTCTGGATTAATTTGATAGTGATTGATTAGGACCAGAATATTCTAGAGATTATTATAAGTGTGATAACATGTGTGTGTTGTGTAACTTAAAATAGAGAGAGAGTTATCCTGGTTCACTAAACCCGACTACTTCCAGTTCTCACACCTCGTATGAGATTATCCAGTATAGTTGTCTTGCTAACAGAAACTTCTGACTAGCACTATAAGATCTTGATCACACCAGATCAGTCTGTTACACCTGTATTATCAACCTCAGCAGGCTTCTACAATTCTTTGCACACTAGCAAAAGAAATTTGGAATTTTCTATCTCAAAACTATTAAGCCCAATAGACTTTGAGAAATACAACACACTTTGTATGATGAGATTTGTTTGGATCAAATAAATACTCAATACTTGTTTGAGTTTTACAATAGCAAATTCGAAAGAGAAGATCCAAGAGATATAGTGAGAGAGCTTGGAATTTATTTTGTTTGCGAAGAGCTTTGTTTGTAGTGATGTTTTTCACTTGAGAGAATATTAGCTTTCAAAACTCTTGCATTTAACCTTCAAAGACCCTTGTATTTATAGGTGAGGAGTGTCTTGGTGATCAAGGGAGAAAATAGAGATGTTGGACACGTTTTTGATAGTTGTCCAAAGTCTCATTTGATTTCTCTTTTCTTCTTAAAAATAGCCAGAATGTTCTGTTTGATTTACTAGTTTTGCTTGCACTGTAGCTTGCTTGCGAGGGAGAGAACCAGCTGTAATGAGCTGTTTAATTGTTGTCAATGTTAATTATGTCATTGTCCTTTGTTTTAGTGATGTCATGCTTTAATAAGCCATGTGCTCTTATCTATGAGTAAGATATTTATTCTTTATGGGGTTTTAGCTTTCAAATGGGTCGAACCCTTTTCCAATGGCCCAAGAGACATCTTGCAATATCATAATATGTCATGCTTTCTTGTTGTGCAGACTTGTTCACTTCGATGTACTGTTCCAATTTCTTCGTATATGCCAGAACGTTCTCAGTACATTCTCATGAAACAAATTCTCACAAAACGAATTAGTAGATAACAAGATTAAATAAATATAATATGTCTGTAATCTTTAAAACATCAAATAAAGATTTTGTCTCAACAATTTCTTCTTTTGGGTGAAATTTTTAAACATATTTTTATCCTGATAACTAAATTGCAAAGATATGCTCTAACAAATGATACTTCCTCTCAAGAAAGCATAACATAATGCTTGGTCACCAATAAAGAAAACAACAACCAGGGAGAGCCCTTTCAGATTTGTGGAATTATTTTATAACAAATGATACTTCAATCTTTATATATAATTCTCTTTTATGGAAAACCTTTTTAAATTTGTGCAATTGATTTCAAAGTCATGTGGTTTTAAAAACAACCAATGGTAGAAATACTAATTTTTGTTGGATAAATGGAATTTGTGTAATGTGGAACTTCTTTCTTTAACCTTGAGTCATTATGTTGATTCTTTCCTCTCTCTAAGTGATATCGTAAACCAGGAGGGAGAGTGGGGCGTGAGGGAGGATAATGCCCTTTTTATAATGTGGAACCAAATTCAATTATTAACTAGGTGTTTGCGCTCCCAACTCCTTTCGATGTTAACCATCCTAATATTTCGGGGTTGGGTGGAGCCATAAACCACCATTTCACTGTTTTAAGTTTGTATAATTTGCAACCTTGTACTACACTTGTTGTTGAGGATGATTTTACGAAGCTTTGGAGTTGGAAACAACCATGTCGCATTCAGACATTTATGTGGATGTGTATGAGTGTGTTCTCACTAATGACCTCCTTCGCCAAAATATGCAACAAAAGGAGACAAAATACATTGGCTGGAAGATACCTTATGAGAGTGGCTTAAGCTTAGTTATGATGGTGCATGTAAGGGGAATACGAAGATTTTAGGATATGTGGGGTATCTTTTGCAAGTTAAAGGGGCAATGGATCAAAGGTTACACTAACAAAATTGGTTTGCAAGATGCACTGTAAGCCATGATATGCATATAATACTTAACTTCTTATATGAGGATCGACTAATGGAACTAGGAGAGATCGAGAAGTCGAAGCAAAAAATTGCCGGAGCTTATAACAAATGAGTCAAAGTTAAAAAGTTTGCTGAGGGCAAACTAGTTTTGAAAAACATTATCCCAACTAGAACGAAAGATACAAAATATTTAAAATGGTTGTCGAATTAAGAACGATATGTCATAGTCAACAAAATATTAAGTGAGGGATCATATCGGCTAACAAATATGGAAGGGGAAGAATATACCAGAGGAATAAATGGAAGATATCTAAGAAATATTATCCTACTATATAGGAAATATTGAAGATCCATAGAAAGAAAGTTCCATTAATAATGTAGGAGTGATAGCCAGAAAGCCGGCTACTTGGATATTTCCCACAATATAGTAAAAAAAGGAAAAAGAGATCTCTTAAAGGTTATACTCAAAAGGCAGTGTTCCTAGGGGAATCGCCACTGGGATGATAACATCTTCATCACGGTCTGCCCGAGGAGATTAAGGAGTTGAAAACATAAGGGTTTTTCCACGGGGAACCAACACACAATCCACAAAAAAAAAGTTGAATAAAGGATACACATTGTAGGTTAAGTCGTTTGTCTAATAGACAATAGTTTACTATAAATACTTTGGTCATTAATTGTAATTAACACATTCAATCAATCAAACATGCTTAATTTTGCAATCTATCCCTTTATATTTTTGCTTTTATTCATGCATTTTTTAGTGTAGCTCAAAAACCCAAAAACAATTGTATCAAAAAACAATTAGGAACCCACAATTAAGGGACATAATTCATTTCTTGTCGTTAATCGTTTGAAGCAAGACAATCACAATTGATGAATCTCAGTCGACCTCGGCTAAATTCAGCTTCCCTCAATAAAGCCAATGAGCTTAGTTAGAGCTTCCCTCAATAACGTCCTTAGTTAGAGTCTTGGTGTGCATGACACTTGGCTGTTTTTGTAAATTCTTGATTTTGTTGGCAATGTTTCCAAAATCATAGAGCCCTGATTGTGAAGATTTTCAAGATGTGGTTGTGCCTTATTATGTGCTTCAAGATTGCGGTTAGTTGTTCAAATATGCTTATCATTCTATTTAAAGAAACCATGTTTGAGTCATATTTGCTCAAACCTTAAAAGCTTTGACTTGTAGGCCTGCGGTTAGAGGCAGGCATACATGCTAAGGTGAGACGCTTTGTCGTAAGGAAATTCGCAACATCATTCTGTCTAATCTAGGTTTAATTAGACGAGGATCTTCTTGATTATTAAGTTCAAGAGTATGGATCACCTTTTCAACCATGGTCTTCACAAATTTGAATACAAAGTCTAAAGCAATTTAAAAAAGTTTATAATCTTAGGGGTTTCCCCACTTTATTTAGAGTCGGAAATAATTAGATTAAAATCACAAAAAAAATCAACTTATTATTATGATCGTTTCTTATTAAATTATTAACGAGAGAGTATATTTGCTCTTTTTTTGCCAAATTTAGGAACCCATACACATTGATGGTTCTCCCATAAATAAGTAGTTCTCTTTGATCTTTTATGAAGAGTGCATCCTTTAATATACAATTTTTTTATATAAAGAAGTTAATATTTTTTTTTTAGGCAATGTCTAATAGGCATGTGTAAATTAGTCTTGCACCATATAAATTCATTTTTCACTATTATATGAATAGATATGATCATATTTCGTTCACATTAGACTCTTACTTTTGAATGCAATATCTAAAGAAACTTGAAATTTTAGAATTCAGGGATTTCCCCACTTTTTCTAACCTTTTAAATGTTGTGTGTGTATAAGTAAATTAGTCTCCTTTAATAAATCCCATTATATTTTATTTAACTCAATGATGATGATTGATGAGAGTTATAAATCAATCAAATAATGGAAAAGTGGCTTTCCTTAATCCTTACTACCTCATCCAAACATTAGTTTGGATATTGGATCCTTAAACAAGTAACTTAACGGCATTGTGTAGCATGGACATTTACATGTAAAAGTTGCTTCTTTTGAATCTATACTATATACAAAGAAAACAATTCATTTCAGCATTTTTGAAGTGACTTTTTCTTTCAAAAAATGTCTTCAATTTTGAATACAAATAACACAATTAACAAATAGATAAATATAAATTTAAATATTAAAAAAATGTAACAAACATTATATGAATATACATATGTTTGGCCTTTTTTTCCCTTATCATTTGAAAAGTGTAACAAACTAAATGAGTATATTTATACTTACTTTTTCATTATCTCAATTATACCCTTAAACAACTTTTTCTATAATAAATATGGTTGTTGGTGTCATTAAAAAAATAAATTAGATTATATTTTTTTGTTATATCGTTGGTGTCATTGAAATAGATAATCATGGTTAGTTTGGTTTATTATAACTTGAAAGCAACAAACATTTATATTTATTGTTTTAATCAAAATCAATTAATCAATAGTATATATATATATATATATAAAGTAAGATTTTTTATACCACGTGTCACTTTCACGTTTATTCTTGATATTTTTTATTGTGTTTCTTTTAAGAGAATTATCCATTTAGCATAAATATCGTAACAAACTACATACATTACTTTAATCTTATCCAAAAAATATTTTACTTTGACTTTTAATTAATTTTTAATATTTTACATAGTATAAATATCTCAACAAATAACTCAATTAGAATCTTATCTTTAAATCCTAATTTTTATAAAGCTTCAATTAGTTATTACTTTATCTTTTATAAATGTATTTGATTCAAAATTTAACTATAAATAAAATGTTTTTCTACTAATCACTTGATCACAAATTTAAGCACATACAGAGAGAACCACCTCTAAATCTAACATTTGTCATTCTCTAGGTTTGGTAAACATCACTGCTATTTCTTTCTTAAATCACTACTATTTTTTATTTTTACATATTTTCTTTTAAAAGATATTTTTATATATACTTTTAGGTTTATATAATATATCAATATCAATTGCTTCCATGATTTGTTATTTTTATTTTTTGTTTTTCCTAGACATGTTTTTCAAAGTCATCCTAATAAAAGCTTCAACAAATGAATTCATATATAATTTTTCAAGCTACTCCATTATCATATGAAAGTTATATTAGTTAATTTATATTGATTTTTTCCATTGATAAGCGTTAATTTATATTGAATTAATAATCGAATCATAATTATTTTTTTATAAAATAAAAAATCTAATCAAGATGTTTATACCTTCAAATTTCATTCTTAAGGAACCAAGTACTAAATTTTATGTGTTTTCTTTTTGGAAATTATGGCTACAAATTTTGACTCAATTGATGACATAACCATCAGTACTAAATAAAAAGTGTGTGGATTAAAGATTAGGATCATTAGGATGTGAAGAATGTCGAACATCAAATACTAGGATCAAATTGATTTCATTGATACGATTTTCATGGATGAAAGAGTATGCATCATTTTTTTTCCTTATTAACTTTTACTAATTAACAATATTTCACACTCTTGGATAGACGAATACTAACATATACATCCTTCCGTTTTTCTTTTATACTTAATCATATAAAGAGAATAAAATGTTTTTAACAAATAAGATAAAAATAAAATTTGTTTACGGTGTCTAATATTTTTCTTATTGTTCTAGATTTTGTTTCTATTGTGTTGCTGATTGTTGCTATTTTAATTGAGTTTAACTAATTTTTGAATTGATGATTCAAATAAATATTATATAAATGATTAAATAGTTTACATAAAGGGGTAAAATCCGAAAGGAAAAGCTCATACCAAAATGATGTATTCTCTTAATATTTTGTTATTGATTCTTTAAAGCTTTTTTTCTATGATTATCTTTAGGATTTTTATTTTATGTATTTATTACCAATTTCGGATCATTTAAATTTATAACTATTCAAATACATTTGTTAACTTTGTTGTTCATGATATTCCTCGGAGCACAATTCAATATATTGTGTGAAACAACAAGGTTGTAAAATATCAATCTATATATATTGAATGAATGTGTTATGAGATAACAAATATCTCAAGTGCTACTAACAACTACAAATAAATATATATCAACTTTCCACAAATATATATAGGCCATTTTTTAAAAACCAAGACCACTGTCAAGCTGATTGACGATTCAATTATTCAGTTTTATCCATTTAAATTTACACCGTATGTTGATATTTTTAAAGCTAAGAAGGAGAATTCTTACTTAATTGGTAATTTATATATATATATATATATATATTTGTTATAATTTCTGTTCTTGCATTGGATATTCACCTTAAATATCATATTTTTGTTTAAGATAGTATTGGAGTATTAGCTACGAAATACAAAGACAGTGTTCAATGAACCATCTATATATTTTTGTTCTACATCAATACACTTTTGTGATTTCTAATTTTTTTTATTGATATGGGAGGAGAGAAACTCATATGCACGTTATGAGGATAATATGAAAACCATCTTATTGATTTTATGTCTTAAAATTCAAATGTTCTAATTATCTTGATATTACAATAGATTAGGTTTAAATTATATAAATGTGTTTAAAATTATATTTTATTGTCTGCATATGAAAAATGGTTTGCAATTGTTTTACTTTTTTAAAAAATATTTTATACTTCTAAACAAAGGGAGAACCAAGCACGAATTATAATAATTTAAAAATAATAATTAATGCTAATATTCCTGAAGTCCAACAACTCTGAACCAGATATTCTTATTCTTCTCTATGTTGTTGAGTTTGATATTATATTAATTAATTATTTTTTCCTTATATCAAATAAATCGATCATATTCTATTCAAACTTTTAAAAAGGTTATTTTCAATTTTCATGTCTATAAAACATGATTTCATCAATAAAAGTATTATATCAGGTTATTTGGTTTGCAACAGTGTGGGAAATATGGAAGGAAAGAAACAATAGATTATTCAAAGGCAAAGAATGCCCCGTTTTTCAGGTGGTTGATAGGATTTAGTCCATCTCCTATATGTGGTTGAAGGCGAAGTACGTGACTCTTCCCCTCAATTTATATGGCTGGTGGCTTAGTCCGTTCACCATGTTGGGCATAAGTTAATAGTTTCTTTCTTTTTTGTATATCTTTTCATTTTTTCCCTTGTAAATATTGTTCAAACCTTGTGTTTCTTTCTTGGTACGCCTTGTACTAGGAAGTACACTTTCCTTTGGTAATATATTTCATTTTAGCTTCTTAAAAAAAAATAAAAGTATTATATCTTTTAATGTATTATTTTATTTTATTTATGCAGATTATGAAAATTATTTTATACTAACAGTAAGCCAAGTTTTGATAGCTTACTTAGGTGCAAAACTAAAGTCAATATTTGTTAGCTAAAGAATTTTATCCATTAATATTGTATGTTGTTTAATGAATTTTATTTATAAATTTAAATCATTTCAACCTGATATACTTATATATGTGAATGTGCACAAAACTTTGCTTACAATAATTAACCCAGACAATGCCGGATATCTAAACTAGTTTTAACAAAAACATTGTTTATAATTTTCAAACGTTGACGCAATAAAAAAAGCAGAAAGATAGACACGTGAGTACTCATCTTTTCGCCGGTCTTTAATTAATATCTTTAAAGTACTCATTTGTGAACATCACTTTGATTGTAATATTTCTTTATCGGTTATACTATACTGTGTATGCAAGTTCGGAAGTTCCTACTTGCAAACCCGTATGCCATATTTCGAATTTCAAAGTTCCTACTTGTAAACGTGGCCCCATATGGATGCATGCATGACATATATTCCACATTTCCAATTTCCAATACCAATACACCTCATTTTCTTCATCAGGCCACAATATCTACAGACCAAACATTCTTGGTAAGCAAAAATCAAAGTTCTTACGACTTGTTTCCCTACCAAAAGTCAAGTTGTGGATAGATTCTCATGGTAACTAACAACTACTAACAAGAATTGCTTGGCTCATATTGGTGAGCGTAATCAGTTTAAGTAACTTTTCAATGTAGCAACACAAATGCATGCACCATACCATGGGGAGCACGGTCCCATTTTTTTTTGCTAGTGGGTTGTTGGGATTTGAATCCAAGCCTTCACACTTAGGCTTATGAAATTTGTTGTTTCCACTTCAACATTTACTATGAAACATCAGGAATTACACATTTACCTTCATCGGTGGTTAACTGTTGCCGAATTTACACTAAAAAAATATCACTACGACGGTTAACTGTCGCAGAACAAGGAATTTCGACAGTTAACTGTTGTCGGGTAAGTTTTTAAGCAAATTCAAAAGTGTGAACAACAATTATCTAGGCTTATCTCAAGCAAATTTACAGTTTGATCTATTTAGATGTAAATATTGGACGGAACATCACAATATAAGACAAATTTTTATGGTATTTAATAATTTTTTTATCTTATATGATGTTTGATGGACAAAAGAGTATTTGATTATTTTATACAACCTATATTTGAGATAAAAAGTTGTGTTGTGTTTTAGCGATAGATGATAATCTTAGTCTCTTGCCCCCCAATTTATCTTATCCCTTTAACAATTTACAATCAAACACGATTGAACTGAAGTTGTTATTTCTTATCCTTTATTTTTTTAGTAGATCATATACACAATTATAGTCTATCCATGTTCAATTCTTGAAAGTTGTTTGAAACACTAGCAACCGACGTCCTTCTCCACAAGTAGAAATTCATTGCAGTATTAGTCATCTTCACAGTTGAGATGATGATCTAATCAACGTCAATTAAAAAGAGAACATAAAATTCTATTCATATTCATTCAAAAAAAATTTATCTTATTTTTCTCAATTCAACACTCATTAGTAACCTATATCTAAGGACACATGACTAGGAACTTTTGCTTGCACATGTTTAAATGTTCGGTTGCATCCTTTAAACAGAGATTAGTTCCTTCAACTCGCATCTACTTGTGCTAGAAATGTGTTTGTTTCTTTTCTTCACTGTTTATAGAATTGATTTTATCTAACACAATAATTTATAACTTATGATTTTTCTTTTAAGAAGGTAAATTAACTCATCCAAACTAACAATGAAATGATCGGACCTAAAATCTTAATTAGTGCAACATAAGTTTTCAGACTATTAACTCATATATTTTGCAATTACCTTTTACTTAAATGTCCATCGATTATTAGCCAAAAACAATTTTAGTAATTGCATATCTGACATCAATTTTAAACATATACATACTTAATAATCTAAGAAAAAAGAAGTTTTTTTTTGAGAGAAACATATACTTAAAGTTGGCAACATCAATTACTATCATCTAAATTTTGATAATATTTTCAAATATTAGTTCTTTGTCTTCTACCTCACATTAGTCCCCACTATCTCCTTCCTCCTCCCTTTTCTTCTCTCATTAGTTACATCGTATTGCAAATTCAATTAATTTTATTTCGATTCCAACTGTACTCTACCAAAATATTCGGAGAAAATGTTTCTTAGAATTAATTGTTTTTTGTCATTTTATAAATGATAACGTATTCAATGAGTGGATGGATATACGGAGTTACGGCAGCGTTTTATTTCGTCTTTTAAACCTATTTAATATTAAGCTTACCTAACTTGTATATTTGTTCATTAAAAAATACCTGCTTGTATTTCCATATATATGAAAGATGTAAAAGAATTGTCAGAAACAAAAACAACAAAAAAATCTATAAAAGGAGAAACGAATACCCTTCATCATTCATATATCATTCACAAGGAAAGGGAAGATATATAATGATATATTCAACATTTATTTGGAATAACCTAATGAAAGAAGAACTCTATAAAAAGTTATTTTTGTCTTTTTATAAATAAAAAAATATGAGATAACAAGTATTAGTCAATTATAAAAGTGTTTCAATATTACATTGAATTTATTTATATACAGACAATTACACATAAACGAAAGACAAGCGGACAACAATTTGTGTCGCTTACTTTTTTTGGATAATAAAACTAATTCTTTTAAACATAATATTCATGGATTTTGAAGATTCAACATTGTTATGCATGCCACTTTAGATTCTTTGTAGAAAGTCAACAAGTTCTAGTACTAAAAAGTTAAGAGTGACAAACGCAAATGCTATAAAAATGTGTTGTCTGAAGATACTTTCTCATGTGTTGACCACTTTACTTGAAGTAGCTTTAAAGGCTGACTTTCCTACAATAAAAACCTCGATATCTTAATCCCACAAGTGGAGAAGCCACTGACAAATTTAACACATACAAGTTTCTCTCCCACCAAACCGTTTACTAAAACATTTGTTGACCTAAGTGTCAATCTTCCATTTTATGAGCTAGGCAAAGAAGTTCACAAACATATCCTTTTTCGTAGATACTCTAGTCCGCCTAAATATATAAAAAAACGACTTTCTCAACAAATCCTTCTAATAGGCGCCTCCTCCTTCTTCACAAGTCCACACATGCCTATATTATTTTCCTTTATTTGGTTTATGTGCTAATACTCACAACGTTAAGTTAGTATGTCCAAATTCATCGCTCTTAAAACTAGGGTTAATATGTGCATTATTCAGTCTTGATTTGAAACAAAATTAATTGATTATATAATTTTTAATATTGTTGATGAAATATTTACCTGTAAAATTAGGTTTGATTTCAAAAACAAAAATAAAATGTGCGTAAACCATGAAAGTCTCTATCTTTGCTTGGCGACTGCTGAGGGATCGTTTACCTACTAAAGAAAATTTGGCAAACCATGAAATTATTTCTATGGAGGCGCAGTTGTGGGTGAGCACGTTGAGGACTTGAATCATATGTTTCTGTCTTGTCCATCATTTTGTGCGCTGTGGTCGTTGGTGCGGGCATGACTCGGTGTTGAAGGGGTGGAATCACACGTTATCTCAGACCATTTCTAGCAATTTATTCATTACGCAGGTGGTTTGAAATCGCGGCAATCATTTTTTCACCTTATATGGCTCCTGTGTGTTTGGGTTTTGTGGAATGATCGGAATGACAGGTTATTTAGGAATAAACAAAATTTTCTACCACATATGTTAGATAAAGTAAAATCATATTCCTTGTGGTAGTTGAAAGCTAGTAATGCTGTCTTTAGTTTCGGTACTCATAATTGATGGTCGAACCCGCTCTTATGTATAGGTTTTCGACTGATTGTTTTGTAATCTTGACAAGACTGGATTCTTTTCCGTGATTGTTGTGGCACACCTTATGCTGCAGCAATCACGTTGTCAGTGTTAATATAATTTATTTTTGCTTGTTAAAAAAAAACTTTTAACGAAGTTGGTTTAAAAAATGTATAACACCATAAATATTCTATAACCTAAAGAATCAATTTATAACGAAAGAAACTTAAACAACCAATTTATATTAAAAAAACTTAAAAGACTAACTTACTATAAACATATAATTTAAGGACCGATTTATTTAACCTTAAAAATATTGCTACCAATAGATAAGGTTACTATATTTTTTGACAAAAGATATGTTAGTCATTCAAAAAAAAAAAAAGATATGGTTAGTTATTATGTCGGTGACACATGATGAACCCATAAGTTAAATCATCAAAACTTTATTTACAAAAGCACAATCCTTGAAAAGGGATAAAGAACTTCAAGTTTGACTTGGTGCATCTTTAGAATTATACTCACTTATGAGGTTCGAACCCAAAAATAAAAAATCATACAAGATAAATCGTGTCAAAATCTAAGATTCGGCAGTTTAGATTACATAATAACAAAAATCAGCTGTAAAGAATCTGGACTCTTAAATTCAAATCAGACGGTTAAATACAACATTTGTGTCACACTAATTCAAATCCACCAAACAATTAGCTCTAAATAAAAAATTATTATGTCCTTAAACATTGAAGCTTGTGAGGATATCCAACAAATTGTTAGAATATGCCAAAGACCTTAATTAAGTGTTTGTTACCTCTTATAAAAAAGAATAAAAAATTATACAAGAAACTCTCATATATGATTGATTCAAAATGGCACATTGAAATTCAAAATTTGAATGAGAACCCAATAATAATAATAATTAAATTAAATTATAGTAAAATCCAATTAAGATAAAATTATAACATCAGCAACAATATAGGAGTATCACATGGTAGTATTAATTAGCATTGAGTGGCAACAAAACCAACCAAATTTGGAGTATTCCAAAGATATCCACTACTAGAAGTTCACCTAAGAATAGAATTTAATGCTATCATCAGTTATACTAAAATTTCATTGACTGCTCTCTGCACCTCCGTTTATTTCTCATCTGAGACTATTTCAAAAGCCACTTTTCTGTTACAGATTTTACTATCAGAAGAAAAAGAAATTTTTTGACAGTGATAAAGATATTTAAAAGGGTAAGCAAAAACAATGGAATCAGAAAAAAAAAGATTTTTATTTATTTTTTTGCAATTTTTATGTATTTTTTTTATTTCATTATCAATGACCCTATTTTGGATTATTAGTGGGGACAAAGAAGCTTATATAAAGTAACTATTTTTGAGTTGGTATAAGACTTTTAATGTATAGTACAATTTCACAGCAAAATATGCAGTGTACTATATGTTCAGTGGTGTTATTATTATTTGGTTGCAGAACTTAACTCATAGTCTTATTTTGGTTTGAAATACATAAAGGAAGAAACTTTTTGATTGTTTGAAATGTCAAGAAAATATACTCAAATGGGTTTTTGAAATGAAACTATACTCAATGAGTTTTTTGAACTAGAAAACTCTATCTAACTAGCTCACGGGTTTGTTTGTTTTTTAGTGGGTATCTTTCATACGTAATAGTACACATTGTTCCAGAAAGTTTTGCAATTGTTGTTGGAACCATTTGACAGTGATTTTTGAGATTGTTATTGGGTGAGTAGTGAAGAGTACTTTTTGAATTTAAGATTAGATATCATATGAACCTGTTTTTTAGGTTCTTTAAGGTGCCTTTTCTTTTTCATTTTTCCTATGATTAATGTTATTATCACTTTTTTTCATGAGATTTTACCTTTATGTTTTGTCTCTAATTCTTGTCTCTTTACTATGCAGGTGTTTTAGATTTTGAAAGTTTTAGCAAGTGTTATTATGATTAGTTCATGTGATTTTTTACCTTTGTGTTTTGTCTCTAATCCTTGTCTCTTCAATATGTAGGTGTTTTAGATTTTGAAGTTTTTTGCAAGCATTATTCTAATGGGTTTTGATTGATTTTTGAATCTATGATTTGAGGTTATTATTTTTATTTATTTTTGGTTAATTTGAGCCTCTCTCTGGTAACTTTCTGTGACATCTTTTTGTCATGTAATACAGTTCTTCACGAGCTATTGTCAGAAGTTTTTTTATATTCTTTTTTCAAAAAAAGTTTCATCTTTATCCAAATTTTTAGTATTTTACCACCGTTTGTTTATTGAGCACTTATTTGGTATTGAATAATATTTTCCTTCATGTTTAGATTCTTGCACTAAACTCCACTTGTTTTGTCCTTCCACACTCTCTCTTTTTAAATTTTACCAAATTCCCTCGTATTGCGTTTATTCAACATTTGACATAGTTTTACTCATTCACTCACACTTCAGATTCTTGAGACAAAAAAGTTTGTGAAGAAGTAGTTATGGGAAAAGCTAGTAGATGGTTCAAGAGTTTGTTAGGAAACAAGAAGAAGGAGAAAGAGAAGGACCACAGTGACATTAATTCAGGTTCATTGACACCTGACATCAAAAAGGAGAAGAGAAGATGGAGTTTTGCAAAACAAGGGAAGAATGTGGAAGTGGAACCTCCTAACATTACTCCAACTTCATCTTCTGATGGTTCCTGGCTCAGATCCTATATTGCTGATACAGAAAATCAACAGAACAAACATGCAATTGCTGTTGCAGCTGCCACGGCCGCCGCTGCCGATGCTGCTGTGGCCGCCGCGCAGGCTGCCGTGGCAGTTGTTAGGCTGACAAGTCAAGGTAGAGGTACATTGTTCAGTGGAAGTAGAGAGAAATGGGCTGCTGTAAAGATCCAAACTTTCTTCAGAGGCTATTTGGTATGTTTGTGTTTTTTGGTTTGTCTCTTTTTGAATTTGTAATGGTTTTTCTCATTTTGAGTATGTTTGTTTTTTCTTAGTTTTTGTAAATGTTTGTGATTTGATAAATTTGCATTGTTTTATGATTTCTGTGGTGATTGAGACAAAGATATTTTGGTTGGTATAAGTGAATAGCTTTGCTTGATTTCTACTTCTTTGTCTGCTCTCAAAAGGTGGGAAAGTGTTATTTTAGATTCTTTGTTTTTTAAGATTCTTAATGAAACAGTGTTCCTCTATTTCTGTTTGGATCCTTCAAACAAGTGGCATGTACTTTCCCTTTTATCCACAATCTAGTTGACTTTACTTGTTTTTCAAATCCTCATTTTCTGTTAAAGCTATTAGATTAATGGATTGGATCTTCTTTCAAACCATATAGAATATTTGACATGATTTGAATTTTACAAAAAAATTGAGTAAGGCTTTATAATGTATTGATTTGTTATATGTTAATGTTATGATTTAGGCTTTATGGTCTCGATCTGTATTGTGCTAGCATTTGATTTGAATCAAACTTATATGTTGTTTAATCAATTTTTCAGGCAAGGAAAGCTCTTAGAGCATTGAAAGGATTGGTTAAGATACAAGCTCTTGTTAGAGGCTATCTTGTTAGAAAAAGAGCTGCTGCAACTCTTCACAGTATGCAAGCTCTATTTAGAGCTCAAACTTCTGTCCGAACACAGAGAGCTCGTAGATCCATGAGCAAAGAAAGTAGATTTTTACCTGAAATTCTTGCAAGAAAATCTCTGGTAAAAAACTTAATTTTCCTTATCCTGCATTCTGCATTGCATTGCATGCCAAACATGTACATGTTAGGATCCGCAGTCAGTTTGGACCGTGATTTTGTCAAACTCGCTGCCAATCCGAATATGCATGAATCAATTAACAAGTAGTGTCTAATTTGTTTGCTATTATGTTTCCTTTTGTTATTTCCTTAGGAACGATACGATGAAACAAGGAGTGAATTCCACAGCAAAAGACTACCAACATCCTATGAAACATCATTGAATGGATATGATGATCAAAGTCCAAAGATTGTTGAAATTGACACATGCAAAACTAGATCAAAATCTAGGAGATTTACCTCAACAATGTCCGAATGTGGAGAAGAATTACCACCTTTTCATGCAATTTCATCACCTATTCCTCCAGGTAGAATCTCAGTTCCGGATTGTAGAAATCATCATCAACAACAACAGCAAGACTTTGATTGGTACTTCAACAATCTTGAAGAGTGTAGGTACCCTACAACACATAACACACCGCGTTTCAGTAATTCTTCTATGCGTCCTCCAAATACACCCTCTAAGAGTGTTTGTGGCGGTGACATCTTTAGGCCTTATTATTACTCAAATTTTCCGAACTATATGGCTAATACTCAGTCATTTAAGGCAAAATTAAGGTCACATAGTGCTCCAAAACAAAGACCTGAAGTTAAGAAAAGGCTTTCACTCAATGAAATGATGTCTGCAAGAAACAGTATCAGTGGTGTTAGAATGCAAAAACCTTCATCCAATTTTCAGACACAACAAGAAGATGATGAATCATGGAATTCTTGACATTTTTAGTTGTCACAGTATTGGAGAAATCTGAGAGGAAACTAAAGTTGTAATGATGTTAGTTAGTGCTTTGGAATTTGTTTTTTCATTTGTGTTTGTGTACATTCTTTTAAAGAGTTCTTTTTTCCTTCTTTCTTTTTCAATCATTCCCCTTTCTTTTGTAACCAAGTGGTTTACATGTAGTAAAGAATTTGGTTTGGTTTCTTTTAAAGAATACAACTTTGTACTCATAGCAATTGTTATCAGTACCTTACGATACATGTGACTCGTATCTCATTTCAATGCAAAACTAGATCCAATCAATACGAATTTCTAGTGTATATCGCGAGGCGCAATTGATCGTAAGATTTATGACTTGGATCATAAGTTATTTTGAGGTTAGTAGATTATATATCATTAGCTTACAATTGTGATATGTAGTAAAAAAAGTTTATAATTGTATTGTATCACTTGTTTTTACTTAAAAATGTAATAATTTGTTTGGTAATGTATCTTACAAAATTTTAAGTAAACTTCCAAACAGAATGGTTTTCTTTGTCAAGTTATTTCCTATGGAATGCACTAAAAACAAATGAGCATCAACTTGAAATGTTCAATGCTACATAAAAAGATTGGGAATCTTTGGGACATCAAATTGCAGATTGGGAATAGTTTCAAATTGCTTCTAAATAGTTGAAATATCTGACACTACAACAACAGTTTGCTATTCATAGTTTTTAGTGTGTGTTTGATTGTACGGCACAAAAATTAGTTTGGATATATTATAAAGACAAAAGTAATTTTACAGAAGAACACTTAAACATGTCAAAATATATGTGTTGTAAACGGTTTTTCTGCAGTGTGGATGTATGTTAACATCGAAGCTTCATTTCGGAGTTTATCTATCTTGTTAGGAAATCGTCCGTCGAGTAATCTAGAAAAGTTTAGGAGTGCAGGTCAATCCAACAAACCAAAGCAAGCCAAAACGTTTGGTTTAGGTCTATGAAGCACGGATACGTATACATACACCAGACACGACACAGACCTTGACACACTGACATCGTTAATAATTTAGAAAAATCACATAATTCAATGTAATTATATGTGTCGGTGTCGAACACGAACACAACACATGTCTGACACCAAAACACTGTCTAATCCGAAAAATGTCTGTGCTTCATTGAATTTTATCTTTGAGTCGAATCGAACCAAGTTGGCCAAACACAATCTTGCCACTAATTTACTACTGATATTGCCAGCTAATTGTGTGATGGCATGGCAATAACCACAAGCTAGCTAGCTAGTGATGATCTTCAAGTTGGAAGAATCACTCAAAATTGCGTGAAATGTGATAGCATCAAGTTGCAACGAATCCAACGATAATGACACTATAAGATATTTAGATATGTTCCTTTCCCTTGTCTTTTCTCATGCTAGTAACCAATATTTATACCCTAAAATCAGTACCAAAGATTCTTTTGTATATACAATATAAATTTCTTATTCCCAAAAAGATTTAAGAATATTTTTCATTTTCATAAGTAAAGATGTTTTTACAAAAACATGGAAATCCATCTTAGAGATTTCATAATAACAAATTGTTAGCGGCCAACACTTGATGGATTTAGTCCCACATCGAATAGATACAGTTCTTGTTTGTACAAAATTGTTGATAAATACTTTTTTATGAATTGTTATATATTCCAACAACCTTTGACATATCATGCCTATTTCATTCATACTGTTTTTCTCCCCTCGCATGTTGCATAATCATATAGCACATATGATTATATTTGGTTTCTAGTAGACATCATATACATTTTTAAAACTAAAAGACAATCATATCGACATTTTGAAAACATATATATATGTACACTACTACTAAAATTACTATTTACGCAAGCTCAGTTAATGATTAGTGCAAAAGAACAAAACCCTTTGTTAAGGAACAAGACTCAATTGTGGATGTCATGAGCACATATGTTTTTAGCAAGAAGACATGAAAATGATTAGCTAACTCAATTTTAAACAAAGATTCAAATTTGAACATTTGTCAAGAGGCATTAATTAAGTGATTTTTTTAAGGAATTAATTAAGCGATAACTTTTTAACCTTTAGGGACAATATTAATCTCGTACGAAACAATTGTAAAGTAATTAGTGTCACCACTTTTATTAATAATAATTTTGTCTTTCTCTGTTTTTTTCTCAAAAATAATATATTAAAAAATAATTTTAATTGTGTTTTTTTTACACAATATAAGAGTTTGATTGTTATACACGGTCATGTGTATTTTTTACATATAGATCTAATTATATCTTATTGTATCATTAATTGTGTAGATATATTATAACTATATTGCAAGTGGCATGGAATATGATTTAATATAACTATTATTTTTTTAAATCGAATATCATTCGCACGCGACTGTAGAGATTAGTCTCTCAATTTTTTTTTTTTGAAGAAGCAAAAATGGAATATAGATTACCACTGGTAATTCATCTTGCACAAGGTGTGTAAAAGATGATCACCAAAATAGAGTACAACAATAAGTTACTGATGCCTTAACAACCAACACCGAAGTAAAGTAATGGAAAAAGAAGATTACAGATTAATGTCCATACAAGACAGAGGGTGCCGCCACCATCCATGATAGCTAAAAACAAAGGTAATCATATTTGCCTTTAGCCACTGAAATGATAATAGTTTGACCCTCTCTACTAATTAAAGTGAATCTGCAACCTTCTGATGAAATACCATGTTGTTCATTTCCTTCCAAATAATCCAGACACAAACAAACCAGATTATCCGAAAGAATGTGTGTGAAGAACGTGATAACCCAACCATATGTCCAAACTGATAAAAATAGTTCCTACTCCCAAATAAAGCGATTAGTCTCTCAATAAATTTAACACGGATGCATTTTCAAAGTTAAGTTCAAACTCAAAATCACCGGTCAAGTTTGAAGAGATATAACTAGAAGTTTTTTACCCCTGCAAATCAATCAAATGTGTTTTTTTTAATGAACAAAATCAAAATTTTGGCCGCGTGAACCCACGCGTTAAGGAAATGCGTGGAAGCTGAATTTTGAAGGAGTCCAATCCAAAGGCAGAGTTTGAATCTTAAATTTCATATCGACAATGATTAGAGTTTCATTTGACTGTTCTGTCTTGGCTCTTGGGTTTTGAATTTCGAGTCAACATTTCTTTTCTCATGATTCAGAGCTTAAACTGAACAAAAACATCATTCCAATTTCTATCTAGTATGATTAAGGGGTAATATAGGCAATGCATATTATTTGACAAAATAATAGTATTAACCTCATCCATACATCATCGTCACTATTTTCGTGCAGTGTGTCGATAACATCGTGTGTTTGTTTATCAAAAAACAAAAAAAATACCCTTTCATGCGTCTCATATTAAATAACACAATTGAGTCTGTCACACATATTAATGTATATTTTTTTTATCTTTAATATATTTAATTCTCTATTAAAAAAATTATGAAAATTTATCATTTTAAAAATATTTATCGAGACGAATTCAACATCTTATATGATATTATTTATCTTTGTATATTAATAGAAAGATATGATCAAAGTATGTTAGGTCAATAATAAATATTGTCAAATGAGTCATCTATTATGAGAGAGAGGATCCGTTTGTTCGTGATTTTTTAAAGAAAAATATCTAATATTTTTATAAAAAAATCACTTTTTTCATTTTTAAATGTTTGTTTAAGATTTTTTTAAAAAATCACTTTATCAAAAAATCTATTTTGATTGTAAAATGAAAAGCTATTAAGATTAGTTTTTCCTAAATCCTATTTTTCTTTCAAAAACACATGAACTAGCTAAAAATCATTTGATTTTTTTTTTATAGTAAACAAATACAATTCTTTTTAAAATAAAATATCTAAAATAACAATCTAGATTTTTATAACATAATATCTATTTTTATAAAGCTAAAGAAAACGCACCCATAATTGTTTGAGCACAAGACGAAATAAAAATATTTAGGTACATACAACTAATTTTTTTAAAAGAGAATAAAATTAATAATGTCAATTGATGTGAGTAAATTATTTTTCTTAAATTTTGTTCATTTCATGTGATGGTATCCAAATAACATTGATTTAGAGTTGTGTCCATAAAAGACTTTATCTTTTTCTATAGAAATGAAGAATGAATATCATAGATATATCATAACAAATTATGATTTTAATAAAGAAAAATGATAACAATTTTTTTTGAAAGAGAAAAATGATAACAATTGTCCCTAAGACATAAGTTAAAAAATAAATATAAATTAATATCTTCAAATTTGTGTAGTTTAACTTTTAAAAGTGTAAAAAAAAAAAGATGTTTTCAATATTATTTTTTATATTTTTTATTTTGTTAATTAGTGTCTCAGGACCTTTATTCAAATAATAAACCAGGTTATCTTCCTTCACTTAATTCATAGTAGCCAAATTCACTGTATACAGACCGATGAAACACTAAGGCTTCATTTGGGTGTTTTGAAGGAAGGGGAGGGGTGAGTTTACAGGGTGGGAAATATAGGAGAAAATGGAGAAATGTTTCTCATTTTTTGAAAGAGCAATTTTTTAGAGAATGTTACATTAACGTTTATAATTAATATATTTTTAATTTTAAAAATATTATAACAACGAAGATTAAATTTAAAAAATTCATATAAATCCTTCAAAAAAAACCCCAAAATCTTCTTCCAAATTAATTTTAGAGTTCCTCGAATAAGGAGAGTTTTGTATTATCAAGCCTAAGTTGTGATTGGAATGTTGTAATAGTAGTTCTTTTACTCGAGTAAATTTTAAGATTATCCATACCTATGTGATAAGCCTTGGGGAAAACATCTTGTACCTGTTTCCATGAACTTTGAATTTAACTTCTTTTTCCTTTCCTTTGGTTAATTACTCAATATTCTCAATGTTTGAACAGACAGAAAGAGACGTTGAGAAAAGTCCAAAATGGATTAATCTATTAAGTGTTTCCTTAAACAATGATTATGTTAGTCCTAAACTTGTGATTCAAAGATTAAGAAAAAGGGTTAGTATTTTATACGATAGTCTGCATCGACACTTAGTTCAAGAAAATGGAGTCCAATTTGTTTGGTCTAGTGGCCTAATTGTGCTGCTGCTTTCGTCACTTGGTTGAGATATTGAGATTGATGCTCTATTAATCCATTTCTTTATACGCACACTACCAAAAAATAAACCAATTTACATAAGGGAGTACTTTTATTTCATTAGACTTTATAATAACTCTCTAAAAAAAAAGGACTTTATGATAATTACAATTTGACTTTTTTTATAAGAGACAAATAAGTTAACAAATGTTGATGTATTTGGTCTACATTATAAATTAAATATATCAAATTTAGTTGACTCATTTGTCTCTTATAAAAAGAATTAAAGAGATTATTTTACAAAAATGATTAAAATATCATCAACTTTAAATGTATAGATTGTTTTAATTTTTTAAAAATTTATCAAGGTATTCATAAATTTTTTTATTGAGATATATACATTAAATGACATAATAGCAATGACCTGAGATTACTTGAATGAGATGATAAATGATCTCTTTAAGGTTAATTAGATGTCATGAGTTCAAATCGAACCATGAAAATGTAGTAGTGTTAAATTAGTTCAAGTGTAAATAAGAAGCTAAAATAATCTATCAAATTAACATCGACGAGAATCGAATCTGATTTTGAGGTAGAACAAGTTTCAAGGTTTTAAGTCAACACCATCAAACTAATCCAAATGAGTTTAGAATTGCTCGATTGATCGGAACATTGAAATTTTTGTTTAGTACAAGGACCATTCCAATTTTTTTTGGGTGAAGGAACATCGTAAATTTTTATTGGTTGTTTGATGTTAATGATATCCATTAACACCACTGTATTTTGCAGCACTTTACCTTTCGTTGGCATTATTATTATTGTCTGTATTGATAATATTTTTGGTACATGATCTATGCCTCTATCTATCTATTCAGGATCCTGTCTATGTCTGTATTGAAAATAAAGTTTTGGGATTCAATTTGATGTTTATTTTTCTTCAATAAGTTCTTTTAATTAACTCGTAAAAAAGAGTTCTTTAATTAAAAAGTTGTTCTTTTAGTAAAAAAACGAGGGGTAGTGTGATGGACTAAATTAATTATAAAAGTTTTTATAGAAGCGTTAACAACACACCCTTTCTAACACTCTCTTTAATAGTCATTTTCTTATTGAGTGAAGTCTTTGTGGGTTTTAAACTTTAAAAATAGATCCTACATAAAATGATAAAAAAAAACACATGGATTCATATCAAATAAGAGAGATGTTGATAACACTTCCCACGCAGGATCAAAATGGATGATTTACTAATTTACAGGAGGTTCTGTGTGGAAAATATTATGTAGAGACTACCTTGGTATTTCAGATAAAAAAAGCTTATTAGTACAAATTAAATAAATAATTATAAAACTAACTTATTTAATAAGAGAATCATTTTAAATGTGATCAAAAGATAAATAAGAAAAATACATATGTTTGCAAAACTTTAGAAAATCTACGATAAGCATTTTTCCCATATGTTTTCTCATTTTTCCACCTCCCTCACTTTTGGAGTAATCTCTTATATTGTTGAGAAAGAACAAAAACTAATCTCATTTTGATTTCATTTAGCATTAAAGATTATACGGTGTGTCCCGATATAACATATTTCTTCTATAGTACCAATTTGGGGTAGGTCTCGTGGTTGACTTGGGATCTTGGAGTGTGCTCCTCTCAAAGTCTCAGATTTGATTCCCTTTAGTGCCAATTTCGATGGGCAAGTCATACAGAGCTTTGTTCTAGCTTAGAACGGGCCCCCTACAAGTGGACGGTAAGATTGATCCCTTCGAATTAGTCGGTCCTTGGATCGGATACCGAACTTTAAGAAAGAAAAAAAATACTTCTTCTGGTCTTCATATAAACAACAACAACACAAAATTCACACCCTTTAACAAAAATAGTTGGACTCATTTAATAAATGATTGTACTTTTCAAATTACTCCTCATGAAAACTCGTTCCATGAGAAAAAAAGAGTTATTGAAAATTATAATCTACATTAATTGAAGGCTAATTTAGAAATAATAACAATAAGTATAGAATAATCCTTTAAAAAAAAATAGACCTCATGGAATGGTCTCCATGGAAAGCAGTTTTGGTTTAAAACCATCAGTTCCATACATGTTTCATACTTGGATTGTCGTGAACCATTTATGTTTAAATGAGCTCTTTAACTTATTGACCCAAATCAAATTCTTATACAACATAGAAAGCATAAGGCATCACAATATATATGTTCTTTAAAAAATTTAATATTTGCAATAGTACAATTAATTCATGATGATTAGCATTTTACATAATTTCACAATAACACACAATGATTGATTTTTTCAAAATAAAATCACTCATGTTGGGCTGAAGCCCAACATAAACACGAGAAGAAGAAGTAAAAGAACTTGAAGATTGCTGTTTACACATCTAAAAATGACCAAAATACTTCTAACGTCAATTAACTTCTGTTCAATCCAAAAGAGAAATTAAAAGTTAACTGCTATAGGAGGTATTTTGTTCATTTTCAGGTGTGTGATAGCAATCTTTGAAGTCTAAAGAGCAATCTTCAAAGAACTTTTATAAATGTAGGCCCATATCTAACAGTTGTAGGCTTGTTTTTTTCTAGGAAATTTTCAAATCATCATTTCTCACTGCTTCTTCTCTATCCACACCCCCAAATATATAATTCCAAGGGTCCTTTTATTTTGTCACATATAGATCCTTTATCTTTATAAGCACACACAATTTAATCTTTTTTTTTCCATTTACTATTTAAAACCGATGAGGTGGCAAGCCCCATTGGATAATTTATTTATTTATTTTTTATATTAAAAATAACCAAACCTATAAATCTTATGAATATTCATCTTCTTCATCCTCATCTTCATCATGTTCATCTTCTTCTTCCTTAATAAAAAAAAGAATCATTAAATCCACCTCAAAATTACATGAATCTTTGTGTTTCGTCACTTACATCTTCTTCTAAACTCCAAAAACAATGTTGCAGTAACAATTTTGTCACATGCTCATTATACCAAATGAAGAAAACACTAAATTGATAAAGAAAACATTGGATATATAAAGAAACATCAACAATGTTCGCTCCAAATCGTTCCAAACACATACTTTAATGTTTTTTTTTTTTAAAAAAAAACAAAACAATATTCATTCATTCAAATCGATAGAGTACATCAGATACAAACATCGCTAAAAACGTAAAGGAGAAATCTGCGAACAAACTCGCAACACCCAAGTTAATAGCATACAACGACAAAATGCTTTTGCCGACAAGTAATATGATAAAATCTAAGTCACCGAAATACCCATGCTTCCGGATCTGCAACGCTGACGACCAAATCATTGATTCAATTTGTAATTGATTGATATCGATCATTCAATAGGAACGAAACGAACATCGCGCAAGATGCGAAATCAGACGCCGCACAAGACGACGCCGAACCTAGACAACGAATCACAAAAAACACAAAAAGAAAAACTTGATATATGTGAAAAACATTTATTTAGATTGAAAGAAAAGGGGAAAAAGATGTAGATGGGTGATTCTATGTCAAAAAATGACCTAAAACCACTAGTCCTAGATGAATGAAGGAGAAAAAAAGTTTAGAGAGAAGTTGAAGTTTCTCTCACTAGAAAACTAGGACCGGCTTTCATTCCGCATACTTTAACGTTAAATCTCCAAAATTTAAAACATAAAAAATCTCAATATTAAATTTTGACCTCACATGAAGTTAATGGTAAAAACCGGACAACACATGAAGTCTAAAATAATACCAAACCAAATTCATCCTACTAAAAATTAGAAACATAAAAACCCAAACCAAAATTAATGAAGTGCTACGAAATCATCAAAATTAGTTTCACCTCTTATTCTTTCCTTCATATTTAATGTTTGAAACGTTTTCCCACAAATGCAAATTAACAAAATTAGTTTCATCCATAATTTATAACAAGACATCAAAACAATAATTCATGAACATATTCGATGAAGTTGAGAACGAATTTTAGAGGAATTTAAACAACTGACAATTGAATTGAATGAGAATTTGGAACTTCGATGTTACACTTTAGAAGATGGAAGGGACAAAACACAAATTCATGTAATTTTGAGGTGGATTTGAATATTTTTTATTTTTAAGGAACAAGATGAAGATCAGGATGAAGAAGATGGATTTTCATAAGATTTTTGGGGTTTGTTATTTTCAATATAAAAAAATAAAAAATAAATAAATTATCCTATATGGCATGCCAATACATCAATATTTAATAAAAAAAATAGAAAAAGATTAGCTTATGCGTGTTTATAAAGATAAAAGACCTATAAAGAATAAAAGAAGAAGATAAGACTTATATGCTCAAGTTCCTTTAAATCAACATGGATATAGCTGACATTCATCTTATTATTGATTGATTATTGGTAAGTGTTGGACTTGGTTTTTTATTTTTTATTTTATAATTGTTAAATTGTTAATTAAACCAGTAATTGTAGTTCCTTTAAATCAACATAGATAAATATTAGAGTAACTCTTGTTCCACTTCCAAACCTCTTAGTTGACTTATAGTGTGTTTGGGACGGCGATTGTAACACAATTCCCACTTCCCAATGTAACTTCAACGCCACTTTTATGAAGCTGGAAATCCTAACTTTAGCCTAAACATGGTTTTACCGGCTGTTTACCGCAATTCCAAACACGGGCTTAGTTTTGTGTAACAACTTTTAAATTTAATTGATTAATTTGATCGTATGTTCATGTTCACACTATTTTTTTATTTTTTTTATAAGTATTATGTATAATCGAGTAACTCATGAGGCAAACGAGCCGAACTATATATAGCTCAAGTTCAACTCATTAGATTAACGAACTTAATTAATTTCCGGCTCAAGTTCAGCTCATTTGGTTCATAAATCAAGTTCAACGAATCAGTTGTCGAGTTGAGTTTCGAACTTTGCTCAAGTTGGCTCAGTTCATTGTCAGTCTAGGTCCTCAATCTATCTAAACTACCCAAAGACAATTAACTATCGTTCATTGCTGAGCTATATTTAGAAACCATTTTCAAGAACGACAATTAACTATCATTCGCATGAACAATAATTAGATGAAGTTACATGAATAAACATAGGCTATAATGCAAAACCAAGACACGAAAGAACCTAACTAGACACACTCAACACACAAACAATTCAACAATAAATAATTTTTCAACAACAATTAAATCCTTTAGGGTAGGGCATAAGTCGATTTTGTGGACTGTTTCCTTCCATAACATGTGCTCATATTTGTTGGGTGCGGGTTGTGTCGGATGATGGGTTAACATGTATATAAATACGAGTAACTAAGAGAGCAAACAAAGAAGACGATGAATTATTTGTAGCTGTGTGTAGTAGTAGGATTTCTCGCCGTCACACCTTTGTATTTTTTTTTGGGTCAAGTAGCTTAGTGGTTAGAATTCACTTTACTTTTAAGATGAATAAGTTGGTGTCCGGGGTTCGAACCGCGATTAGTGCATATGACAATGCATTGTCTCTACCAATTGAGTTATGTTCACGTAGTTTACTTTTTGTACTTTTAAATTCTCAGCAAAAATGAAAATGTCTTCATGCCTATCATTTGCCTAAAAAAAAACCATTTGATTCCTTTTTCATGCAAATCATTTTAGATATTACATACATTCAGTTCGAAGTAAAAATTCTCTACATTTTATAAAACAAAATGAGAGGTCTATTTCTATAGTTTTAAAGTGTATAAGTGATATTTTACTTTTAATATTTATCTTAATCTTCCTATTATGGGAGATGATAAGTGATATATTTCTTAATCTTCCTATTACGGGAGATAATGATCCTAATAAGATAGCTAGCTTGGAATGAATTTCATCATCATAGGAATTATTATTTATTCAAAAAAAAAAAATCATCATAGGAATTATATGGCGTATATAAAAAGACCATCCATTTGGTAAGTAGCCAATTATTTAAGCATGTATGGAGAGCTTAATTATATTTTTTCAGGGAGCTTAGGCAATGTAGTAGAGAGGGTCAGGGAGCTTGAAAGTTCTTTCACCAGTGTTGGTTCCAAGAATATCACTCCATTGGTCTCCAATGTTTCCAACAATTCTATATCCTTCTTCTTCCAATTTCTTTCTCTCAGATGATTTGTATGTAACTGCTGTTTTACCATGATATATGGTTGTATCCCTGCAACCAAAATTTAAGTATATTTTTATATGCACATAAAATTTTATAATTTTTTGGTGTATTATATATAGAAAATTTTAATATAATATGCTAGTTTAAGTCGTTGATAATTTTGTATGTGATTATTTTAGTTATATAGTTTGTAGTGCTGGATTCACGACAATGAATAAATTGTGAAAAAGGTTGATAATTTAAGTCGTTGATAATGATACGAATGATTAGTTTATTGATAAGAAATCACACACAATCACAAACATATAATATGTCTAGAGGACCAATAATTCAAACAGTGAAGTCCTTGAATTATTATCATTCTTTTAATTAATTAATCAAACATAAAATTAAACTACTATTAATGGATCTCTCATCTCTAGCTAGTTGGCTCATGTTAATTCAATTTTATTAAATAAAAAAAAATTAGAAAACTTACTTGAGAATTAACTTCTCCCATTTCTTGAAGCCAGCACGTCTCAAGTTCTTAGCTGTAATTTCTTTCTGTTTGAGTGGTCTGCCTGTCAAGAATGCAATTTTGATACCAAGTGACAACAATTTACTGTACAATTTTTTAGATTCAGGAAGTGCTGGTGCTGTTCCAAGATCAACCCATTGATTAAACAATGTATCGTTGTATGGTTCCACCCTATCAATTCATTATAGATTTGTCAAATGAAAAAAAAAAAAAAAAGTTTCACCACAAATAAACCGAATGCGAAAGAGTGTGTATGAACTTGCAAATTAAAGAGATTGTTGGGTCTTGTTTGCGAGTTTTGAAAAAAGAAAAACGAAGAGCAAGTGGAAGAAATATATATTTTTTGGGATGGGAGGATTTTGAGGGTTTTATTTTTTTTCATAATACAAAATCTCCTTGGAGAACTTAAAAATTGTATTGGAAGAAAATTTTGAATGGTTTAGAATTCTTCAAATTTAATCCAAACACGGAGTATGTTGTTATAATATTCTTAAAATTAAAAATATATTAATCATGAACAATTAATTTATCATTTTTCAAAAAAATATTCTTTAAAAAAATATGAAAGAATTTTCCATTTTCTATATTTCCCACCCCAAATCCCTCCCCCTCCAAACTCCCCAAAAAATGTTATATTTCAAAAATATAGCAAAAAATTGATTTTTATAGGCCAAAAATGAAATTCAATATACCAAAATTAAGTATCTAATAAAGAAGCAAAGCTAGAGCAAGAAAACAAAAGATCACAATCATACCCAAATCCGTGTTTAGCATAATATGGAAGATTAGATAGTGAAGTTTCATCAATATCAAACACCCATATATCTTTGCCATCTCCACTTAGATTGAGAGTCTTAGCATAGAAAAAACTTTCACGGTTAACTGTTTTAGAGTCAGCTCTATATTGATCACCTAGCATATAGTTCCCAATATATTTCTCACATTCTTGTGGTATAGTTTTCCAATTTATGATGTTGTGTGCTTCAACACCAAGTCTCCAACTAGCACATGATACTTTTTGAATGTAGTGTCCACCTGAGCCAGATTTCACTCGTAGTGGGAAAATTTGGTTATTTGAACCATTTTCATCATGGTTTAGAACATTACCATGACATGTTGCTAAGAGTGTAACCAAAAAGAAAATGAAGATCTTCATTCTTAATTATGAGTGTTCAAGTGTTCACCTTTTGTTCTTTATATAGACAAATTTCTCCAGTTGTGAATATAATAATAGGACAATGGAAAAATGTGTACAAATTATTTAGTATATTTCTATTTCTTGTCCTTGAAAATTTAAATAAATATATACGTGTTCCTACAAAATTCCTGGAAAAAGTGTTCTATATTGAAAAAAAAATAAAAATAAACTCGTTTATGTTTAAACCTTAGTTTAAATTCCTAAACATTTCAAGACTCCTTATAGTATGGATTTACCCAATATAAAAGGGGAAAAATGTAAATTAAACCTTTTAGTTTGATGGGGTATTGCCGGTTAAATAATTTTTGTGGTCAAAATCTGGAGCTCATGTGTTATCCATCAAAAATAAAATGTGTTATCCATGTATGATATTATTATGTATGAATGCTGAGGTCTAGGTTGCATTTAAAAAGATATGGGTAATAAGAACCACTTGTACAACAATATCTTTATCACATTTACAATTTTTATTTTACAGATTTAATATATATATTTTCTTATTCACATTCACAATTTTATTTTACATATCAACTTGCATTTAATGACATAGTGAATGGAATGTATGGAGATGCAAATTGCATCTCTTTCAATTTTATAAATGCATTTTTTTTCTTCATACATAACCCTAACTAATACTACTAATTTACTCTAGAATATGAAAAAATCAATTTTGAATACACTACAAACAAGGACAATTCAGTAATATCCCCACACAAAATGAACATATGAATTACACTTTCACCTTTTCTTAATCTTTATGAAATTTGCAATGAGGGTTTAGATTAAGGGACATATGGAGTATTATATATGACTGGAACTCAAATTGCATTTATTGTACAACTTTTTTTTGGTTACAATGAACAAAACAAAAGAAATCAACAGATACAAAGAAAACCAACCGTGAGAAACCAAAGAGAAAAAATACATGAGAAAAAGCAAAGAAAAGCAAAACACTCCTCAAAGAGGTTAATTTAATTAGGCAATGTAGTAGAGAGGATCAGGGAGCTTAAAAGTCCTTTCACCAGTATTGGTTCCAAGAATATCACTCCATTGGTCTCCAATGTTTCCAACAATTCTATATCCTTCTTCTTCCAATTTCTTTCTCTCAGATGATTTGTATGTGACTGCTGTTTTACCATGATAAATTGATGTATCCCTGCAACAAAAAATCATGTATATTTTTTATATTCATATAAAATTTTAATATAACTACATTATGTCAAATTTTGTGTGTGATTATTTTAGTTATATAATATGTAGGGTCGAATTCATGACAATGAATAAATTGTGAAAAAAGTTAAGCTATATGATACGAATGATTAGTTTATTGGTAAGAGATCACACAAAATCACAAACAAATATATAGTAGTAGTAAGATGATCACATGTCATTGAATGATTATCATTTTTTTAATTAATCAAAAGTAAAAATAAGAGACTTTTTGAAAAAGTTATTTTGTTTAACAAATATTATAATTTTTGATGTCATGTCAGTTAGTATCATGTTGATGAACCACTCTAAGACTAAACTTTACCTTATTACAAACCATTCCTCATACATATTAGTTACTTTTGATTTATTAACTTATTTTATTTAAAATTAAATCATTTATTGATTATGCACAAATTAAATCATTTTTAATCATCATCTTTCTTCGGTTTCTCCATCTTCATCTGCAGAAGGGGATTTCTTTAACCTAAATTATTCATTTCGTTTGTGTTCTTCTCTTCCTATTCATATGCAAAACGAAAAATCTCTTTTGACTCATACATGTATTAGAGTATATCTGTTCTTTGTGAAAAGAGCTCGTATCATCTTCTTGGTATCGTAATTGGTGCCGCTCATCGGAGGAGAAACTAGAACAACTCCTGGATTCTCTGAAGGATGCAAATAATAGACACTCATGATAACCCACGCATGATCTTTTGGTTTCTGCGAAGTCTCCGAGTTGTTGGATATGTGAATTTCAGAATCAAATTATTCCGCAATTGTTGAAGTTAAGGGAAGCTTGTTGCACAGAAAGGGAGAAGAAGATCAAGTTTATCAACGGCAACGTCGCACCTTCCGAAAACGTGATATAGATTAAATACACAATGCTCAATGATTGTCCATAGGATTAACTTCACGAGAAAAGTCATTCTCATAACATCACCATAGAATTTTTCATATATAGTAGTAGTAAGATGATCGCATGTCATTGAATGATTATATTTTTTTAATTAATCAAAAGTAAAAATAAACTACTATTAATGGATGTCTAGTTTGAGTAAAAAAAAAACCAGATCTCTAGCTAATTAGCTTATGTTAATTCAATTTTATTAAATAAAATAAAATTAGAAAACTTACTTGAGAATTAACTTCTCCCATTTCTTGAAGCCAGCACGTCTCAAGTTCTTAGCTGTAATTTCTTTCTGTTTGAGTGGTCTACCTGTTAAGAATGCAATCTTGATACCAAGAGACAACAATTTATTGTACAATTTTTTAGATTCAGGCAGTGCTGGTGCTGTTCCAAGATTAACCCATTCAGTAAACGATGTATCATTGTATGGTTCCACCCTATCAATTCATTATATATTTGTCAAATGAAAGAAAAGAAAATATTCATCACGGATAAACTGAATGCAAATTAATTACTAATGTAGGTGTGCAAATTAAATAGGTCCATGCAGCTCAACATCATAATGTAGATCCACGTCAAACATTTTTGGTACTACTAATGTTTAAACAACAATTTTTTTTGTCTCCATTGCCTTGAAAATACTACAATTATTTACCGTTGTTTTATTTTTCTCTATTAAGTAACAATAATATCACCTTTTCCTTTTAGTCCCTATCATCAAAGACAAATTATACATAATAAAATACTAATTTCTAAAATTATCAAAAAAATATTATTAAAGGAACTAAAATATCAATGGGGACTAATTAGGGAGTGCTAATTATCACCAAAAAAAAAATTGGGGAGTGCTAAAACCGAACATTAGCACAAAATCGAGGTCTAAAAATATAATAAATCCTAATAAAATTTGTTATATTTCAATTATATAACAAAATTTTGCATTATCTAGGCCAAAAATGAAATTTAATATACCAAAATTAAGTAGTTGAATATCATATATATATATATATATATATATACACAAAAAAAATAAATGCCAAGTTAGAGTATGAAAAGAAAAGATAAAGATCATACCCAAATCCATGTTTAGCATAATATGGAAGATTTGATAGTGAAGTTTCATCAATGTCAAACACCCATATGTCTTTACCAGTTATATTAAGAGTCTTGGCATAGAAAAAACCTTCACGGTTAACTGCTTTAGAGTCAGATCTATATTGATCACCTAACATATAGTTTCCAATATATTTCTCACATTCTTGTGGTATAGTTTTCCAATTTATGATGTTGTGTGCTTCAACACCAACTCTCCAACTAGCACATGATACTTCTGGTATGTAGTGGCCATTTGAGCCAGATTTCACTCGGAGTGGGAAAATTTGGTTATTTGAACCATGATCATGGTTTAGAACATTACCATGACATGTTGCTAAGAGTGTAACAAAAAAGAAAAGGAGGATCTTCATTCTTATGAATGTTCAATTGTTAACTGAATTGCTTATTGTGTTGTGGATAGTTTTGTTCTTTATATAGACAATTTCTCTAGTTAAGTGAAACACGGTTGTCAATATAATAATAAGACAATGAAAAATGTGTACAAATTATTTATTATATATTTCTTATCCTTGATTGAAATGAGGGGTTAAATATTTCAAGACTACTCCTTAGTATGAATCGCCCTATCGTAAAAGGTTCTAAAGGCAAATCAAACCTTTCAATTTAATTCGGCACTACCGATTTAATAATTTTTGTGGTCAAAATTTGGAACCCATATGTTAAGCATGGATGATATAATATATATGAAATGAAAGCTTATAAAGAGTCTTGGCGTGAAAGTATTTCTTTCAAACAAATGAATGAACTCGAAAAAGCAATCTAGAGTTAAAGTTAGATTCTTATGGTTTCTAAGTTAATAGGATTAAGAATACAAGCGTACGGTTAAGATGCAAGAAACATCATGGACAAAACTACCTAGGTAAAATGCACAAGAAAAGGAAAAATATATACACAAAATGCATATACAAAAGTGAAAATAAACATATATGAGTGAGTTTCATACATTGTTGTTGTGAAATCAACCTTGATCGGAATCACACCAATGAAAAACAAAGATGTGTGGAGCAAAAGATAGTGGTAATCCTAGGCCAAAGTGTCTTCAAGCAACAACACACACAAGAGCTAAAACAATGACACAAAACACTAGCCAAGCATAAAGATAAGCAAGCTTAAAAGGAAATAAACAAACACACACAAGATGGTAACCCAGTTCGGTCAAATATGACCTACTCTGGGGGAGAGAGCAGCTCTCCAATCCACTATGAGAAGATGTTACAAGAGGTTACAAGAAATCAGCCTTTTCCCTAATCTATACCCTTTGTTTCCCTCACCACTCTCATATGAATCTTACTAGAGAATACACAAAGGAAGCTTTAGATCCTTCCAATGATTTAATCTCACTACCCAAGGTGATTACAATGTTTATCCCAACCCTAGAGACCCT
>Ga0228710_1001024_pt1 | contig 40185 bp, 16 predicted proteins | sample MedpolnodulmetaG_FD_177995 | JGI IMG/M metagenome (GOLD analysis project Ga0228710, IMG submission 177995) | Root nodule microbial communities from Medicago polymorpha collected in Santa Monica, California, United States - pink nodules | ecosystem: Host-associated > Plants > Roots > Nodule... | reverse complement strand
GAGCTTACCAACTGAGGTATGCAATTCTTCTTAATCTATTTTTATGTAAATAAGTTTTAATTTTTGTATCGATGATTATAGGTTACACTGTTACAATTCCATCAATTGGAATCAGTGCCTTATAGATACATTAAATCATTATTATGTGAATTATATTATGTTTATTTATTCTATATGCATTCCTGGAGTATTGCTTAAGGATTGATCTCATATTCTAAAATCAAAGAGATCTATTATATGGGTTCTTGATGAACTCAATATTACTCTATGTGAATTCTAGAAGAATTCAAAAGTGTGGTTCCTGAAGAACTCACTATTATTCTTTGTGAATTCTTGAAGAATTCAAAACCGTAGTTCCTGAAGAACTCAATAGTATTCTATGTGAATTTCTGAAAGAATTCCACAGCGTAGTTCCTGAAGAACTTAATATTTTTCTCTTTGAATTCCTGAAGAATTCAAAAGCGTTAATCTATGAAGGATTGCTTGGAGAGTTGATTTTATTGTTTAAATTTATTGCATAGTTCTTGAAGAACATCAAAATCAATCTTTATCCTCCATGAATTCCTCAAGAATTCAATAGTGATGTATCCTGATGGATTGCACAAAGAATTGATTTGATTTTGAGTAGTTATTGAATAACATATAAACTCAATTTTTATTCTCCATGAATTCCCGAAGAATTCAATTCAATGATATGCATCCCTGAAGGATTGCACAAATAAATTAGAAGTCATATAGTTCTTAAAGATCTAATTTTAATACTTGAATTCAACTTAGCTATGTTGCTAAATTTTATTTTAATTCGTGGTTAGTTGAAAATTTCCATAAAAAGGGATGTCAGATGAATTGTTTGTTTAACCAATAGCATATATGGAACAAACTTTCATAACAAATTTTCAAAACAAATTTTATGGAACAAATTAATAAAAGATTAGTATGTGAATAAATTTCTGTTTTTTAAACATGCATCCCTATAAATATATTAATTTGTTACCTAATATTTGAGTGTTTTTTTTTGTTACGTGAATCTTCCATGTTTATCCATTCAATAATAATTTTAGTTCTTATAATAACAAATTATTTTTATCCATTCAATAAGTGTTTTCTATTTATCTCTTTTTGGCACTCATATTTTCTAGTTATTATTTTTCTTTTATGATTCCTTAGTAATAAGTCATAAGAGAAAATGATTTTATGAATCCGCTCAAAAGAAAGCATATAAAATAGAGTTTATTACTATCATATTTTGAATTGCAGTGACAAACTTCACCCTTATTTTGAAATGGGTTCTCTTTCTCTTTATCGGCTAAGAGATAAATTAGTTTCACGTAAATCTTGAAATAATTTTTATGAATGTTTTTTTTTCTTCTCTTTTATTGTTAAAAACATGTTCAACTATGTCCATTCATTAAAATAATGGAAATGTTAACAAGTGCCTTTAGGGCATTGTTTAGTAACTTTAAAGTTTTTGTTAAAGCGTATGAAATTAATGCATTGGAAACTTGAGTTTTTAAATTTTTTTAAAGAATAATTTCTTTATTAGGAATCATTAAAGAGTGCTCTTAGGACACTCATTAACAAGACCCTTGAAATAATAGCAAAGAATACCCTTTTTTTTTAAAAAAAAATGATATTAGATATCACAATAACCGCAATTTTTCTCAAACGTGATCCGATTCTTTTGGGTTTTTTTTTTTGAACGGTTTCGTTTGGATTTTAAAAGTAGTATTTAAATTCTTTCTCATCTGGCTTATTTTCAAATTATAATGGTACATATAAGATTAATTTTGATTATTAATCACATTTGATATGTTTTGTTTTATATGTGGTATATATTTGAGTTTTGTGAATTTGTTCATGTTTATAAAGATCGTCTATGATCTAGCTTTTGAAGAACTGATACCTAAATATCAAACATTCATGAATAATTACAAAAGGTCATTGAAATTGAAATTAAATTCGTGTTGTCTAGTTTCTCTGTTGAAAAAATATGTATAAATTCATAAAGTTTTATTTAGTGGAGAAATTTTATGTTTAACTCCTTTTATATCTATGGTAATGCAAAAGATAAATTAAGGTTTTTGAATATTTATAGTTTCATTTGGATATAATATTTTTTGTTCATTATTGTTTCAAATGGATAAATGCAGCTCAAATTATTGTAAATGAGAAATTTACAAATGCGGATTCTTGAGTTTATTAAACAATCCCTTAAGGATTGCTCAAATAATGATTTTTCTTGATCACTTGTGATAAAATTCTTGAAGAACTACAAGATTATTGAAGACTCCTGAAGAGCTAATGTATTATTAAATGGAGGAACAAAGTTACATATTGAGATTGCATTCTCATAAATTTTTATTGAGTTTTAAGATATCCATCTAAATGGATATCATAATAAAAAAGGGATGTTAAACATCTCTGTATTACGAGATATCTAAAGAAAATAAGTGTAGTCGAAAAGTTATTTTTGTCTCTGATTAGTACTATACTTATATTAGTGCAATGGAAGCACATATTTTTATAAACCTAAAGTTTACATATTATATTATTTGTGCAAGGGAAGCACATATTATTGTAAATCGGAAGTTTACAAATTATATTCAATTTATCGTTGGCAAGACCGTTTGGGTTATCCTGGATCTATTATGATACAGAAACTAGTTAAAAAAATGGATATATATTGAAGAGCCAGAAGATTTTTCAATCTAGTAACTATTGTGTGTTACTAGTTCCCATAAAAAGTTGACAATTTAAAAGAACGAGTCTCTCACTTATATAAGGTGATATTTAAATTAATACACTGATCATGTGAATCACTTGGATATTATATGATTTGAATCGATGCATCAACTAAATAATCACATGTATATTCATAACCAGAAGTTTGTGAGATTATTATGTCAACAATTTCGACTAAGAGTTTATTTTCTGAAATTTTCAGAACTCATTTGATAAGTATCATTTGTCAATTGAAATTGATATTGAACAGTTGGTAGCATATGCTCATAAAAATAGACTTGGATATCCATTCTTTAGACGTCTAAAGTTAATTGTATGATTGATACTTATCATACCATACCTTATAAACTCTATTTTGGTTATGAGACTATACCTTATAAACTCTAGTTTGGTTATGAGACCATGTCTTATAAACTCCATTTTGGGAATCAATAATCTTGTATATTGAGATATTGATATTCATCAAGCCTACACATTACTATATGTAAGTCCCCATTAATTTATCATTGGTTTTAGGTTAACAACCTGATATTTCTCATCTAAGTGAATTTTTGGATGTGTTGTGTATGTCACAATTGCTCCAATATAATGCAATAAGATAAATCTTGAAAGAATATTGAGAAAATATATTTGATATGAATCTCCATCTATCATATATTATATTGAGCCAATTTGTTTAAAGCCTAGTAGGCTAATTATCAATTGATGGAATAATTTTCCCAATATTAGGGGGAGATTATAGGCAGCTAAAAATTGTGAACCTGGAGTTCAAATAAATTATTTGAAAGGAAATATTATTGTCTCATCTTGATCCTCAAAATATAACTCATTTGCAAAGTTAAACAAATTGAATATCAACTGATAATGCTCCAAATGAAATAGATATCCATGAAGGATAATCTAATATTGCAAATGAATCTCAACCGTGCCTGAAGCATGGTAAATCAATTGGTTCCAAATATAAAAAGTCTTGAATAAGAAAAGGAGTTTAAAGGAATGATAACCCAAACAAGGATATAGAAACTCTAAAAGAGTTTTATGACATAATTGATTTTTTTTTCCAGTTCCAGAAGAACTGACCAGGTACCTGAAACTTATGAAATACTTATTATAAATCATGTCATGAAGGAAAGATCTCAATGGAATGGGATGGAACCGAACTGAAGTTAACGTCGACGTGTTTTTACATATAATATAACGCTATATGTGATAAGTAATAATGAGGATCATGCATTAAAGTCTATTAAAGTTATGGATAATGAAATTATTTACAAATGAAAAAGAGACAATTCTAATCAAATCAAACTCGCTTCATAAAACAGACTTTGTTTGGACTTGTAGTCCGCACACTTGAAGGTGTGAAATTAAATGGATATGTATGATTTTTCGCGCGGAAAGGGAATTAGAATGGTAAAATGCATACATACATACATATACATACATACATACATACATATATATATATATATATATATATATATGTTGGCGTAAATGCTCAATTTCAAGTATCGGTTTGGTCCCTTCTGTTAATTTAATGCAAAAAAATGTTAAATTTTGGTCCCTTAACTTATTTAATTAGTATTAGTTTGGTCCCTAAACTTAACGTTTTTTTTGAATTAAATTAATAGAAAGGATCAAACTGATACTTTAAATAAAGTTAAGGATCTAAACGGACCTTTTATTATTTATGTGACCAAACCGAAATCAAGTTAAGGGACCAATTGAGCATTTAAGCTATATATATATATATATATTGTTTGATATGTTCACTGGAAGTGAATTGATAAATGTCTACCATTTAATTTTAAAAGACATATTCACCTGAAGTGAATTCAAGAACTTTTCATACTTGATTAAGTTCAGTAGCACATGAAAGACTCAAATTATATGAAATATGTGCTACAATATATTTGTATGGCTCACTTGATAGTGGTGATTATATGAAACTCCCTGAAGGATTTCATTTGTATGAGACACATTATCAAAACTATTGGAAAGATGACATCATTTCTCCATTTTAAGGATTTAGAAATGAATTTGTTATAATCGATTTTATGATAATGATATAAATATTATTAGAACTCATGAAGAGATTCTAAAATTTGTTATATAAATGTTGATACTGACAAATTTAATTGATTATATACTAGAATGATTGAAATGTCACTTGACGTAAGTAAAAACCATGTCCTCAAGAAAATTATGAACAACTTGAATTGGTCAAGTGAAGACAATAATGTATTTTGTTTATTATATATATCATTGTATTTTATTTTTGTCGATATTAGTAAATACAGATATTACAGCAAAGTCAAACATACAATTTGTATCTTAGAGAAACAACAATATCATTCGATCATTTGAAAATGTTAGCCCTACATCAAGGCAGTGGAGAATGCTCTTTATTACAGGATTAAGACTTTATTCATACAAGAAACTTGTGATTTTCTAATTTTAAAAGGAGGTTCTTTCAACAACTCAATATGAAGATACCTCAAAAGCTGCTAATTTGGAGAAGAGTTGGAGATTGATCATATCTTTCTACAAAGTCACTGTCAAGTAAAGATTTTGAGTAATTAGTATAAAAGATTATTTAAACTTTTTCGTCTCATATATAATTGTCTTTATGAGGGGGAGACAAGAATGTGTTTTGCACTCTTCCCTTAATCATGGTTTTATCCCACTGGGTTTTTCTGGTAAGGTTTTTAATGAGGCAGATTATTACACAAAAGGATGTTGTACTCTTTTTCCTTCACTAGAATTTTTTTCCCATTGGGTTTTTCTCTAGTAAGGTTTTAATGAGGCATATTCTCGATGAACATCCAAGGGAGAATGTTATGAATATTATAAGTGGATGTCCACAACCCTTATGCTTATCTCTTAGGTAACACCTTTGCTTATCTCTTAAGTCATACCTATTTGTACTTATCTCTTAAGTACTTAACTATTGAGTCATATTATTGTACTTCTCTATAAATAGAGACCACGTGTAACATAATTGTACACCACAAGAGAATAATAGAACTATCTTTCTTCTCTCCTTTTTCTCTCTCTTTCTTACCTTCTCTTTATTCTTGTTCTTATTCTAATAGTTTCGTAACACAATGTAAATAATTTTTTGAACTATTTACGAGTATGGTTATTAATTTTTCTTCTAATAGTTAACATCAAAAAGGCCATCTCAGGTTCTGAAGAAGAAAGGTAGTGGTTATCTGCGTCACTGCGCGCAAAATTTAAAACGCATTGCAAGACTTTCTGACAAAGATCGACGAGCGGTTCTCCGGACTTTGCGGAGGACTATGAAACAGCGAAGGAAGGTTTCTAATGTTTCTAAGGCCAAGGTAATGTCTCATGAATCTAATAGTGCATCTCTATCGTCTGTTAATAATGATTGGAAACATTGGCTAGCGTTAAATGGTGATGACAAGACGGTTAATAATGATGTCTGTGAATTAGCGCACACTGTTGGTCTTAAGTTTCAAGGAGATAAAAATAATATGTTTGATATGTTGTCTGGAACGGGAAGGAAAAACACTGGGGACGGTGGAGATGGGAAATAGGCCGGTTTCTTGTGTAGGAGGGAGGACGGGGTGTCGGTGGTGTTTTTAGGTAGTGATGAAGATGAAGATCATTTCTTGGAATATCAGGGGGTTAGGGAGTTTTGAAAAAAGAAGAGAGGTGTGTAACTTGGTGAGGGAGAAGAAGCCGTTTATACTGTGTGTCCAGGAAACTAAGTTGTCTGTGATTGACATGAATTTGTGTAAATCAATTTGGAGAAACTAAGCCGTTTCTCCTGTTCTTCTCTGCAACTTTATCCATCATCTTTGTACATAGAGCTTGAAGATGAAGACCGACTGTTGTAGTTGTTTTTGCCCATACGCCCACCAACCATCATTTTTGAACACCGAATCTTCAACAATGACCACTGATTTTTGAATTTCGAATTGAATCAAAAAAAATTAGGGTTTTAAGTTTTTTGAATTGGGGAAGAACATTGACATCAATTCATGGAAGAATTTTGGAGGATTTTGAACTCTAGGTGACAAATTATAGCATTAAGGTTTCAAATTTATATATTTGGGGAAGAAATACCCGTTAAAGAGAAAGAACCGTTGGGAATTTTCTGAAAATCAATCAATTTGGTCCTTGACAATTTTTTGAAAATCCATCAATTTGGTCCTTGGAAATTTTCTGTAAATCAATCAATTTGGTCCCTGCTTACATGGCATCTGATGTGTTAAGCTTGTAAGAGGTTAACGTTACACGTCACCTCCGTTAACAGACCAACTTAACGGAGGGACTAATTTGATTGACATTTTGTAAATTCAGGGACTAAATAGCTATTTCGCAAAATTCAGGGACGAATTTGGCCGATGCGTTAAAATTCAAGGACGAAATTGAGGTATTAGTCGATATTTGAATACTAATATTTCATTTATAAGCTAATATAAACTCCAGAGTGCTTAGAGATTGAACATTTGCTACTCAAATATGGATTAGACTGGTTCCCACCTCAACTTGAAACCAAAACAAGACTGGTTTCTTTCCAGTGTATTACTCAATTTTCTCCTATACTACTTACTTGATTAGGTTACCAACATGGCTGCTGGATTACTATATTCGTATTTGTCTGTTGGTTTTTATGGAAGTGAAGAAATCAATCTATTTTTGAAAATGATTTTGTGAGACCAGGTAACCCTCTGATGTCCATTTTCACAAGTTATTACATGCATGAAGTTCCAAATAGTGTTTACATGAGAAAGAGATAGTGTTGATGGTATTACTTGGAAATTTCCAGGGATGGACTAAGCTTGATTGTGATGGTGCATACAAATCCAATCAAGCCATGGCAGGTTGTGGTGGCTTGTTGAGGGACGGTGAGGGAAAGTGGATTACAGGCCATTTTCTAAAGATAGGTAATTGCAATGCTCTTCAAGTTGGGATATGCGGGAATGAGAATGATGGTAGATCTGGAGTTTGCTTGATGGCATAATATTGCTCAATTTGCTCTTTTTTTGTTTTTGTTTTTTTGAGGGATGCTCAATTTGCTCTTGAAATTGATTTCTAATCTCTTGTGAATGACAGAGAATACTGGAGTGGAAAGGTGCCCACTTTGGGGCACATGACCAGAAGTTGGATCAACTGTCCTTGGCATGTAACATGTGTGCATGTGTAGCGTGAAAAGACATTTCAAAGCATACCATGCCTTTTTTCTGATAGAAAAGAATACTATATAACTATTCAGCATAACTAGAAGCCTTTTCATTTCCAAACCAGATATTCAAAATGTCAGTTATGGACTGAAATCATGCAGTAAAATAATTGACATTTTTTTCTTCCTTTTGACAAGAAAAGAAAGCAAAGGAATAATAATCATAGTATTATGTTACACAAGAAATTTCAACAATGTTTTCATCCCTCCCATGAAAACCAACAATATCACAGAAGAACAAAATAAAATAACTTGGAGAAGAGCCGCTGTAATATTTGCGGATGAGCGAGTGTGGAGAGTTAATCACTAGTCCAAGTCAAGGAACTCCATTCTTTTTCTCATAGTCCCTTTTAGTTCTGAAGCATCCCTTTCCACTTTCTGTGCCTGCAATATCACATTTCCACTCATTATAGAATATTTAACAAGTTATTGCTTGGATAAAATCAACTTGTATGACTGCATGTCAAAAAGGACGGCATGCAACCAATTCCAAATCATAACAAAAATATCAACTGGCTAAAATAATAACTTATTCAAAGCTCTTTAATCATAAGAACATTCTGTCAAGTTTAATACAACCACTAGAGCTTACCAATCATATGTACAATGGACAAGTAGTTAATGGAATTTAGTCTTAAGATTTTCTTTTTTAAGCAGGATTCTTGAAATTTAGGATTAATTCAAGGATATATCCAATTTTGGATTATCTTGTTGCAATGTAGATATGTAAGAGGTTCATTTAGTGATATTATGTATTATCAGTGTAAATGGTTGAGTTATATGGCACTTTTCTGCATATATATTAAATCCATCACTGCATAAAGTATTCTGCATTTGACCAAAAATCATAACTACGAAGCATTTCAATATAGTATGCAATAGCAAAGTACTGGTTTGCTGCTAAAGCAAGTATCCCTAGTGAATCAGAGAGAGAAAGAAAGAGAAAATGAAATGTTCTCATTGATTGTGTTTGTGAAACTGTACAAAAGCTATTTCTAAACTAGCAATTAACTAACTAATTAGCTACAACTAAGGACAGGTAACAGAGAGCTACTGACGTTACAATAACAGATTATGTATGTAAGCCAACTAAGCTATATTCTCAAGTAGTATCAAAATCAAAACCTAATTAACTATATATTCGCTCAATACATTTATAATGTGACAACCAACTTGCTACACAAAGAAAATATCTTCACTGATCCCTGATAAGTAGCACTAGCCTAATCGCTAGAATTTGGTGAGCAGAGTCAATATATAAGTAAATTTTACTATAGTGAATCCAAAATGATTCTGAAGCATGCACCATTAGTTTATCCACTTTATTTCTAGCTCGTTGCCATACTAGCACAGGCAACTTGGTTAGGCATGGCAACAAAACCCGTGCCCATGGGTACCCGCCCAAACCAACCCCAATTTGACGGGTTTTCCCCGATTTCAAAATACGGGTACGGGAAGGGAAATAGGGATATATGTACCCACCCCGAACCCATACCCAAACCCTACCCGAATGTAGAAAGGTCATATTTTGTTTTTGTTGAGGGGGTTGATAATGATATGTCATGTTATTTAGTTTGATAATTGTCATGATATGAGAACTTTCATTGATAGTTAAAGGAGCAACCGAATTATTCGGTAAGGAAAAGTTAAAATAAGCGCAAATTGTTGGATAATGCATTACAACATTACCATTGAAGCAACTCACTTAGGTTGGCCTAGTGGTATTGGCTTGGAACCTGGGAGTGTGCTCCTCCTCAAGGTCTTAGGTTCGATTCTCTCTGGGGCCAATTTGAGGGGGTTAGTTTAGCTTCTTCAAAAAAAACATTACCATTGAAGCTTAAAAAAACTCTTTTTATTAAAAAAAGACGGGGATGGGACGGGAATACCCGAACCCATTGGGGACGGGGATGTGATTCAATTTCTCATCCCCGTTGGGTATGGGTAGGGTAACGGGTAAGTATATTAAAGTAGGGGATGGGGATGGGGAAGGCAAAACCCGTCCCCACCCCGCCCCATTGCCATGCCTAAACTTGGTGCTGTAAAACTCTTGCAGTGGATCCAAGGTAAAGTCGGATATAGTGAGTTATTTTAGGCTCTATGATGAAGAAATGAAGCAGCAACTCCAACTATTGCACCAAGCCACCAACACCCACCATCGTCGTAATAATCGTGTAATTTACCCTTATTTCACAAGCCAAGGTAACTTACCATAACAATCAGTAGATATCAGAAACAAAAGTACAATAATTGTGTTCGGAAACCAGTAACATAATCCGAGTTATGAGATAACCTCCTATCTAAGCCAATTCTGTAACTCTAACTCTGTAACTGCCCAAACATGACTAACCTAATTTTGAATTGACTACCCTCAAGCCCTACGAATCTGTTTCATGTAGAAGTTCAGAAGTGCTTTACAACTTCAAAATGTAACCATTGTTTGTAAAGAGAAGTAGGAAAATTATTAATATACGACAATAATAGGCACTTTTGCAATGAATGACCATGTCACAGCATTGTATTGCCTTAAGTGAGTGCCAGAGCAAGGCAACATAAAATAGACAAAGAATATCATAAAGAAGTCTAATTTAGGAGTATTTACCCTCCTGATTTCTTCTGTAGGAACACGCGTCATATGTGGGGGAAGTTCCTCCCTCTCCACATCCTGAAAATTGAAAGACAGTTGTAAAACTGAGATTAAAAAGTAGAAATAGTTTTAAATGCAAAGGGAAATAGTTAGCAATCATACCATCTCACCAATTAGAACAACATTTTCTCCACGAATTACATAAAGACCCAGAGGAATATCACAATATAAATCACCAACAATTACCCTCTCGCAAGCACCCTCAAGAACAGCGTTAGCTGCATGTTATTGATAGGAAATATTAGAAACTCAAGCTAACGCATGTCAAATCTTTACGTAATTTGAGAATTTGTTACCAAATTGATCAAAAGAGCGAAGTGTCCCCATGAGCTTTCTACCATCTCGTAGCAATATAAGAAGTTTCTCTACAGAAAAGATCAGTAATAGAACATAAGATTGGTGTGGAATATAAAATCGGTTTCACGTCAATTGTAAACCCAAGTTTAATTACCACTAATAACTGGTTTTCATCACATTTGAACAATATATGTACAATTTTTTTCTTTTCCAGAAAGACTTGTGTGCAAGATATGTCAAAAGCAATGTAACGTCAAGAGTTAAGACTATTCTTTCACACAAGTTACAATTCAAAAGCAATGACATTTGCATCTTCAGCTCAAATAAAAAAATATTGTCGCGAATGAACTACTCCAATGCTTAAGTTGATAGGTAAAAGCACATGAATGGTTTTACATCTAAAACTGTATTGCAAGGGAACACCTAGGCTTGTGCGGAAACTTAAACTTTCATAAGAAAGAATAGATGCAACAAGAATCAAACTTTCAAGATCACATGATCATAGAGGCTTTGATATCATGTCATGAACCAAAGCCGAAGCCATTGAGTGAAAGCTCGTCAACGGTTTTATATCTAACATACCGATATTGTTAATAGCTTAATCTTATGCATCACTTCATGAATTAACAGGTATACTGATTAAAGAGGAAAAACATCACAGGTCCAGTTGCAATATATCATACTAGAATAGAGGAATAATAATACTAAGTTAACTGAATAGAGGTCCTTAAATTGCGAAAAATTAAAGAGGTCAACTATTGAGATTTCCACTTCTCATTACCTTACATGTTACAAAAGTCATCTCTTAGGATCATAATTACCAAACATATCTATATGTTTCTTGTCAAGGTAGTTTATGAACAAACAATTTTCGTTAGTAAGAGCTTATGAATAATACATAAAAGCTTATTTATTTGCATAAGCTCAAAAATAAGTTAATCCAAACGGGTCCATAAGCTACTTGAATTATCTTATAAAAAACCGCTATAAGCTCATGAAAATAAACTATAAGCTCGTCTCGTGTAAAAATGACAGTTACCAAACGGGTTTTTTTTAAAATCATACGAGCTTATAAGCTATAAGCCATAAGCTCAAATTCTCCAATCAAGTTCACAATAGAAATTACATACAAAAATAAAAACATGGAGAGAGAAAGAGAGAGATTCTTACTGTCAAGATAACTAGCAAGTGAAGTAGAAAGGTAGAGATCCTCAGGAGCAGCCCAAGACATAATTATGCTTTTTCTATATCACAGAATTCACCAATGGCATTGCCAGAACCTATTCACTGAGATTGAATTCCCAATTCCTATATATAAATAAAAAAACCTAAATTTCCAGGAATTAACGGAATGAAGAAAAGGGTTAAGTGGGTGATTTGAGAAAAAGGGGAGAAAATTGAAGCGAAAGAGTGAAAAATTGGGGATTTTGAAATGCGAATTATTTCTAGGTTTGGAAATTGAGATTTAAGAGATATAGAGATGCTTAATAGCAGTTTTGACCCCCTAAGTATTACAATCTTGAAATTTTGGCCTCTTAGACCAATTTTGAATTATGTGATACATATGAGGGTCAAAATCTCAAGATTGTGATATATAGGAGGGTCAAAACTGCAATTAAGCCTAATAAATAAAGTGATTGGATGTCACATATGCATTAACTTGGTTTACGGGACCAAAAGTAAAAAGGGGTAAACTTAGGGGCTAATTTGTTTTTGTTTTTTTTATCGGGGACCAAAATCGAAAGATTATGATTCTTAAGGGACCAAAACTGCAATTAAGTCATATAGAAACAACGAATTCCAATACACGTGTGATGCACAAGTTTTTTGTTTTTTAATTTTATATGGGGTAATAGTCAATTTAGTTCTTGAATGTGTAACGAATAGTCACAATAGTCTTCAATGTATTAAAATTTTAAAATAATCCTTGATTGTGTACTTCGTTAGTCAAAATGGTTTTTGATATTAAAATGATTTATTAATATTGTTATATCAATCATTCAATATATTTACTAATTGTCATACCAGTCTATATAAGTACTTACTTATTGTCATTTCAGTTTCTATATGAAAAGAGTTATTGTGAGTATTAAGAGATTATTTTAGCGTCGCATACTATTTTGACTAACATAGAACACAATCAGGACTATTTTGAAATTTTAATATATTGAGGGACTATTGTGACTACTCATTACACATTCAAGAACTAAAATGGTTGTTACCCCAATTTTATATACTTCATTCGTTTCAAATGAGTGACGTTTAAGATTTTTATACATAAATTAAGAAATGTAATAATTATGTCAAAAAACATGAGAATTTTACTAAACTAACTTTATTTGTTACTTCATTGATGTAATGTTTTGGAAGTAGTGTACACTCTCATAGTGGGCATTTTCTCATCCTTATTGTTAATTAGAAGATACAGTTAAAAGTAAAATAATGATTCTAAATTAAAAAGTGCAAGTGACATTCATTTTAGTTAAAACGACAATCATTATGAAACATACAAAGTATAAAGTATTCCTCTTGACTATATTATTATTTGTCATCATTTTTTTTATCAACATGTTTAAGTGGATGACTTAAACTTTTGTTGATAGTTATAACAAATTAAATAACTATTGAAAATTTTCAACGACCTGAAATGTCCTAATACTTTAAAATGGATGATGTACTAGTATCCAATACATATCACACACTGATACTTGCCCGATACGCTTCGGTGAAGTATTGAGCGATTAAATTTTATTTTAAAAAACAATTGTTCGATACTTTTCAGATACATCGGGTATACACGAGAGATACATGATGGAAAACTGATACACACAAGATACATGATTTTCTATTATTTTTGGCTGTATGTAATTGACTAAGTAATAATGTTTACTTTTTGGTATATATCCTATATGTAATTGCTTGATTGTCATTGCCAATATTACTTATATTTATATTTATATTTATGTTGTTGTCCACTTTCAGTTTTGTCTCTTTTTGTTGTTTTGAGAACGCTGCTATTGTTGATTGTTATGTGAAGTCAATTTCATTGTTGTTCGTTATTGTTGTTACATGTATGTTCGATCTAAGTTTTGCGTATGTTTTTTTTTTGCTTTTGAGTTTTAGTTCATAGTTTGTATTTTGAGTTTTAATTCATAGTTTAAATTTAATTTTTTTTATTAAAGTATCATAGTCGCATCGTATCTTAAATTTTGAAATTTTCCTGTATCGGTGTTGCATCATATCCATATCATATCTAGTATTCGGGCTTCATAGATTGAAGTTGGATCTTATTCCTGTAACCTACCTGAAAAACATATTCATACCTCGTGAACTTTAGAGTCCATGAACATGGTAAAAAAAAACTTGTTTGGAGTTTTTTTAGGTGCCTTACTTGCTGCGGGTACTTTAAGGCCATAAATTTGGTAAAAAAAAACAAGTTTGAAGTTTTTTTTATCTAACCCCAGAATTCGATCTAATTTTTTTTAAGCTTATGTGTATATTTTTTTTAAAAGGTAAGTTGCCGAGAGGTTTTTTTATTTAAAGCTTCTTTTTTTATTTTTTGTTGTAATTATCAAAGGCATAAGTATTGATCCGTTAAAAAGCTTCTTAAGTTTCATCCTTAAACTTCACACATAAATTATTTATGTTGCTTGTATAAATTTTTCTACACTGTCAAACATAAACAATAACCATAGAAAATAATTGGTGCATGTAAATTAAAAAATTGGTACATGAATAATAATTGGACATACATTTTCTTTTTATTAAAATTTCTTACACCCTTATTTAACAAACATGTTTGAATACTTCAATTTTCAAATGAGTTGTTGTGATCAGAAATTGATCAACGATGACCAACTTAAGCCTTCATATGAAACTCAATCTTACTACAGACAATCTCACAGATTTAGGTTACTTTCACCATTGTTATCCTAAAACAACTGTTATGCACATTAATATTGATACATACCATAAACAATATATACATATGATGTGTATTATTATTAACTTTTACTACATACTTTTCTTGATCTTCGTTTTTGATGCATGTGATAGGGTTTTTGGTGAATAAGAAGTTGAGCGAAGTTTCCTAATTATTAGAAGGAAACTCAACTATAACTAGTTATCAGAAACCACCCACCAACTGATTATTGGAAATCACCACTACATTAATGACATACGACTATGAGAATTTCAACGAACGCCTGATAACTATTTTGAAGGATAAATTTACTGTAAATTTACTATTTTAAGGTGATAATAACTTAATTGTAGAGCACGTTCTAGTAAGTGTTTTCCTATTTTTAAGGCTATATAACCTAATTGCGTAGCAAGTTCTACAAGATTAACATAACTATTTTAATTGCATAACCATTTAAATTTGAAGGACAGCTGGCAGTGGCAACCGGTTTATAGGTAAAAAAAAACTGAAAATTATTTTTTAATGTTGTTTTTACTATTGTATCACCAGTCACCACCATGCTTTCCATAACATAACAAAAATCTTGTATAAGCTCTCATAAACAGCTGAAAACGAAAACGAATAAGCTTGATCTGAGGTATATCATCTTCATTGTTCAACAACCTCAAACAAAATCCATCAAATCTGGCACCGCTCTGAAACAAAAACGGTGGGTAATCCTAAAAACCGGTGAAATAAGAAAACCGGCGAGTTATCCAGCTTAACATGTTAAGTTGTTCCCCTGTTTTTCTTCCAAGATGAATCGTTTCTAAGTATCTGGCCATGTGTTTTTCCTTTTCTTCTTAATTTCGTTTTCTATGATAGGAGAATCATACAAAAAGGTAGAAAAAGAGTTGGGCTACAGAGATTTCAAATAACTAAAACGTTTCAGTTTTTCAATTAATAGTATTTATTTTTAACAAATTAAGATCATTAATGACTGAATTGTATAGAATTTGGTTTAGCAAGAAAGGAGCATGGAGATCCAGCCTAAGTGCAAATAAGTCGACGTTTGGAAGTATTTGTTTTTTTGAAATTACTAATTTACTCTACTATTAAATCCTAGATTTTTTTTTACAAAAATACTGCCTATTAAATCTTAGTTTTATGAAGGAACTATTAAATCTTAGTTATTAGTAATTTCTTTTTTAACCGAGTAGTTGGCCTACTATTAACAGTAAATCCTATCTTATTCATTTATTTATTTTTTACAGTTATGTTTTTCGTTTAATAATAACTATATTATGTAAATATGTGCCAAATTTATAACCCCTTAAATTTTAAAATATGTCACAATTTAAAATAATATATCAAAATACTATTACTTAAAATTTTTAAAATTAAAACATATAAAAATTTGGGTTATAACCAACAAATCCAAAGGTAATTTGCAAAGGCCATGAATTATAAAAAATATCAATAAATCAAACAAATACAAAATTGTCATTTAATCATTTGGTGGGGTAGACTTTTTTGTTTTTCAATACCCATCAAAAAGTTGCAACCCTTAGCAAGTAAGAGATCTTAGCCATCCATATTAAAAACTATTAAATCTATGGTTGTGGTTAAACTTTTCCATCATGGGAAAGAACTTCCCTTTCCCATGCTAAACCTCACCACTAGGTCACTGGTTGAATCATATGTTTGAATTGAATGACTCAATTGTTTAACTTAGTTTTTATAAAAAAAAATAAAAATGAACATGTTTTAAATCAGATTGAACCGGATGAATCAAAAGCTTTACGGAAAACGTCACATTTATTTAAAGTTTTCCATCTTTTGTAATACTCAACAATTTCGTTGGTGATTGTTACTACTCTACTTTTAATCAATGCTATTATATAAATGCAACTTTAAAGTTAACCATCGATTAACTACTTTTTAGTTGGGCATTTTTTTCAATAAAATTACCCTTAGCATCATAATTCTTTTTGAAAATTAAGTTCAAACCTAAATCTATGGCTAAATTAAAAAAAAAATATGAAAACTAATTATATATATAATGTATAAATAGTTAGAGTAATACAATTTTTTTATTTATAAAAGTACACAATAACAAGTTAGAGAGATGACAAAAGATTCAATGAAGACAAATGAGAAACCAAAAAAATAATTAATATTGTTGATGTTCATCTAATTTTAAAGTGGTAACCGATGAAATACTACGAGTTTAAAGGGCGAAAACATGTATATGAGTTTTACAATGGGATAATGTTTTTGAATAGCATTAATAATTAGACAATGATTTGATATATATATACACACACACACACACACACACACACACACACACACACACACACACACACACACAAATACATAAATGTAATATGAGTTAAAATTTACAATCACTTTGAAATTTAAACATATACAATATTCATTTTTACATGACATGCGTGACTCAAAGAGTCATGTACCTAAAGAATCAGAAATACATGTATTATATGCGAGCTATATTGATGGTTCATGGAAGTGGTTGGAGGTGTTGTATGTGATTGAAATGCATGACTCCAATAATCATGTTTAATTTATGATAATGAGAGAAAACCAAGCCTGCATGATTTATCTAATATTCAAAATTAATTTTTTAATTAAAAATTTATGATGTATATATGAATTGAGTTTTTATAGTTTATTAAATTAATGAAGTATGCATTCAACGAGGTTTGATAGGTTTTTCAAATGTTTCTTTTGTTAATTGATTTAAGAAAGTTGAGAATCAATTCACAACATTAAATATTGTAATTGCTAGTTTTTTTTTAGCAAGATTCAAGTTATTTAGTTTTTAGATCATTTCACATCAACAATTTTTTTTCAATGTTGAGAAAAATAGTTTGCAGTCTTAACCTGTGTTATTTGTTGTTATGTTTATTAGATTTATTTGGCTAATATACAATAAGATGTATTTCTTTATATTGACTTGTCGTGAATGTATCTATAATAGTTGTTTTTATAAATTTAGAGCTTAAATTTTTTTATTATCACTTTGGCAGCTCAAGTTTTTTGTTAAGTTTTTTCCACTATGAACAAACAAAACAATTCCAATAATATAGTCAAGAGAGGCATCATTATTTTAGTTTGTCCATGACAATAAAAATATCATTGGATAATATTAGTGCTTGAATTAATTTTTTTTCTTTTCTTAAATAGATAAATAGTCCGTGTAAGTTTGTGTGTTTTTTATTTTCGTCCCTATTTTATTTTTTTGTTCTAAAACACATCCTATAAGTCATAAACGTTTTGGTTTAGGTCCCTACAGTCGCCATCATCTGTTACAAAAACGTGTATGTGACAAACAGAGAATGATGTGGCGACGTGTGATGTGGCACACAATGCTGATGTGTTGTTCCAGATATTGAGTCACAAAGTTAGAAGGAACAAAATAAAAAAACGAGAAGACAAAAAATTCAAATTTAAAAACCTTGGTTCCTTCATCTTTTTTCTGTCTTTCTTCCTCCATTTTCATCTTAGTCGCGCACCTTCACCATTTCTTCTACTCATATCCTCCATTTATGCTAAAAAAATTCACAGATAGATCATAAATTTGCAGTTCAATCATATTTTTTCTTAACAAGATTATAATGTTCAAGAAGTAGTAACTCATCCAACTTTTGTGTAATTTTAATCATAACAACACTTCTTGAACCCCCTTTGTATAATCTAACAATAATAGAGTGATAATTGATATTATTAGGTTTAACACCACCTTTTATCATCCAAATTGCTGCACTTTTAGCAGATTTCACCTCTGCAGTGCCTGGATATGATTGAGTTATAGCAGTAATTGAGAATAAAACCACAATCTTTAGGTTCTTTGTCAATCTGCAGTGCACGTGTCAACAACTGGATGACTATTTACGTTTCTAGACTCTTACATAATTCATTGAATAGAATAAGATAGGCTTAATTAATGATTTGATCCCTTAAGTTATTTGTTGGTTACATTTTGGTCCCTTAACTTATACTCCCTCAATCAAATAAATCCTCTCTGTCAAAAATGTTAAACTTTATGTTTAAGGTGGATGCACATTATAAGTGGTCTATCAAAGACCTCATTATTTTGTTTAATATTAACCATTTGATTTTTTTTAAAATGACAACTGTTAGATAATGCATGTCTACTAGATGTTATAGTGCACCATCAACACCTAACCTTTTTCCCATTCTTCATCTTCTTTCATCTTCCCCTTTTTCAACTTCATCATCATCTTCATAGATTCATCAAAACCATCCAAATAAACCCAGAAAAAAAAGTCTAGATAAAAAATATAAAATATATTAACAATTAATCCCAAATATGTTTTCTCTTCTGTTCCCTACTGCTCCATCTTCATCGTTATTATCTCTTCTGTTCCATCCTTCTTCGAAACAACAACAACAAGAACATAAACAAATTCTCTCAAATCAAAACCCTTTTCTCAATTATTAATTCCAGTAAAACCGTTTCTCTCAAATCCCTCAATTTGCTTCCAGCAGATGACAACCCCTTTCAAATACACACTTTCAATTTCATTTTTGGTCAGATCCAAAATCAAAACTTGATCCTTAACATTTTCAGTCATTGATTTCTTGAGCTGGTTTCCCTCTTTGTTCACACAAACTAATGTTTCTTTCCAAAATCGCACCACTTTGCTTTCCCTCTTTCTGGTGATGTTTCACATAGGGAGGTGAATATGGAGGAGATTATTTTTTCTGGATATTTGTTGTTGTTGTTTGAGAACAGAGGGAGATAATGATGGTGAGAATGAATGAATTTGGGTTTGATTTTTGGTGTTTGTTGTTGCTGTTGTACGAATTTATTTGAGATGGTTAGGCTTGATTTGTTGTGTTGTTGCTGAATATATGAATGGTTGATTTGATTTTGATTTTTTGTTGATAATTATTGATTTTTTTTTGTGTTTGATTTGTTGAGATGATTGATTTATCTGGGTTTATTTGGTATAATGAAGAAGTAAATGTTTTCATTTTCTGGATTTGAAGACAAAAACGTAGGATGAATTGATTATGGTTTTATTGATGAATCTTTGAAGATGATTATGAAGATGAAGAAGGGGAAGATGGAAGTAGATGAAGAAAGATAAAAAATGTTAGGAGTTGATGGTGTACTATAAGATCTAGTAGACATTCAATATCTAACGGTTGTCATATAGAAAAAAAAATCAAACGGGTAATATTAAACATATTAATAAAGTCTTTGGTGGACCATTTATAATGGTATCCACCTTAGTCATTAGGTTAACGTTTTTAACGGAGGGATTTATTTGGTTGACAGAGTATAAGTTAAGGGACCAAAATGTAACGTTAATAAGTTATGAGACCAAAATGTAACTAATAAATAACTTAAGGGACCAAATAACTATGATAGTTCAATACAAAATCTTTAATCCGTGAACTTCCTTTTCTGTTAACAACAATGTAAGATGCCATATTGTAAGTCCTTTACCCTGCATTAAACAATTTATCCTTAATCACCGCCTCCGTAACCAATCTAAGCATATGCACCTTTTCTTTACACATCTCCATTGAAAATGGAGGAAGAAAGACAGGAAGAAGATGGAAGAACCAATGTTTTTAAATTGGAATTTTCGTCTTCTCGTTTTTTGAATTTGGTCCCTCTACAAATTTTATTTTTTGGTTTGGTCCCCCTCACCATGTGACTCATCACCCACTTTGCGAAATCAACCTTATTTGCCACATCATCCATTGCCACGTCATCATCTGTTTGCCACGTTCACGTTTTTGTAGTAGATGATGACGACAGAGACCAAAACCAAAATGTTTATAACTTATAGGGTTTGTTTTAGAACAAAAAAAGATACATGGAAGAAAGCCAAAAACATGCGAACTTATATGGACGATTTACCTATTTTAACCTTATTTTTTTATATAAAATTATTCTTATTTAAATTGAACTACTCTGCAAAGATTTGCTTGATTAAAAGTAGGTGACATTTGACATTACACTATCTTTTTCTGAAAATCATTGGTTCTAAAAAGGCAACAAAGTTAACTACAAAGTGTAGTAGGAAAAAGTATATATATATATATATATATAGCAATTCCAACATGTTACAAGGAGAGTAGGTAACTACAAAGTGGAGTAAAAAAAAGATGAGAAATGTGTGTAAAGAAATTCTAGCCATGCTAGTACAAATCAAAAATCCATTATGTGATTTTCCATAACATGAGTTGTTCCACATTTGTAGACACAATCACATGAAAAAATTAACGGGTAGCACCGTTAACAAAACAAAGATATCACAGATGAACTTCATTTTGAAAAATTTAAGCTCCACTTCATACTCTCCCCACAATCTTGTACATATATTATATCTTTGACTTCTTTCTTCAATCTGAGATGAAAATGACGAAATTATTAGTTTGCAAATTTATTGTTATGAAATTTATACACTTTGATTCTCTTTAGATAAACAATTTAATTAAGTTTTTATAGTATAAGTGCTTATCATATATAATTTTTTAAGTATATGTAATTTCTACAATATAAAATGAAATAAAGTTGAATAAGATACAAATAGTTTATGGAAAATGTCATAAGTTGTTTTAAGCATTCTCAATACAAGTGTTTATGCCCATAAATAATTCTTACATGTAAATTATTGATTAGATTAGAATAAAATAAAACAAAACAAAATAAGCACTTTATGCTTTATTCACCATCTTGAATAGTTTACCTTGACATGAACTAACAAAGGTGTACTAAAAATAGATGCAGAATTATATCTCTAGAACAATATCTGCAAGAAGAAGAAAAAATCTCATTAGTCCATAAAGTATGATGTTTATAATAATGTTGTGGCATAAATATGAATGTGAAAATGAATTTACATTCAGAATCAGTCTTGACCCATTTACTTCCTTCATCAATTCTCTCTTCTGCTTCATCATCATTCCTCTTCTTTATACTCTTCTTGTTCTCTATGCACTTCTTTAACACCGGTGCGCGCGAATTATTTTGAGTGTAAAGTTTCTTGTGAAGCATTGTCCTTAGAAGCTGTAGATTTCAACATAGTTAGTAAAAAAAATGAAGCAATATGCCAACCTTACAAAAGGTTTTAGATCACAGCCGTGTTTGCTTTGCGATCCTATCGCAAAAAAAGTCACTATGCAACAACAATTGCAATCGCAAAACATCAAAACCTTAATGTTGCGGCTACAATTGTTGTTTTATTATACATTTGCATTACATACATAACAGACATGCAAATTCTAATTTTGGTTGGCACAATTAGCACGTCAGTGGTTGTTGGATTGAGATTGGACGGTCTAGATTTCTAGTTCATTATTTTAGTTTTTTTTTCTAAAATAAATAAAAGTCTACATTGAAATATAGATTGTGATCTCGACCCAATAGTCATTGATTTGCTAACTACTTAAATGTGTAGGATTATTGACCGCAACAAATTCGAATTCACAAATTAGAAAGTCATAAGTAAGAGGATTTTTTTGTAAAAAAAAAGGTACCTTCTCCATTCTTGACTCTTGAAGAGTATCTCTAAGGCTAGGTGTTGGAGCAAATCCACTTCTACAAACAAACATCTTCTTAAGAAGAAAAGATATAGATTTCTTTCCAATTGATTTCTTGCTTTTTTCAGCACAAATGTCTTTGCATTTATCAAGTATGACACTAAGTGTCTTCTCAATATCCTCATCTTTGTCACCACCTGATTCACTGCAAAGTGCATTGCTGATTCTCCTATCAACCTCCAAACTTGATGGGCAGTTAAGAAATCTATCAAGGGGAAGCTCAGAAATCTCTTTTTCGACATTTGGTTTCCGTCGTAAGAGTCTTGTTAACTCCTTTTGTAGTTTTCCAATTTCTTCAGGAGTGAAGTCTGGTACTTCCTCTGAAGAGGATGGATCCTCTTGTTGTGTATTTTGGTTTTCTATGTTTTGTGTGATTTCATTGTTGTTTCCAAATGTTCCAATTGCTAGTAAACTATGAGGCCAATCACTGAATTCTTCTCTAGGCTCTGGTTTTGCATGATCTGTTCACAATCCAAAGATACCAATAATTGTTAAACATGCATGCCAATTAAGTATTTATGGATAGATAATTTCTATAACGAAAGATAAAATAAAGTCAAATTGTTGCCTTATAAGCTATAACCTATTTTCATAAGTTATTTTTGGGAGCTTACGAAAATAAGCTGAAAGCAGTTTATGGACATCTCATTAATTGTTTCTATAGGCTCTCTTAAGTCTAACAAGTATTTATGTCAATTGATAAATTCAAACATGTCCAAATAAAACATTAGTCTTTTTGTTCAAAAGAGAGTGGTAAAGTAAAATATTATAACAAACATTTAAGCATCCTTTAAACAAAAAAAGACATGTAAACACATGTTTACTCACTGTCTTTAACTGTTTTGATTCTATGTCATTCTTCCTTCATTTTGAAGTATGTGTTTTTATGTGTATGAGACAAATACATGTTATTGGGGAAAACTAAATAAAAGTAATGAAGATCACTTACAAGTAGTAGATGTAGATGTGTTTGATTTTCTATTCTCTTGTTTCCCATTAAGTTTATTTTGCATCCAGTTGAAGAACTACAAATGACAAAAGACATATCAATCATGCTACATTTTTTTTTGGGGCAATCATGTTACATAAGAAATTTCATAACACACTAAATTAACATTGAAGTAACAATAAAGGTTGCAAAATGGAAAGACTAATTAATACCTTCATGGTGGAAGGACCAAGGCTAGGAGTATGAATAAGGAGGATGAATGAATCTAATAATTTGAAAGAACTAGCTAGGTAGCAATAATATATAAAGTGAGAGGAAAAGGGGATGATATTTGGATGATAGTGATAGTGAGGTAGAGAGCCAGGTGTCAAATATGTAAGATTTTGTGAACTAGTGTTTGTTTATATCTACAACTTCTAGTACTAGTGGTAAATTTCGTTTGAGGGTAGTAGATTTTATAAGCCAAAAAAAGAGGGTTGATCTATGTGATTAGACAACTTGGTTGGATTATTTTAGAAGCCAATTAATAAGAGCAATTATACTTTAGACATCATTAAATTTTTATCATTCCATTTTATCACTATCTTTTACTATCACATCACCTGTTTATCACATTAATATTTTTATCTCTTTCTCTTTCAAGATGTAGACCGGTGTTTGAGTGTCTACAAATAACTTTTCAATTATACTAATAAATGTATAAATCTACGAAGTCTAAACTAGTAATACGGTGCGGGTGCGATGCCAATACATATATACAAATTTTTTTAAATTTAGGATATCATTCGGCTAAGATACATTAACAAAATTCTTATAATAGTACTTGTATACATGTAAAATACTTAAAAACTAATACTTTAATCAAAACACAAAGTTTTGAGAGTTTTGAGTTTATGTGTAAATCACAATAATTTATTTTCATACCTATGTTACCATCATCAACAAAAAAATCATACTTTTTATGTGTGATTCATCAAATGACAACTTTACTTATTCATAATAATTTGAATTTGAGTGTATCTACAAAAATTTTACAATCTTCGATTTTTTTTTTACCTTCATATTTTATAAGAAGCATATTTATGTATCTTATAAGTAACTACTTGTATTTGTGAAGTATTCTATATGTAAATTAATAAATATTTATAAAAAAAAAGAAAGTAAATTTTGATATTTTCTGGATGCGTATCCACAAGTATCTATAGAATATCAGTATCCAATACATATCCTATATGAATACGTTTCTAAATTTGCAGCATTCAAGCTTCATAGCTACACTCTTCAATCTTTATTATAAGAGAAAATTTATTTTTTAATTCATTCAATACTAAATACATCATTTATTAAATGAATATAAGAAATAACTTTATTTTATATATATAGATCGGAGTAGTAATATAAAGTGAGTAGAAAATATTGTAATGATGGTTGGATAGTGTGAAGGAATTAGCCATGTGTCAGGTAATGAAAGGGTAACGAGGTACTTTTCTACTAGTAATTAGTGAAGTTCCGTAAGAACAGATCTTTGAAGCCAATAAGAATTTGGCTTTGGGAATAGAAAACTAGTATGAAAGTTTGATGAATTTTATGGCCTAATTGATCATGTGTGTAGCTTGATATTTTATCTTGTATCAAGTCCCAAACAAGGACTAGTGGCCCATCTTACCCTTTTGTACCTCTGTATTAACAAACTAAAATACTTAGCATATTTATTAGTTTATACCTTTAATTATCCCCAAGTATAATGTGAATGTAGGCATTTTTATTACTCTGTTGTTGAACCGCATGCATGTATATCATGAAAGACATTCTCTTTTATACATTATTTTTATTGCTTCGTACGTAGTTTGTTTCGAGTGATCCCTTCCTTCACCAACAACACATGGGTGAAAATATTTTTGCCGGGTATTACTTTAAATTGGAGTAATGTGTCACCATTTTAACCATTAGATCACATAAAAGTTGATACTTGAAGATTGGAGTGATATTCTATATAATAAAATTGACGTGTGCATTCATTTAATCAAGAGTTGAGATTCATAAGATTTGAAGAGGGTACATATGAAAGCGATAATGATTTAAAGTGATACATAGTATTTATTACAGACTACAATCGAAAAATAATAATTAGTATTATTTAAAATTGAAAAATAAAACTTATTTTAAAATAATTTTTATTTAGAAATGTAACACTCATAAGCGACAACTGGAATATCATTCTACAAGATGAATATGAGACAATATCTTACGAGACGAATTAACAACCTCCAACTAAACGATATCTCTACTCTATACACATTCTCTCTACAAGTAAAAGTAATAATTTTATCCGTAAGACCTAACTCGACCGGCAATGTCAACACTCTTTAGATAAATATTTTATGTGGTGTTCATGTTCTTAAATTAGGGATTTTCCAGTTTGTGTGTAAGTTTATGTTGGTGGTTTCCATTATTCTACATAGAAAAAGAAAAAAAAACACATTTTTATTCTAATATTTCTCAAAAAAATATTAGGGAAATATTGATTCTCAATTTTTGTATCATAGTTTAGGCCATGGTCGATCTGTTTGCATATCTCAATTGCAATATCAACCATTAATATGGTAACATTTGTGTCTAAGCCACAGCTTGATAAATATGCAAATGTAGGGCATGTGTCTTGGAACTTGGAAGGCCTATCTTATTTGAAAAGAGGTGTACAAAAAGGAACCATGTATATATGCATTTTTTCTTTGGAAATTGACCACTAATGTGCTTTTCAACTAAAAATAAAACAAGAGGAAAAAGACTATTTTAGTTTCCTTGATGAAATATAAGTGTTGAAATCATAGCCAAATTTTATGGGCCTTCAAGAAAAACAAGTGAGAAAATGAGGAATTAGCACACACACATGGCATGGGAATGTCTCACACTTACCAGACCAATTCCCAAATTTCACCTGCTCCAATTAACTTGTGATAGAACCCACGTACACTAACACTATTGTTTTAAGGTTTAGTACACTGAATAATGTACAAGATCGATCATTCCAAACACATTACATGTGTGTGACAAATATTAAGAGTACTATAATATTCATTCACACACTATCAAGTTATCAACTACATCAACTTGCCAGCTATATATAACACTGTTTCTTTCAGTTTTTTCTTTTTGTTTTAACCTTTGAATTGATCACAACTTGCTTGAATGCAAAACACAATTTGTATGTTTTAACAATAATTATGTGCTAAAGTGCATATATCCTTAATTCTTGATAAGATTTGAACTTAGATAACACGTCCTCTCAGAACAACACAACCAACTGAATTATTTCAACTTAAAGTTTTTGAACAATTCTCTTTAGGGAATATTTTTAGAAATTATTATTTCCATTTTTTGTTACTCAAAGAAAATTATTATTTTCTGTAAGTTTTTGGGTTGGAAATTAGGATTTGGAAAAGACATACATACCGATACGGTATCAACACCCTGGCGTGACGGCTCATAGTATAGTAACCATAACGACAATGTAATTCCCATAATTTTATGTCGGATCAACACGTGTGTGAAGGGATCAAGTTGACTATTTTTTTTGACTACTTTACATACCATATAGTACAATATTTATTATTAAATATAGTACAAGATTAGTTAGTAGTATGAGTATAGGTATTTTTCACATTTTGAAGTGTTTATAATTACGTTTAATTAATTTGTTGGTCCTTAAACTAGTTATTTTTTCCTTAAGTAGGTCTTTATCAAGTCTATGAACTATTACAATTTTTCAATTAGGTTCTTCAGTCAAAGAACAATTAGTCAATGGTGACATGTTATATTATATAGGCTTAAATATGTAAAATGTTCATGTAAGTTCGCGTGTTTTTTGTTTTTGTTCCTGTAACTTTTTTTTTTCTAAAACAAATCCTGTAAGTTGATAACTTTTTGAATTTCGTCCCTACCATCAACTTCTGTTAAAAAAACGTCAAAGTGTCTAACGGCGCATGACGTGGCAATCTGCGTATCTGGCCTTACAGGTAATCCATACTATATTACAGGGACCAAATCCAAAACCGAAAAAGAACAGAGGGATGAAATTAAAAAATGCGAACTTACAAAATTTGAAATTTAAAACTCATTTCTTCATCTTATTCCTCTCCCTGTCTCTTATTCCTCTCTCCCCAATTTTCCAATTCTTCCCAAATTACACCAATTATACCAGATCAGCTTTGTGCTTGCTCTTTTCTGAATCTCGCTTTGTTGACATGATCTACAAATGGTAGAGCATTCACAATATCTCCTTCCAAATTGATGTATGTTGCCATTTTGTTGGAAGAAGACTTGTTTTGCATACAAAGCCCTCTGCCAGTGATGGTAAATTTAAAACAATAGCACAAAAAGCATTCCAAATTTAAGTTAGTAACACACAACAAGGTGGTGTTCTTCAAACTCTAATAATTTATTTTTCCTAGTTTGTTGTTCTGTATGTGCTTTTGTTTGTAAAGAAAATGATAGCTCAGGGAAAAAAGTAGTAGTTGATGACGCTAGGTCATACATCATTTTGTTAGTAGTTTTTGTCCACTTTTAGTTGAGTTCAAGTGATTCTGCATGAGTTTGAAGCTACAAAGAGCAGATTTTATGTTTCCAAGTGAAGAAGAAATCGTGCCATGATTTACTGCAATCAGAGCAAGCTGGAATGGCTTTTGGTTAGTAAAAAATTGGAATTGAAGTAATTTGAGGGTTATGGAGTTACAAATTATGCTTCAGTCCAGTAGAAATTATTAATGTGGTGTGGATGTATTGTTTCGGATTGAAAATAGTAGAGTGGGATTAAGTAAAATGTGGGTTTGATGATTTTTGGTGACTGATGAATTTAGTTTTGAAGATGAAGATTCGAGAAGGAGGAATTTTTTGGGTTACGATTGAAGAAGTATGGATTTTCTGGGTTAAGATGGAAGAAGATGAGAATAGAATGAAAAAGATGAATGAAATATGTGAAAATTATAAGTCTTTTTTTTTCTTTTTTTTCCATTTAGTCTCTCTCGTAATTTTCGTTTTTGAAACTGGTCCCTAAAACGCACAGAGAGAGGAAGAAGATGGAAACAACAAGAGTTTTAAATTTCAAATTTTGTTATTTAGGTGTTTTTAATTTCGTCCCTATGTACCTTTTCGTTTTTAGTTTTGGTCCCTGTAATATAGTCAGGGATCATTTGTCACGACATATAAGCGTTTTTTGCCACACCATCCTTCGCCACGTCAACTGTCGTTAGACACTTTGGCGTTTTTGTAACGGAAGTTGACGGGAGGGACAAAAATCAAAAAGTTATTAACTCGCAGGGGTTGTTTTAGAAAGAGAAAAAAAAGATACAGGGACGAAAACCAAAAACACGCGAACTTACTGGGACAATTTACATATTTAAGCCTATTATGTAAATATGTATGTATACTAATTTATAGTTTGAAATAGGTTCATATACTAATTTAGACATAAAATCAATCCTTCTAAAACTATCATGAGTTGAAAATAGGCCCCTGTACTAATTTAAGCATATAAAAATAAGATTTTTTTGATATATCTTATTAAGGATTCATATTGCCTCCATGTCAAGTCTCTAAACTATAAAAATTGATGTTGCTGAATTTAGAAAATCGAGGCGCGATTGAAGCAATCGTGGCACAATTTGGTGAAGAAGAAAAGTTTGATTCATTAGAAATTATAGTGCGATTGGAAGCAATTATGGCGAGATTGGACAGCTAAAAGCAACCGATTTGTACCAACTTGGATTGTGGTGCGATCCAGTGCAATCATGATGCAATTTGCATTGGATCTGAACACTATTTAAGCACTCTTTAACCTATTTGTTGAAGAATCTTGATGATTTCACGTAACCAATTGAGCGAGCTTGTAGGCTAAAAGTTGAGGGTCTTTAGATGAGATTCAAAAGGGTCAAGACGTGAATATTGGAGAACCAAAAGAGGGGGCTTTTGGAAACAGGTTGGTGCATTCTGGGAAGAGATTCATGAGTTGGGAAACACATGAGAGGTTGAGTCTTTGCGAGCAACTTGTGAATCTTGGGACACCGAAAAAGAATATCCTTAGAAAATCAAAGGCTAAAGGTTGGTTCCTTTTGGGGGTTAGATTATAGAGTTGGGAAACACCTTGGGTAATAAAATCATCGAGTCTCTTGGTCACGAGAATAGATTCAAGAAAAGGGTAGAAATTAGGATTGCTTTTGGTGAGCTTGTTGAAACTAATATTTTATAACTATTTGTATCTCTTTGTAAATAACTCTATTTATATCTTGTATAGAAACAAAAATCCTTTCTATACTACTAATTAAATTTATTTGTCGACCATCGATCATCATGAACCATATATCTTACTTCTTTACCTTACAAGCAACCAAAACAAACATGTTGTTCAAAGTTTTACTTTACATTATTATAAGAAGTTATCCTCCTAAAAATATCATAAAAAATGTATCACTATGTCATCAATTAGGTCATAATATTGGCTTAAAATAACTTGAGTAGGATGTAGAAGTCCTCATCAAGATGTATGGAATTAAGAGTCGAAAGCTTAAAAGAATCACTTAAACCAAGCACAAGTATATAATAAAATCACATTAACCAAGATACAACTTTACTTTTATTAATTAATAAACCAATAGAAAGTAGCCCCCATACACAAGAAAGGAGGCCATGTGGGGTACATTGAATCTACTAGATGCATAGGATTGGGCAATTGATACCATGTATAGTGTTTACCACACACTGGCCTTTCCGATTATGGAAACTATATATGCACTACACCCTATACATTAAGAATGGGGGATGAAATCGTGGACATGTATCGTCCAGGCATAGTGAAGTAGTGATAATTATTGTTTGACTATATGTTAATGTTAATAATCACTTTCATGGATACATAATTGTCAAATTGTGAGCAAATGTTTCTTCTATCTTCCAAGAGAGAAGCCCCTCGAAGCTTGAAACCTTATGAATTGGGAGCATGAAAGTAATCAAATTGTGACCCTTGTAAGATTATCTTTGGAAGACATGAGATCCTCCATACCTGGCCTTTAATTAGGACTTTGTTTGGCAATGCAATAACATTTCTATAACGTTTATTATTACTTAAGTATTTCTAACAGTATTTTGTTTCTTTTTGAAAACTCTTCTAAGAAAGAAAAAGAACTATTCCAATTTTTGGTTTTTCCGGTAAAATAAGTTTGGTTCATTCAAATGTTAAAATAAGGATAATACAATCAAAAGGATCAAGAGTTGGGGCATTCATCATTCATATTTTGAGATGAATACTAGACATTAACATAGTTCGCTAACATTACAAATATAAGCCAATAGGGCGTCAACAAACCAAAACCCTAATTCTAACAAACCAAACTATTTCCTTACACATATGCCCAAAGATAAATAATCATGCGAGATCAACAACCTTTAATTTCATCCATCTACGGAAAAAAAAAATATTGTAGGTGTGTATTCAAATCGTTTTATCTTTGAGATGACCAATTCGAATATATGTTGACAAGTCATTTGTGAAGCTGAAAGGATTTTAAATTTGATTATAGTTACCATAAAACCTCCACCGAAAAAACATTACTGATAAAAAATTAGTCATTTCAGCAAAGCTAACTTAATTCTTTTAGGAGTTAAACATATGATTTAATTATATGAAATATTTTTTTATCTTTGAAAAAGTCACAATTATTTCTTATAATAACCAAGGCGAGTAAACTAATTCAATTGACAAAAAAGTAATTTAAGCAAGAACATATTTCATCATTGTTGTTTTGCTATTATTGTAATCATTAACTAGCGAAAAGACAAACATCATGTGTGCGTCTTTCCGCTCTTTTTATTGCGCTAACACGAGTAAATTATTAACAGTATTTTGTATGAAATTTTGATTTTGATTAGAATTATAAATACAAACATTTTTGACTTTTGAATTGTAACAAACTCAACAAACCATGTTTATCTTTTTCAATGACAACAATAATTTCATAAATATAATATGAATTTTTACCTTTTTAATAATATCAACAATATAACATTAATACATGGGGTATAATTGGAATAATAAAAAAATTAGCCCAAAATCCCTATCCCTTTATATATAATATAGATAGTATTGTTCCTATTGCAGTGAGATAATCATATTTTTAATGAGATTTAACTTTTGAATTAAAATTTAAAATGATATTGTTAAAGGATAGCATAGTAAATAAAATAGTTTAAATGAAGGTAAAATAGATAAGGAAAAAGTCAGTTCAAACTTGTGTATTATATATATATATATATGTTAAGCAGACATTTAGTCTTTGAATATCTAAAGTGTTGTCATTATAGTTTTTAAAAGTATCAAAATTACAAAAGCATTTGTGGGTGTGTTTTTTCTTAATGAATTTGGTCATGAAACCCACTTGAATTGATCTGATGACAATGACTTAGGACATTGTAGTATACTCCTCTAAAGGTCTCAGATTTGATTCTTTTCATGTCAAATTTTAGTAGACTAATTTGTCTTCTTAAAAAAGTGAATTTGATCATTAGATATATGTTTCGTTAGTCAATTTAATCCATAAACCTACTAACAAAAGACACTCACATTTTCTATAATTTCAATACATTCATTAATGAGAGTGACATTGCCTTACACATTTAAGGATAAAAATGACAATTCTCAATTATTTTTCATAATATTTTTGGGTAGCCATAGCAACCTCATAAGTGTATTGTATCCTCCTCCACTAGGCATACGATAATACGAGAAATCCTTGATTTGATTTAGCATAAAGTTTATAAGCATCAAAATTACAAAAGCATTTGTGGGTGTCTTTTTTCTTAATGAATTTGGTCATCGAATATATGTTTCATTAGTCAATTTAATTCATAAAATTACTAACAAAAAACACAATCACATATATTCCTACGATTTCAATACATTCATAAATGATGACATTATCTTACGTATTTAGGGATAAAAATGACAAAATACTCAAATTATTTTTCATAATATTGTGGGCAGCCACAACTATCTCAGAAATGTATTGTACCCTCCTCCACGGGCAGACGATAATACGAGAAATTCTTGATTTAATTTAACATAAAAAAAAAGAACTTTTTTTAAATAGTCAAATATTAGTATTGCTAGTGATCAAACTATCGATTTCCATCCCCCTCTCTCTTTTGTGAGCCGTCGACTGAAACCCTAATTTCTTCTCCTTCATCCACTAAAGAGGGGTGGTTTAGGGTCAATTTTAGACCCCAAATCACCCCTCTAAATCGTTTTTCTCCTTTTCTTCTATTTAAATAATTGATTTTCACATCGAATTAGGTTTTCCTTTTGTGATTTCGTCGTCTTAGTGTGACGCTGTTTTGTTTGTCGTCTTTGTGCGACGTTGTTTGTCTTTTCCCCTGTTCAAGTGTTTGTTCGATTCAGATTGTCAGATCAGCTTTGATCCAATGCAGATCCAACCAATGACATTGGCGTTATCAACGTTGCAGATCCGGAGGCATGGCTATTCCGGAGATTTTAATATAGTCATATTTGTAGGCTTATGTACTTTGCCTTTTTATGCTATTAACATGGATGTCGTGAGTTTGTTCACAGATTTATCCTTTTTGTTTTTAGCGAATTTATATTGCATCGATGTACCCTATCAATTTGAATGAATGTCATTTGTTTTGTGTCAAATAAAAAAAAAACTCTCGATCTCCATAACTCTTCTACTCCGGTCACAACCACCCTTATTAATTTTTTTTAAAGAAAACAACCCTTATTAATTGAAAATAACTATTTTATTTGTACATAATTTCTTCATTCTGATTAGTTTTCATACTCCGTAACATTCGTAAAGCATCTTTTAATCGGATCAATCCACTAGTCTATACCGAAAGACATATACACCCTATAAAAGTTGCCAGGTTAGGAAAGTAAGACGATCTACAACGACTTTTATCAAAATATTACTAACATTTCCAAACTATTAGTAACTCAATTAGAATCCTTTAAAATCCTAAAATAAAATAATAAAAAGACTCTCTAAAGTGTTGATGAAGGCGAGTTTTAGCATGGACCAATTGCATAATTTCCCCATCTTAGGCTCATTTCTCTTTTACGGGTCACTACCTTGTTTCTACCGGTTATTACTTGTACATTACCTTTTCTTTTTTTTCTGTAAATCGATTATACATATATCACCGGTGTTAACAAGAGAATATTTTTTTTAATAAAAAAATCACATGTATTATCAACACAGGCCAGTTTTCCGAACCCGAGCACATATTTTTGTGAACAATTGCATAAAAGGGATTTATCAAAAACCGAAAATAAACTTCTAAGACAGATTGAGTGTGAAAATAAGGATCCTGTAAGCAAAATTTATTTATAATTTGAATTCATTTTAAAATAAATTAATACAAAAAAAATGATATTATATTAAAATATTGGTCTCTATGAGCTTAACTCAGTTGACATGGACATTGGATAATTTATGGAAGGGCCGATGTTCGAACCCTGGATACTCCACTTATTCACCTTAAAGGTAAATTTTAATTACTATACTATTTGACAAAAAATGATTAGATCATGAGTACATACCCAAACAAAATTATTGAACAAATTTAACATAATTTTTTTAAATATTTAGTTTTTGTATTAACCCTCTGTTATCAGAGAAAATGGACACTGATAATCCATAGTTTGACCAAGTTTGATTAAAATAATATTTCTTCACCACTCTATAATAATATTTATTAAAGATACAATAGAAAAATCTTAGCGGTGTTTTGTAAATCTTTCATTACATTACATTACCGTCAAATCCATTTTGTAAATCTTTTATGTTTTTCTTTTAGAAAAATCATCCTTAAAAAGAAAAATGTTTTTCTTTAAAAAAAATCATGTAATGTGTAAAATCTGTACAAGTTGCCGGTCAAAATAATAAGACAATCGTAGTCCTTCATATATTATTTTATATTTAATCAACGGTTCAATCTAGATGGCCTAAGTTGGGGAAATTTTACAATTGCCCCATGCTAAAGATTATATTGCCTTTGATGAATTTAGAGAACAGGGACATTAGACATGTTGATGAATTACATGGACAATCGATACCGTCAATTTTATCAAACCAATCATCAACTTGGGGACATTTTTTCCCGTCAACTCAAGCCAATGGTTTTCAATTTTTGTTTAAGCATTGGAACTCTTTTAAGCAGACATGGTTTTATAATCATGACATTATTCATCAACGTAGCTGCATTGGAACTCTTCTAACAAAATAGAGTCTTAGAAAGTAAACATTGAAACCTTAATACTGCCAGAGCTTTACATTTTCAAGCCAACTTGGCTCTTTCCTTTGGGGGTAAATCATCATCCTATAATTTCTCATGAAAATAATCAGGTTGATAGTTCAGATGGCACAATTCTGACCATTTTGACAAAAACAATCATTTGCAATAATCCAATAATATTATTAAGAAAATGAAAAGAAGAAGGGGACATAAACCAAACTCTAAATAGCATTATTTAAACCAATAATTGAGAAACTTAACTTTATTTTAGAAAAATCCTCGCGAATAAAGGTAGGGAGAGTATCCCACCATCTTAAATCAAGAATGGAAAGACAAAGAGGCTAAATGTCCTTTTACTTTGTATAAACATTTTTTTTTCATTTTTATTTCCATTTACTTTGTTAACAAGGAGAAAAGAGACTCTTGAAGTGAACAATTGTCTTGCATTTTCAAAAACAATGAAAATGACAAAACTATTTTCATTATTTCAGCAAACGCATGATCACTAGTTAGCATTTCGTCTTCTCTCCATCACAATGACTCGTTCTAAAAATCATCTTCTTACTAACAAGTTAAAATACACCCATATTTTAAGAAATGAAAACAAAAGATATTTTTGCAAAATAAACAGGTCCTAACCTATCTTGTTCAAAATCAGCGTAATCCTGGTCAAACATATAACAATGAGCAGAATTTGCAAAGTGATGCAGTATAAATCTTTAAATTTCATTTCTAATGGAATCATCTTTAGCTGAAATGAGTAAAAGTATTTTACCACTGACAAGAAAACAAGCTAAGAAAATATAGGATCAAAATTGTATTAATTGTGTTCCTATCATCTATGAAGCACGGGCTCCGATACCAATACTTGATAAGACACAAACACATATACGTCAACATTGCTAATATGACAAAATATAGGGCACCGACACTGCTACACATATATTTATTTATTTATTGTAATTAAATGAAATAGTAATATTATTTATAAAGGATCTAAATTGAGCAATTTAGTCTGTGAAGTCTAGCTCAACTGGTAATACCAAAATTGTTAGGTTGGACGCCTTAATCTAGATTGGAATCCGAGATCTTACAATGTGTGAGTTTTAGTGGTCTTTACCAATTCATCTATAGACCAAAATAAATAAATTGAGCAATTTATTTCATTAAAATTATTCTTATATAAGATACAATAATATCTGACCTTTTAATAAAATAATAATCTTTATTTATCCATTTAGCATCTACAAGGGTTAAATATGTGTTAAAGCAATGGTTGTCAATGAAGGGTTAAGGACAATAAATTGTATTGGGATATTTGTTTAAGTTGTCTGACACGTTTCGTAGGCAGGACCGTTTCTGAGATTTTGGTGGCCTAGAGTGAAACTGTAATTTGAATCCTACGAGTATTTCTAGATACAAATTCACTAATAATTATGTATGCAACAATATGTTCTATCATATCTTTCTAAATGCAAAGTTTTTCAATAATTTTAACTACAAAACACTTCTTTCTACACGTGCAACAATCACCGACATAGTTAAATGAATTCGATATGCAATTAAAACATTCGACAAACTCAAATTTTAAATGCAAACATCAACACATTTGACAAAGATATTTGCAATCTTTTAATATAGAAAAAAAAACCATTTGCATCAACATGCGACAAATCCTTATGAGAAAACGTGGCATTAAAGTATAATAGTATTATACCTTACACTTTTTTAAAAAAATTTTGGGGCCCATATTCTATACTTATTTTTTTGGGGCCTAGGACGGTCGCCCTTAGGGATAGGAATAGGCCAGGCCAGCCTACATGGGCCTATGGCCTAGCCTACAACAGGCCAGACCAGACTAGGCTTTTTTCTTAAACAGAGAAGACCTAAGCTTTTTTAGAAGCCTATTTAGCTTAAAAGGTCAGACCACATGCCATTCAAAAAACCTCTTAAGCCTATGAGGTCGGCCTATTTAAGTAAATATGAATAATATTATTTATTATTATATTACATTTTGTACTTTGAATTAAAATAAAAGTTTGTTAACTTTTTCAATAATTTAAGCTTATTAGTATACATTAGTTTTTTGCATATTTAAATGTATTATTATAAACTACAATTGAAATATGATACAATATATAGTCAAATTCACTAAAAACTTGTATTGATTATCAAAAGAGAGTTTAATCTAATTGATATATTAGTTTGCCAGTCAATTTAACCTTAGATCACATTGCTTATTAAAAGATGTTCATAGGAAATAGGCTTTTAAACAGGCTAGCAGGCCGTATCAGGCTTTCAGAAGGTCAGGCTCAGGCCTTAAAAGTAAGCCTATGACAGGCTGCAGGCCAGGCTTAGGCCTTAAAAAAAAAAGGCAGGCCAGACTCAGGTCTTGCAAAGCCTAGCTCGGCCTAGAGGTATCCATGTTTCACAGCTTTTTTTTCTTTTTTTTTCCTTAAAAATATTCCTACTGAAATCACATTGTCAACAGAATGTATAAGATTAATTATATGATAAATTGTCCTCGAAAAACATAGAAGCCTTGTATTTGAACTATGTAAACGTAGTGAGCCTCACAAAAAGCAAAGGCTGTGTTTCTGCTTCAAACTTACTTTCACCAGCTACAATTCATCATGTTGTGTAATTACATCTGCAAAATATAAAATTGGTGAGGCCAAAGTAAGAACTAATAAGTTTTCTAGAAAATAACATACATTTTCAGAGAATTGGTGAGGTTATAATAATTCGAACAGAACCTTTTCGATCAAAAATACAAATTTTGTTATTCTTTATACCCTATAGACGGAACAATATATACATTTTTTCCTTACAAGTAGAAGTAAAATCATTGACCTGTAGAGAGCTCTCTGAAGAAAAATGGTATCTCTCTTTGTGCAGATTTGGGAGAGTCTGAACCATGAACACAATTTTTTTCAGTATCCAATCCACATTTTGCTCTGATGCTGTTCAAATTAATAAACTAATTAAGCATAGAGAAATTGATTAAACAAATATACTTCACAAACCAAGCACAATAAATTTGATTAGTAAAATGCATGACCTGTGAGGGTGAGTTATCTTAGCCTTGCTTGCATCCGTCGGGCCCATCAAAGCACGCCAATCAGCAATAGCATTATCCTTCTTCAAAACCATGACTAACACCGGTCCACTGATTATAGTTATGGCGAAGCAAAAGAGGTGATTTAGGATGATAAAAGACTAGAAAACATAAAGGAAGGAAAGTAAATGTCAATCAAATATGATTAAAATGATCAGTGGTATACAGATTTCATATCGATGAACCATTAACCGCAATGGTCTAAAACTAGAATTTCCTCAGCTACGTAACATAAAAAAAACTTATAGTGCGTGAAAAAAACCCTACAATTTCCCAACTTCTCAGTATGATATTTATTTTATATGCTTAAGCTCACTAGGATTGGACTAATGGTGAGGGTTTGGACAATATGCATGAAATTTTAGGTTCAAACTTTAATAGTCTCCATTGTACACCCCAAAATCTAGTAGTATACGGGGTATAGCATGCATACTTACTGATTAATCAATTAGCAGTATGAAGAAGAAAAAACTATATGTTCCAAAATGGGCCAAGGCCTATTCAGAAGGTACTTCACACCCAAAGTCCATCAGCACACGCGCATTACACGGAGTAATCACCGCTTGATGAAGATCAGAAAGTGATCCGTTCATCACGGCAGGAATCTCTCAATGGGGGTTCCTTCCAAAACTCCTGAAATGCTCCACTATATAAGGACCTCTGCACTCGGGAGAAAGGTATGCATTATTCTCACTCACCTCAATCTCTCACCTTGAGCGTCAGAAATCCACTTCAGATCACTATAACGAGCTTTTATCATTAAATAAATACCACTGAGAAATTAAATCGACGTTATTTTATCATTGCCAAGCAAATAAAACTATGTAAAAGTTGGTCTAGCAAATAGGCAATCCAACAAACAGTCAACATAATGAGGTTTCCAAAACAGTTTAGGAAATAGTTCTAAATTGCAGTCTTCAACCGCAATATAGCGGTTTTAGAGGTCTCAATAACTGCAGTTGTGACCGCATTTATACACATTTTACCACAATATAAAGGTTCAGAGTGTAATCGCAACCACAAATTAAGACCGATATAGTATATACCACCATCATGCAACAAGAGTTGAGGCAATCATAGGATACCTGGTCATGTATTTAACAAGGCTGGAAAAGAAGCTCTTTGAGGAGTGCTCTGCATAAAATCTTTTCACAGTAGTCTCATCAAGTTGAACAATCTTTTCCTTGACAATGCTGAAACCATATTCTAAAATTGTTCTCTTGATATCATCTGTGTAGTTACCAAGCAATCCATCCGGCTTTATGATCGCTAATGTTTTCTGCTTGTTCGTACTTCCATCGGTTGAAGAACTGCAACTTTGAAAAAATCAGAGTCTGTTAATTGTCACTAGATGTGCACTTTTAAGCACATCAATTTGACATTACACACACACATTCAAGGTTTTTTGAAAAGCATCTGCGGCCAAAGCATTTGACCGCGACACTCGTTACTATCAAAGATAACGTGACAGCAATATACAACCTAACCTATAAATCTGGAAAAAGTTGTGGTTAGAACAGAAACTGCGTTACTAGAGAAACATACACGAAAAACGCAAACAAAGAAAACACAAGATTTGAGTCCGGAGTTCGGCCACTTGTGTTGTCTCTGACTGCAATGCGGCTGCAGTAACTTTCTATTATTCAAGCTTAGGGTTTACACGTTACAACTTATATTTAAATACTACGGTCCAGTTTACAAGATTACCCTTGAATGGCACAGGGGGGATTTGCCTTCCATACCGGCTCAAGCGACCTGCCCACTTATCAGTAAACTATGAGCCATACCCAACTTTTGTCTTGTGCAATTAACATATAAATTATTGAAATTTGATGTATAAATGAAAATGCATGGTTCTATCATCAATATTCAAGAGCAAGAACTTTTGCTATAATAATTCCTACTTAACAGTTATTAATCTGATGCATGTAAGGTATATTTTATCCAAAGTCATTTCTTTTACTAGTTAAATTTCTGGATGGAGAAGCTATTACATGATACAAGATAAACAGAAGAAGAATGACAAGGTAAGAATCATTGAAATATTCTGAATTATAAATTGAAATGTAAACAACCCTTTTCCCTCACTCAGATGCAAAAAATATTAAATTTCAGATATGAAAATAAAAGACATTCAACATAAAGATAAAATCTTATGTTCACAAATAGACCAGCAGAAGAATAAGTTTGAATTGGATAAACAACTAAATTAAGCCGTTATCATATAAGTGTTTATGTATAAGAGATTTCTATAACAAACAAAAAAGTGAAGTCAAATTGTTTTCATATGATAAATAATCCTAGAGCTTATGAAAATAAGCTGAAAACATTCGCAAGTGCTTATGACAATAGATAAGTTCAGATAAGTCAATCCAAACGAGCTTAATATTAAGGAGCTTTGAAACACTGGCAC
>Ga0228710_1001023_pt1 | contig 40190 bp, 14 predicted proteins | sample MedpolnodulmetaG_FD_177995 | JGI IMG/M metagenome (GOLD analysis project Ga0228710, IMG submission 177995) | Root nodule microbial communities from Medicago polymorpha collected in Santa Monica, California, United States - pink nodules | ecosystem: Host-associated > Plants > Roots > Nodule... | reverse complement strand
TGTTATCATACAGTGAGGCTGCTTTCTAAATGCTTGAAGAACATCTTCATCCGACCAACCCCATTTCTTAAAGGTATCAACTTTCTCATTCCACAAGGTTTTGGTTGTTGATGATTTCGCTATCAATACTACTCCAAAAGTTGTTTTTGAATGATTAAACCCCAAATCCCTTAATTCTTTCACCAACTTCAGCATGTCACGTGTCTTGAATGCCCGACTATGTTCCCTAAGCAATCTTTTAATGTTTGAGTGGGACACTCCATTCTCAATCAGCATTGTGATGTTATTTCGCACATAAGGATCACAGAGTAAATTTGCATTGTAGTTCAACAATGCCAAAGTTTCCTTGTCAGATTGCAAGAATCTGCACACCAATTCATAGGTTGGAACACAGGGTTCTTACACACAAGGTTGATGAGGTAGGAGAGTGCAAGAGAGGTTGAATCTGAAGTGTTGGTGCAGAAATGGTGGAAAAGAGGGTTAGGGTTTAGGGTAGTGAAGCCTTTGAGATGATAGATTGTTCAGCGGGAAGGGCAGAGGCTGCTGATTGCTCAGCGGTAGCAGTCGTCGAATACCGCACCAGTTGCTACAGAAGCTCATTCATGTCCGACATTCCAGAAGGAACTTGAGTTCGCTTGCTGAAAATGTAGGAAAAATATGACATGGAATTATCATTAAGTATAAAATCAAAGAAAAATATTAGCACAAATAAATGTGATTTTCATCGAATTAAATAGAGAACAGAAAACTCATCCATTATTGACTAACGCATGCACAAAGCCAGTATTTCGCCACCCCGGAGAGGTTACCCGATGCAGTAGGTCTCATAGCTAATACTTACAGTCACTTCTTGCAAGCAATACCACACGTGAAGTCGTGAACTAGCAGGGTCTCAGGAACCACTTTTGAATGCACAAGAGAACTCGATTTATATTTGTTAATTGTTATTATTGACAAAATTGAAGAAATAAATAAAATGGAGAGGATGTATGTATACTTCTGCAACGTATTTGTTCTCTCATGTCTCCATTCTCTTATGTAACTCACGTATCCCTTCTTCTTCTCTCCCCATGTAGCTTAATCATATATATAACTCATTAAAATAAATAAAATGTTAACGGTTACAAAACTAAGTCTCATGTTAATCAGGAATGACCAACATAAAGTGCCAAGTAAATAGCAACGGTTATGTGACCAGGTAGTGCAATCAAAAGAAAACGTGCATGAGACTTAGTCAAGGAAAACCAATTGATTATAATTATTAATAAAATTAATAGTAAATATAATAACTCTTTAAAATAAATAATTAATCAATTAAAAATTCCTACAGAAAATATCCCAAATATTAGCGCACAAGTTCATGTTAAAGCTCGTATTTGTCCGCAACTTCAAAAGGAACTTGATTTTGTTAGTGAATAATATCTTATTTAAGGTGAAAATAATGACCTCCTTTTTACGCCTTATCTAACGAAGAAGCGGAAAAAACAACTAAGCAAACTCAATTCCTACAACACTCGATCTAAGGGTGAACCCAAGGACGGTTGAGCAACACATTTTCTTTTACGCCCATTTTTCGTTGTTTTTCTTGTTTTTATCTTTTTTCTTATTTTTTTTAGGTTTCGGTTTAGCCCCCCTCATGGATATACATTTTTCTTTTTTTAATAATATATTATGAGTAAGCGGCAAATGATGGGAATATCGGTTAATCAGATTCATCTTGATGCCCCACCTATCTCTTAGACCTATCAAAAAAAACAAAAATGAGGGCACCTTTTTGCCATCTCTCAACATCACGAACATAGCCCTTATTTCAAAAGGTAGTGAACAAAAGACAATGAAAGATTGATGACACATTGCCTTATGTAATATTTTGTACAAACTGGTTTCAACTGTTCTCACGAATAGGTTGAAAAGAATTCTTCACCAATGCATTTCGGATACACGGTCTGTATTTGTACCCGACAAGTCCATTCTTGATAATGCTCTTCTTACCATTGAACTAGGGCATTAAATGAAACAAAAACTCGAGGTCAAGATCGTAGCTTAGCATTGAAGCATTAAATAAAGATTAACGTCTACAAAATTTCAGTGTTTAAGTAAAAAAAAAACTCTTCTAGAGATCGGGTGAAAGGGCATTATGTAGCTTGAAATACAATATTAAGAAGCCATTTGACAATTAAAAGTAGTAATTCTAGAAATTATCTAAGAAAGTAACTTAGCCTATTCGGGCATGGTGAACCTTCAACTAGCTTTTTCGAGGCAAGGGTGTTTATCTCTTCTCTTCTCCCCTCAATTTTCCAAACCTTCCTTAAGAATGACAAGAATAAGAACATGATCAATCGTCAACGAATGAGGAATCATCAATACCTTTTCGTGTTGTTGAAACTTATCGACTTTTAGTATTGAATTTGGGGGTGGAAAGATACACCATGATGAATTACCCAAGACGACACGAAGAAAGAGTAGTAGAATGTGAAGAGCGGAATGGCATGTCAGGTTAAAGAGGTTGCTATACAAATGGATCACCTTGTGATGAGGTAGTGATATCACCAAATCAGTTGAGAGAATTACGATTTACCGTTGAAGCAAGCAAATTGGAAAGAGCTATTAACGTTTCACCAATCGTAAGCCAAATAAATATTTCTAACAACTAGGTTCTTGTTTTTACGACCCAATAATGATATTATTTGTACGCGACTAGTTCAATTTATGTTGCATCATCTAGTCACTCATAACCAACCAATAATGCAATGTAGGGAGGGAATTTGTTTACACCTAGAAATAATAATCATGTTAGTTGTGGCAGATATGTGATTTAAGGATATGAGAGTTTCTCCTCAACCAATGGAAGGTTAGTTGAGCATGAATTCAATCGAACAAGGGTTAACCAATTATTTTTTCGACTCTACTATGTGAGTCTTGAAGATATCATACCAAGTCAAAGATTAATATAACTTGACAATGAGGTACTCAACCCACACTCTGTTTATAGCGCTAATAATCGCACTAATGGCTAAGCAAGAAAGCTACTCATATTGGATCTTGTCAACGAATCATACCAAGAAAAGGAAGTTGTCATGGGACGCCACACAACCCCTCAGCAAGGGAAAATCAACGCACTACCGCACAAATAACCGAGCAAGGCTAAACACTATATATCATGTCATTTCGTCTGATAGAAATGGTTTTTCTTATAAATGTCTATTATTGTACAATTTTCAAAACACACTATCAATCAAACATCGAATATATATATTATTTTATCCCTTTATCTTTGTCTTTATCTTTATTTACATATATTTTTAATCTAATAGCAAAAAATCGAAAAATAATCATATTTAACGTTCTATTGTAGCCGTTAAAGAACCTACAACTCATAGACACAATTTTGTCATTGGTGTTAATCATTTTATGAAAGAGAATCATAGTTGAGAACTATCATTTGATACCTAAGCTAAATCTCTAGTTCGACGTCAAGTAAAAAAATAAATCAAAAAATAATTTAGGGACGTGAGTGAAGGCAAGAATGAACGGACTTAAAATAAACGTGCAGTGTAATTTTTTTGCTTTACGTCTCCACTGAAAAGATAATGATGTACAAACCAAAGTGATGGACGGTGTGGAAACAAAAGTACTATGATATGCGAATCACGATTGTGTTATGTGTCAATATTTTGTGAACAAGAGAACAAGTTTCTTATTTTGATATGCAAATGGTGCTTATAATATTTGCTTATAAGTAATCAACATTTGCTTCATATGTAAATTAAAAGCGACAACACTCTCAAATACATTAAGGTTCAAATTGAGAAAAAAAGAATATTGTCAAATTGGTACTATGCCACATACCATATCACAAGCACTAGCAAATTCTAATTTGGTGCTTCCTTGTAGTATAAATTGTTTAGGTGCATTGCTAACTTGTTACAATTAATCAATACATTTGATTTGAGAGCCATGACTATGAAATATTTAATTGCATATCTCTTAATTGTTGTAATGGCAATTCCATCAAGCAAAGCTCAGCTTGGTATTCTCAATGATCTCTTGGGTTCAGCTAATATCCAAGGAACTGTACTTTGCACTTCTAAGAACAATGTGGGTGATGTCAATGGTGCTGCAACCCCTGGTTTTTCAAGTAAGGCCAAAACACTCACTGCCATTCATCTTGCTATATTTTCATTTTGACTTTTATCCTAAAATAATAACTTTTTTAACAAGACATGTGAATGAAAAATACTGATACTTAAAATAGAGAATTGTACTCCCTACAAGAGGTCTTCTTCAATGGATTGATTTATTTTTTAAAATAATTTGTGTAGATGTAATCATATTTCATTATTAAAGTATGTAGAATGCTAACATATGCTCTAAATGTATATGTTATAAGGAACTTAACGTAATAATATTGTCTTAATAGTCATACACTTAGAGCGTGTTTGGATTGGGGTGTAATTGGGGAATATTGAGTCCCAATGCACTTCTAACGTGAGAATTTAAAAGCTACAAAAGGTCGTTTCTTGTTTGTCGCGTGTCTAGAGCAAGAAAAATGCAGTAACAAACACCTGCTTAATGTTTCAAAAGTAAAAACAAAGTGTTCATATCAATGTAAAATTGCTTCTTTTAAAATCCTTAACATGTGTCTTTAGATCACGAGTCAGCAATACCTTAAAATATTTGTGTTTCTATTTTAATTTTACATGACAATAATCATATAGTTGTGTGTATATAATATTTCAGATGCTCAAGTACAATTACAATGTGGAGGAAACATGCTCTCTAATGCAACAACCGATGGTGATGGAAAGTTTTCAATGATGATGGATAATCCTCTACTCTATGATTTGTCTTCACTACTCACTGGTTGTAACCTAATGGTTCCTACACCACTTTCTAATTGCAACACAAAACTTCCTTCTGTTGGTGGCCTCATTTCAACTCTCAAATATATTGGGATCAGTCGTATTGGAACTCACACTCTTGCCAATATTGCACCATCAGGATTTCATTTCATTCCCTTAACTTAGTTAATCCACACATCTACAAAGGAGGATATTTATAAAATTACAGTTAAATAAAGTTATATCCTCTTGTATTCTTATTTTCTATTGTATTACTTGAAGCTGAAAATTGTCTTTTTTGTTGTGTCTAAATTGACATTTTTAGATAAAGAAAGACTATTTGAGAAGAAAAAACATTAATATCGACTTTATTATTTTCTTTGTGATATTCTTTTAACACTAACTTTAACTAAAAACTGGATAATCATACTTTGTTACAACATCCTAATGGGAGCTTAGAGTATCTGGCATGAAAGAAATTAAGAACACTAAAAAGGTGATCATACCTTAACACATTCGATAAGAATATTTAATCCACATTGAAAAAGGACATTCATTTAAATGAGATGATTTTTTTTTTTTTTAAAGTTAAATGAGATTAAGTTAACTTTTGCACTTAAAAAGTTATGGGTGCGGCTGAATCTCCCAGGTTGCTTTGAATCCCCTTCCTCGTCCACCGGAACCTAACTTCCGAACTTCCGGTATTCGCTCACAGGAAGCTTATTAATCATTTAAGACCAATCATTTGATTATTTTAAGGTGAGTTTGTTTCAAGGTTTAAGCTGGAGATCTCGGATTCGATCCTCGAAAATTAACATTTCCCCTTCACTTCTAACAATTTACTAATATTTGTGTATAAAAAATAGTTTTGAGATGTATCCTAAACAATTGAATCCACCACATGTTCTGAGAGGATCGCTATACACCACAAGATCCCAACTCAATAAAGTCTCTAGTTCTTTAGTACTTGGGAGTGGAAGAAAGAAAAGAAAAAACACTTGTACATGGATAAATCAAGTTATACCAATGAAAAGAAACCCATTTGAAGTAATTTGCCAGCAAAAACATGCAAGTGCAGGTGGAGTGGAATGGATTCCCAATTAATACTCTCATCTATGCACTCAACCTATAAACAAACTTAATTAAGAACACAGTAAACTAGAATATACAACTGTCAAGTGTGCATGTGGAACACTAAAGAGAAAATGTCTAAAATACTATTAATAGGCCTGCCAGCAGTTGCATGCTAAAGCCTACAAAGATGTTATGAGGAACAGTGAATGGCAATGCAAGATCTTGTTGGTGAATGCAATCTAGGGGACCACTTTAACTCACTCTCCAACCATGTTCATCTATTTGACTCTTGACTATTCAGGAGTAATCATTTATAAATAAACAAATAAACAGAATAACAACAGCCACAAGTTACATAGTTAAAGGGAAAAAATAAACTGCTTCACAAATTGCTTATATTAAGTTGCATAGCCATAACATGGCCTAGATTGATTTTATATAGCTTCCACATTGTGAAATTGCTCAAAACATGTGTATGCATGTGAATAGTGATTTTACATTACATAAACTAAAATAAAATTACATCTCCTTTTGCCATAGAACACAATATCATGTCATATTGTACTTAAAAACTGAATATTACAAGATGGAAGATACAAAGAATACAACCAAAACCCAAATAAAACAAACCACATGATACATGATTACAACTGAGACTTCTTTTCTCCAATTTCCATCTCTCCAAAAACTATATACATAGCCCATAAAGGGTTCCATGATAACCACTATCCAAAACAAATAAAATAAAATTTGAGACAAGAAATTAAAAGAAAATAAAGTTTCATTTTGATCCGTATATGTGTTAAACAGGGTGCTACAACACGACATAGACACACATACCGACACCGTTAATAATTTGAGAAAATCATACATAATTCATTGTAATTATATGTGTCGATGTCGGACACGACACATGTCCGATACCAAGACACTCATAACCAAATTAACTAACCGAAGATTCATTTGAGACCTAAACTAACAAAATAGACATTTGAGAACCAAAACTACATAGAAACTAAAGACACATTTAGATATGTTCCTTTTTAAGATATTACATTCAAGGACTATTGCAATTGCATCTCACACATTTAATAATCAAAATGATGTTAATCTTGAAAGTATTATATTATTAATGAAAATTATGATCCATCCACAAAATAAACAGATTACAAATGTAATAGAAAGAGTAATTAACATTTAACAGCAAGCAAATATGTATCAATTAATCAACCTGAAACACTATCACATGGTTCTTTTTTTATCCTTCTAGTTAATAATTAATTTACCACTTTAAGATTTATCCTCTTGCAGTAAGCAATGAAGGAACAGCTGACAAATTTGGTGTCTTCTCAGAAGTGCTTTTGCTATCTTTAGAACTGCTTTTACTGCTAAAAGCTCTCATAGGACTAGCAAGTGCCCAACCCCAACTACCCCTACTACCTCTTCCATCATCACCAGAAACCAAATAAGAAGAAGATGAATTCAGCATCATAAACCCACCAAATATTCCACCACACTTCACTCTTTCTTTCATGCAGTGTTGAATATTTCCATTTCCAGTAACAACAGAAGATGAAATTACTTTACTACTCTTGCCTTCACGTTGAGATTCTACTCTCCTTAGAGTACAATCTCCAAACCCAGTTGAGATTTTCTCAAAGAAATCACCAGAGAAGCTTCTGCTACCACATCCAACAGATCTAGATCTTGATACCTTACGGTGTTCTTGTTCCAAACCACCAGAACTTGAACCAGAAGCTTCTTCTTCCTCCTCTTCTTCTTCAACTACCATGTCACAGTTTCTTCCTACTGAAGAACAAAACTTTGGTTTCACAGTTGAGATCCTTGGACTACTGTTACTATCAACCCTGTAGCTCTTTTCTTCCATTTTCTTGCTGCAGGGTTTTGAAGAAGTAAGATGAAGAAAAGACCAAAAACGGTTTCTTTTTCTGGTATTGAAGTCTCCTTCTGCTTTATCATCATCATCATCATCAAGAAACTTGGTTCTTCTTGGTGTAGCTGTGGATTTGCTACGCTTGAAAACAATATCAGAAGTAACATTTGCAGAAGAAGATGAAGGTTTCATGCTCATGTTGATGGCAGATGAAGGTTTGTTCTTGTTATTCTTCTTTGGTAAGAGAAAAGGTATGCGTGAACGAGGATGATGGTCACGTTTGGTGGAAGTTTGAGGGACAATGATGGAACTAAGAGAAGAAGATTGAAGAGTTTGGGATCTGAAAGAAGGCGGTGAAGAAGAAAGAGAAGAAGAAGATAAAGGAGTTATTATAGGTAAAGGAAAAGAAGAAGAAACAAGTTTACCAAGTTTTTCTTGAAGACAAAAAGCACATATACCACCAGGGTTTTTTTTGTTAGGATGGTTAATGCAATATTGTTGCATTGATCCATCATTGAATATTGTATCTTCTTCTTTCATTGCTTCCATGAATGGATGAATGAATGATTAGGGTTTGCTTTTAAGTTAGTCTCTTTTTGTTGGTGAAAAGGAAGATATGGTATTATGATGTGCTTTTTGGTATAGAGATAAAGGGAAGTGAGTGAGGGAGAAAAGAAGAGAAGAATGAAAATGAAGTTATGGTGTGAGTCTGAAAGGGGGAGAGAGTGTTTTTTAGGAGCACGTGGAATACTGGCTTGCAAATGAATTTAAAAAAATGTGAAAGAGACAAGACGAACACTTGTGTAATGTGAGAGTGAGGGTGAACACAATACTCTATTGAACAATCTCTTCCATTCTTCCAACCTAATTTTTTTAGGAAAATGCTAAGCAGAGTTCCTTGGGTACCTATTAAAGAAACAAATACACCCTCCGTCTAGGCATATGGGACGGGGTGGGGACGAGTTTTATATTATCCTGTTCTCATACCTTACTTGCATATACTTACCTGTTACTTTACTCATACCCAGCGATGATGAGAAATCGAATCTCATCCCCGCTCCATCCCCATCCTTGTATTGGATAATTTTTTTAATAAAAATAAAAGTATTTTTCAGCCCTGAACGCAATGTTGTAATGGAAGAATAGAGAAAATAGAGAGGCAAAGAATGGGAGATATGGAAGGAGATAAGAGAGAACTATGATAAGATAGTGTCATCTGAAAGACGGAGACTTTAACTATGTGAGTGAAATGATTTAGGGTTTCGATTTTTATTTATACAAAATGGATAATAAATTGATTTACATAGGTACGGGTTTGGGTATGGGCTTAGGGTAGGTACGGCGAAATCCCAAACCCATACCCAAACCCAGTCAAAGCGGGAAAACCCGTCAAAATAGGTTTAGTTCGGGCAGGTATCCGTGGGTATGGGTTTTGTTGTCATGCCTACCTCCGCCCCATAATAAATGAGCCATTTGTAAAATAAAAAAAAAAGTGTCTCAAAATAACTGAGTCATTTCACTTTTCAAGACAATATTAATTACTTTTTTCTTTTTATAACTCTAACTAATATCACTTTCATCACTCACAATTCAATATATTCCACTTTGTATTTATGATAATGGAGAATGCATAAATACTTAACAAGAACACTTACAACCATTTTTCTCTATTCTTCATTTATATATTTTTCTTAATATAGACATTGAAATGACGTGAAAAAGTTCAATTCTACAAGCTTGTTTATTACAACACAAACCCAATCCTAAATCTGAGTTCACAATATCCACATCACAGTTTCTGATCGCAACCACCAATGTGCATCTGCAACTGTCGATCCTCCACCGACTGCGGAGGAGGTGATGTGCCAAGAAAACTTGTTCTGATTTTTGCGATGCTGGAGCGAGATCTGATATTCCAAATTACCGTCGGAGTCAATCGAAAAAATGGAAGAGAGGGGTTGTGTTGATGCAACGGCAGAGACATTTTCGTATGAATGATTGTGTTTGTTATACTGTTACGTGAATAATTTTTGCTTTTGATTGTGGTAGAGATTTTGAACTACTAGTTCTGCATATTCTGTTATGTGAATAATTTATGTTTTCTAAACATCAGTAGTTCAGTTTAAAAATCAGTTTATGGTGCACAGAACCATAAAATCAGAACAGTTCAGCTCAGCTGAAATTGTGAACGGTTCGGTTCAATTTCGTCGAACTGTTAAAACAATTCGGTTTGGTTCGGTTTGGTTTTCTTCAAAAACTGAACCATGAACAGGCCTAAGAATTTCAGGGGCAGACTAACAACAAGTACAAATAGAATCTTGAGACATGCATCAGTTTTGTCTTTCTAAGTTTGTGAGAAATGAGGAGTAACATGAGCAATTTTACAAAGATGGACACGAATCTTTACAAGGCCTTTCCAATTTTCAACCATAGAAAAAAAAAAGGCTCTTTTTCATGAGCAAAGGATGACTTGATATCATGATAATCATTTCTATTCTGAATTCGTTGAAAATCACACTAATAAAATATTTGATGTGTGGAGTAAGTAATAATCAAACAATCAAAATAAAGTGCATGGAAGTTATAAACACAAGCCCAAAAGTAGAAAACAACGAGAAAAAGAAAGGGATAACACACAAAATTTGTTTACCCAGTTCGGTCTAGTACTAACCTAGCCTGGGGAGAGAGCAACCCTCTGCTCCACTATGTGATGAGTAACTTTACAAAAGAGATATCAATGAGTTACAAGAATAAGTTTCCAAACCTAATTCTACCCAAAGTCTCAATCTCTTCCCGTGACCAAGACACTCAATCCTAATAGTGTTTTCCAAGGTGAATCAACCCAAACCCTAGTGTTTGTTGCCAAGAGCAAACTCTATACAAACCCTAGTTTTATTGTTGACTTCTAAACCCTTGTTTCAGGCCCCTCTATCTCTCAAGGTAATTTACTTTGATACAAGGTCTATATTTATAGTAAAAGTATCCTAAAAATACTGGAACAAATCTAGGCCCGAAAGTACGTTTCTGTTTTATTTTCCGCTGTCAAAGTCGGCCACCAAATTGCACCATTCGGCCACCGAAAAATGTCGTATAAAAAGGCTGAAAAAAACCATAATAAAATCGGCCACCGATTTTGCTAATTCGGCCACCGAATTGGCACTTCCAGAAACTCAATTTTGAGTCACTTTCACAAAAATCTCCACCTTGACTCTAAATTAGTGATGATGCCAATTTAACATCAACCACCATGTTGCTCTTTCCCTTGCTTCCCACTAAACTAAGTAGCTCCACAAGTTTACACCTAATCTCTTCAACCATCAGAATGCCTTTCGCCCTTTTGAAGATTCTTGCATCCAGCTACGCTAGGAATTTTAGGTAACTCCACAAGTATACATCTTAACCCCTTCAGCCATCGGAATGTCTTCCGCCTTCTCGAAGGTCCTTACAGTCCAACTACACTAGGAATTTTAGGTAGTTCCACAAGTATCCGCATTAACCTCTTCAGCCATCAGAACGTCTTCCGCCTTCTCAAAGAGCCTTGCAGTCCAACTACACTAGGAATTTTTAGGTAGTTCCACATTCCACAAGTATCCACCATAACCTCTTCAACACGGGACATCTCCCGCTTCCTTAAAGATCTCGTTGCATCCAATCACTCTTGGCTTTTTAAGGTAATCCCGCAAGTCGTGTTATACATTTTTCAACCTCTGGAATGTCTTCCGTCTTCATGAAGAAATCCCTTGCTCACCACTAGAGCATATCACCCAAGTTCCTCCATAGTCGTACCATTTCCGGTGTGTTCAACTCCACCTAAAGCTTAGCGTACTCTACCTCAACTAGCAATTGTGTACATCCGACTATGTCTTCCACCTTGAAACTCCACTTCACAGGTAGATCACAAGTATTCTTATCACCGCCTCTCTAGGCTGACCATGAGTATTCTTACCACCGCCTCTCCAGACTGATATTGAGTGTTTAACGTCTCTCCAGACGACCACCGCTTTACCAGGTATCATTCCCAAGATGAGAAACATCACCTTCTTCATCCTCCAAACAACACATCACCAAAGCACCCGCATCCTCAAGATGCACCTCAATATTATCCAAATCATCAAGGATTTTGTTGAACTCCATAAGTTGCTCCATGATGTCCTTTGACTCCATCATCTTGAATGAGTAGAGTTGTTGATTTATGAATTGTCGATGAGCGAAAGACTTTGTCATATACAAAGACTCTAACTTTGACCACATCGATGTCGCGGTTGGTTCCTTCGCTACATCTCTAAAAACTTTATCCCCGAGGCACAAGACAATGGCCCTCCTGGCCTTGTCCACCATCTTGGTCTTCTCCGCTCGTGACATGGTGATCGGTAACGCACCTTCACCGTTCAAAGCTTTCTCACACTTTTGTTGTATTAAAACAGTTTCCATCTTTACCTTCCATAACCCAAAATCGTTATCTCTGGTAAACTTATCAGTATCCCACTTCGAACCTATGATACTTGATTATCCTTTGACTCTTGCCCCACGGTGTGTGCCAATTGTTGTGAATTCGTTGAAAATCACACCAATAAAATACTTGATGTGTGGAGCAAGTAATAATCAAGTAACCAAAACAAAGTGCATAGAAGTTATAAACACAATCCAAAAAGTAGAAAACAACGAGAGAAAGAAAGAGAGAACACACGAAATTTGTTTACCCAGTTCGGTCCAATACTGACCTAGTCTGGGGAGAGAGCAGCCCTTTGTTCCACTATGTGATGAGTAACTTTACAAAAGAGATATCAATAGGTTACAAGAATAAGTCTCCAAACCTAATTCTACCCAAAGTCCCAATCTCTTCCCGTGACCAAGAGACTCAATCCTAATAGTGTTTCCCAAGGTGAATCAACCCAAACCCTAGTGTTTGTTGCCAAGAGCAAACTCTATACAAACCCTAGTTTTATTTTTGACTTCTAAACCCTTGTTTCAGCCCCCTCTATCTCTCAAGGTTTACTCTGATACAAGGTCTATATTTATAGTAATAGTATTCTAAAAAAACTGGAACAAATCTAGGCCCGAAAATACGTTTCTGTTTTATTTCCTACTGTCAAAATCGGCCACCGAATTGCACCATCCGACCACCGAAAAATGTCGCATAGAAAGGCTGAAAAAAACCATAACAAAATCGGCCACCGATGTTGATAATTCGGCCACTGAATTGGCACTTCCAGAAACTCAATTTTGAGTCACTTTCACAACAATTTCTAAGAAAGAATTGACCATTACTTTCAAGAGACCAATTTGAAATATTTGGATCTCCATTAGAAGGATGATTTATGTTACTTATCATATCAGATATAGAATTAGGAAGAAAACTCTTAATCATACACCATTAGGTGCATAGCAAGCCACATGAAAATTCGCTTGAGAATCTAATTATCTTTCCAACAACTCAAATCAGTCTCATGCAATTTCGCATCTGATTTTTGATAAGATTGTTTTGTTGTGTCATGGTGTGTATATATGTGTGAACTAAGAGAAAAGTGTTGTATGGTTTGTATAGGCCATTTGATCAAGATTAAAACTATTACTATATTACTACCACCTAAAAAAATCTACAAAATTAATGCAGGCACAAGCCTACATACATAAGTATGTACATCCGTCACTGCAAGAAATGGAAGAAGTAACATCCGGCCAATTCTTACAATTGCATGATTATCACACTTATACTTTGCACGAGTTATCATAATCAACAATTTGTCTCTACAAGGAGTTAGTTGTCAAGCCAACTTGTGAATAAATGCTTGATTAAGAATTTTCAAATTAAGAAAACCAAGACCGCCCTCTTCCTTTGGGATTTTACTTCGGTAACATTAAGACCGAAATATCATACACCATCTAATCACTATTATAAGCAAAAATTAAAATTTTAAATTCATTCATTAAATGATGTATGTAGTCTTAATAAAGACCATGTACATCATTAATTGAATGAATCTAAAATGTTGATTTTTCCATACAATAGTGACTGAATGGTGTATGATTTTAGCCAATTTAATTGTCGCACATATGTCAATTTAATTACTTCCTCCATTCTTTTTTAATTGTCACTTTTGCATAAAAAATTGTTTTTAATTAACCGTCTCTTTCAAAGTTAAATACAATATCAAATGTTGTTTTTCCTATATTGTCCTTAGTAATTTATTGCAGAGAGAGAAATATATGAAAAATATCAAATGGTGTATGATATTAAATAATTAAGGCTATTTTGTCAAAAAAAAAACAATAGTTAAGGCTATTATATGAAAAACATAAATTGTTGTATCAACTTGAATAGCCGACCCTAGTTTTTTAGTGAGAGAAACTTCAACTTCTCTCTAAACTTTATTTCTCCTTCGTTCATTGAGGATGGGTGGTTTTATGTCATTTTTTGACCTAGAATCATCCCTCTACATCTTTTTTCCCCTTTTCTTTCAATCTAAATAAGTGGTTTTCACATCTATCAAGTTTTTCCCGTTTGTGTTTTTTGTGATTTCGTCGTCTAAGTGCGGCGTTGTTTTGTTCGTCGTTTTGTGCGGTGTTTGATTTCGCTTCTTGTCGCGGTGTTTATTTAGTTCCTATTGAAAGATCTACATCAGTCAATTACAAATTCAACCAATGATTTGGGCGTCAACGTTGCAGATCAGGAAGCATGGGTATTTCGGTGACTTAGGTTTTATCATATTATTTGTAGGCATTTTGCCGTTGTATGCTATTAACTTGGGTGATGTTAGTTTGTTCGCAGATTCACCTTTACGTTTTTAGCGATGTTTGTATCTGATATACTCTATCGATTTGAATGAATGAATGTCGTTTTGTTTTTGTCAAAAAAAAAAATTGTTGTATCAAAAGTAGTAAAATACATTTATTGTTTTGATTTGTGTAAAAAGTCAAAAAATGACAATTAAAAATGAACGGGATTATCCCCGTGAGCATAGCTTAGTTGGTAAGGATATTACATAATATATGCAGGGGCCGGGGTTCGAACCCCGGACACTCCACTTCTTCACAATTAAATTGTGTGAGTTCTAGCCACTAGACTACTTGACCAAAAAAATAAAATAAACGGGATTATTTTTTTTCCTCTCGCTCACAACCTTTTATGCTTAAAAAAATCACATTACCACATGTCACAATTTGATTGATCAATGTCACGACAATTAAAAAAATTACTTTACCACATGTCACAATTTAATTGGTCAATGTAATGCAAGCAACATTATGTGAAGTGCAATCTGTTCCTTTGGCATACAAATCTTTTCCAAAATAAAATTGAAAGGATTCTTGTTGAATCTTTTGTGGGGAGAGTAACACCCAAATAAATGCCAAGATCATTTGTCTTCTCAATGTTTAAAGCATTATTAAGCATTAAGCAAGACAACATTGTTGTCAAAAAAAATCTAACCTTTTTCTATGTAAAAGAAAAAAGAAAAAAGAGACATCGTTTCTTATCATGGATAAGGATATTGCCATATTGGTATATCCTAGATGAAATTGGATCTCTAATTATTGATTATATATTGACTAATATTAAATTTTTCATGTAAAAAAAGAAATATTGTTGCATAAAAACATCCAAAAGACAAAGACAAATGCAATAACATCGCCACGCCATCACAGTGAAGTGTGTGGCATTAATTTGTTGATATCATATGATGATAATTATTATGATAAGATAATAACTTGACCTTATTAAAGCAATGTGCCAAAACAACTTTTGCATTATTAAACCTTGTGAGGGAACAATCTGAACTCCTTAATTGCATGAAGATAAATTCATCCACCAATTAAAACAAAGAGTTTCACACACCCATATCCTACATTATTTGTATATCCTTTTTATTTTTCTTGCAGATACGACATCTTTGTAAAATTGATGGATGTGAAACCATTTGCCTTCCAATTTGATTTGTAATCATACTACAAAATATCCATAAAATAATTGATTGATATTATAATCAACATCTTCATAGAAAAATATTATAATCAACTTGCTTATTTATCACGTAGTTATGACCTCATCTTATTTTTTAAATTCAGTTTTTTTACTACAAATTCTTAAATTTAGTTAAGCTTCATGAAAATTTTACACTTGTTGTGTCTTGGTCCACTGCGTTGAGCCAATAAGGCAAGTAGTTCGGAGCAGTCCAAGATGAAGATTGCTCTTTAGACTTCAAAGATTGCTATCACACGGTTGAAAAAGACTTTTAATACTCTCAACGGTAGTTAAATGTCATTCGCCGTTTAATTTTTCTTTTGAAATGGACGATAGTTAGCTACTATTGGAGGTATTTTGGTCATTTTTAGGTGTGTGATAGCAAATCTTTTAATGTAAACAGCAGTCTTCGTCCAAGATTTGTTAGGTTTAAAGGCCCATTCAAGTTCAGTTAAAAAAAAGGCCCATTTAGGAGATTTACATGACAACCAATTTACAAGCTCCACATTGCTGCAAAAGCCCCTCATGATAATACCGTTTGCGTAAAATATACATGGGAACTACATGATTATGCATGACTCATGCGAATCTTAAATAAGGGAAATGATAAAAAGCACGAAAAAGTCAAATAGAAGAAACACACGAAGGTTATTTTTTCATGCCCATCTACTCGTGAATTCCGCAAATTTTTGAGATTAAAGTTTCTTCCTTAACTAAAAAATGACACGTCAGTATTCTTGCATTTCTTGCATTAACTTTTTCGTACAGTTTAGCACTTTTGCGTTGACTTTTTCGTTCATAAAGAACAAACATTGTAATTGCCTAACTAAATGAGTCGAGTATAAGAACCTTTTAACACAATAATCAGAGCATATGGGTTGAGTTATTAAACATGGTTAAATTACCAACTCAATCAAAACGTAGCAATGACTTGAGAAGACAAATAAAAAGTACTAGAGTTTCTTTAAGTAACAAAATTGGAAAACATTTTCTAAAGGGACACATCTTCTTAAACATTACAGTGGATTTTTTTTCGATGGTTTAAGACATAGATATACCATTGGGGGCGCCTTATGAAACTCAAAGATCTTAATTATGATGTGTTAGAAAGAAAAAAGGTTTATAAACTTTTATATCTCTAATTTGTTAATTAGACCACAAATTTTTATGCGTCTATAATGCAAATCACAAAAATTGTAGCAAGCTTATAAATATTTGAACAGTAAATACTCATTGAATATGTTAAAATAAAATAAAAAGTTGTTATTTGGACATTGAATCGTGACAACATATGTCGACATCGTATACAACACACACTTAGAGCACTAGATTGTTTTGGATCTTAAATGAGAGAAAGTAATGATTCAAAAATCAAAGGGGAATAACAAAAAGTAATTTATATACGATATAGGTTGTCAGAAATTTGTGTTTGAAAAACATTTAAAAAAAAAACTTCAAAATTAACTCAGTATTTTTTTCAAACTTAAAGTAAAAAAATATGTATTTGACCTATAATAAAATAAAACAAATGTTACCTTGCAATTGTGATCATGCCGTCAACTTTGATTAGAAATTGGAAACCAAAAATCTATATAAAGTAATTGTTTTTGGTTGTAATAATTTTCTAGTAACTTACAATATCGTTGATGTCCCCCAAAGGTACGTCTCTTCCCTGTACTTGTGCTTGTCACTAGCAACATTTATTGATAAAGCAGATTTTCATTGAAGTACTACTGTACTAGATATGCTACCTTACTCAAGATCTTTTTAGTGAATCCTGCAACAAAAATTATGAGATAAGTAAGTGCTATTTCTTGATGATGTATGTGTTCACATGAAGCATCGCGGCACTAATAGTACATGCATTACCATACAAACTACAAAGTGGGATGAGTTGAAAAGTCTGCATCCACAATCCATATAACCATAAAAAAAACCAATTAAAATAAAACATTGCAATAAACGTGGGATCAAATACTACTAGAACATGCATTATAGCATCACCGTTGTATAAATCGTTTTAGTACATGCATTATATAAATTGTTTTATGTTTAATAGCAGTTTTCGCCCTCTAACTTTCACAAAGTTGTGATTTTGGCACCCTAAGAAAAAAAAACTACAAAACCGTCCCCTAAGTTTTGCAATTGTAGCAGTTTTGGCCCCCCAAGGCCAATTTTTGGTAAAAAATAAAAATAAAAAAAAACATGTGGCACCTCACTTAGGATGTCACGTCAGCGTAGACCGAGTCAAAATTGACTTTGAGGGCCAAAACTGCAGGGACGTAGCCCTTCATGTGGAAGGGGTAGCCTTGGCTACCCCAACAACAATATTATTCTTGAGTCGGTAGGTATGTATTTATAATCAACTACCCCAAATAATAAACATTGAACTACCCAAAATAAGTTCAGTTGCCGAAAATTAGCATAGATAAGAAAGTTAAAAAATTACTACATGGTTGATAGATTCATTTGGATTGGTTTGGAACTTCTGGTCTCAATAACAACTATAGAGAAACCTTTTTCAACAATAAAAATTATCAAGACAATAGTCGTAAACATATTAAATGGGTAATGAGTTTCTTGCAAATAACCTATTTGTTTACATTGTAAAAAACATTATTAATCTATTTTGTAAACAATCAATTATGGATAAAATTGGTTTCTTAAAACGCATTTTATCCAACTTTTCTAAATAACTATTTTCAAATTGTATTATTTGTTGTTGCTATAAGCTAACTTTGATGTATTGACTAATTTTTGGATTATTTTGTTTTTAGTCTCTACAGCACTAGCAATTTTTAAATTTTAGTCCTTAATTTTTTTGTTGTATAGATTAAATCCAAAACTAAAAACACTTATTTTTGTAGAATTTTAAAAAATCAAGACAAAAATTGAATAAATTTTTTAAGGACTAAACCTTAAAAATTATAATTTATAGGACTAAAAACATATTTTATCCTTAAATTTAGTATGTTGGTTTTAAAACTTTTTTTTTCCTTCAAAACAAATTAATTTTATTTTTTCTTTTTAGTTGGCCCCTGCATAAATTTTTTGCTAGCTTCGCCGCTGCAAAACTTAGGGGACAGTTTTGTAGTTTTTTTTTCTCTTAAGGGGGCAAAATCGCAACTTTAAAAAAATAAAGGGGCTAAAACTGCTATCAAGTCCAAGCCATTGTTTTAAAAAGTTTCAAATTGCACTATTAGTATTTGAGAAATGCTAAATCATTATATTACCATACTCAATGTAGAAAACAAAAATTATTTAATGGCATTATACATGAGGGTCCTTGTTAATGTTGAAATAAATGTGTTTAGATGCCCGATCAAGTAGGAAAGATTGATACTTGATGGGCTAAAATCAACGTTTACTTAATCTTTTGTTTTGGCGTTCCTTGAAGCTGTCTGGTGGGTCTTGAAAATCAAAGTTCATCTTCTCCGTCTTTACCCAGCTAGACTTGATTTTACCATCAACATTAATGCACTTTAGTTTTGTCATTTCCAAATTCAAGAAAACACACATTTACATGCAATTTTCAATCTCGGACCATTAATCTGAGATCGGTCGATTCATTTTGGACAAAGATAGAATCAGTTTAAAATGATCTCAACCGTTGAATTGAGATCGAATGGACAAGATCGAAAATTACTATATAAGATGTTAGATATATTTAGAGATTTGTTAGAATTGGTTTAAGACAATTAGAAGTTAGTTATGATTTGGACGAAGTTTGTTATGTTAGTTACCTTGGAATCACTATACAAATGTGTATCATATCCTACTTGTATCATATTCTTCATTCTATCATTTTCAAATAATTCATCTTTCTTTCTATTTATCTTATGCTCTTGAAGTTGATTTTTTAAACTCCTTGTTTCCTTGTTGCCATTTTAACTTTACTATATGCTTCTACCTCATGGTAGTTTGTTTTTTCATTCTCCATATGCTTATGCGCCATGGCAGCTAACATTTTCATTCTCTTTAGTAGCCAACCTTTTCATTCTCTATATGTTTTTACCTTATGTAGCTAACCTTTTCACATTCTCTTTGTGCTTATACCTTATGGTAATTAATTTTTGTTTGTCAAATTTCGCATTTGATAGTTCAAGATTTGGGTTCTTGATCCTGTTAGATTTGGGATCTTGATTCTTCATCAATAGTAGTTGATTAGCCGATGAAATCACGACTTGTATTTTTTTCTATTGTAATTTCCATTAATTCGTACATTGTATTTTCTTTTTCTTGCGGGGACCATTAGATATAGTTAGAAATTTGTTAAAATTAATTTAAGGTAATTCAAAGTTAGTTATGAAAGTTTGTTATATTAGTTACCTTAAGATCCCTATATAAATGTGTATCCTACCCAACTTGTATCATATTCTTCGTTATATTATTTCTAAACAATTCATCTTTCTCCCAACTTATTTCTCTTAGTTGGGCTCAACCTTATTACCAAACACAAAACCCTAGGGTAAGTCAATTGAATTGCAAACGAGAAATCAAAATAAATTTATTCTAAATCACGTGAACTTTACAACAAATTTTATCATTTTAGATTTGTTATTGTTATCAAACAGACACTAACTATTAGTTCACTCGGTCAAGTGTTGAGTCATTAGATAATTGATCAAAACAACGAACTATGTTGGGTATAGTTTATAGTTAATGATAAATTGACATGTCGGTTGAGCAAAGTGATAAGAGATCTAGTCAGGTAATTCCATTAATCTTGAAGTGGAGGTATGAACAAGTAATTCCACTAATCTTGCCATAGTCTCTTAAGAGGGGTGGGAGCATGTTTAGCTCAATTGCAGTTTACGCTACATTTTTTGTCTTTGCATTAGTGAAGAAAAAGAATATCCAAGGCTATTTTCTTATTTTAAAAACATGTCTAATATCAAAGTGCAATGTGGTCCTCTTATAATCAAAGTATGGTAGGGTAGAAACAGTTGTGGTTTATGTTCACTCTCAAGTACTGCTCATATAGTGATTTTGCTATTGCCATCAACCAAATACTTGTTCAAGATTCAACCATATTACACTATTTGTGGCATGTGGGTCATCAAATAATTCCTTGTTGTTTTCTTCATATGGGTCAGGTGTAAAGTTGTCACCAGAAAAGTTATGGATTTGTGATCAAAATCTATCTCAATCTGATTTGTTTTGTGGGGGAGTGCTTTGATTATTAGAAGGAGCCGTGGTCAAGATTGCACTATGGAAAACAATTTTTATATGATTTTTTTTAAGTATAATTAAATTTTTTTCTAATAATTCTTATATACTAGTACAATAATTTTGTTTTCTAAAAACATGCTAATGCTAATTTCGATCCATTTGATGATTCTTACGCATTATATAGTATTGTGATCAACGCTCTGCCTGAAAAGAATTGTTTTTATTATATCTAACATTTTGTCGCTGATGAATATTGTTGGCAACACTCACATTCGACAATATTCACTTATGTAATTAAAATGAACAAGATGTATCATTTGGTCCACTTTTAAATATTTTAGTTGAACATTGTATTTATATTATATACATTGTTTAATAATCCGAGAATGTATATATATAATGTTAAATTAAGTATATTAGAGGTCACTTTATGGTTTAGTAGGAAGTTTAATTCGACTTAATTATTTTAAAAGAATGCTAACAATTTGGTAAAAAATTTAAAGTAATTTCTTTTAATTATCCATGATCAAGTTGTATCGTTTTGTATAGTATTCTAGAAATCTATATTAGGGTGTTATAGTTTCGTATGTGATGATCTTTTTAAATTTTATTTTTATTTTTGTTGTTTTCTTTATTCTAATGGGTTATGTTTATGGTCCATCAGACTTCAATTTTTTTTCCTCTCTAAATGAATTTGCGCATTTAATTTATATAAAAAAACTAGGTTGGAGAGAGTGATAATTAAAATCTGAAATGATGATTTATTCATTTAACTTTTAGTAGAATTTGTATCGTCATTCCATCCTTTTCAATATGTAATGTAATTTTATATTTACTTTCTTGACAAACATCTATTTTGTTTCCAGTAAAAAAAAAACATCTACTTTGCTAGAATGATTAATTTATGTATATACATGGTTATGATGTGAAGCATTCTTTAGAACTGTGACTTCAACATAGATCAATTTTGGAGATATAGAATCATATACCTAATTCATTCTTGATTGCATTCAAATATAAGGTAATACATCAAATTTGAAAAGCAATTACATTAATTTATCACAAATATAATTTAAAACACTTATTACTCACTATAATTTCATCATCTGACCAAATGAAAATTCATTGAATCTTCCTTAGACGATATATACTCCATCATATATAGCTTTGGAGCTTGAAAGCAAAATTACTAGATAGGTATGTTTTCTCTATCATGTGACTGAGTAGTTGAGGATGAGATTAGATGCTCATGTTGCCATCCTTCTTCCAATTTGTTTGAAACATGCTTCGATTGTTTTCCATTTCTGTAAATCCCATGCAATACTAACTGTATAGCTCCAAGTACAAATCCAGTACCGTTTGGTACCTGTTGTTTATTATATAGAATGCTGATTAGTACTTCTTAAGAAAGATTTGTGGATATAGTACGTATTACAAAAATGTTTCACGGACACCCAATTTTTCGAAACATTTGGTTAATCACATGTAAAATTATGGTTAATTTCAGTTGAATATATGATTTTTTTTTTAACAAGCAGTTGAATATATGATTAATTTAGATTACAATAAGAATTGTGATTTGAATTAATCATTTAGTCTAGTTAATTAATCATATTTTTGAACTTGATTAACCTCAAAATTGCATTACATATATATGGTTTCACCAAGATAATGAGAGCATAAACGTCAAAAAAAATAAAAAAAATAAGAGCATAGGGTGCAAATAGCTTACACCAAGAATAGAATCACGAACAAGAACAGCATACAACAGCCAAACGCCGCCATTTAAAAAGAAGAAAAACGAAAGAAGAAATGGCAAATATTCCACACTTTTTGTCTTCACAACTGTTTTCTGAAAATTACAGCCATACATTGTACATAATTAATAACAAGACAATAGTATTTTACCTATAAAAGAAAATTGAACAAAGAACAGTACTAACATATAAATCATAATTTGGATATCTAAATTGGAAATATTACACACTTTAGTCAACCAATTTTAAGAAACAAATAATTTATTGTTACAAATTAAAACATGTCGATCAATTCAATTTCTTTTCAACTTTTTTTTTTTATCAAAGCAAAAAAAGATATCATGTTGTCTTTTCTTTTGACGGATACTAACATGTTGTCAATGTCATACTCTATTATACAATTATAAAAATGTGAAATTATATTGTGGTGTTAATTAATTTTTTTTTAAAAAAACAATAGCCTAAGAGTGATATAGGTCACAGTAGCCTAACAATGACACAAGTTAAAACAAAAGTCTAGGGAGGACGATTTGATGGTGGGGTTCGTGAGTGATTTTTTTTGGATAGAGGGTCAGCACTGCTGAAAAAATGAAATTGAAGATTTGCCGCAATCACGCGGTGTCACCGTCCAATTGAGGTCGAACAATTTAAACCTCAAACAAATTTTGATTTTATTTTAAAATTGAAGTTATTGAGAGTTTAAGATTTGAACCATCTAATTTTGATGGAAAAGTCATGGGGTCGTTGATTGCATGTAGGTGGTGACTGCAGCAAATTTCAATCCCTTCAAAATGGAGGCAAATAATTTTGTTATTATTTTAGGTAAGCAAACAAATTTCTTGATAAAAGTGTAAGGTATACTATGACTCAAATACAATAACATTCTCTTTCACTTTAAAAGAGAAGAGAGAGACGAGACCATGTAAGGAGAAGGAATATAGAAAATGGATAAAGCTTGAGAGAGGGGGGAAATGTTAAAATATAAATCAAATTAGTAGGCTTAGAATATTGTATAAGTGTTGAATTAGTGGTAATTCAACCTATTAGTTAGGTTAGTTAAGTTACTTGCAGTGCAAGTAACTAACTAACTAAGGTGATTATATTGTATTGGGCTATCTAGTGACTTGTAAGCCAAACTATCAAGATGTATAGGTACGCATTGATATCTTGAATGAGAAGTTAAGTTACAAAATAAAAAATTGTAAAACCTTTCTTATTTTTTTATAAGTTTTCTCTCTGTCTCAAAGTGTGTGTCAGTTCCAACAAGAGTGGGAGAAGATAGAGAGAGAGTGTGTTATGAGAAGGTTGAGAGAGAGAGAATTATGAGAAGGATGAGAGAGAGAGCATAGAAAGATGTTGAGTTAAGGGAGGAGCCGGAAGGATTACCACATTTCACTAGCATTCACACAAAGTGGAATTAAATACCACGTCTTAATCTAAAACTTTAAGATGTTAGTTATATGGGTTCTCTTATTTATATGTTGCTCAACATCCACTTTTTCAATCAATATAAGACTCTTACTCACATTTGATATATTATCAAGAGAATAAAAAGACTTGACAGATAGACAAGAGAGAAATGTGAGTTGGCTCTTACTCACATTTGATATCCGGTCTAAGAACCAACTAATTCGAGGGGACCAATTACACCGCCCACTAGCGGGGGCCCCATTTAAAGCCAAAGCAAAACTTTGTATGAACTTGCCTATCGAAATTGGCACCAGAGGGAATCGAACCTGATAGCTTTAGAGATGCAAACTCCAAGATCCCAAGCCAACCACTAGGCCAACCCCAAATGGGTTGAGACATCCATTTTTTGTAGGTGTTAGAAGCCTTACAAATGGGTCACCAAGGATTCCAACTCAAGTTTTTTTTTTGGAGAGTCATATTATCAACTCTCAATAATATCTGGTGAGAGAGAACACTTATTTCAGTAAAAAAATAAATAAATGGTATTTTTAATAATTTTAGAAGTGTTGTACTTATCGACAAAATTTGTTATATTTCTTTATCTTTGTCCCATCTATTGGGACAAAAACAAATTTAAAATTAAATTTTTATTTTAAAAATTAATGATGAATATAATGACATTTGTGTAATTTTTTACACAAGTTTAACAATAAATTTTGACAATAAATTAGATAATAATTAATGAATATAATAAGATGTTCTAACTCATTAACTATCAAACGAGCACAATTAACTATGACTTTGAATATCATTAATATTTTTTTTAAGTATTTCAATATACACATATGTTTATTAATCATTTTAATCGTGTTCAAATACACATAATTTTTAAAAGGGAAATACTTACCGGTGTCCCAGAGCATCGGTTAAGAATGCTAAAAAAGGAAATTATATAATAGTTATTGAATTGAAAATTGTGTAATTAATACTAAAATAGTCAAAATTGTTTCCTTTTATGATAATAATTTTCTTTTTTGACATCCTTAATCAGTGTCATGGGGACACCGGTTTGCATGACCCATTTTTAAATGTTTATATATTCATAATATTTATTAACTATGATTAATGTTTAAATATACACTCTTTTTTTTTTTTTGGTACAATGTTTAAATATACACTCTATTTTTAAGAAAAGTTTCCACACACATAAAATTCTTGTTTAATTGTATTATTTTTTTCAAGATGTTTAATTGTATTTAGTAGATAATTAATGAATTGTCTCACTTTATCATTGTTTTTTTCCCTTCTACTCATTAACTAAGAACATAATAAACTCTACTACATACATACTTGAATTAGTTAATGTTAAATTTATGTGGCAAAGTAACACAAAGTTTATATTCCTTCCGATCATATCTATGAGCAAAAACTGATTTTTTAAATACATTGAATAATTAATGTATTCGGTTACAGTTTTGGGTTGAATACATTAATTATTAGATGTATCTAAAAAATTATTTTTTACTTATAAATGTGATCGGAAGGAGTATTTGTTTTATCTTTTTTAGATAATATACATGGTTGTTTGTATACCGACTACTTTAAATACACACGTGTATGATTAAATTTTGCAAAGCTGTGATGGATGGCATGTGCAAGTGTTAGATTAGATGTTCCATTCAGCAAGCATTGTCAACATGAAACAAAACAACTACTATTTCAGAAGAAAACTGTGCCCCGTGGGACACTACTAATAGAGTACCTACCATATATGATATGAAGTTCAAAAATAAGGACAACCACAAATATTAATCTTTTTTTTTCATGACCTTTCAAGCATCTCTAAAGACATTGAAGAAGATTTAAGGAGCCTGAAATTGGTTGTCCAACATATTTGCCACAGAAATTTAGAATAAAACAACAAATATGAAATTTCTATTTTTATTTCGTCTCAAAATAGAAAATTGAATACAAATTTTATTTTTTGTCTTTAATTTATCAGTGATATGAACAATCTTATAGTTAATACAACAGAATTATAACTAAGACCACCTTGATTGGAGTAAAACATGAAATCTCTTTATTTCACTAATAATCTAAGGATGCTAGATTTGCTAGTCTAATAAATTGTTTTAATGAATCTATATATGATTAGAAAGAGATACGACAAACATGAATGATTATAGAAAGCTCCAGAAACTTACCATGACAGCAAGAGGTGAGCCATACATAAGAATGTTCAAAGCTGCACCCATGATACCAACAGCACCACTACGAGCTTCTCCCTCCAATGCTAATTGAGTAGTAATCACTGCTGCTGCCAAGATCACCACATCCAAAATCCCAGCAAGAATTGCAGTCTTCACCTGAATTTAATCAAACATATAAATATGTTTAATTACTATTAATCAAATGAGTCTCATAAAAAAATTATTAATCAAATTAGAGAAAAATATAATTAATTTACTATTAAATTTATGGTAGTGAGCACACGAGTGTCAGATTGGTAATAAGAGTCTGAACGTGTAAATTCAAACAACATATATAGTTCAAATATCCTTAGAACATTGTAAAATGTCATCGGTTTCACTTTAACTAATAATAATTTCTCTTTTTTTTCCCTTCATTTTTGTATAAAATTATAGTAGTGACAGAAAGACAAAAAATAAATGAAATTTGTTTCTAATTTCATCTGTAAGTATCATAAACTTCGAAATTAAATGTTAGTTTAATTTTTTATGTTGATAAATTAATTTGATTTTGTAAAAATGATATTCCTACCCTCATTTTTGGGGGTGCATATATGAGAAATAGAAGAATGTAGATTGTCTCCACCACGATGCCAAAGCCATTAACAGTAGCCACAAGGTATTCTCCAGCTTTTATAGTTCCATAGTAAGTCCACAATGATGAGTTAAGCAATGTGCATATGTAAGGAAAACTAGAGAATTCTTCTGTAGATTTCTGCTTTATTATTCTCCAAATTGTTGGTCTGCATTGTTTAATTTAATTACACAAATATTATCCATTAGCAAAATTGAGATAATAATTTACAAATAATAGTTGAATTGTTTTTCAAAAAAATAAAAAGGTGAGGTGAGTTGTGTAGAGTGCAAAGAGCTTACACAGGAGAAAGAAACATGAGAATTGAGATGATGTTACCTGTAGAAACAAATTAAGAAAAAACCATATATGAAATTTCCATTTTTGGGCATGGATCAATAAAGATTGGTACCATTAAGGTTGGTGCAAAAGAGTGAAAAGGAATGAATAGAAGGGTATTCATCATATGCATGTGTTACCTATAACTCCAACAAAGAAACTTGGATCTGCCATGAGGAAACTAAGAAACAAGATTATGAATGAGTAGTTTCAATTTCTTCTTTTGGTGTGCATATTTATGGCTAGGCAGAAGAGTGAGAATAAGGTGGAAAGAGGAGTTTTTTTCTTGTCTGGACAGAAATCAAAAGAAGCAATGATATTTTTGCATTTTTTTCTTTTTTAATGGCAAATGTTTTTTCTATTTCTATTTATATATATTATTTTATCCTCCATTTTTTTAAAAAGTTTTTTGGGTACAAATCTTTCACTTTTTTAATTAATAAGATTAAACTAATACTTTTGTCAACAAAAAATTTAATTGATACTACATACTAGTAGCAATAAATAGTTTTTTTTAGACAAATCCGTATTTCTTTACATTGTTATAAAGGAAAATCAAACATATATTTTTTCTTATGAAACAAAAAAAAAATCAAACCGCGTGACTAGAGTTATTGAAAAGATTTGATGTTCGAGTTTCATTTTGCATCACAAGAGGTTATGGATTCAAAATTGATTATAAAAATGTAACAATTTTAAATCTTTATAAAAAAGCATTGTCGTACATTATAATCTTATTTGATTTGATTGATTAATTTCTACGGTTGTTGACAAAAATACACTACGACATCAAAACTCAACCACCAAAAAATAACTGGTTTTTCATTTATATATTTATTAATAGTAAGTAACAGATGTGAATTTCAAACAAATGAAATCATTTTTATTTTCTATGTAGTCTCTATTCAAAATATTTTCTTTTACAATGTCTTTTCAAAAGTTACTAATTAAGAATATCAACTTGTAAATAATCAATAATTAAAGGATTAAAGTTATTGAGTACAAAATAAAGTAAGATTATTTATCATTTAAAAAATACTAAAAAGAAAAAGAGAATAGGTTAGCTGTTAATTAGACGTTAATAAATTTTTCTTTTTTGGTTCAATCACGTGTTATCCGTGCAACGAATGATAAGTGAACCACCCTGACCCTGATTGAAAAAGCTATGGTCCTACCATAAATAATTTTGTTTTGAAAGGGTGGTCCTACCATTAATAATTGTTATTGGTTTGTTTGTCAAAAAGAATAAGGAGACAAGTCATGAATAAAAGAAAAATTATAAAGGAGGATTTTAATTTAATTTCAGACAATGATTTGGTTATTTATTTTTTTCTCATTGCATTTTTGTTTCTTTGATTTATTTATATATGTATTTTTAAGTTTCAAATTTATGATTTTCTTTTTTGTGGCCTCCAATTTTTAAATTTAAGGTCTTTCATCTATGTTTGCATATGAATATTAGATTTGAAACTTAAAAATTCATATGCAAATGGACCCAAAAGGAAAAATTGCAATGAAAAATGATAAAAGATTAAATTGTTATTTGAAATTAAGTAAGGAGACTATAAGTGTAACTTTGCCCCAATAAAATCATAAGCACATTGTCTATAAATTCGAACTCAATCGATAAAAATATCAAATTTGTTAGAAAGGACGTCATGATTGGAATTTAAATAATAAAATACAGCTAACGTATTCTCCTTTTCTCTTTAGTATTTTTTAAATGATAAAATAATCATTTGTTCACATTTTATTGAGTTACATGACCAATTTTTAAATCATGTTGATACAACTCGAGTTATGTCCCTTAGTTTTTAAGGAATCAATTGCACCCTAAGTGAATAAGAATTAGAATCCTCTTTATTTCTCAAAATAAATGAACCGTTCTATTTAAAGAGGTAAACATAAAACATAGATAGTCAGTTCACCATTAACTGGGTTTGACACCATTAAATTAATTATTTTATAATTCTTTCAAACTTTTTGTGTATGTTTCTCTTCAAATGAAAGAAATGAAGACGATCTTTACCCGTTAAATATAAAGCACATTGATACTATAGGTGAGGTGATGATAATCTAATAAATCTGATACAATCTTTTTTAGAGGAATAAATTTGACACAATGATTACCTGATATAATGAGTATTTTGGGTTCATGTGATCATGTCACATATACATATACAGTGGAATAAGAATAAAGATGATTAATCTCTGTGAGTTTAATTCAGTTGATAGAAACATTACATAATATATGTGAGGGTTATAGTTCGAACTCCAGACACACCACTTTTCATCTTAAGAGGTGAATTTTTAGCCAATTGACTATTTGACAAAAAAGAAAGAAAGAACAAAGATAAGTCTCATTTATAAACATGTTTCTTATAGATTAAAAAAAATGTTTTTTACTTTATATTTCTAAACAATTTTTGTGAGAACTTACTCAAAAACAATATAAGTTATTTTGAACTCACTTGTTATAAATTTAAACAGTAATTTTTACATCAAAACTTAGTTATTCATTGATAGAGATTTTAACATAAAAGAAATCACATATTTTTTCAAAAAGGTATCTCACGAAAATGTTTTTTAAAAGTTACTGAAAATAGCTTCTCATTGTAAACATTTTTTGAAATTTATTTATCCCAAAAAAATTGTAGTAAAAGGATGAAATACTTACAATAATTTTATGAGAAAATATTTAAAACGATTTTTCATTTGAAGCTTTATTTAAAAAATTGTCTTTAGAAAAAGTTTGAATTGTTGTGTAGTAAGTGTGAATTAGAAGCCTCACCTTGCTTATAAAAATGAAGTTTGAACACTTTATAACGTAGAGAACCTATAAACCTATTTCCACGAACTCCTTTCATGACCCAATAATGATATCAGAGTCGTGGTTCGACTGACTCCATGTGTTGAAAGTCTTCATGGCATGGTGTTCGAGTAGTGGATCTCATCGAGGGCACAGCGACAACAACAATACAAGTTTAAGTGTGTGTGGGGTGAAAAAGCTTATGCTTGAAGAGATAATAATGAATTTGATGGTTCACATTTGAAGGGAAGTTTTTGTATAACAAGTGCGAGTTATAAGTTTCACATTGTTTAGAAAAGTGGAGTTTGATCACTATAAGTGATAAAACCTTTAAACTTATTATCTTAAGGTTAGTCTCACATTGTTTAAAAAAGTGGAGTTTCATCGCTATATACTTTGAAAATCATTTTTAAAAAAACTATAACAAACAAGTTCACCTCACACATGTTTAGGTTAGTGTTTGGATTCCTCAACCTGTCCAATACATGACTTTAAGTTTTAAATTTATTTTGCATGTTTATTTGAAGTTCATATTCTATACATTAAGTGGGTATATATTGCTAACCTAATGGGGTTGGCCTGGTAGAAGCGTGCCATCTTTACAGGTGGAAGTGGTCATATTTCATGAACATGCTTGCATTAACATTATCTTGTACACATCATTAGTAATTCATCCATTATCATTTATCCACACAAAACCCATTTTTGTCTATGCAACAAAATAATTATGAAATCTAGAATATTGTATGTATTTGCATAAGATTTACATGCTTAAAGCAATTCATTTTCGAGAGATATACCAGTTTTTATTTTTTTTTAAATTGACATGTTTAACCAGGTTCCATGGGTCTATGTTCTAAGTAAGGATTATATAAAAGCCTAACTATATCAGAGGTTTGGATATTTTAAAAGTGTAATTATATCACCAGTTTAAAAAATGTATCTTTATACATTTTAAGTCATACTATGGATATCTCCATTTCTTTTGAGAAATGTAGAATCTAAACCTTAAAAGTTTTCTACCCTGTTATTGTTCCACTTGCAAACAGCCAATTCATTCATAATTAATTTCAGCAATTCAAAGACTGAGAAAAAAATCTAAAGGTTAAAAGTTGGATTTTGATTTTGAAAAGCATAATTGTTGGATTATCATCAAATATTGCAATAACAATTCTCAGCAACAGTATACTTAGAGAAGCAATGAAGAAATGATACTCAAACTAGCAATTCCATAAACCTCACAAGAAATCATTTAATCTAACTATTCATTTTCATTATTAAGCTCTTGCTGCTAGTGACAAGAAACTAACAGATTAATCTCTTGGAAGAGATTTTTGAGATTTGGCTCTTTTTGAATTATGTTCCTATCCTTTGAAAGGGGAAAGAAAAACTGATAAAAAAAAACATGTAATGTGCTTTTGAATCTTTTTTTATTTTTTGGTCTGATTGTGCTATTGAATCTTATAGTCGTGACTGCGCTTGCTCCACCGAGGCACCCTGCAACATGAAAGTAAAGATGCCATTAGAGGGTGTAATATATGGTATAAATATAATTGATCTACAGTACAAATGAAAGCTTCATGGGGTCCAAAAATCCTGTAATTAACTTCCATGTTGATATCATTGCCACCATTGTCCCCTCAAACCCCGTCATTTTTTCGGATATCATTGTTATTTAACACAAGGTCTCAGTTGAAGGGATTATAATTTTAAATAGAAAGGGGTAGATCCCTCATGTATACAGGGATTATAATTCTAGGTGCAATTCACTGTTGAAATGATCATCAGATATAAGTCATATAACAATAACTATTCTGAAATATCTATTATATCTTTGATCTTGAGTTAAAATTTCAATATAATAATCGAGCAAGACTATCCTACTCCAACCGCAATGATCAAATTGACAATGCAGTTGGGTAAACAGTAATAAAATGCAGCCTAAGAGGCAAGTATCTGTTCTATAAACTAAATAAAGAGCACATGATCTTTGATTTCTTACCAATGAAATCCCCTTGGCAGCTCTTGCAGCCAAATAGGCAGAGGGCTTGAAGAATTCTCCATATAGTTTTGACCATTCAGCTAATCTTGAGTATATGTATTTGGATCCAAGAGAGTCAGCCCAAAATATGATACCTCCCCTAATTAAATTAATCCCAAAAGTCAGAACAAGAAGCACAAACTGTCAAAAGTATAAAAAAATAATAATGGATGAGACAAACCTGTAAGGTGGAAAGCCCATTCCCATAACAGCTGAAATATCAAGATCTGCTGCTTTAACTGCAATGCCTTCATCAAGGACCCGGCAAGCCTCATTCACCACAGGAAAGAAGATCATCTCTATGATGTCCTTTTCTGATACTTTTACAAGCTGTACAGTTTGCCAAATTTAACAAAATCAGATCAAATGGAATTTGTAATGAACACAAATTGTGTTTCCCAAACAACAGTCAAGTAAAAACGGACTTTCTCACTTCCTTTTTACTCGCCATTTCAAGATTATTTACAAATAAAAAGAAAATCAATAAATTTTGTTACTTTTGATGAAATTATGTCTTTTTCCTATAATATCTCTCTGGAATAAATAGTTAAGGGTATTATTGACCAAATAACCGTTGATGTTACATTGAACTTTGAAAACGACAAATATACATAAACAAATTTTTTCTACAAAAGCGATAGTTAAAAAGGAACGGAAGGGAGCCTAAATTAGTTAGACGGGTAAAATACCTTTGGATCCACAGTGACACCAGAAATGTTCCTAGACTTCTCAATATAATTCTTCAACTCTGGATCAGGATTAGCCTTACGTTTATCATCATACAAATAAAATCCTTTGCGAGTTGCTTCACCTGTTAAAAGCACATGTTAATTAGTAGTTCCACACATAACGAGTTTTTAGTGGAAACACGTCTGAGCATGTTGTTAAGTAAATATATTTCACAACATCTTAAGTTTTCAATTGTTACAAATAATTAGTGCATGAGAGTTTTATCTTTACCTGCTCTTTTATCCTCTTGCATAAGTGGAAGGAGCATTGATTTGTAAGTTCGCTCAGGGAAATTCTCAATAAATTGCATGGCAGTTGCAACCCCCACGCCAAAACCAACAAGGTCAATCAACCTTCATTAGAAGATGTGTGATATATTAAACTCTTAGAGAAGTGAATATGGATATCAAGAAATTTTTCAAGTATTAATACCTGAAAGGTCCCATGGGCATTCCAAACTTAGTTACTGCCTTATCAATTTGATAAACATCCGCACCATGTTCAATAAGAAACATAGCTGCTTGTGTATATGGGAAGAACATCCTATTAACAGCAAATCCAGTACAATTTCCAACTACCACTGGAGTTTTCCTTATCCTCCTTCCGATATCTAGCAAATCAACCACTATTTGTGGAGATGTTTGCTTAGTACGTACAATCTCCAGAAGTGGCATAACATGTGCCGGGCTGTAGAGGCAACCATAGAATTTTTCAGTCATAAATATACCGTTAGTGTACAACTTTTTACATTGTCAATCAATTACAACCAGTGGTATATTTTACTTTCAAAATAGGCAATACTAAATTTAAACATATGTAGTGATCCAACGATTATAATTGAATGACAGTGTAAAAAATCTTTTCACTGACAATGCATACCAATTAAATCCAAAATATAATAGTTAACGAAGAGTGAACACAGAACACTAATAATACCGAAAGAAATGGGCTCCAAAATATAATAGTTAATGAAGAGTGAACACTAATAATTGGTATGCATTGTCAGTGAAAAGATTTTTTACACCGTCATTCAATTATAATCCGTTAGTGGACAACATTTTACATTGTCAATCAATTACAATCAGTGCTATCTTTGACTTTTAAAATAGTCAATACTAAATTCAAACATATTTAGTATCCAATGATTACAATTGAATGACTGTGTAAAAAATCTTTTCCACTGACAATGCATACCAAGTAAATCCAAAATACAATAGTTAATGAAGAGTGAACACTAATAATACCTGAAGAAATGGGCTCCAACAATCCGGTCTTCAGATTTAGTATTCTTTCCAATCAGGTTCAAGTCGATTGTGGAAGTGTTACTTGCAAGTATACAATGAGGAGGACAATACTTTTCAAGGTCAGCAAAGATCTGTTGCTTTAAGGCAACATTCTCAATAACAGCCTGTCGGAACATAACCAATAGTGTATAATTTACAAAGGTTCTGAATAAAGCGCAATTGCAACAATCAACAAACAAATTAATAATAGGATTTCGCCTCAAGTACCTCTATAACCAGGTCCACATCTTTGAAGCTTTCATAGTCAATGGTACCTTTGAGAAGAGATATGGTCTTTTCAAATTTTTCCTTGGTCATTTGCCCTTTCTTGACACGGCTTTGTAAATTTACTGCATAAAGAAAAGTGCTACATGAGTTATATATTTTTAAATTTAAGCATCAAGAACCAATTTACAAGAACCTTTTCTCACCTTTAACTCTGTTAACACCTGCTTCCAGGAATTTTTCATTTACTTCTTTCAAGATAACAGGATAGTTACTAAGAATTAAAGCAGTCGCAATTCCAGAGCCCATTAGTCCTCCGCCAAGGATCGCAACCTTTTTCACTTGTCTAGGAACCAATCCACGATCGGTAACCCCAGGTACCTATTCATGCGAAGAGATGTTGAAAAAATTCATGTATACAGAACTTCTGAAAAGAAAGTACTAAGGAACAGAATAGCTAATTCAGGTTTTAACTTTTAATCACAAATTATATTTAATATGCTACATTGAGGTTACTTTACTGACACTATATAAAACCCCAACACAAGCCAGAAAATTCTACTAATCATGTTAAAGATATACATTACAGGCATAATTTAAAATGGTTAGGATTCACAAATTTCACTTTCTAAAGCTTTTAAACAAAAACCTGAAACAGGACAAAATTGAAACTGTTTGAATGAAATATAAATCTGAAAACATCAATACTATAAATTTAAGCATCAAATAAATAACTATATGAACTAACAACCACATTGATGCGAACCCGGATTACATAAACTGTAAATGGAAGAAAACAAAGCAACAACGGAAGATAAAGAGTGTATTATTTCTGAAAATCAAAGAAAAATACGATATAATGAAGATCCCATTGTCCAGACCTAAGCTCCTTCAGAGAACGGATACTCTCTGCCCCAAGCTAACTGTATGATTCTTCTTGATACCTTTCTCTCTTCCTTCAACCTCCTTACCCTTGCACAATTCAATTCACACTTCTCTCCTCTTACTCTCACTCAGTCACATGGACGTTCCAATTTTGTACTTCTCTATTTCTCTTAACAAAAACTCTCCATACTATGGGCCTTAACAACTTATGTGCTAACTGTCTCTTCGAGCTCACCTTCTCAATAAGAGTCCTATCATATATGATATATCTTGTTGAACTACAGTTGCTCTCTTCGAATGTGACAGCTTGCTATGGTCTCTCGCTCTTTTAACATTTTTATAAACCTTAATCAACAATATCTATTTGACCTTTTGACTGGCCACAACTAAATTAGAAGGAAAACTAAAGATTTGGAAACAGTTTATCTCACCTCAGAAGTTCTATAAAAATCAACAGAAAATTGACAAGTTTGAATTCTATGTAACCAGGTTTAAAATGTGCTTTTATAAGCTATTACACAAACATTTTCCCCTCCTTAACAACTAATTAACAACTAGTACAGCCTCTCCCTCTATCAAAAGGGGAGAGAAACAGGTAAAACTCAGACAAATAATGTCTACAAACCTTAGATGTTCCTCGTTGAGAGAAAAATATGTGAATCAAGCTCTTGCAAGTATCCGAGGCCACCAGTCCTTCAAAGGCTTCAGCTTCCTGCAAAGGTTAGATACATTATAATTCAGATTTGGGTACAACAATTTCAATAGTAAAAAGAAAAATTGCAGACATGTGACAACCTTCAAGAGTCCTGCACGGGGACCAGTGACTATTCCATGTTCAATAACATCAATACAAACCAAAGGGTGCTTAAGATTAGGAGCCCGTCTTTGCGCTTGAGTTTTGGCAAACTTCAATATCTCTCTTGCTTCCCCAAGGGATTCTATTTTGTCAGTCTTGTAAAGACTAGCAACCCATGGTCGTCGACGGTCCACAATATCTAGAGCCCATTGGCGAGCAGCGCTCACCAACTTATCACGTGACACTAAAGCGTCTACAAGCCCCAAACTATGAGCTTCCTCCGCTTTGATTGCCTTTGAGGTCTTCAAAAAATCAAGAAGTGCTAAAAAGTTAAATCTCAACCACTGGATAGGCGTGTTGAAATTACATTTTACATATTTTCTACGAAAAAGGAAGCATAAATTGTAGCATACCAGCATCATCTCAAGTGCCTTTGCCAGGCCAACAAGACGAGGAAGTCTCTGCGTTCCTAAGACAATTTACAAATGCCGAGTTAAAATGGAATTGTTAAATAAAAAAAATAGGACCTCATACCAGTTTTAATCAACTATTTAAGATAAGAGCATTGTCACAAGCCCGTGACTTGTAAGCCTTTGCATTGTTATTCATGGCCTAACCCTTTTTAATGCTGTTGATTATGCAAGGCCTAACTAACATAACAAGACTTTTCACCATGATCTCTGGTAAGGGACTTAATTAGCACACACAACCACATACAGGTCTATAACAATAAAAAAATAACACAATGATACAAATATTTACGACATGAAAAGCTTAGATAATAAATAAATCATAAGTTCATCAAAGCTAGCATAGTTCTTAAGACCATCAAATTCAACAGTACTTTTCATCTTGACCTTGTCCTTAACTCCTAAGGATACATTCACCAGAAAAAACATCCCCTATTATGACTACAGTCGTGTCAAAATGCATAACTTAGGTTTGAATACTGCTAATAATGCATTTCAGCGTTTTCTTCATTTACTCTCAATACATTCAATTTGGATAATTAAATAAACTAGAAAAATATGTTGATGGAGTGAAAAGAAAAGAATAATAAGTAATATCGACAGAATTCTAATAAATAAACATGACAAAATTAGAAAGGAATTAGTGCAACTAACAGTCGAAGCATCCATACCTCCACCTCCAGGAATTACTCCAAGTTGAAGTTCAGGCAAACCTAGCTGAGCACTGGGGGTTGATATCCGTGCAGTGCATGCCTGTAAGAGGAAGAAAGGATAATATTTTGTAGAAAAGAAAAAAAAGAAAACATAAAAATTTCTTATTCTAAACACTGGACAACTTGTACCATTGCAAGCTCTAAACCCCCACCCAAGGCAAGGCCGTCAATGGCAGCAACCGTAGGCTTCCTTCCCGCTAAAAGATGAAATGAAAAGATTCAAAATCAAAATAGAATACAATGACAAATGAGTTACAAAGAAAACTTTAAAGAAAATTGTACCTTCTATAGTATTAGTTTGGAGTTCTATTGATATCAAACCAGGCTTTGTATCCCCTATATATGGCCACGAAGAATTAGAAAATGAGTGCAAGTACATTTACTAAAACAGAAAAACAATATAAAAACAGAAGAAATTACCTAATCCCTTTTGTATTAGGCCAAATGCATTAATATCAAAACCGCCAGAAAATTTGCCCTTTGCACCTGATACAGTAACAAAATATTCAGGTATGAGGACCTCGACTTGAGTGCTGTTTGATTTATGCTTCCTCTTTTTCTTCTTATCTTTTGCTCTTTACAGACACACTTTAGCATTACTCAAAATGTTAAAAAGCATACCGTAAAAATTACTCTAGTTTGAACAATCTATGCTTGTAGGTTTAAAACAAAAATTGGGTGATTGATGCTTATATAATTAAGATTGTGATAAATAGTCAAAGATCAAAACTACAATGAGCTTTAGGGGTAACAAGAACAAAGACAACCAAGTTTTAAGATTTTTCCCAAATTACTGTCGATAAAACTTTCTACACACTAAGTGGAGTCGGCTACATAGATTAAATTATGCCATAATATCCAGTCATAACTCAAATATGGTGATAGAACATTAAATCAAAATCTCCCGCAACGTTTTGGCCTATATTTTTCCACGGTCTCTCTACCTTGGCCTATTGGACTATTTTCCATATGGTCTATCTTTCCTGCCAGTGAATGCTGTAAGTGGGCCAAATAACTGTTTTTCTCTTATACAGACTACATGTGTCTATCTTCAATTAAGACGAGGACGAATAGTTAAGGGTCCGTTGACTTGTGAGTTAAAATAAACATTAGAGAAGGTATTATGAAAATGTATTTTAAAAATAAATTGAAAATGTTCAAAACATTGTTTTCACTTTTTCTGGAAATGCATTCGCTCTAGCAAGCTTTAATCTACTCATTTAAAAAGGAAAATTCATATCCAAATGTCACTCCAGCCACTCACATAAAAAGTAAAAATTGAAAATGTTTTGTTTAACTAAACCGGCCCTAAATGTTTATTTAGATAAAAACTTAAAAGGTTTGTGACAGTTGTCTAATATATTTCCTCAGTGACATTTCCTTTTCTTATTTAAAATTATTCAAATCGGCTATGCATCTTCTCCCCCTTAAACAAGGCATCATTGATCAATGATCCATATACTCAACCTTACCTAGACAAAGCTTTTGATTGATATTGTTATGTCTATTTTCTCCCCTGTTGACATTTTACAGGACCAAACGATGATTCATTTCCATTTCCCACTTCAAAACAACACCTTATACCAAACCCACATTGTTTAACTAAACAAAATTAAAGATTGCTATCGAGTTCAAATTTTGAACATTCCATGCATAATAAACAGTTTATTTCAGAAGCACTTTGCATACCTGTAACAACAATTGCCTTGACATCTTCTCTCTTGTGAGCCTCGTCAAAACTCTCCTTTAAACTCTGAAACACTAGAGGGCGAGAGGGGAGAGGACAGACAAATGAACAAACGTAATATATCATGAGTAAAGGAAAATAAAAGGTAAATAATCGAGTTACTTAAATCTTATATCATAAAATATTGAACTTACATAACTTCAAATTAAAGGTATATCTTGTGTCGGACATCGACACAACCGGACATGACACTAAAACACAGATTACATTCAATCACTTCCATTTTCTTAATACCAAAATTAGGTGGATCACCCTTACTTTGTCAATCTCACCGCGAATCCAATCATGCAATTAGTCTTCTCGAATATAATTGACTCTAGCTTCTAACTAGAATTTGAAATTTTTACCTCCCCGGTTGATTATTAGACTGATATCTATTGTTCAATTCACTTCTACGTAAATATATTCAAACACCAATTCATTCAAAATCAATTCTCGTCGCCGTAAAACCAAACATGAATCAGATCATTCCAACAAATATACAAAACTTTAAAACTTCTATACATAAGATAAAAGAACCAGATCTATGAAAAAGAAGAATAGTACCATCAAAAGAGAGAGAATTGACAGGAGGATTGACGATGGTGATGATGGCAACACCATCAGCTCCAACTTCCAAAACAGTGTGTCCTTTCGCCATTGATTCAGTGATGATTTTCTCTTCCTTCAATATGGATATACGAATTTTCTTTCTTCTGATTTGATCCTTTTTTTCAAGAGTGACGTAAACGATATATTTGTATATTGGTTATAGTCAAAAATTGGTTGGAAAGATTATTAATGATAATGAATGCATATAAATATGTACCAAAAAAACAAGAATGGATAGATATAAATGGCGGTCAATGTCACTATCACTGAACTGCACGTGTTATCTAACTTTACTCCATATGTAGAAAGAAAGAAAATTGTTGTTCACACTTACCGCTGATAAACAATTGCCTTTCACAGTTAACGGCCGAGGATTTTCTAGTTAAATGCTGAGGAAAATCTCGGCAGTTAACTGCCGAAAAACAATTATGCAGACAGTGGGTTCTGCATAATTGTAAACATTTCCAAGTCATTTTTTCGGTCAGTTTTACCTGTAATTAAGCCAGAACATTTCCAAATGCAATATAATTCGTACAACATTTAAACTCAGTGATAAACAAGAAAAATACAATATCTTTTACAATTGTCCATAATTAAATCAAACCGACATTTGGTTCAAATTACACAAAGG
>Ga0228710_1001022_pt1 | contig 40191 bp, 27 predicted proteins | sample MedpolnodulmetaG_FD_177995 | JGI IMG/M metagenome (GOLD analysis project Ga0228710, IMG submission 177995) | Root nodule microbial communities from Medicago polymorpha collected in Santa Monica, California, United States - pink nodules | ecosystem: Host-associated > Plants > Roots > Nodule... | reverse complement strand
AGCCGCTTGGCCTCGGATACGTCCATGCCGCCGAACTTGGCCTTCCACTTATAGATGCTGGCATCGCTGACGCCATGCTTGCGGCAAAGCTCCGAGACGGGCGTGCCCGCTTCGTGCTCCTTGAGAAGGCCGATAATCTGTTCGTCCGTGAAACGGTTGCGCTTCATTCCCTGGTCCTCTCGATGGGCCAGAGCTTACTTCAAAATGGATTATTCCAACGGGGCAAGGTCATCGGGTGCTGACGAGCACGATAGATCGGCGGCGGAAGCGGAGCCGGAAGAATAGGGGTCGTTTGAGAACCGAGCCGATGCTCTCTTCGGGCGTAGTTACGCTTAGACGATCAGCCGGGCCGCTCGTCCATTCTTTCGTTCCGCATTGTTGTAATAGCTGGCCGCCTGGGTCACCGATTTGTGCAGCGACTGCTGCATCGCCTCTGGAAGAGGGATGCCGCGGTTTGCAGCCTCGGTCAGATAGCCGGACCTCAGCCCATGGGCCGAAAACAGCGCCGGATCAAGGCCGGCCTGTTCACAGCGTGCTTTCAGGACCAGATTGACAGACTGCGGCGCCAGCGCCCGTCGGTCGATGTTGCCCCACTGATCGATGCGCCGGAACACCGGGCCGTCCTTGATTTGCGCGTCGGACAGCCATCGCTTCAACACGGTCACCGGCCGGCCGATCAACAGCACATGTTCGTTCTCATCGGCGGTCGTCGTCTTGGTGCGGCCGAGGCGGATCGACAGGCAGGGCAGGGGAGGGGAGTTTTCGTCGGCGGGATTGGCGCGCACCGGCTCCTCGTCGGCGAGATCCTCGACGCGCAGCGCCGCCACTTCCGAACGGCGCCGGCCGCCGGAAGCGAAGGCGGCTAAAAGCAGTGCCCGGTCGCGTGCATCCACAAGTCTATCACCGGCGCAGGCCTCAAGCAGTTTCGTCAGAATATCGAGGGTTACCGCCTTCTTGCTCTTGCGCTGGCGCGGGCGGTTGCTCGCCTTGACCGCCAGCCTCACTGCGCTCTTCAGCGACGGTGCACCGAAGGCGCCGGTGAAACCGCGCCAACGGGTGAGGATCGACCAGGAGGTCAGCCGCCGCCGCACCGTGCCCGGCGCGTGTGGCCCGTCGGCCCTGAGCAGGCGCTCGGCGCGCAATCCGACCTCGACATCGGCCGGCATGCCGTGGGCCGGATCCTCGGCGCGCTTGACCGGATCCCAGAGGTGATGGGCGACGAACTTCAGGAGCAGTGCTTCCGGCGCCGGCCAGGGGAGGGGGTCGCCGGTGGCGAGGCGGCACCAGGCCTCGAGGTAACCGAGGTCGGAGGCGAGTGCCCGAAGCGTATTCTCGCCCATGCCCTCCTGCGCCAGGTGTTTGAGTGTGGCGACGTCGTCAGTCAGCAAGGCCGCGAGCTGGTCGCGCCGGTCGAACGGCAGGATGGCGTCGAGCGCGTCTAGCTGTTCGGCACGGCGGTGGACCGCTTGGCTGTCTGAGCCCGCCGCTTTATGATTATCGACCATGGTGCGTAGCCTTCGGTGCTCTTGGGGAAGTTACGGAGGACTATCTGCGGCTGTCGCGCCGGGACCGTCGCGTCGAGGTGACGCCGGATCTGAGCGACGATGACATCGCCGCGGTCGAGAAGTCCGAAATCGAGCCGGGCCTCGATCATCTCAATGCCGAACTGCTGACGGACAAGCATGCTGCCGACTGAGATCAAGGTCGGCCACGTCTTCCGCTATTCGTATCTCTGGCACTGGCAACACCTCGAAGGCCGCGAAGAGGGCGACAAGGATCGTCCCTGCCTTGTGCTGGCGTTGGTCACGACGCTTGAGGACGGCACGTTCGTGCGCGTGCGGCCGATCGCCCATACGCGGCCGGCCCGCGCCAGAGCCCTCGATCGGGCCGGCCTCAGTGCTCATTGCCGAACGGCCCCAGGACCGGCACTTTCTCTGCCCGCGCTGCAGCCGCCAGCTTTCGATCGAGGGTCGCCAACGGAAGTGATCGGGCGATCGCGAGCTCGAGATAGGCGGCATCGTACGCACTGAGCCCTTGCACTGTCGCAAGCTCGATCACCGATCCGTCCTGACCGGCGCCGGCGTCTTCAAGTGGAAGGCGCCGCAATCTGGTCATTGCCGTCAATGCCTGACCCGCCGCGATGCGCTGGCGCCTCTCGGCGGTTACAAGGATGCTCCTGGCTTCGTGCCAGAAGAGGCCTGGGACCGGGCACTGGCCGGATATGCTGGCGATCAGTTGTTCAGCGATGTCGCTGTGCTCTTCCGGAAGCAGCCAAGCGGCTGCGGTCGAGGCATCGAGAACGAAGACGCTCAAAATCGCTGTCCTTCCCGCTTCCAATCAAGGATCTCGTCGTTGGTAACGGGTTTGGCGCGCAAGCGAGCCGCCCGAACTTCTGCCATCAGGACTCCGAGCTCATTGTCCTTGTGGATCCGGCTAAGCCTGGCGACGGGGTCGCTTCCTCGCGATATGATGACCTCTTCACCCGCTTCAACGCGAGCCAAGAGTTCGGAGAGATGCGCCTTGGCCTCGGCGACTTTGACCGTGACGCTCATGGGAAACTCCGTTGAACCATGCCTCTCGTCGCGCAGATGGTGGACGATCGCGAATGTGGACGTCGTGCGCTAGGATAGAGCGCTCTCACAGGTTGGTCAACGGGTAGACCATATCACTATCGATACTGAGTCCTTATCGATGGCTAGACGTCCAACCGACAACCATACCAGGTGGCGAACCAGAATATTGATATAGCGTTCGTATAAGAAATCATTTACCATAATTTCAATGGCTTACGATCTCGCGAAAATCAGCATGACAGCCTTGATGCGAACGGCTTTTGACGCAGGTACCGTTCTCACGCGTCTCGATGAGCGCATCGCCCGTTCGCCGGTCGGCGCGGGCTTCCTCGAGCGGTCACACTTCGCCGATGCCTGCGCCTCGCTCTGGATCGACGGCGAGCTCGTGCATCTCGAGGATCTCGTCCTCCACGACGCCACCCGCGATATTCGCACGCCCACTCATGAGCTGACAATCGCCCGCGATGTTTTGCGGACCCGTCGGCGGGTCGCCGCCCAGTCCCCGGATTGGGCGCTGTCGGCCGAGGGCATTCGAACGTTGCGGAAAACCGCGGAGATCACGTCGGCCGAAACGGAGGAGGCGGCGACCGCAAATGACATGCGGCGCGCGGCCGCGATTGATCCGGAAGGGGAAGACGCCGATGACGTCGAGAACCTCCCGGGTGTCGACTATGCCGCGATCGATGCGGTGCTCGCCCGATCAGAGGCGGCGATCGCAAACGCAACACGACCCGGCCGCCGCGGCGGCCAAGAGAAAGATCCGATGATCTACGATCTCGACTGGGACGAGGACGCGCGGCTGGACGAATGGCGCGGCGTATTGCGGCAGGTGCAAGACCTGCCGACGGTGCTGCAGGCGATGATTGCCCTCGATGCCTGGAACGAGCTTTCCGTGCTTCAGCACGCCCCTTGGCTCGGTCGGCTTTTGTCCGCGTCGATCCTTCGGGAGGCCGGCATCACCACCGGGGCTCATCTGGCCGCCATCAACCTTGGCCTCAAAACCATTCCCGTCGATCGGCGCCGGCATCGCGATCGCGAAACCCGGCTGCTTGCGATCGCCCATGGCTTGGTTGCGGCGGCCGAGATCGGGCTGAAGGAGCACGACCGGCTGGCGCTGGCGAAAACGATGATGGACCGAAAACTGGAGGGGCGCAGGACGTCTTCAAGACTGCCGGAACTGATCGAACTGGTGATGGCAAAACCGCTGGTGTCGGCGAAAATGGTGGCGGAGACGCTGGAAATGACGCCGCAGGCGGCGCGGCGGATTGTTTTGGAGCTGGGGTTGCGCGAGATGACCGGGAGGGGGAGGTTTCGGGCGTGGGGGCTTATCTAAAGGCCTTCCATTGCCTGTTCGATAAGAGCGGCAAGATGTGCAGGTAAAGCAATATCTTTCAAAGCGGCCTCCAGCGCCCTGTTCGCGGTGGCCGATGGACTGTCCAGACGCATCTTGTCGATGGTCCAAATTCCCTTTGGTGACAGGCTTTTCATGACAATTCGTGCTTCCTCTTGCACAAAGCTAATGTGCTCCTCCGGATTGTCGAAGTAGGGATGCACAATATGAAATTGGCTGTCGGCATATACTGGAGCAAGCACAGCGATTGTATCAAGATCTTTTTTGACCTCGAATCCATTGCAGTACTCGCATGAAAGGGCAAGGTTGTATGGCTCAAAAGTCCAAGCCGAATACAAATCCTTCGGCGCAATGTGGTCCCTATGCGCCGATCGCCTTCCTGAGAAACCGACTTTGGATTCACACCATACGCACTTCGCATTTTGTACAGCCATGCCGTGCTGCTTAACAGCCCTTTTAAAGGCCTTTACGGCATTCGTGGCGCGAGGCCAGTTGTCTTTCCGTTCAGCGGCAGGGATTGCATCAAGCCCTGCTTGTACGTCGGCAGGAATTGTTGCGGCCTCATCAATTTTGAGCATTGCCGCGATTTTCCAGGTACGTGGCGATTGAGGAAAGTATCTCAGCGAGTGCCAGATTATCAGGAGCGGCCAGCGGTAGCAGCCGCTCGTAGATTTCTCTGAGCGCCTGCTCATCTAGCTCGCCAGTACCTGAAATCATCTGAAGCGCTAGCTTCAAGTCATGTTCGACGTATCGATTTCCCGCAGAACCCATACCGAAAACTCGATAGAGAATATTGTCGGGAGACCTTCCAAAGACCTCTCCGTCATACGCAGCGAACGATGGTGTTTTTCCAGATTTTGCTATTGTGAGCGAGCCATTCTTTGGATGCAGGTCAGAGACTAGGAAATGCGAGTGCGTTGCTATCACGACATGTGTGTATGGATTGTTTTCCAAAGTTGTTAGCAGCGAGGGCACGTATCTCGCTTGCCAAGCTGGATGAAGACTTACCTCTGGCTCGTCGATAAAGACGGCTGTTGTTCCACCAATGTTCGCCACGATTTTGGTAACTGTGCTCAAGATGTGTTGCTCACCCGAACTTAGTTCGCTGAATGGAAAAAGCCTGCCATGCTTATGAAAGGAAAGGCCAAAATTCCCCAGTATTCGGAAGCGGCGGCCAATCTCCAAAATCTCGACGATGTTATCGATAGCGCGTTCGGAGCGGGCAAGAGTCGGGAACAGCTCAAACATGAAGCTGACGCCGCCCCGAACGCGCGAGGGCGCACCATTATAGCCACTTCGCAGTTCATTGATGAATGGCCAGAGCCGACCGAGTTCCTCAGTAATCTCGTCGGAGTTTGTCTCCAGCCTAGAGGTCGCGGGGCCCCTTCGCCGGGCGATCCAATCAAGCGCGCGATCGATGAAGGTATCTTGTGTCTCTGCATACGCAAGTGGCTTAGACTCGATCGAAACCTGCCCAAAAACCGGAAGTCGCAATTCCAAACTTTCAAACCAATTCCGTTCCAAATTTGCAATTGAGCCATTTTTGATGACATTTAGAAAGTCAAAGAAAGTTCCGCTTTCGATGGAACCCGTGGAGGTCATGTTTCCAGTCTGCCGCAGCCCAAGATAATGGTAGAATGCGCGGTCGCTCCGCGTTGCATACTTGAACTTATCGATTGGCAGATGAGCGATTGCGAGTACTTTATCAGGCAGCTGCAGCTCGCCTATGGTGACTTGAAAGCCATTTTTCCAAACATGAGCCTTTTTATCCTGCCTCTGCGTCTCCCAACGAGCTCCATTCAGCCAATAGGTCAATCTAATATTGAGATCAGCGTCATGCCCAACCGAGGTTTCGGGTCCTGTCCGGTTTTTTGAGGACGTTGGCAACCTCAGTGCAGTATTTTGGTTCTCCTTGCTCGGGGTGAGGGAAACTTCCCGGATATTCCAAAGCGTCAATAGTTCGTCGACAATCGACGCCAACACTCTGCTTTTTCCTGATCCGTTAGGGCCAATTATCACCGAAGCCTTGGGGCCGTCGTCTATGTCCTCGTTGATGAAAAGCGGTACGTCACTGCGGTCAGTTGAGTAATTTACAATATGGAAGCCGCGCTTCGGTGTTCCATTTTCCATATCTTTTCGCCCTGGCTAAGAACTCAAATAAATCAGTATCGAGGTGGTCACTGCTACCACGAAAAAATCGAAACTTCAGTCCTTCGGCATAAGTGGGGGATCCTTTGAATCAAAGGCCAGCGGAAACCGTCAGCCGTAAGGGCGAGCCGAAGAAAATCAGCTTGCCGCGGTGTCAATCGGCACTGAACTTTGACCCCGTATCGGCATCCAATATTGACCCCCTCTACGCGTTGCGGATCAGCACTTGGCCTGCCCGGCGCTGGCCGGGGTTGCAGAGGGCGGGCCAAGTGCGGGTGATGGAGGAATCCGGCTTTAGCCTTGCGAGCGGTTCTTGAAGCGCCAGGATTCGTTGCCGGTCTCGACGATCTCGCAGTGGTGCGTCAGCCGGTCGAGAAGGGCGGTGGTCATCTTGGCGTCGCCGAAGACGCTCGGCCATTCTCCGAAGGCGAGATTCGTGGTTACGATGATCGAGGTGCGCTCGTAGAGCCTGCTGATCAGATGGAACAGCAGCTGGCCTCCAGCCTGGGCGAAGGGAAGATAGCCGAGCTCGTCGAGGATGACGAAGTCGAGGCGGTTCAGATAATCGGCAAGTCGCCCCTGCTTGCCGGCGCGGGCTTCAGTCTCGAGCCGGTTGACGAGGTCAACGACATTGAAGAAGCGGCCACGCGAGCCGTTGCGGATGAGGGCACGCGCGATGGCGATGGCCAGATGGGACTTTCCCGTTCCCGTGCCGCCGACGAGGACGATGTTGTGCTGTTCGGCCAGGAAGTTGCCGGTGGCCAGTTCGCGGATCAGGCCCTCGTTGATCGGGGTTCCGTCGAAGTCGAAGTCGTCGATGTCCTTGGCCAGCGGGAGCTTGGCGATGGTGAGCTGGTAGCGGATGGAGCGCGCCTGCTTCTCGGCGATCTCCGACTGCAACAGATCGCCGACGATGCGCGGCGGCTCATGCTGCCGCTTGATGGCGTTGCCCATGATCTCGTCATAGGCGCTGCGCATGCCGAAGAGCTTCAGCGTGCTCATCAGTTCGAGAACCTGCGTGCGTTCCATCAGCTTGCCCTCCTGAGGCTGTCGTAACGGGCGCAATCGGCCACCGGCTCATGGGTCAACCGAAGCGCATCGGGAATGGAAAGGCGCTCGGCCGGAGCGGGATCGCGGGCACGGGCGAGGATGTTGATGATGACGGCGGCCGAGAAGACGCCGTGATCGAGCGCTTCCTGGCAGGCCACTTCGACGGCCTGCAGTCCGTCGGTCGCGACGCATCCGAGGATCGCGACCATCTGTCGATCCCCGTCCGGGACGTTCTTCAGCTTTCGCCGCACCCTCTCCATCGCCGCCTGCAGAACCCATTCCCGGAACGGTGCACCATTGCGCAGCGCGCCGGGCTTGCGGGCGAGAACAGGCACGTAGTGCCAGGGATCGTAGACTGTCTCGCCGCGGCCGAATGAGCGGGGGTGCTCGGCGACGATCACGCCGTCCTGGCGAATGACGATGCGGTCGGCATAGGCCTGCACCTCGACGGGGCGGCCGACGGCGGTCGAGAGGACGGAATATTTGTTGTTGTCGAAGCGCACTGTGCAGGTCTTCGACACCGAGGCCGGTGTCGAGTGGTACCCGTCGAACGGCCCGGCGTAGCCGACCAGCGAGCCGCGCTCCGTCTCGAAGGCCTGCCAGATCGTCCGGTCGGTCTGCTCGGGATGGCGATGCGCTCGAGCGTACGCGATGCACTTGTCGAGTAGCCAGACATTCATCTCCTCCAGGCTTTTGACCCGCAGGCGCGGCGTGAAGAAGCGCTCGCGCACGAGGCCCACCTGGTTCTCGACCTGTCCCTTCTCCCAGCCGGAGGCGGGCGTACAGGCGACCGGCTGCACCAGGTAATGGCTGCACATCTGCAGGAAGCGGCGATTGTATTGCCGATCCTTGCCGACGAAGACCGTCTCCACCGCCGTCTTCATGTTGTCGTAGATGCCGCGGGTGCAGGTGCCGCGGAAGAAGGCGAAGGCCTTGTCGTGCGCGTCGAAGACCATCTCCTGGCTCTCTCGCATATAGGCCCGCACGAACAGCATCCGGCTGTGGCAGAGCCGGATATGGGCGACCTTCACCGTCGTCGTTACGCCGTTGATGAGGACGATCTCGTGGCTCCAGTCGAACTGGTAGGCCTCGCCCGGCGCGTAGTAGAGCGGCACATAGGCCTCCGCCGTCATCGCGCCGCGCTTCTTCGACCACGCGCGGGCATAGCGTCGAACAGCGTCGTAGCTGCGTTCATAGCCGAGCGCCCGGACCTCTTCGTAAATCCGGATCAGCGTCAGCCGCTCGCGCGACGGCTTGCCTTCGTTGGCGATCAGAAATCGATCCAGATGCTCCCGCCAGGGTCCGATCCGCGGCAGAGGTTGGCGCTCGCGCTCGTAGCTGAAGGAAGTCTCGTCGGAGCGCAGTATCTTGCGCACAGTGTTGCGCGAGACATGTAGGTCGCGGCTGATCTTCTTGACCGACCAGCCCTGAACATGGAAGGCGCGACGCACACGGGCAATCGTGTCCACTGTCTTCAACTCCCCTCTCCATCCGCAAATGACCGGATGGACGATCTTTCCAGAGGGGGGTCAATTTTGGATGCCGATCACCCCGCCACGGGGGTCAAATTTGCATGCCGAAACACATGCCGCGGCTTGGTGCCGTGTGCGATTGCAATATCACGTACCAGAGGTCCTATTCATTTCTATGAGGCGCTCAAGCAAATCGAGATCTGTCGCCTCAGAAGTCAAGCCAATCATCTTCAACAAGACCTCTTCGGTGTCCCGCGCGTAGTCGCTGGCGATATCCCTGCGATCCGTGCCACTACCGAATCCAAGCTGATACTCATCAAATCGTTCTATTAGGGATTTGAGTTCCCACGAGTTGGGGGCAGCTCGAAGACTTGAGCGACCACCATCGCCATCGCTCGACACTAAGAACTGTTCAGGCAGTGGGAAAGTCTCGAAAGTGCGTGTGATAGAAAAGCGTGATGACCAACTGGGGGATCGCGTAAGCGTTGCCCGCGCCCATACATAGAAAAGGCGCGATGAGAACAACAGTGCGGCGCTTACATCGCCATCGATAGTGAAAAATTTCTGAGCGGCGACTTCCTCGCGTGCCACCGGGCCCACTCTGACAGGGAGCTTTCCATCTTCCAACATTATCCGCCATGCACCATCGGCAGGTTTGCTCCATGATGCCCTCAGATCGGCTGTCCGTTTTGCTAGAACTCCTGTGGTTGGCGTATCTACTTGATCTGCGTCCCGCAGAAAGTGTGCGGCCTCATCGCCTTGCCTTTCCGCTTGAAGAAACAGCGAGGCCGGGATAGCTGCAACGCCGGGCGACGTGTCCAATTCATTAAAGCGGTTGATGCTGCTCCGGTACCAACGAACAGCTGTGACCAGCTCCGAATCCCTGAACCGTTCTGACCAATCGTCGTAAGCCGGCGCCGGCATCCGGATGACATCCCGTGGATCTACTCCTCGAACTGCAAGGCCTCGATTGCGTCCCAATCGGTTTAGCTCGGGCATGAAGATATCCGAGGGAAGCGGAAGCACGCGCTTCCGTCTGCTTGTTCCAATGGACCGGAGACCTTCTTCGTCTGAAAAGCGCATAAGGCTCCATCCCGTGCGAGCCGCAGCGCGTAGCGCCTGTGGACTGGGAGCTTCTGCGGTAACAACGCAGATGGTATCGCTCCGTTCGCTTTCTGGTCGGAATGCTGCGCTTAAGTGCGGATATCGCAGTCCCTCGGCGATAGAGGTGGGCACTTCGCCCACGATGCGATGATCCGGTTTAAGGCGGTTGCCGACGGCCCCACGCTGGACCACCGCTTCTACAAAGTTGCGGAAATCAGGGTCGTGACGACGGACTATCGCCTGGCCATGAAGTCGCTGGGTTCGCTCGCGACCCATCGGAATTTCACTCCAGAAAAACCGCTCCAAATCACGTTCTTTAGAATACTCAAGGCTTAGGCCGGCTGACGAGACCTCTGACGCCAGCGCGGCCTGACTTCGGTCGGCACGAATGCCAGAGGCGACGGACAGCAGAAGCGGTTCGTAGCGAGGACGATCTGTTGTAAGCCAAGCATGGAGCGGCGACTCCGCATCGAGCAACTGCGCAACAGCCGAAACGAGATCAGCGATACGGCGGTCGATGGAACGTCTGGGATTACCCGCCCAGAAGGGTGACCGGGCCGTCGAGGTATCAAGTATGGTATTGAACAGCGACAAGTCGGCGAAGCGCGAGGTGTCCGCGAGGAGTGCGGCCGGCATCTGGGCAGGCAGCGTCGGCGCTAGGATGCAAAGCGGTGCGTTGCCGCGCGGAGGGTTTCGTTCGACCTGGGCAATAACCATGCTACCGCGCTCGCCAGCGAAAGCCTCCTCATCTGCAAGCCATATGACGACGTCATACTGATCCAGTTCTGGCAGCCCCAGGCTGTCGTCTATGACGTCAATCTTTGATCGCTGTACCAGCTCGTTCGGTGACAAGGGCGAGTCCGGTGCTACAGATTCGCCAGGACGCGTTTCATCATCCCAGTCCGGATACCAGTCAGGTGTCCGAATATACCGCAATAGTTGTCGGGCACGATTACCGGAGGCGATAACAAGCACATGCGCTGCGCTTACTTCAAAGTGAGGATTGATATGGTGTTTTGACCCATTGGCGGGCGTTTGCGGAGCTTCGGTTTCAAGCGAGCGCACATCATGAGGCTGGGCACTGATCGGCATAAGCGCAAATCCGGTTCGATCTGACAGCTTTGACGCGCGTTCGAAAAAATCCTGGAGAATGTCATGTTTACGGAAGATTTCGCTCAGTCGGCCGGGCATTTTGAATACCAGCGAGTCTTCTTGGCGGACAACCTCCAATTCCCGGATCGCGGCGGCCGCATCCGAAACACCGGTCGCTCCCGCCAACCTTCGCGCCTCGATCATCAGCTGGTGGCGCATAAAAATGTCGGATTGCCAGTGGTCGGCCTGATCGGTACCCCACTGCGATTGAACGTGGACATAAGCGTTCTTCGCAAGCGCCGCTGTGTCCAACTCGTCCGTTGCCATTGCCAAGTCAAGGAGGGTGAGCGGCGCCCCTGCGGCAAGCTCTGCCGTAAGGTCCCTTAGTTGCGCGACTATGATTGCGGCTGTTCCGACATACAGCTGATCCTTCCACAGGAGCACATCGTGCCATAGATCACCCACTGACACCGAACGAGATGATCCTGCCTCAAGACGAATGATGCCGTCCGCCTCGAAAGGTTCGAACGAGGTTATCCTGCCGGAATGGTCGCCGTCGATGGAGCAGACCGCACAATACCAAGCGTTAGAGTTGGGGCTTAACGCATAGCAGGGCAGCGCCAGGCCCTGTGACCGCAATGGTACGAATCCGGCGAGCAGCAGGTTTTCGACGACATCGTTTGTCATGGCAGCAGCCCTGAATTTCGGAAATAGTTTCGCACGATCAAAGCGATCTCTTCCTGAAGTTCATTGGGTGCCGTGTTGGGCTGCCACTCATATGTGCGCCATTCTATACCGCGTTCCTGCAGCTGTTTGATGAAGGCTGTGTTTTCCTGTCCGTCATCGTCCAGATACTGCCTGGGGATCACAGCCAGGAGAACATTGCCCTTTAGTGGGACGTTGCGTGCCGTCGCAATTTCGATTGCAGAAGCGCGCTTGTCTGGTTGATTGCTCCCGGCGCGGGCCATACCGGCGATCGCATGATAACCGAGAGTCACCGTTTCATAGGCGGGGATCCCGGCGACGAGTCCATTTCGAAGGTCGCCTTCGTAATAGGCCTCAAGTGAGCCGAATGCCCAGCCGATCTGGCCAGCCGCCGCGGCGTGCGTCGGTTCCAGCTCGTAATCTTCCAAGCAGACGAATTCGTCGGCTTGATCGGCAAATACGCCTGCGTCTGCTCCGCCGGTGTCGAACGGGTAGACGTGGTAGGGCACCACGGCATCGGGAGAAATAATGAACACAAACGGAAATCGGTTGATGAGATCGGACTTTGCATCACCGTCCTTTCGGCGATACGCGGGTCTGAGGACAAAAAAGTAGGCGAGATCCTTGTTGAATACTTTACAGCGACGTACCTCGAAGTTCCCGCTTTCAACGATCTCGCGCGCGAATCCCGTTGCGGTCACATGCACCAGCGGAAGCTTTTCAGGCAGCGTCCCACGATTGGCACGGGCCCTCAGTTGCCGTTGTGGTGCCAAGCCATTGCGGCGCCGCATCTTTCGAGGAGTCTTGCTCATGCCGGATCATCCGCGGGTAAGAGGCGTTCCTCGCTGGTGTCGAGGGCCCCGGATGATCGCATAGTTGCGAGCGCCTCCAGCCCGTAACGGGCTTGGCTAGGCGAAGGTCGGCGCTCCCATTCGGTTGCAGCATAACCGGCCAGTGTTCGACAGATCCCAACTAGAGTCCGATGAAGAAGACGCCTGCTTTGTCCGATCTCAGCGGCCCTCAGCCATTCACTGCTGTTTATCTCCATGCAACGGGCGATTCGGTTGAAGTCGTCCACGGAGAGCTGGGATGGCACGGAGTCTGCTGTTTCGCCCGTTGACGACGGCGTGCCAGCGCCGGCAATTTCGGGAGGAAGCGGATCGGAAAGAGGAGGGAGCTGGAGACGTAATTCCTTCCAGCAGTCCTCCTTCTTGAACCACTCTCCGGGGTTTCTCTGGCCTGCTGTCGTTCGAAGCAGGCGGTCAATTTCCGGAGCCCATGCTCGTAGCAATAACTCGAGTTCACTGGAAATCACCTGCCTCTTCCAGATCATCTCAAAATCGATCCGGCCACCGGTTCGTTGCGCAAGTGCAGCAACCAGATATGCCGCAATCTGAGCTCGAAAGGCGGGAAACCCCATCTGTCGAACTATCCGCTCCGTGGCTCGAAAGACGAGACCGATCGAGACGAGTTTTCTGAACCACTTTTCGTCTGGCGGCGGCGGCGGCGTCTCCTTCATTTTCTGCATGAAATGCTGAAAATTCTTCTGACCGCCAAGGCACACCCGATAAGGCAGGCCGCTCCAGCTATTGAGATATCGGGCGAGGTCGAGCTTGCTCAGGCGACGGGTTTTCGGTGTCTGCAGCCTGAAGCTCTGCGTGTCGGACGCGCGGTATGACGCCTTCTGCTCGGCGGCGAGATAGGAGCCGCGGGCGCGTTCATAGAACCATCTGCCCTTACCGCTGTCGAGCCAGCTGTTGTTGGCCAGCTCCTCAACGGCCTGATGAAAGGGATCATTCGCCGAGAAATCGGCCTGCTGGACCGTATTCTGTCGATTGGCGGCACGCGACACTGAACTCACCATCGTTGCCAGATCGCCGTCAGTCACGTGGATTATTTTGATTGGTACCTCGACCGCATCCAGTTTGATGCTTTCCTTGAAGCGTGCACGGTGCAGGGAAGCCGTGGTCTGTCCGCCGTTGACAATCTGAAGTCCCCGAAGCGCCGAAATCATGTCCCTTCCAAGCGCATCCTTCTCGAGGACGATGTCGTCAACGGTAGCAACGATGCCGTTGTTGAAGGCCAGAAACATCGACGGCTGCTCGGCGATCGTGCGACGCAGCTCCGCGTTGACGCTCTTGCGGCCCTGGATGCCTAGAAAGGCGCGGACGTTAAGCTCAAGTAGCCTTACACCGTAACGCTGATAGATGCGTGACAGAAGATCGCCCGGCACGACAGCAAGGTAGGCTTGGTACCCGCCGCTGGCCGGCTTAAGATGAAGGCATGGCAGTGCGCTTCCTGTCATCTGCCTCAGGTCGACGCTGATGTCGGAACGGGTCTCGCCTTCGCCCAGAACCCGGTAGAGCCGTTCGATGTCAAACGCATCGTGTTCGATCAGCCGGTCGGACCAGCTGTCGTCCGACGGAAGCGCGGTCGGGGTCATTGCGTCGGTCAGCAGCGTCAGTCGGATGGTCGTAATCCGATCCGCTTCTCGTTCGATCCGGCGAGCGAGATCACTCGCGTCAGTGTTCGAAGGCTCAAGCTTGTCAGCAAGGCCTTCCACCGACGCCTTGGCAAAACGCAGAGCGCGCTCATAGGCGGTTCTTACTTCCGCAGGCGTCAGTTTTCGCGGTGGAAGTTCACCCGTATGTATGGTTGTGAAGAGTTCCAGCGAACCTCGCTCCTCATCAATGCTGTAGCCGTCGATACGGTACATGGCGCGGCCAGCAAAACCCTCCTGGAACAGGTCAAAGGCGCCCTCGATTCGCCCGGCCTCTTCGAGACGTTCCAGAACGACGTGTGTGAACATGACGCTCGAATGAACTGTGGCGGCATCGGGACTGGCCACGGCCTCCTCGACGTCCGCCGCGAGTTCTTGAGCAAAAATATCACGCGGTTCGCTCATCAGGCTCTGTCTCCGAAACTCTCAATTGTTGGTCCGGCCGGCCGAGCGATCTCGTGAAGCTGTGCAAGATCCAGCACGTAACGAGCGTCGATGATGGCTTTGGGAAGGTCGTGGCGCCGAAGCCGGGGGAAGTCAGCGACGACTGGATAGGCGGTCATCTGCTGTACAGCAACGCACAGACTGCCACGGGCGTGGGTGTCGTCCGGTGCCAGCCCGCGCTGCAGAAGTGCATTGGACAATGCGCGCTTGTCCGTGGCCTCGGGAAGAAGGCTTGCGACACGTTCGATCAGCCGGCCGAGCGTTTCGCCGGCTGCTGTTTCGAAGAGGCGCACCAGAAGTAGGTCGAGCTGTTCAAGCCCCACGACATCGAACTGATCAAGAGTTGAGACAGTTACGCGCCAGCCAGGACCAAGCGTTGTCTTTACCTCGATGGCGTGGCCGGCATTTTCGAAATCATGCAGACCATTCTCAGGTGCGCGCCAAGTTCGAAGTAGGTCCGGGTCGCGAGCAAGAAGCGCCTCCAGAACAATCAGCTCGCCGATGAGCCCGATAGCATCTTCGCGCTTCATGCCTCCTGATACGGACCGCAGAAACTGACGCCATGCTTCGAGGCGCTCCATCACAAGGCGCAGTGCGTGGATAGGATCTGCGGCATTGGCAAAGCCAATCACATCCGAGCAGATGGTCGTAAAGAGGTCGCTGCGTGTGGCATCTTCGAGCAAAAGGGCAATCCCCAGTCCACTCTCTAGAGCCACACGCGTCAGCCGTAGGCCGCCGGCCTCGAAGCCCGCATCGGTGCGTTCCGGATCTGGAAGATCGAAAAGCAGGCATCTTGCGCCGTCTGTGGTGCGGATTGCGACATGAACATCGAGTGCGCCTGCATCAGGAGCACGCATGCTGCGGAACTGGCGCTGGCCGCCGGCCATGGAGGAGAGCCGCATCCAGAGATCATCAAGCTGGGAGCTGCTGGTCATCTTCTTGCGCGCTCCCTCTGAAGAACCGTGTTCTCAAGGAAGATGCGGCGGTTGGCGGTGATGCTGTCTGGAAAGCTTATAACAGTACCGATGACGGCGCCCGACCAGTCGAGAAGTCCGTCGGTCTTTGGGTCAAGAGGGTATAGGATCAGCAGACCGCTATGAGGCCTTCGACCCCGCACGGCCCGGATGTCGACTCCTGATGGTCTATCGGGTGGCGGTTCGCCTGCAAGGGTGCGCGCTTCCGCTGTACGGCGCATCGCGTCAGCATATTCGATGTCTGTGAGGTCGATCGCCTCGTCTGGTGGATTCAGAATCGATTTCACGACGTAGCGGCCGGCCTCACGCTGCTTGGCGAGAGGGCGCCGAATGACGCTCTGGATCTGGCGAGTTCCGATGTCGACTTTATGGCCGTCGCCGGTTGCAAGAAAGACTGTCCAGGATGTAAGTTCACCGTGAGCGATCTGATCTCGAATGTAGGCGGCAAGTGCAGCTGCTTCGATTTCGACGTTTTCAGGTGGATAGCTGAGTCCTCCGAGAAAGTCTGCGACATGCCGTCCTTCAACGCCTTCCCAGAGGAGCCCCGTCGCGCGTCCAGCACCGCCGGGCCGAGGCGGATCAACTGCGGGGGCGCCAAGAAGGTCGAGGAACTGTTCAGTCGCGCCTGCATTCTGTTCAAGAGGACCTCGGGCGGTATGCATTACGGTCTGCACCTTGCCTTCGCCGGCAAATCCTGTCCGCCGCTCGATGGCATGGCGCCGCTTGTTCCCTGCAGTAACTCCCATAACGCTGTGGGCCTCCACCCGCAGTCCATAATCCTTAGGCGTCTGAAGCATGATCCGCATGCGCGCCAGTTCGGCTCGGAGATCTTGGCTCGCAGTCGCAACATGCCGAAACCAGACTTCCATTTCTGCGGTCGTGTACAGCCGGCAGACGTCGGCGAACCCGCGGCGATAGCCAAACCAGCGTCCCATCTGCAGCAGGCTGTCGTATTGTTTGGATACGCGCAGGAAATAGCTCACGATCAGCCCTTCCAGGGTTAGACCGCGTGACAGCTTGTCACCACCGATCGCGATCACTGACAGGCCTGTTTCGCGATAACGGTCGTAATCTAGACCGGTCTTCGACCGCCCGTTCGACACGACGACCTGGACGCGATCGCTGCTGTCGGCCAGCGCAGAAAGGACTTGGTTCCACGAGACGTCTTTGATTCCACGTGCGAACACCGTACCGAGGATATCGCGATGAGTCGGCACGAAATCGCTGTCCCACATCGCCTTCAGCAGCGAGAGCGTCGCTGCATCGCCCCCAGAGATGCGCGCACGCACGTCATCCAGATAGCGTTCCACTTGGCCGTGGACGCTGTCATGAACATCGACAAAGCGCGACACGTGGACGAGCATGGAGCTGTGAGCAGTCAGTTGGCCGCGGGCGGCGCGAACTGCACAACCGATAAGGAACGCACGGATTGCTTCCTTCATCGACGGCGGCAGTTCATCTTTTGCTCTGAACCGCGGCCTCAGCGTCTTATCATGAGTTTCGGGCACCCACGCTTCTTCGTCGCGCGGCACATGCCGGATGACTGGAAGGCCTCCAGATGGACCTTCCGAAGTCGTTCCAAAGACGGCTGTCGGGCCGAAGTAGTCGTCGGGAGGCGTCAGCGAGAAGATGAATGTCGACGGGAATAGGTCAGACCCATAATTCGCAGCGCCCCGTTCGTCATGTATGAGAATGTTTGCAAATGGGGTTGCGGTATAAGCGACATAGGCCGACCGCGCGAATGACTGCAGGAGCTTGCGGATCTCGCCGTTGATGCGTGTCGGATCGTAGTCTTCATCGAAACTACCATCTGACAATACCGGCTGATCCTTCGTGTCGATCGATGCTTGGTCAGCTTCGTCGTCGATCACCAGCAGTGGTGCGGCACGGAACTCCTTGGGCAGCTTGCCAATCCAGGCGTTTAGATTACGCAGGATAGTTGCATTCTTCTTGACAACGAACAGGCAGGGCGTGTCGAGAGGCGCGAAGTTCGCCTGTCTGGCGAATGCGACACTGAAGTCACCAGTCGGCGAAGCCAGTGTGAGACTTCCGACGTTGAGGGGAGGTGGGATGCTGCCTACCCCGATCGCACGCATCTGCCCGAGATCCTGACGCTCCGGGGAAGTGTCGAAGCCGAGAAAGTCGGATTCGAGACGCTGCTGAGTCTGCAGGCGCAAAAGATTATGCATCCCCGCTAGAACGATGATGACGCGATATCCAGCATCAACCGCTCGGTTGATGACGCCGGCATAGTGAGCAGTCTTGCCCGACTGCACATCGCCGACAACGAGGCCGCGCCAGTTCCAGGGGCCTTCCCGAGCAGGATTGTCGAGGAGTTCGACTACGCGGGCGGTGCTGTCGCGAAGTTCATCGACGGAGCGGACTGGCCAGCCGTCTTCCGCGAGCTTCTGCAGGTAGCGGCCCATGAATGATCCGGGTCGTCGAAGATCGCCGACATACCAGTCGGGTGGCACGTCACGGTCGACGATTGCGATGGCCGGGCCTTGCTGAACGACGTAGGCGAGTTCGAGCTGGCGGACCACGTCTTCGATCTCCAGTTCCGAGAATACGTGGCCGGTGCGCCGTTGAACCATCGGCATCACCGTCTCGACGACTTCTCGGATTGCGCTCCGATCGACTCCTCGGTCGTCGGTTGAGGTTAGCAACTGCCGGGCCATGTTGAGCATGGTCTGCCCAGGAGTGAAGCTCATTCATCTCCTCCCAAGGCAGCAAGTACGGAGTCGCGAAGTACCGTATCCGCGATCCGCATGCTGCGCAGCAGGAGGTCGAGAATTTCCTCGGGAGGGAGATCAGAGCTCGATTTCCGGATTGCGGTGACTAGATCTTCAACCAGTTCGGCGCCTTTATCGACGCCGCTGCTTGGCATCTCGACATCTTCCGACACGTCGAGCCAGATTCGCTCCACCGGCACCGTGCGCTCGATGAGGCTGATCGCCGAACGCGCAAGACGCGCCGTCTCACTTCCCTGCTCAAAGAGAGCCAGGATGATCGGGTGCTCTCGATTCACGCGATAGCGGCGTCGGCCTGAGACGTGCTCCTGCTGCCAGAGTGGAGAAGTCTGGCGAACCTCCGTCGGCGTGCGGACCTGCCCGCCACGCCACGCAAATACCTCCCTCGCTCGGTCACGGCATTCTAGACCAACCCTGACCAGACGGGAGCGCAGGCTGGCTGGCGGGCGCGCCCGCGCCTTGATCACGTCTATCCTCCAAGCTGGGTCGCACGCCGTTGGAAGATCAACCGCGATCCGCGCAAGCCGACTGCTCTCGTCTTTGGTCCATTCGCGCCGTTCGCCGAGGCCGAGCCAGCTTCCGGCAACGACAAGCCGGTCGCCCCGGTAGACATAGAAGCCCTGCCGTTCGGCCCATCCGCCTGGGCCACCGGCCGTCTGGAACTCCTGTTCGTTGGCGAACATGTCCCGGTGGGGCAGAACATAGGAGGTAACTTTGACCGCCTGTTGTCCGACGCCGATCGGCGAACTCCCGAGCTTGCGCGTCGCAGCGTGCGTTCGGAGCATTGGATCCCACGGTGGAATATCGCGGCCATTTATTAAAATACGGATGCGGCGTGCATCTCCCGACAGGAAGCGGTGGAAGACCATGCTGAAATGCGCTCGGATGTCAGCGAGCCTGGCGAAAAAGCGTTCGCTGTCCAGCCCATGAAGGCCGCCCATCTCATCCATCACCTGAAGCGCGACCAGGGTGCCGTGTTCCCCGGTGTGGGGCTTCGTCACGTGCTCGAACTCCGGGAGTTCGGGGGCGACGACCACAGCCCACTTCCTCGCCTTCGCCACCACGCCGATGTCCCAGCTGAGGCTGGACAGAGCACCACCCTGCGCACTCACCACAGCCATTCGACGGCACTGGGACAAAGAGGCTGTCTTCATGCCGAGGCCAAATCGCCCGAGATCGTCCGGTTCTCTTTCGGCCTCGGGGCCTTCCCCGCCGAAGCGCATGGCCTCCATCAGCTGGTCGCGAGACATGCCCCGGCCGTCATCGCGGACGGCGATGCGAGGGTCACCGTCATTCCAGTCGATACTGAGAGAAATTGTTCTGGCGCCAGCGGCGATACTGTTGTCCACGAGGTCTGCAAGTGCCGTCTCTGGCGTGTACCCCAGACCTCGCAATGATTTCAAAAGCGCCGCAGCCGTCGGCGCGATTTCCAATGTTTCCAGCTGATCCTCCCCCGCCACCTCTCCGATTGCCCCGACAGCCGCTCAGGCTGCCCTCCTGCGAGCGCGGTCGAGCTTCATTCTACTTGTCGCTGCACTGACAATCTCGCCCCGAAGGTGTTCACCTACGGCTTTTGCCAGTAGGGGGGGGACCGCGTTACCAATCTGCCGGAAGGCCGCATTCATTGCGCCAGCGAACCGAAAGCCGTCAGGAAAGGACTGCAGCCGCGCGGCCTCTCGCACCGAGATCATGCGCTGCTGGTCGCTGTCCCAATGAATGTGGGAATAGCTGTCCTTCCCGAGATGTGCCGTAAGCGTCCGAGACGGAGCCTTTGGGTCAAGCTTCCACCACTTATTGGGAAACTTGCCGGGATCGTACGGCGGTACGAACGATTTTCTGGCCGCCAGCCAGCTTACGCTTTCAGGATCGGGACGCTGCGACATTCGTTCGAGCGCAGCCGTGAACATTTTCTCTGCGATCCGCAATGCACGCGGGTAATCGTCTCCTGCTGCCATACGCCGGAAGATAGGGAAGTCGCGTGGCGTTAAACGAACGACATGACCATCAGTCGAACCCTCCGTCGTGAACCGCTCCCACTTGCGCATGAGCTCTGCATAAGCTGGTAGATCACGATTCGCGCGGTAGTCGATTTGGTCCTGCACCTTGCGTCGCCGCATCGTCACAGGGTCCCGCCAATGCTCATTTATGGCCGGAAGGTCACCAAGTGCCGCCTCGACAGATACGGCGCCAGGAAGTCCGTCAACTGCAACCGGAATAGGAATGAAGTGCGCACCGCTTTCAGGAATATACTTCAGGGCGACAGTGCGCGCAGCCTCATAGCCCGAAGGCAGCTCGGCAGCATGGCTGGGAGAAGGAAAGGTCGGGGTCAGACCCAGCGCTTTGTCGTACGCAACTAGGAACAGCCGCTCCCGCATCTGGGGCACACCATAAAAGGCGGCGTTCAGTAGCGTATAGCTGCATGTATAACCCATGACATCCAGCGTCTCGCAGATCTCCTCAGGAATATTGTGTCCACCGAAATTGAGGATATCTGGAACATTCTCGATGACCATGGCGATAGGCTGCACCGCCTCGACATACTCGAGAAATCGCCGATAGAGCTTCGCGCGAGGATCGTTTCGGTAAGCATCTTCGTCGCCCGTCACGGACCTTAACTTTGAACGGCCGATCCTGGCGAAGGCCTGACATGGCAACCCGGCCGCAAGCACGTCGAAACCTTCGGCGACGTTCGAAATGCCGAGCTCGACGGCGAGCTCTTCTGGCCCGCATTTTTCCATGTCGCGGGCCTTGCGCCAGCTTTCGGCCGAGATCCCCGGGGGCGCAGAGAAATTTAGAGCATAAGTTGCTGCAGCTGGCTCGTCCTGCTCGACATGGCCAAGAAGTTCCAAGCCTGCTGACTGCAAGCCAAGCGACATTCCACCGCATCCGGAGCAAAGCTCGAGCACACGGAGCCTGGATCCGGTCGTCGCTCGGGCGATCTTCCCAAGACGCACGCTGTTCATGCAGCACCTTTGCAGAGAAACGACCGGAGACGCTCTGGTATTCCGTCGGGCCGTCTGGTTTCGCATTCCCAGATTACGGCCGTGCGCCATCCGTCCGCCTCTAGAGCGGCAAGCGCTTCTTTGTCACGTGCGACGTTGCGCTCGAATTTCGCCTCCCAGAATGCTGTATTGGATTTTGGCGTATAGGCTAGCCGGCAGCCGGAATGGCGGTGCCAATAGCAGCCGTGAACAAATATTGCGCGCCGGCGACCTAGAAAAACAAGATCTGGAGAGCCAGGGAGATCCTTGCGATGGAGTCGATATCGCAATCCGAGGGCGTGCGCGGCTTGACGCACAACCATTTCTGGCTGTGTATTCCGTGCACGTATCCGCGACATGTGAGCGGACCGTTCGGCACTTGTCAGGATGTCCATCGAAACTCCGCAATTGTTCCAAGAATACATAGCTAAATCAGCACGCTGACGCTAGTGGAAGTTGCAGGTAATTCTCGGCAAAATCGACAATCGTTACAGAAAAGAGCCCGAACTCGGCCCATATCAAGTTCTGGCGTCCTCGCAACCTAGGCGAGCCAGACATGAAGCTGTATCGCCGGATCACAACAAGACCATGCGCACACACCGTTGAGGCGCTGGCGAGCTGCTTTCTGTTCACTTGCTGTGTTTGGCAAGCCGACCTAGATTTCCCTTCCCTTATGGAGGAGATTCGCCGCATGGGCTGGGAAATCTACACACACGATATCGCCGATTGCCCATGCGGCCAAGGCAAGATTGTGCGCGAGCACCACTCGCCGGACAACCCGTGGTCGTCTTCTCATGAAAGCGTAGAAATCAGTTGCACTATCTGCGAAAAAAGCTGGCAAGTCAGTTATGGCGGCAGTGAGCTTGTCGAGCGCGCTTCTCGTGACGCGTCGAGGGAAGCGGAAAAGGCTTATGAGAAATCCATGAACTCGATATCGGACTATCTCAACAGTATCCTTTCCGAATACCCGTTACCTTCTTTCAAAACTCAGAAGGAGGAGTTCGCTTATCTTACTCAAGCCGGTCTCTATGATGGAAAGATCGGCCAGTATCGCTATGCACGCCGCGACGCAGAGATGGCGGATATCGCAGTGGTTCGCATCGACTCGCTCATCGTGCCGAAACTCATCGGGAAGGTCGGCAACGCGGACAGCTACAACGCTCTCTTGCTGCAAAGCCAAGCTGCCAAAAAAAACGCAGCCGATAAGGCGCTGGCGGTGAAGACAATAAAGATACCAAGCAAATAATCTGTTTGGCATGGCTACAAGTCATTGATCAATGCTGAGCACAGCTATTGCCGTCAGTGGATACCGCTTCCTGCGAATAATCAAAGCCTTGCTATAAATGATCAACGGGTCGCCGGTTCAAATCCCTTCAGCCAAAAAGCTATGCCGGGCTATTTCGATGGGGCAAATATGCCTCGCCCAAAACCTGTCGGCGCTCGACAGACAACTCAAATCTGTAGCGCGAAGGTTGGTCATCCCAGTCTGCCGGACGATTGCTAGTAGCGACGACATAGCCTGCGGGATCAATCCAACTAAGGACGTCACCACCAGCCAGAGGAAAAACGCTCAATTGGCTCGCGAGGTATTCGCCTGGGTTGCGCGTGAGGGTGGCGTCGAGGGCAAGATTGCGAGACACCTGTCGCGCAGCGGCAGGCGGGTTGCGCGCTTCCACCCATTCGCGGATTCGTCGGGGGTCAAGCTTGTCGTTCGGATCATCGGCATCGTCGAGTTGCGCATAGTAGGCTTTCGCGTCACCCTCTGCTCGCGTTCGATCAATTGCGTTCCCGCGTGCGAGCAAGAAAGCGGCGACTGGATCGAGCGTGCCCCAATTGACCAGTTCTTTGAGCCAGAACCCGATCCAGGGTAGGCCGCTGCGTGGCCAGTCGTCCATGCTAAGCGCGTCCACTGGTCCTGTAGCGTCACCTTTATCCATCAGAACGCCGACCAGGCTGCCAAGCCCCCAATTGCATCTATAGATGAAGTTATCGGCGACGAAAGCGAACCATGGGCTGAGCTCCTTCGCCTTGGGCTGCTTCTTGATACTTCCCTTGAAAAGCCACCAACGCAACAGCTTCTCCCATTCGGTAAAGTCTTTCTTGCGACCAAGTTTCGTGGAGATCCGGAAAGCGGGCACCTCTCCCAGCATTTCAATCACTGATCGTACGAACTGGAATTTATCTTCCGGTGGGCGGTCAGCATAGTCAGAGCCAGACAATAAGAACGTACGAATCTCGTCGACGCGATCGAGCAAAATCGAGCCAGAGAAGGGGGATAGACTAGTCTTGTACAATTGCCGACGCCGGGTGGGGTCGGGGTAAAGGCTTGTGATCGCACGACCACGTGCCAGCCAGATTTGGGCGAGGCGGTTTTCTTCTTCTGCTGCGACATGCGCGTAGGTCCGGCGCCAGAGCGCGGATAGCTGCGCTTCAATTTCAGCAGCACTGAGACCCGCGGCGCGGACCTGTTCAATTTCTTGAATTGCGGCGATCAGCAGTCCATCCAGGGTATCGAGTAGCGTTTCGGTCTGTTCGCCTTCTTCACCATCGACCGGGTGGGCCACGCTCGTCTCCTCCAACCACCGAGCAAATTCATCATCGTCATCGCTGCCGCTGAGATCTTCCCAGGCTTTTCTTAGCTGCTCCAGGAGAATTGCCAGCGCGCTATTGGCGTCACCGTCTGCGACAGAGAGATCCCCGGAGGCGGTTAGCTCCGTCGCCTCCTTCAGCTGAGTAACGAGCTCGACGTAACCGTCCCAAGTTCGGTTATATACCACCTCCCGACGCCGCCCACGGACACGATATTCCCGTTCCGGAAGCACAACGAGAGCATTGCCTTCAGTCGCAACACCGGGTCGGCCAGCCCGACCAATGAGATTAGAAAACTCATTGACGGTAAAAAGGCTGTTCGAGCGATGAACGCTTGGTATCAGCAGTGTATTGACCGGGATATTGACCCCTTCAGAGAGCGTAGAAGTCGCAATTACTACCCGGACATTGCCGCGATCGATCGCCAATTTCAGCCTGCGCGCTAGAAGCGCTGGCATTTGACCGTGATGCACTGCAATTCCGCGCGCGAGCAGGCGATACTCAAATGATTCTTTGGTAAAATAATCTTCGGCCGCAGCAAGGCAACTTTGCCAATGTGGATCGTCAGCGGCGACAAACCAATAATTTGGAAGCGCAACGTTCTCTTCTATCCAGCCGTCCATTAATTCCGCACATGTTTCGGCGAAAGCACTCACGAACTGCGTGAGCGAGATCATCACGGTTGGACGCGAGCCATTTGGACGTTCGGCCGCCAGATGAAGGGCAGCCCAAAGGGTTGGACCACGAAGCGACTTCTCGGAACCAAGTGCACGATCAACGCCATTTGGCGTCGCTGGGAAGGGGCGAGGAATATAGGGCCGATCATCCGTGCGCTCATCTTCGAACTCAAGAGTTCGTCCGTCCATCAGGTCGTAGCGGATGTCGAATTGGCCAGCCGCGCTCACCTCGAGTTGGCCAAGCATCTGACGCGTGCTTCGATAGGTCGAACTGATAGGACCGCCATCTTCGTCGCTAGAAAGCCATGATGCGATTGCCGGGGCCGCTTTCGCCGCGACTGCAGAAAGCGCGATGATGCGGAAGCCTTTCTCGTCTTGGGCACGTAGCAGCCGAGCGCTGAGCTGTTCGAGCCTCAAGGCTCGTGACGTCCCGTTGACAATCGCATCTGTACGGTTTGGATCCTGCTCGACCATATGTGCTTCATCGATTACGACTAGGCGCACCCGATCCAGAAAGAGCGTTCCGAGATAGCGAATAAGAGCATCCGCCTTTTCAAAGGTGCAAATTACGACAGTTGGCTGATCAATCTGCACCCATGCATCGGTAGGCCCCCAATCCGCGCCTCCGTAGAGGCCTGTGACAACGACGGGCTCGGCGGCGATGCCGCGCAGGTCTTCGGCAAAACGTTTCTCGACCTCGGCGGCAAGCGCACGCGACGGCACCAGATACAACACGAGGTTCTCGGACACAAAAGGATCTTGTCGAGGTGCGAACAAGCCTTGAACTGCCCCTAGCGTGGCAATAGTCGTTTTTCCCGACCCCGTCGGGGTACACAACACAAAGCTGCCGTTAACCGCCAGCCGATCGATCCCATCACGCTGCGCTGGCCAGACCAACGCACGCCGATTTACGAATGCGGCACGGGCGAACTGGATTAATGCGGCACGCGTTCGAGAGTTTGCATCATCTGCAAGACGCTCGATGTGTGGCCAAAGACTTGATTCAACGAAGCCATGTGCCGCGCCCGCGCACAGTCTCGCCAGCAAGTATGAATACGGATCGCGGCTGTGGAGATAGCTGCGTGCCAGGGCATCGAGTTTGACTAGCGCACGATCAACTAAGGCCGTTTGCCCGGTGCGTAGGTAGGAGCAGATTGAACCGATGCACATGATGACATGACGAATGGTTGTCATTTCGAGATCGTCCAGTCGGCCATCGCTGTCATCAGCTGTCGCGATCGGCTCACGCAAAGCGCGGTCGCTTTCAAAGTCGTGCTGGACCTTCCAGAAGGCATGCACCGCCGACAACGCCGCATCAAAGTCGCCACGAAGGAATTCCCGCAGTATTGTCGAAAAGGTCTCTCCAGCCGGCATGGCACGCAGATGACCGAGGGCCATAGCGGGATAGCCCGCGACCTGGTAAGCAGCGGCGGACAATAGATGGATTGGCGCCCCCTCCGGCTTCAGAGCAGCGTGCGAAATCCACTCTAGGATATCTGCGGATCGCTTAACTACCTTTTTCCAGGCGCGGCCGTCGTCTGCTGTCCTCTCGATCCAGCCTGCCTCCAGGAGCAAGCAAGCCTCATCAAGACGTGCAGTCAGTTCTGCAGGGCTGAATGACACTAGACCGTTTGCGCCCATGTCGCGCCGGACACGCTGACTGTAAAGTTTTGCCTGAAAGGGGGTCAGGGCGGAGCCGGCGAGGGTTTCCCTGATAGTTCCGGCGAGTGTAAGGACCGCTTCACTAGGCATTAAGAACCCCGATAAAGTGTATCAATTAGCCCACTGAGATCTTCCAGTTGGAATTCCATAGCATCAAATCGCCGCTTGGCAGTATAGGATGTATGAGGCGCTTTCGCGGGTAGCCAGCTCAACCGCGTGGCTGGCTTAACGGGTGAGTCGCCGATGGTATAGGCGAGGCCATCACGCCTTTTTGCCGTCCTAAACCCGTCTCTATATAGATCCATTAGACGGGCGACCCAGGCCTGAGCTTCAGGTGTTTCGTAGTCCGACAACAGCGTGATGAGTTCCCGAATACCGCTTGGACGGCGTGCGCCCGCGGCGAGCTTCTCATGAGCGTCAATGATTGTGGCGCTGTTGCTGCGAATTAAGCATTTTGCTTCGAGCGCGAGGACGTGAGTGATCTTGCCGTCTTTATCGATCCTGAAAGCTAGGGCGTCGTCGCCGGTGCGTCCTGGGCGCCTTTCGGCAACGGCGTCGGGGTCGTGCGGCTCGCCCATCAACAGACGCTCGTTGATGAGATCGAGATGTTGGAACTCCTGATCGTGAAATCGGAACAAAAATGCGGGAACATGCCAATCACTCTTTCCGAATGCACCGAAATGTTCCACAGCCAGTCCCGCTAGAGTTTCGCCCAGATAGCCTTGCAGCGTTATTCGGTTCAGCATTGCCGGATAATGCGCGGCCGGATCATCGACAGGCTCGGAAAAAGGAGAGAGGTTGTCCTCGAAGCCCCGACGAATTCTAGCACGGGCGTCGTCAAGCGCTTCCTGTGCGTAGTCGATCAGTTCATCTCGCAGTGCCGCGAAATTGCCGTTGACCTCGCGCCACACTCGAAGTTCATATTTTGCATACGTCTTGCCAATAGGCTGAGCCTTCAGCCAAGCATTGAGGGGCCGCAGTGTTAAGCGGCGAAAACGGATCATCTGTATCAATCACTTGCACTGTGACGAGTTGTCGAGCAAATCCGTCACTAACCTTTTTCACGATATGCTTGTTAATATAAAAGCGGTTGATCGACCAGAGGTTGGGGGGCATTTTCGCGTGATGCGGGTAGCTATTTTATCCAGCTTACCGGCCCATGATCGTGGGAAACGGTTCTAGAGGTGAATGATTTGAGAACGTAACGCTCAAAATTGCCATCCAGTGGTCAACGTTCCGTAATAAAATCTAATGGTGGCTAGTAGCATATGAAACAGAGGCTTTAGCTCAATCACGCCGAAGCCCAACGGTTCGATTCCGTTCAAGGCGATCGTTGCCAGCGGAAAATAAGATCGACTGCGAATCAAGCCTGTCAGCCGTAGAGACGGCTGCGCGACGACCTCGAATGCAATACTGTCGTTTCGGTCGGAGAGATGACAGAGGAAGACCAACAGACGTCTGGTCGGCCCAGCTGCGACCTCAACTCAGTAAATACTTGCACGCCGCGAAATTTGCATGACACGCCATGGTATTGTCAAATGCCCTCTTGCAAAACATTAGGTTGCATGCTTTTATTTGGCCGGGTTGAGGGAAAATCCATGCATTGGGCAAGGAAAAACCGCCGCAACAATGCTGCGCGGCTATTTATATCTTCTCGTTGGCCATTCGTAGGCGCAACGATATGCCTCTCGGTTCTCGCAGGCTGCCAGGCAATAGCTGTGGACACACCTGGTGCGCTGAATGAACATGTCAGTTATCTGCCGTGGGATAGCAACACGATGCAGCTTTTGCCTGGCATGGAATTGCGAACCTATTCGACCAGTCTTGTGCCCAAAGGTAAGAACGAACGCGTGCCGAACAGCTCGGACGAGGCCTGGACATTGCCGGCAACCGGCGAAGTAACACGCAATGACTGGGCACGGTTTCAGCATCTCTTGTCCGCGAGTGTGCCGCAAGATCGCGAGCGTGTGACGATTTCGGCAGCCTTGAAGGACATCGCAAAGCAGGTACCACACGACGCGTCTTTCTCCGACAAGTTCGGTGAAAGAGTGGTTGGCGAGGCGGTGCGCTCGATGCAGTTGGTCTACACGAAATACCAATTGCCTGCCGCGAGCGGCAGCGTCGAATATATTAAGAATGTCATTTGCAAGGGGAATTATTCTGACTTCGCCGCAGGTAGCGCAGAAAGCCTCTTCGTAAGATATACGGTGCCTGGTATGGGCGATTTTCATGCCTACACCGGGGATGACTGGTACCACCTTAAAGATATCAATCAACTCGGTCGCCAGTCTCCGAACGAATGGTACAAGCCGGCACCGGTTGATCCCCTCGATGCCCGGCAATCTCCTGGTGCGGCAATTCGGGTCCAGATCGGGCAGACCGGAGCGCGCGAATGGGCCTCGCCCTGCCTTTCGTTGCGCGACGTCGAGGTGCGCACCGGCTCGCCTGTTGTTGCGGTGCGTCGGTCAACAGACTTTCTCAATTTGAGCGACGAAAAGCTCAGAAAAAAACTCACCGGCCGTGACGGCCGCTACGCGATTGCCTTCCAGGACCTCTACCAGCTTTCGGGCGCGGGCGCTTACTACAAGGCACCTGCCGCTTTGAAAAACAGTCTCGTTCTTGCTCATGGCGATCTGATCATTCTGGCCTCGCCGCCCCAACGATCGATCTACCGCCTCGATTGAACTTAGCGCGCGAGGGACGCCAATGCCGCAGCTTGAAGTCTTCGGCCTTTCACTCACCGTCCGGGGCAATGCGATCCTGCAACCGAACGCCCCGCATCTGGACGTCTACCGCTGGAACGCAACTTTTTCCGGCAATCGAGCCACGATGGACGTGGGGGTGAACATCGGGGCGGATGCAAGCCTTGACATCAATATCGCGTTTACGACCCGGCCGGACAACAACGGAATTCTCTTTCCTGCAGATGGCTTGCAGCCCGCTCCCCATCATTTCCAGCTCAGAAGCGACGCTGTTCCAATCCACAGCAATGCACCGATCGTACTTGAAATCGGTGGCCTGTCGTTTTCAACTCCGACCATGCCATCGAATGCGCTGACCGGTGCAGGTGGCGAGCTCGTCATTCAACTTGTCGGCGCGTCGCGTCGTTGGTTCCGCGGCGCGGAAAAATGCGGTCTGACAGTGGATTACGGCGTCGCCGGCGCTCGGTTGGACCTCGGCAGTACTCGACTTCGCTTCAATGAGGGATTCCTGAAGGCGAGCTGCGGTGTGCATCTCGATCTTGGCGCCTCCTACGAAATGACGGTGCTCTCTCGTCCGCATTCGAGCCAGCCGATCGATCTCCCGATCGGCGCGCCAAGCACCCGGAGCTTCGAATTTGCACCGACGAGTAACGATGCGCTGGTTCTACAGTCGGAACTTGCGACCGAAGGCAAGGATGTCGGAGAAGGAAATCCGGCGATCGCCGGTGCCGGAGTGAAGGACTATTACCTGCAGGCGATCTTCGGGCCGTCAGACTCTGCAAATCCGCGTCTTACCCGTCTCGCAACTGTTCCTTCGGGCTCGACGCAGACACTGATCGGCTATTTCCATCAAACCGACCTGAACACTCCCGTCAACTGGACGACTTCGGGGCCGATCGAACTCCATCTGAGGCCTGCCGACGGACCGCAACGTCCGTCAAGCCTGCTCATTGCCCCGACAAGCGGTAACGGCGTATCCCTTCAACGCGCAAAAGCGGAACCAGTGCACGGCCTTGTCGCGCGAACGAGTTTTGTCGTCCCTGCCCGGACCTTTCTCAGATGCCGGCTGCGCGACGCCGGGACACCATTGAGCGGGATTGAGGCAAGCATCACGTCATCGGCAACACTTCCCTATATGGGGCATTCCAATGCTTCACGTCTATACACACCTTATCCAGGCGAGGCGTTCACTGGGCGAGGCGTCGACGTTGAACAACTTGAATTTACAGGAACGGGCGGAGCGATCCCCATCCTACCAGCGGCGCTCGTTCGCGCTGAGGCCCACACGCGGCAGACCTTCCTTCAGGAGCTCGATGCATCCTGGCAGAGCCACACCTACGACCTTGAAACACTCATCCACGAAACCGCGTTTGAGCAGGGCCCGGACGCCAGCACACCCGTAGTCAGCCCTCAAGAGATATTTCGAGACCGGATCCCGTCGTTCAAACAAGTCGGCAGCCCCGCTATTGATATGCCCGAAAGGATCAGGATATCGTCTCATATCCTGGTACGGGACTATGGGATAGGCAAATTTAAACCACCAACCGAACCCGACGATAACCCAGATTATGTACTGATCCGGCAAGAGAGCGATATCGAAGCGCTGGACGAGATCTATCTCGAGCCGAAAAGGCCCGAGTTCAAGCTCTCTGGCTTACCCCGCTCGACCGACGACCGGCCGCTCGGCATCATCAAGCTCACCGACGTTTACACGCTTGCGGAAATTTTTCAGCGCGAGAAACTGCGCACCAAGTTCAGCGACAACGCCAATATCGATCTATTTACTCACATACTGGACCCGATGGTAAGGGATCGCGGCTGGCGGGGCGTCATCCTCTTCGACATCAAGGTCGACTACAGCAAGTTCACGATCCTGCAGGCTCTCATGAAGGAAGAGCTGCGCCTGCGATATGTCGCCTTTACCGCCCGCTATCCTGGCTCCTTCACAGCCGGGGAAGACATCAGCATATCGGCGCGTGTCTTCTATACCAACACGAGCGTGGTCGAAGAGACCAAGCAGAATGATGCAGAGGTGAAGTTCCGCGTTGAGCACGTCGATGCCGCGTGGTTCGACAGCCGGCTTTCATTCTCCTGTCGGAGCCGGGCATACTTCCACGGTTCCTTCGGGCTCGAATATGGAAAACTGAAAACCGCCCCCAACTTGCAGATCATCGGCAGCTACGACCGGGAGGTCTTCAGGTTTGTCAGCGAGCTAAGCCGGCCGCTTGCAATTTTGGATCCGGACAACGGATTTGGTCCGCTCAAGCAGGTTTGGCTCGAGGGTGCCGAGATCGTCGAATCGCCAAAGGGCGTCTCGATTGACTTGAACGGCGAAATCGAACCCCGGAGCGTTTCTTGGGGAGAGGGCAGTTGGCTCGACGTGCCCGCAGGCAGGCTGATCCGTTTCCGAAAACTTTCGCTGCGACTGCCGCGCCTCGAAGGCGACATGCCCATCGGCTTCCGCTGGCTGAAGATCAATTATCCCTCAATCGAAATCAACCTCGAGCAGAATCACTTCCGGTTGTTTTCGGCCGAGGCGCTGCAGTTGAAACTCATGTCTCTCGGCGTCAGCTGGGACAATGCCTTCGATTGGAACGCCCTGTTGCCGATCTATGGTGGCTTCACGAATACCTCGGCGCAGTTCACCTTTCTCATGACGCTTCGCCTGCATCTGATGAAGCTGCCGGAGTTGTTTGACGGTTCGCTCAAAGATCTCCTATTCGACTTCGTGGTCGGACTCCGCTCGATCGGCGGCTTCTGGTCGTCCGACAACATCAAGATCGCGCTCTCTGCTGTCGGATTCGACCATCTCGATCTTCGCCTGCTGCGCTTCCTGGAAGTTCATGCCGATAACGTGATCCTGGAGCGCAAGACGCTGCCTGACGGCACTGCGATTTCCTGGTTCTCGCTTACGAACGTCGAAATCCGGATTCTTGGGCGCACCGTCGTCAAGAACCTCACATCCGCCGTCTTCACGACGCCCGACGGCCAACGAGGCTTCTTTGCCTTTCTTGCGGATCCCTTTCCAAACGGGTTGCTGACGGTTGATTGGGCGCTGATCGGACAGAATATCTCGATTGACGAGAATCTTGCCAAGGCCCTGATCCGCGTCGGCACACAGGACCCGGCTGATGTCCAGACGCTGATCAAAGACAATTCGACTCCAGAGAAATTTCTTCCGACGTTTGGTGGAGCAAACCGCCAAGCGATCGGCGACTGGATATTCGCCGGCGGCCTAACGATCGCAGGCGGCCTTCTGTCCGGCAAGTTTCTCTTTCAGGACAAAGCCTACTACGGCATCGCGTTCAAGGGCGACCTCCTCAAGGAATGGTTCGGCTACGATCTCGAACTGTCCGTGCTTTACATCAAAAGACCCCGCGCGGAGGAGGACAGTTTCTATATTGCCTTCACCGTACCGGCGGTCAACATCGGCACGGTCAGTTTCACGGGCGGCGTCGTCGCTCTCGAGATCGCCATGAACGGGAGTATGATGATTGACATCGGCTTTCCGTGGCGTCTCGAAGACGGCGCTCGCGCTTGGAACCGTACGCTCGGAGCAATCGTCACCCCCTTCCAGGGCTCGGGGGGCTTCTATCTGGCAAAGAGATCTGCCGTCACGCAGCAGACTCGTCAGATATTGCGCCTATCGGGCGGCTACGCGATGCAGGTCGGATTGGGCGCGACCTTCGGCGGGGGTGTATTCACGGTCTGGGTTCGGGCAGGCGTAACTGCCGTCCTGGAAGGCGATGCCCTGCTTCAGGGCAATAATCTTGCCGGGCTGCGCATCAGCGGCGCCGTCGGCATTCTTGTCGAGGGACACGGTGAACTGAACTGGTGGATCGTATCTGCCTCAGTTCATGTCATTGCCACTGCGGAGGCAATGACCACGTTAACGTACGGCCTGGACCCCGACACGTTGCAGCCGTTTCCGGATGGTAGTCGCATGCGCGTTCAACTCGATTTCAATCTCTGTGCACGGGCAAGCGCTTCTGCCTGTATCGGCAGCGGCATGTTCAGCTACTGCCGTGACATATCCGTCAGCATCGGCATGCCTTTCCGTCAAACCATCTCCGTGGGGTAGCTCATGCTGACCATCGCCTTGGCCATCGATTTTTTTAGATATCAGTGGAACACGAACCAGGGTGAACTTTGGCTCGTGCTCCTACCGCAAATCCGCGCTGACGATCAGCTTGCGGCGGTCGCAGCACTTTCCCGCCCAGACCAGTTTACCTATCGCGCGCTACGACGCACGGAAATTGCCGATCCGCTGGAGCCGATACCGCTTCCGACAGGGATCGATCCGCTTCTACGCCTGACTGATGATAAGGGTGACGTCAGGGAATTCGTGATCCCGCGCATCACCGGTGCCTCGATCACCGAGCCAGAGGATTTCGCGGTACTAAATCGCAGCACGGTAGATGGCGTATCGTCAGATGATTCCAAGGTCAAACCGGTTGCGGCCGGTCCCTTCGCTCAATCCTACAATATTGCTCTTAACGACATGGCCCGGTCAGCAGCGGACGCAGTGCGCAGCCAACTCCAGATCGGACTTGCCGGCGGCACTAAGCGATTGATCTCGCCCGACGTTGCCGACAGTCTTGGCCATCTGATGGTACTTGCCAACCTGCCGGACCAAGTCATTGAGACCAACCTCCACAGTCTGCTTGGACTTATGGTGCGCCTCGGGACGAAAAGCGATCTTGCTTGGTTGCAAAGCATCGAAAATGTGGAACTTTTATTTCGAAAGGCGGACGGCAGCCTCCTGTCGACCGACCTTGGAACAACGGATGACGACAAGAATAATCTGAAAACTTACTTTTCGAGCCTCACGCCTGACTTGCCCGCATACCAAATCGAAGCGGAGTGGGCAGCCGACTTTTCCAAACGTGTCTATGCTCATGACGCCTCCACAGCGGCAACGCCAGTGACACTTGGCGGGTCTGTCTATCACCAATTGACACCTCTCGCTCCGGATGGAAGCACACTTGCTGACAAGGATGCTCTGCTGAGCCGTCTTGAAGTTCGCCCGATGGAGGATGGATCCTCACCGACCCCGGGATCCGTGATATCGCTGACCTTCTGGTCGACGGTGAAGTGCCGTCTTGCTCCCTACCGGAGATTTGCCGGCGATCCACTACGCCAAGACGTACTTTTGCGGCTATCACCGGAAAACGGCGAGGAGGAGAAGTTTAGAGCGGCTTTGACGGCGGATCCGTCGGCCTTTTTTTCCGCCCTCCTTGTCGATTCTCAAGGTCGGCTGGTCCCCGCATCGGCCCTGAAACCTGTTGACCTCTATAATCTGCCCTGGGACGACGGCCCAACGGTTCTCTTTCTTGGATCTGCTCCGCAGACGTGGGGCGTTCCTGCGGCTGCGCCATCGGTCCTCGCTCTCTTGCCTGTCCAGCGAAACGGACTGCCGGTTACCGCGCAGCTGGTTGCCACCGGCCTTGAGCCGACATCTCCTTTCGGCCCGCGCTGGGAAGCGCCTGCTCTGCCGCGGCTGCGCCGAGCCGATTTCGATACTCTGTTGGCAAACCCTCCGCTTCCCGCGCGAACGGGCTTCGGTGTTTATTTCGAGCACGATGTCGAATTCGATTTTTCTCAAAGCGCGGCGCATATCGAAGGGCTCTTGACTGTTGACTACCCGATGGGCGCGGGAGGTATGAATGCCGATAACGACTATCTGGATGACCTCCTCAATCACAACGCTCTCAACATATTCGAGCGCAGAAACGGCGCGTGGCTACACCTGAATGAGGACGGTCAAACCTATCCGATCTACAACCAGGGACACGATTCCGGGACGCCGGAACATGTCTTCCAGCCGCGCAGGCAGGACAAGGTTGACGTTCGGCGAGACGGAGCGATCGGCGATGATCCGCGGCCGTTTTTGAAAGAGCTTTACGAACGTATCGGCAGCAACCGGACGCTCAGCTTCGATCTCGAACATCGATACGGGACGACGGTCGATCTCAATCTGCGGGCGAGTCTATCGACCCATGCCGACTGGCCGCCCTTCCTGCCATCCGATGCGCAGCTCAAAATGCCTTCCGGCGAGAGTCTCAGCTTCCTGCACATATCACTGGCCGACCCGACGACAGCGGAGATTCATGTAGACCAGACCATACTTGATTTCAGCGAGGTTGGGAGTTCCCCGCGCTGGGCTCTCAATCTCGCCGCGTGGCGATCTGTCGCCGAGATGAGCCAAGCTCAGAACATCTTTCTCGTTGGTGAATTCCTGCGCTTCGATTTTAATGAGGGTCTCAACACGCCAGACCCCCGCGGCGCCATCCGCGGGGCACTGAGGCAGGCCACCGGGATCACCACAACGCGTTGGGAAATCACCGACCCCCTGCGAAATTTGGCATCGGATTGGCTTGCCAATCCCCCCACCTCGGCCCTCGATCCGATAGCAGTGCCGCTCACCGACATTTCAAGCGTGGACGACCTATGCACGTGTTGCCGCTTCAGCCTGGAAATCGTCCGCAGGAACGGGATTGCGCCGCCGGCGAGACGCGACTGGGAACCAGTCCGCTACGATCGCTCCATCACCAGTGCTGCAAACCAGTTTGACGAAAAAGGGCTCAAGACCCTCCCAGCAACCGACGCCGTGGAACGACTTCAAACCTATATTAAAAATCTCAAGAGTCGCGCCGGCGAGCTTCCTCCGAACCGAGAGGAGCTGGATGACGCCGAGGTGTTTCGTCGTGTCACCGGACTTGGAGAAGGGTGGATCGTACCAGATGGCATCATCGTTGCCGATCCGGGAGAGGTTTACGCTTCAGTCGTGCCGATGTCGTTCAGACCAGTGGCGCGCGATCCCGCCCTCGGACCAAAGACCGGCCTCGTTTTAGTGCGTCTTTTCGAAGCCCTCCAGGAAGTCCTTGACGTCTCGCCGATTTCATGGGCGGCCTGGAACCTGTTGGCATGGCGCTCTTTCTTCGACACATTACAAGCAAATGGCAGCAAAATCGCAGCTCTTCTCGGCGCGCCTGTCTCCCTGATCTATCCCCTTCCTGATCCTTCAGGCCTGCCTTCAGATGCAGCTGGGGTCGCAGCATCAATCGACAAGCTGATCGCTGACAATGACCCGCTTGCGGTTGCAACGAGGAACTGGCTTCAGGGAGCCCTTCTGGCAAGGCCGGCGCTTTTCGCCGACGCCAAGGGCCTGCTGATCAACCATCTGCGTTCGAACGTCAGCGACGCGTTGCCTGCAGATCTCTACCAACTCCACTCCAAAAAAAATGTCGCGAGCAGCCTCGTCCTTTTCGACGAGGACCGAATAACCTTCAATGAGGCAGCCAACGTTCAAGAAGGTATCAGCTTTGTCGAGGACATCGACAATACGCGCTACGGCAACAGCTTCACCTTTGAGAGCTATACGTTGCCTACATTCGAGTCCGTAATCGAACAGCTGCAGGACGCCGAGACACCGGCGAAAAAAACCTATACGACAGCGCGCAAAACAGTTCCCCTCGAAGCGTTGGTGACGCCAACCGGCATTCATACGGACGCTGAACACAAGAATATCTGGCTCACCTCCAGAGCGCCTATTCAGGACCCTGTCTTTGTCAAGAATCGCGTTATGGATGAAGATGAGCGCGAGCCCGTCGAAGCGGCGGCGGGTGCTCTCTATTCCCTTGATAGCATTCTTGACCTGAAGCCAGCGCTGGCAACCGCAGGGATGACCAGTGGGGCGCGGCTTTGCGCTCGAAGCGCTCCATGGAGCCAATCGCTCCATCTCGACGATTACGCCGCCCTCGTCCTCTACTCGGTGACAGGCAGTGAGGAGCAAACAAGCGCGGCAGATGCTTTCAAAGAAGACGAGTTTTTTGTCTTCGCGGAGGCGGCCGACGGGCTGTCGCGACGCGAGCCCGCCACGCCGAAAACTGGCATGTCCGATACGTTTGTTTTGGACTTCTTCGACACGATACACGGGGCCGGGGATCTTAAATCGATCAGTGATCTCGCCAGTGCGATCGGTACGCGTGTCTTGGATGTTGCATTGTCGATACTCAAACCGGCGGATGCGGTTTTGACGCCCGACTTGGCGGGGCAGGAACCGCTTCTCATCGATGCCCCATCGATCACGGTCCCTTCCGCCTCACCTGTCCGGGGCGCCTATCTGTTTCAGATCGAAGACGCCGCGCGCCAGCCTGGCCTTGGCTACTTCCTGCTTCTGGCAGTGGAATTGCCGATCTGGCAAAGATACTCCGTTTCCGTGGTGCAGACGCGCAATCGTCGTGAGTTCGAGCCTGGCTCGCGCTTTTCGCCATTGTTCGGTCAGGCTTCTGAAAAGGTGAGCGGCAACGCAGCGCTCGCGGCAACCCGCGCTCACAGTCTCTTGGGTCGACCAGACCTCAAACTGACACCCGCCGACCGATCGCTTCCGCTTGAAGATCTCATTATGCGCTTGGTGGGAAATGAGCTCAATCCAGCAACGACGGCCTGGAAGGACTTTGATCTAAGCGTGCTCATCTCCCATCACCAGCTCGTCAATGCCCCGCTGGCCTACCCCACCAAGGCCGATGGCGAGGGCCTTGTCAGCCGCTCCGCAGCGCCAATCCAGAACAATCGTTTCACCGGCGGCGCCTTCGGGGCACGCAACCGCATCAGATTTGATCTGAAGTACAACGATTTCCTCGTCGATCTGCAGTGGCGAAGCGCGAGCAACCTGCAATTCTTCCGTCTCAGCGATTGCCGCGTTACCTTCTCTTGAAATACGCGCCGGTACCGCAGCTTTGCGCAGTTTCAGACGGTGTAGAGCTTATCGATAGCGGAGGTCGCCGCGCCCGATCAGAAATCTGTCGATGGTTTGGAAACGCAGCAACAAAGTTGCCCAGTGGCCACAATATATAGGGCCGCCGATTGTGCTCAGAGCACTGAGAGAAGGGCATTTAACGATGGTGTTCGTGCTAAAATAGTGCTTTGGCTTTCGCGGTCATGAGTTCATTTTCGCTTGTGCCCCACGCTCGTTGATAACAATCCCGGACCGCCTTCAACCAATCCTTCCCATCCGTTGGGAGCTTCCCACCGTTGGCCTTGTATTCTTCTCGGGTCGTCCCCTGAAGCCGCGCATAGAGTCGGGCTTCGCTGAGGTCACTCCATGCAGCGTTGACGGATTCGTCCAGCATATCTTGGGAGAGGGGCTTTGTCGGCCAAGACGGATCCCAGCCCTTGAGACGTACCGTGACGCCGTCAAAGAACGTATAGGCCGTGAAAATAGGGGTTACATTCTCCCAATGGATCCCTCGCACTGGAAACTGAAAGCCGCTTTGATCTAGGCAGTGCTGCGCCAAAACCTTTGCTTTCGAGATGTCAAACCATCCCACGGCGTCTTTCACCGCAGTGGAAATCCATACTGCTAATTGCTCGGGTGACGGATCCAACAGCGCCACCTCGCCTGTCTTTTTCACTCCATTCGGGTCAGTCTTAACATAGCGAAAATGCTGTATCGGAAAACCCGACCAATCGGGAACCATCACTGCGCCTAGAAGCGTTTCATGGAGGTCGTATCCGCCAAGCCCTTCAATGAAGGTTTGCAGTTCGCTCATTCGAGTTGTCCCCTCAAAGTATAGATGAAAACCGCAGGCGCATGATCGAAAGTGTCTCCCACACCAACACGTTCGACAGTTCAACACAACATTAAATTGAATGGTGCGGCTGTCGCGGCGAGGTCGCCTTATCCGACCTGCTCCACCGCCAGTGTCCCCGCCGGAAGCGGCCTGATCAGCGACTTCGCCGAAACCGTTGGATCGAGCCAGTCGGCCCAGGCGTTGCACTCAAGGATAACGATCTGCCGGTCGTGGTAGGGCGCGATGTCCGGTCCCGGTTCCATCGTCAGCATGGTGAAGTCCTGCCCCACCTCCGGCGTTTCGCGCCAGATCCCGGCGATGCAGAAGATCGGCTCGTCCTTTTTTGTGAATAGCCACTTGTCCTTGCGCTTCTTCTTCGGGTCCTTCGGATCGGTGAACTCGTAGAAACCGTCGGCAACGATCAGGCATCGATTGTTGTTGAACTCTCGGCCCTCCGACCGGAAATTATAGACCGGCCGCTTGTTCGGCCCGGGCCAACTCCAGCGCCGCTGCACGAGCTCAGCCTCATCTCGCACGCCGTCGATCGCTCTGATGATGGGGCCGACATCAGTGATCTTGATGTCCTCGCGTGGCTGCAGGTTCGGCGCTCCTTCGCCGAAACGGATCTTGATCTTGAGCTCAGCGAAGTCCTCAGCGATCGAGGCGACATCCACCATCAGCCGATAATCATTGCACATACGTCCTCTCTCTCAGGTCTGGTTGTCTCAGAATATTGTTCCTGCTATGTTCTACCCATGATGAGCGCGAAGGTTTTCCAGTCCGACGCCCCGCTCGACGAGCGCCGCGTCATCATACGGCGCGATGACGGCGATGTGGAGATGGTGGAGCTGCCGTGGGGGCAGCGCCCTCGTGACGGCGGTCCGCGCGCCGTGAACGTCGTCCGGTCGGAAGGAAGGATGTTCCCGACCCACCGCTGCCTGGTGCCGGCCTCGGAGTTTCGCCACAAGAGCGTCAGCTTCTCGCTCGCCAATGGCGACTGGTTCTATTTTGCGGGGATCTGGCGGCCGGCGACGGCGGATTGGTGTCGCTTGGCACGTAAATGTGAGAATGCAGCTGTTTCAGCCGGATGTGGCATTTAAAGATGAGAATCCGGCGGGCGGGATTCTCAGATTAACTGCAACTGCGAAGACGCCACTGAACGGCATGGATGGGCCATGATCTCGTCAATAGCGCTGCTGAATCGTGCTTGGTTCTGACCCATCATTTTCGCACGCAGCATTTTGAGCATCTCTGGTCCAGCCCGCTCGACGATGGCTACTCCGGCAAGCAGAGCAGGTCGCAGATGCAGCGGCAGGATGGGATTTGCCGGGGTAGGCAGACTCCTTCGTTCCGTGGCGACGACATCATCGAGATCCGGAATGATTGCGCCGAGCACCCTGAATCGCCACGGCTCGTATCCTGGGGGGGGGTGGGTCTCGGCACGCGTCGCATCAGCAGAAGGCGCGCGATTTCGGTCGGCGAAGTCCAGGGTCGGACGCCGCGCTCGGCCTCATCGTCGAGGAGCCGTTCTCCTACGAGCGCAGTCCCATAGTAGCGGCCGAAAGGAGACGGGCGGTCATGCCTGCCTGGGTGCCGGAGCAGGCGACCACACAGCGGACAGGTGATGCGCCAGCCGAGAAGCTGGGTGCGAAGAACGAGCCTCGGTTCGTGGTCACCTGGATGACAGGCTGGGCATGACTGCAGCGGCTTGCCCGCTGTCGTTTGGCACTTAAACGTAAGAATGCGGCCGTTTCTTTCTTGTTTGGCATTTAATTTGAGATTCTATGGGCAAAGAATCTCAAATCAAGTGCAACTGCGAAGACGTCCGTGACTGACGTGCGC
>Ga0228710_1001020_pt1 | contig 40280 bp, 24 predicted proteins | sample MedpolnodulmetaG_FD_177995 | JGI IMG/M metagenome (GOLD analysis project Ga0228710, IMG submission 177995) | Root nodule microbial communities from Medicago polymorpha collected in Santa Monica, California, United States - pink nodules | ecosystem: Host-associated > Plants > Roots > Nodule... | reverse complement strand
AAATTACAACTGCTCAATGCTACAACTAGCACGAGACTTCAAATTACTCAAGCACAACTGCAAGAGATTTCCTATGCTCCTGAACACAGTCAAGAGACTTCCAATGCTCAAGCACAACTGCAAGAGAGTTCTATTGCTCAAGCACACAAGCAAGAGACTTCTAATCAAACAGAATTACAAAGAAGATTGTTTGAGTTTGAACACTTGATATACAATCAGTGGTGTTCACAATACAAATCAGATACAGACTCTTAAGACTCTAGAATTTCTAAGATATGAACTTTGATAAGAAATTCTAAGTGACTTTAAATGCAGAACAATAACAGAGTTTGGCACTTTGTGAATTGTTGTATGAGTCTTGTTTTTGTGTGTTTTCTGCATATCCAACTAGCAGGTCTTCATTCCTTTATATAGAGGTGTGAAAGATACGTTGGAAATTGACAGCACATTAAAAGAGTCGTTTGAAGCTTGATCAAAATCACCAATGATCTTTTGCCTGATATGATTATTGTCCTATGAAGGATCAATTTCAAATGCATTCCTAGTTGAAAGGAACATTGCTGCAGGCATAGCTGTTATTTTTGTCTTGATGCAGAGACACGAACAGAGTAGTGGAGGAAGTGGTTGTACAGTTCGTACAATTGTTCTTTGTCAACGCTCTTGAGAGAATAAGCATCCAATGCTTTCAAATCCTTTCAAATCGACCGTTGCTTCACTCTTTGAGTCTTTTGCAATGCCGGACGAGATTAAATCCATGAATCAGCCTTTGAAGCTTTAAGTCTCTCATCTCCTGATGAACTTCAGCTTCTAGTGATATTGCTTCTGATGAGATGCTTCTGACGAACTTGCTTCTGATGACGTCATCACTTCAGGAGCACTTAACTTCAGGAGCACTTCTCTTCAGATGCTTCAAGTTTTAATATTGTTGATTCCTTTGCTCTCTTTTGTTCTTTCAAAACCTTATAAGATATCAAAAACTTTGTCTATGGTCCTGTACACTTGAACAAATATTAGCATATTCAATTGACAATTTTTAATACGTTGTTATCATCAAAACTCTAAGGGTAATGCATGTTAAACATATTTTGTTCCAACAACAGTCATTATTTTTTATTTAGAACACTGACGGTTCAAGGCAAAGGACAAACATCAGAGCTTTAAGGCATGATTTCTTTCTTCTCTTGTTCTATCTAGAATATGTTTTTCTATTGTTTTGTTATGATGTATGTTGTCATGAGAAAATAAACCTCTTAATTAGGGTTCCATGACGAACCCTTTCTTATTTGTTGGATATTATTAATAAAGTTTTCATTCAGTTTATGTTTGTATTGTGCCTGATTTAAATTAGATTATGCATGTTCTTTAATGGTTTATTCAGTTGGCTAACTAAGTTTGATCGAGTTCTTTGGCTCACGTCACCATCTACAGACCTAGATGGGTCTTGTTCCAAAAGGGATGTCCCGGTATCAGCTCCGCTGCGGTGGCTTCTTGTTGTCGTCGCGTTATTGCGGTACTGTTCTCTGGTCCAATCTTGGTTTCGCGTTTGTGACACGTTGATTTGCGCCGATTAGATCGGGGGATGGGATTTACGATGGTGCTGCTGCTTTGTGGTCACACCGTGTGTCTGTCCTCTCGTGAATCGGAAGGGGAATCAGTCTCTCGTTCCTTATTCGCGGTGGTTGTTTACCGCCGTCGAATTTTCAATATGTTGTTATTGGTGGTTCGCAGTTGTTGATCGTGTTGACATTTATGGTTGATTTTATCGCAATCTGAGATGTTCGGTTAAACATCATCTATGTTGCCGCGATGATCAGAGAACCAATTTACAGTGATGGGAGATTTCATCGCTCTGAATTTTGGCTTGAAAGGGTTGTTGGTTCTTGAATCTATCTGTGTTGGTGGTTGGTTCTTTCGTTGTGCACTGGCATCGTGTTTTACTGGATTTGCAGATGGTTTGGCTCGAAAGGGCAATTATAGCTTGTTGTTGTTTGGCAGGGAGTTAAAGGATCTTGAATCGCTTCTGTGCTGACAGATGATTCATACACCGGTTTAGATTCTCCATTCACTATTTGCTACAGGGAGTTGCTGGTTCATGTTGGTGTTTGTTCGTGCTTGCCTAGGTTGTGCTTGTAGGATCGCTTGTTGTGGGCCATAAATGGTTGATTGCATTGATCGCAGCAAACGGTTGGTGGTCGAGTCCACTCCACTTTCAAGCATCTTTCAGTGGCATTGTTCGTTCCATTCGCCAAAATTTAGACTCTCTTAGTATTCATTGTTTGCTTTAATTTTAGGGTTGGATCCATTTTGTGATTTTTTATTTTTTTTTATTTTTTGTTTTGCCCGTTTGGGCTGTTTACTGGGTTAGGTTTTATGTCCCCCAGTTTTTATGTAATTTTTTCCTTTTTAAAAAAAAAATATATATGAGCAATTGGCATTAGATTAGAGTAAGGTTCCAACTTAGTTGAACACTATTCTTTTTTATGTCATTTTGCTCTTGTCTTATAAAAAAAAAAACTAACTGTGTAATCTTGAAGAATGGTCCGTAGGATGAAAGTAGGCACTAACAACCCAAAATTATATAATTTACATTGGATTTTCTAATTACCACTTCTTATAGAGGTTAGGAAGTTCAAGTTTGAATTCTGACCATTTAAATACTCCATTCTTTGGACAATTGCCATACACAACCTAGGTTGGTCAAACACATAGTTGTTGTGAGAAGCTTCGTGAGAGTTTTATCCGCTTGTTTCATTACATCATAAGTAGCACACATAAGCTATTTATTTCATAAAATTTAATTCCAACAAAGATGAAGGGGGGATTCAAAGGATTCTCTAATCATCATTAATTATCTGAATCACAAACCTAATCTTGCATTTGACAGAGTAATTCAATCCTGCAATTCTATTCAAATTTAGTTTATTTTCACTATTTAAAATAAGTGTTATTAATTACTAAGTTGAACGACAATTTCAATGAAGAACGATAAACTTACTACTTTATTACTTGTTATGATTTAGTGCACTTGTCAATTTTGTCCATCATTATACCCTTTAATTAATAATATGTGCATCACTCCTAAGTCCTTATATTCCTCTTTGCATTTATGATAATGATAATGCACCAATATTTAACATGATAATTTCATAAAATTATTATTATCTTTTATTTGTAGTCTTTTCTTAATTTGTGGAAAAAATGTGATATTTATTGTGGTACATTTAACATGTATAAAAAGTTTATAATTATAGTCAAAACAATTATTAATTTAATTTTTATATGTAAATATAATTAATGTTTTGAAAGGCCACAAATTAAATTGCAATTGGCATTATTATGATAATTTTCTCTTATATAAAGTGTTGAATGTAGGCAATGATCATAAAATACTCATACAGTGCTTTATCAATCACCATGGCTACCGTTGTTTCCATCTTCAATCAACTTTTTTTTGCTTGCAAATTTTGCAACCAAGTTTTCACCAACTTCCAATTATTCAAAACACATCATGATTCTCATTTTTTTCAAGAAAACCTTGCCATGAGAAGGCTTAACCATACCAGTTCTCAGAGAGTACTTCACCAACCAAATTTTCCTAGACCAATGTTGATGCATGGAACTGATGGAAACTTTGCTGGAAATAGAGCTTTTCAGGAACCACAACAACAAGCTTTGTTGATCTCTCAACCAAGAGTCAATCAATTTTCAAATCCTAACCTTCAGGTTGTTGCTTCACAACCTCCGATGCCATCTTTGAGGAATAATGTCAATGTTACTAACATGACATCATCTGCAGCTCCCCCAATCCTCCAACTGAATGATGAAATTGAGGTGTCTTCAATCGATGGAACTAGGGCATATATCAATCAGTTGGATAAACCAATTGATAATAATGTGTGTGCTAATTCTGCTAATATCAATGATAACATAATGAATCTGGAGTTAGGGCTCTAGAAATTTAAGGAATTTGTTCCTTTTGTTTGTTGTCATGAGATATGATATTATTAGTTGCAAAAAATAATCATTGTACACAACATATCACCTTAAATAAAGTTGTGTTAATAAAAAATTAATTTCATCCATCTCAATATAAATGTCATGTTTAGAATATTTATGCATTTCAAATTATTTATCAATTTAGAATATCAATACAATTTTTTTTAATAATATCTTTATTTAAGCTAGTAATAAATTTAGCCTCTTATATTAATGTGTGAGAAATTTCATAAATATTCTTTCTATGAAACTAAATCAAAAAATTGAAATAAAAGTCTCATATTCAATTGGTTCATCCTTCATATGCTTAAATATAATGGTAATTAAATCAATTTTGGTCATTTATAAGCAATTACATCTCCCAAATAATCGAGTTTCTCTAATGTTAATGGCTTTAAGGAAGATAACACTAGTGAATCTCAAATCCAATATTTAGAGTGTATTTCGTATTTTGTGTTTATGAATTTCCTCTGTCTTACGCCATGTGGGAGAAATCAATCGGTCCTCAAAATTTTAAGTAAAAATGATATATGCACCGTTTATTTGAATTAATTTTTTACAATACCATTTATTTTAATTGATCACTTTTGTTATATTAGCATCTAGAGAGAGAGAGAGAGACTTTAATAGTAACTTTGCATAGAGTTAATCTGTTTAATAACTCATTATAAAAATCATATTTCACCCATCCAACCATTGAATTAAATGTTCGTATTGAGTAGATCAATACTATAGCTAGAATTGTTGATTTTTTAGAAAATTTTGTTGAGTTGATCTATATAATAATAACTTTAATCAAACGGTTGGATTGAAGAAGTCTAATGTTTGTAACGGGTTATTAAGAGGAATGATCATACACATAGTTACTCATGGAGTAATATTTTTTTAGAGGACTTTTAGAGTAAGTTGATCTTTACTCGTATATATAGCTTAAAATTATAGATACTTAATTCTTGTAAAATAATTCTAGTACATAGTCTCTCTAGCCTCATATATAAGCAAGAAAAAAATATCTCATGCTCTTTAAGAAAATTAGTTTTTCTTCTCAAACAAAAAAAGGAGTTATATTTTCTAAAATGTCCCTCATGGAAACTTGAACCATGAGAAAAAAAGAGGTGTTATATAAATCAAATATAAATTAATAAAATGATATTTTAGGAATAATAGCATTAAATGTAGTAAAACTAGTCAAGATTTTCATATATTTCAGACCACAACATAACAGAAAAATATTTTGTTGCTTATATTCAAGATTAAAGGGAGAAGTTTTATGAGAGAGTTCGACAGAGACTTTGCATCATTATGTTGCAAGCATGAGCCTAGTGCAGGATTGAGTCTTGGTATCTTCATTTGAAATTTAGACATAGATGTTAAGAATCCATCAAATATAGTTTCAATCAAAAATGAGTTGTGTAAATCAAATTATAGCTAAAAATCAAGCAAGGATAAACCTGAAAAATTAACATAGGAAGTTGAGATTGATTACTAATTTAAGCAGGGAAGATGGAAAAATTAGAATTAAGGATGAACATAGAAGTTATGAATAATTGAATTAAATTTACAAGGGTATTACAATCAGGTCTATTTGTTGAGTGAGAGAGAGCCAAGATGTGGATTAACTTGCAATATTAAATTAGGTTTTTGGTTCATCTACTATTTAGGTTTTTATGTACGTCTTATTTATACAATTTTAAGATTGTCATTTAAATGTAATATGTTACCATTTTTTGTCAAAATATATTTAATAACATATTTTTTATGTTACTATTATTGTTAAATGGATCTTAAATAATTAAACTCTATATGAACGTTCAAAGTTTTTGTTTATAAAAAAAGAATTAACAATGTAGAAAAACAACATAAGCACATGGGTATATTAAATCAAATGTTTTTTGTCTACATTTTAGACTAAATACAGTTGACTTTTTGGTTAGTTTGTTTATATTTTGTTACATATTAAATAATTAAAATATTTCAGTGTAAGATTGTTTGTAGTCTGATTTTTATATTCCTTATATTGAAAAAGGAGAAATAAATAATATTATTTTGGTAAAAATATAAATCACCTAAATAACTTTTTTTCTTCAGAAAAGTCAATTAAATAACTTCTTAACTTGTATGTTTAAAGCATAGATTACCAAAGATAAAGATGAATAACTTGAAATTAATCGATACATTGAATTTTAAAAATACAAATAAATGTTATTAATTACAATGTTAGTTGAGTTTAATTTATTTATACACACTTTATTTTTGTTCAGTAACCTAGTGGCTAGAAAATAAGTAGGGTGTTTGAAGTTCGAACCACAGTCATTGCATATATTATTCAATAATCCTACCAAGTAAGCGTTCATGAGGACTGTACACCCTTTTTTTGAAAGCCAAAATTATATTTTGCTCTATCTTATTATAAATGTCTCTTTTGCAATAAATTTTTATCTCAAGATAATTATTGTTTTAAAATATCAATAAAGTATTAACAAATTTTTCATTAGCATACCCTTATTTAGTGTATCTTATTACGCAAACCACTCAGCTAACTATAATTAATAATGATGCTTTTTAAAAAATGAAACTTATTTTATCTTTGAAACTAATGTAATTTGTAACACCACTATTTTCAATAAACAACATTTTCATATATCTACATGTGTATACGTTCACCTATAGCCATTATTTTAATTGATTTTATGAGCGTACGTACAACTGTGGTTGACATGATATTTTTGTGTCTATTAGATTAATAATAATTGTATGCCTAATATATTTAAATTACAGTCAAACAATCATTTTATTATAGTTGTATTTATTTATGACTAATTATCTTGATATACGATTAATATTTTCAATTTGACCTTTGCTTAATATTTTAGCCATAATTTGAGATGCATAACTCCTTTTGAAGTGAAACTAAATCCTTTTTGCTAAAATGGTTCGTGCATAAGCTAAGTGTGAGCGATGGGTGTGCCCCCTTCCATGATCACACAAATTCTTCATTTGTGCTTAAGTGATTTTAATCATATTACTCTCATTCTATCTAAATCCTAGCTCCACGATACATCTAAACAATCCTTTTTCTCCCAAATAACAAATAACGCTCAAATAATTCGTTGATTCTTGATCAACCTAGTAAATTTCAAATACTTTCTATGATAAAGAAGAGAGTCCTCGCCAATATTCAGTATCATGAGTTAGACTCTATTTTCCTTTAGATTCTTAGAGGTGCACTTAGACATTAATTATAATTGTTTTGTGTAAATGTCTAAGTGCTGTCAATTTGATGTACATGTGATACGTGTATTTGTGCATGGTTAAAGTTTTTGATTTGCTGAGAAATCTACGAGTTATGCCTAATATGAATTATGCCTAATATGAATTGTGTAAATGTGTTGTGAATTTGTAAATTGTGTAAATGTGTTGCGAACATGAGATACATGTTGTGAAATGCGTTGTAAACGCTATTATTTCGGGTTATCCATTGGTGATCCAGGCTTTGATAGGTTGATAGTGAGAGGAATAGTGACTGTTGTATTCTATGGAGATGTGAATTGATTTATATTTGGTAAAAATATGAGGCTTTGATAGGTTGATAGTGGGATGAATAGTGACTGTTGTATACTATGGAGATGTGAATTGATTTATATTTGGTAAAAATATGAGGCAACAGTAATATTTTTTAAATTATGATTTTTGAAGATAAAAGCAAATCTTCTCTGAGTTTGAAAATGTTTTGATCTCAAGAGTTAATAAACCTTAGTTACTTTAGTTACAAGATATTTTAATTGAGGATTTATGTACAAGTGATTGTGAGAGTGTAGATTGTTGCATTAGAGCCTTATCTTTGAAAATAAAATTTGATGTTATTCGAAAATGTTGCGTATTTTACTCAAAACTATATTATTTTGTTATATCTTTTAAGTTGGAGTTTAAGACTACACAATAAATAATTTTCATAAGAACTGTTCATAACTCAAATGAGACACTTATAATGAAACATAGAGAGTATTAAACAAGATATTCAAAATACAATATATACTTATAATAGAACATCAATACAAAATATCAGAATAAACTTATGCTCAATTCAAGAAAAACACACCTAAACTCAAAACCAAAATATTTTACGAACCAAATTGGTTCGAAAACAATATCTTTGAATTGATGTTTTGAAGATAACAAAACAAGAGAAAAACTTGTTTACTAACTATATGTTCAAGTTTACAATTATGGTTTAACAAGATCTAAATGACTCGTGCGCATAAGGGCATCAAGATTCAGCTTTGCAACAAGAATCAATAAGGCATCTCTCTACGCCTAGCTCTAAAGCCCCGATACTTCAAAAATGATGACGTATCGTGTCTAATACATATATGAATAAAAGCATTGTATATATTGAATTGATTCATTTAACCTATATGGGTGTGTGTCTTTTATGTTTGTATCGATTCAAGTAGTTGTAGTTCATCCTTTCAATCGAATCAATTCACCCCTCGAGTTTTGGGAGTTGTTAAGCTGAGTCGATTCAAAATCTTTTGAATAATATCAATTATGTTCCGAGAATTCTTAATCAATTCAAAAGTTTGCCTAAGAACACTTGAATCGATTCAATCACATGAATCGATTCGATGTTCTTGCCTTTCGACTCAAGTTTAGAATCTTCACCCAAGTTTCATATTTTACACTATTGAATTGACTCAAGGAATGTCTGAATCGATTCAAATGAGCTTTTTTTGTTTTATTTTGAGCCAAATTAGCCCCTATCTCACTTGCCTATATATACTCAAATCCACTCATTGTTGAAGCAAAAATCCCTTTAAATTTGTTTTTAAATGATAAACAAACTCTTGTATTAAAATTAGGATTATAATTTTATTTGGTTATTTAATGTGTGCTCTTGAGTGGATTTTATTAAGGATAGGAAAATTCAATTCTCACATTATGTTAAAGCCATGTGCCCTTTGATAATAAAGATCAAGCTTCTCAAGAAGAATGTGATGATAATTCAATTTGAATTAAGAAATGATAATTATTGAATTAATCCATAAGCATCAAAAAAGGAAAGGCATGCGCAAATGCAAGGCAAACTGGAGAAACTTTCAAACATGTGTTAAACATTTACTAAAGAAAGGATGATGACAAGGCACTAGAATGAGTCTTGGTGAGCAAGCAAAGCAAAAAAGCATAAAGTAACATGACTTGGTGAACAAGTATGCAAAATAATTAAAGAATGATGTCTTGGAGACAAAGTAATGCAAGGACAATAAAAATAATGCATCTTGGAGTACAATTCAGAAAAAGTGGTAAAAGAGAAAATGACCTTTTACTGTTCATGTACGTTTTTGCAAAGAGACACGCTCAAACTCTTAGTTATAAAGTTGAGGTCGAGGATGACAAGCTCCAGCTCAGCATACAAAATAATGGGAAAATTATAATTTTGCAATTCTTATCAAACATGAAGGGTGTCTATACAAGAATGAACAGGTGCAAGATATTGAAGGATAAAGGTTGGTTATAAATAGAAGTTTTCTCTCAACAAAGAAAGCATGAATTTTACAAAGAATCACAAACCTACAAACAAGTGAAAAATTCATCAATCAATCTTAATATCAAATACTCTTACAGTTCTCAATTATATTTTCGGATCATCTTTTTAAGAGTATTGAGAAATACAACTTCTCATCGTCTTAGTAGCTTGAAAGTTGTAATTAGATCCAAACATCAAATCTTATTTTGATTGTATATCCTCAAGCCTGTAAAAATTTGAGTGATAGTGTAAGTTTGTTGAAGCTAATAATATCAGTGGTGTAAGCTTGGCGAGGTTAAGAAAATACATAGTTGTATATCCTCAAGCTCTTTAAAAGCACGAGTGATAGTGTAATCCTGGTGAGACTTGGAGAATACATATTGTTTTGCACATTGCAAAGAGGAGGAAAAAACTCCTAAGAAGTAGTGGATAATCTCACAAAAGTTGTGGGGACTGGACTAACCCATAATGGGGGAACCATGATAACTTCTCTGTGTGATCTCTCTTAAACTCTACTCTTTACTTTGCGATTTATTTATTCTAGTATTGCATATTCGTTTATTGTTATACTAATCATCTTATTCCAAGCAAAGTCTTCAGAGTTTAATTTCCAAAGACAACAGAGAAATTTTTAAAGGGTCACTATTCAACCCCCTTCTAGTGACATTTACTTCAACACCACTCATTCTCTCACTCATAGAATCAATTTGCAGAAACACTCAAAAGTATCCAAACTCCTTCTTTCTATAAACTTTTTCTAAGAACTTTTGTAGGATTTGGGATATAGATTCTCAAGGTGCTATAAGATAATTGTAAGTTTGGTTTCTTTCAAAGATCTTGGTATTGCATCAAGAATCTGAAGAAAAAGTAGGTACTTTTCACCTTTAACGGGAATTGTAGGGGTTGTTTCTTAGACATTCAAAGGTTGAAGGAGATTGAAGTGAAGGCATAATGAAGAAGGTTTCTTGGCTGAGAAGTCCTAAGTATCTCATGCAAGCTTAACAATTCGAAGACCTTGTGATTGCTCGATTTCAAAAGAGCTTGAAGATTTGATACACAATGTGATTGCTTAGCATGATCAACACATTTAGGCAAAGCTGAAAGGACTAAAAAGTACATTTTACTTAAGGAAAATGCTAACAGGTGTCTCAGATACACTATTTAAGAACTTTAAATCATAATTTTTTTTATAATAATTCGTTTTTTCAATACATTGAAAATTGTAATAGTTAATTTTTTGAAAGAATAATTTCAAAATTTAGAATTAACCATTAAAAATTGTATTAGATAACTGAATGGGCCCTTGTTAAATATACTCTTTACTTAGCAAGACTCTTTACTTAATTAACCATTTTACTCCCTCAATCTCTTTATATAAACATTCATTTAACTAATATCTTTTAAAACTATTAGATGTATCTATTATTTTAATTAAACGACTAAATTTGTCTCTAACAATTTTGAGAAATGTGAAATCACAACCAATTTAACGGCACATTCAATTCTCTTTCCTATCCGTGATGATGTAGTAGTGAGTCAGGCAAAACACGTTTAGGCATTGACGTCAGAATCAACAGATCTCCACCGTCCACGTAATCATTTAACAACGACTTTACTCAGAAAGCGAAGAATGAATCATTTTGTTGGAATCGCCGTCTAAACAGCATCAACTCAAAAATCTCTGACATTTATCGATCCATCTTTCTCCATAAATCAGGTTCACTTTTCAATCAGATCTTCTTGATCCCAATAATTGATCGTAAAACTGCTTCTTACATATTAACACATCAATTTCTTGCAAATTTTAATATAGTGATATTTAATTCATTGTGTTTAGTTTATACAATTCACTATTCTAATTTAATTTATGTTATTATATGCTTCTCGTTTTTACATTTAATGAATTTGCACTGTCCAGTATAATGTATTAGTATCTTGCATCGGATATGACACTGATACAGACACGTTGATACACGTCGGTACCGCTAGTAATTTGGACATACATACATTCAATCTGAAGTATCGGTGTTACATTGTTTAGTAGCAAGGTTTTAAATTGAATTTGGTGACTCCAATTGTGATTTGTGTCCCCAATGTCAAGGCTTTTGGAATCTTTGTGATTGTGTTGGGATCACAATTCCTGTTGCATCAACGGATACTGTATGCAATTTTTCGGTATTGTCAAAGATCATGTAGTTTAAAATCTTGTTTAGTGGTTAGGATAGTGGAATGTCGTAGTTTAAAAAGATGTTTTGTTTAGTTAGGGGTATGCTTGGATTAGCTTATTTGAGTTCACTTATTGGCATTACCAATTGTGTGAGGCTGTTTTGGAAAACTTAAGAAAACAGCTTATGACGTGATCATAAGCCATTTTTATAAGTTCTCAAAGATAGCTTATGGAAACAGCTTATATCTTATACAAAAGTAATTTAACTTTTAACTTTATTTTATCTTTTGTTGTAGAAATTGATTATACATAAGTACTTATCATGATAAGCGCTTATATTATAAGCTGTATATTAAGTTGTTTATTCAAACATGACCTAGATAGATTTGAATTTTAAAATATTTCATTTGGTATTGGTTTTTGTAACTTGTAGCTGAAAAATTACATTCTTTTTGTCGCGCTGGTTGTCAGAGAAACTGAATTGCCTTCGGTTTATATGGGAGAGAGGGTGGATAAGTCTAGCTCGAGCATGAGCACTAATTCTAAACAAAACAGTGCTATCCCTGGGAAAAAAACGTACAAAAAACAGCTGGTTGCATCGCGTCCCAAAGGCTTTGCACAAAGATATTGTGAACCCCTTGTTTCATTGACGCATGGTGACTTTGGATGCAGTGCTGTGGGGCGTGCTGCATTTTGTTTAGTTAAAGTTGCTGCTTTAGAGGCTGTAAGGAGATTCTCAAAGAGTAGATGCCCTTGTGTCTGGCAAGGTCTGCAGGGTCTACAAATCCTTGCCTACCCACCATTTAAATGGATTCAAAAGTGGGCTGTGTTCAGGGGTTTGGTTAAAAGCATGCAGGTTTGTGATTATCAATTTCTTGGGATATTTTATATTCAATGACATTTCAAAGTAGCAAAAATATGTGATCTGAGTAAAACCATTTTTACTATGTAACTGAATTATCTTGAAGTAGCACTAGCATCATTTAACAAGTTTTAGAAATTGGCTTATATCGTCGATATTTGTGTACTTCTGGACAATCTTTGTTCCACGACGTTTTATGTGGGTTACTTCTATGTATCATACATTTTTAGTGAATTTGTTGTTAATTGATTCTTTTTCTTCTAGTTCATTTTTTGTTTTATATAGAAAAGATTTCCGTTCCCTTTGTATGGACTTGGTAGATTTTTTTATAAAAGCTATTCTTGCTTACAGTATTCTTTCATCTTTGGCTATCATAAGATATACAATATGATATTCCCGTAGTCCTTTTTTTCTGTAAAGGTTAAGGAGCGGAGAACGGAATTAATTTACACACTCCTTCACTTTTTGTCAAGTTGTTTCTGTTTTCTTCTCTTTCTAATATCCCAAACTCTGCTATATACATGAAGCATATGGTTAATACTCTCTCTTCTACCAGGCACTATCAAGACCATTATTAGTTCTTTCCATTGCAACAGCCTTTACTGATGCACTGGAATGTAGTGATGGAACCTCAGATCATATTACTAATTCTCCTGATTCAGAAATATCTGCTGAACCGGCTCCTGTGCAGGATAATTTGAATACTAGGTATATGATTTGAGGCTTCTTGCTAAGGTTTGCATGTGCAATTTATCCTTGTTATGATGTGATTAGTAGAATGACATAATTTTCTATGGAAGAACTGTGATGAGTAGATTAACATTTGTCATCTGCTTATCAAGTTATTATTAACCTTTTGACTTATAATTGCTAGAGGGTTATTTGCCTAATTGAGGATCATTTAATTGGTAAAGTTAGCTTCACAAATAACTGATATGCAACAACCAAACCCTGGATGATCCCACATTTAACATATTTGCTATTACACTTAAGTTTCTGTTTCGGAGCAATTCTTTTAGTGATCTTGGAGTTAATGGAAAATTAGGATCTTTATGTTTGGCAGGTTTCTTTCTGGTTCCTATGTTTCTAATTATTTAAATCGAATTCCTGTTTCTGAATTTTCTTTGTACGAACATTACAAAAAATCAGAACTATGATAGAACATTTGAGAAATTGAAGAAGTTGTAGTTAAGAGAGAGATTAAGATAGATCTTTTTTGTATTATTCATAAGCTGAATTTGTGAATTCAAGAGAAATAATAGCTAGGAATTCACAATGAAGTAATCTAATTGATTACAGAACGGGTGATATACTTGAGAGTTAAGTCCTAAACTGAAGTCTGAACTCTAACAAAATTTGGTATTCTGTTACTTATCTCTCCAACTGATGCAAGTGTTGACTCAGTACTGAAATTGAAAACACAATTACAAAGTAAGTGTAGTTGGGAGACTTCTCTATTAGAACATTGGCACCATTTTTCTGCTCTGATAATGCTCAGTTTAGTAAGTTAGTAGTCTGGTAGTCATTGCATACAATAATCCATCCATGAAATTGTGCAAATTCTGAGATATTTACTGATTGGACGACACTGAACCAGTTTCTACAACGTCTTCTTGAGAATGAAACCTAGTGCTTTATTTCCAACTTGGTGCACTCTGCAGGATTTAGAGTCTGGCCGAGTCTTGTTGGAAAATCAAAATGCCTAAATCTCTCACAGTATCTTCTACCTAGAATTTGAACATCATTTAAGAATGAAAAAACTGTGTAGTCTGGTTTATTTGTGGCTTCCATTTTCGAAATTCTGGTTACATAAAATTAGACACGCATGAACCGAAAAAAAACATCTATTTTGGTTTGTCTTTTTATTTACATATGACATTTGTGGTCTGTTCTTTTTGGGTTTTCTGAGCATGTTGGTTGCATTATAATCATGTGTATGTCAATGTATTTTCTTCGGGTTTCAACATGAATGATTGGTGAAGCTCATTACATTTTTCAATGAAAACACAGATCTTGATAAAAAACAAAAAATATGCCGCATTTTTAATTTGAAACAATTGTTACCGGAGGGCTCTTATGCATTTGTCCAAAATTATTGTAGAATGTTGTTTATTGAGCCAATAATGTACAGGGCTGACCCCAAATCAACCTTAGTCTTTTGGTGTTGGTGCTTGTTATACACTAAGTATCAATCTCAAGAGTAATGACTTATGTTGAGATCCCATATGAACTAGATATATGCCTGAGACAGTCCTTACAAAACTTGGACAATCCTCACCTCTTGATTTAGATTTAGTGTTGAATTAGGTTGAGTCCAAATTCTAAGACGGTATCAAAGTCTATCCAAGACTTGTTATTGGGTCACCCATATTTGTTTATGTTCTAGTTGACTTAGTCCTAGGCATGAGGGGTGTTCTTGTTTGGCCACCTGCAATTTTCCACGCTCTACGTGTCCAGTCCTGGGTGTGTTTTGAGATCTGACTTTGTAAGGATTCAATATGAGGTGGTGTTTTAAGTAATTAATAGGTAGTTAATTAGGTTTAAGTAGATTATTATTAAGTGGCCCATTAGGATTAAATAATAAGAGGCCCATTAGAGTTAAATACTATAATGTTCTCTTTATTTGAATATAAAGGGGAATTCTTGGGAGTTTTAGGGAGGACGGAATAAGGAAGTTTTATGTTTAGGGCCAGAGTAGGATTCCTCTCTGAGTTGTGTCAGAGCTTTGCTCTGGGAGTAGATAGAGAAACTATCTCTTCTACTATTTTACTATTTTCATTCATATCAACAAAGCACCCTATTTTATTGAATCACCATCTGTTTTCTTCATCTTGTTTGGTTGTGTAACTGTTAATACAAATATAGGATCCTTTGGTTCCTGTCAGACTTCAACTAGTAATATGGCTACAGCTGTCTATAAGGATTGGGAACCGTCATCCCTTGATCTGGTTTTTGGGTTTTAGTTAGGCCTAGCACAAATTCAAAGAACTTCAATTTTTTGTCTAACACCTCGTGAATAAAGTGATTTTCATGATTGACATTCTTTAGACCTTTCTAATATTTTCTTTCCTTTTTCACAGTCAACCCGAGAGATCTCCTGAAGTTTTAGAATATGAAAATTGGTTGACTCAACTCAACGAAGAGCTGGAAAATCAAGGGATTAGTTTGCCAGAAAGGTATTTGATGGTTTTGTGCATAATTGTGCTATTTCGGAAAATGCCATAACATGATACTCTCAGAATTCTATTTCAAACTAATCTATTGGATTTTCATACGATTGTAATCATTTTTTAATTTTTGTTGGTAATGTAGATCTACTATTGTCTCCTTGTTTGGAAAGAGAAGCAAAAAATGATAATTTATTGGCAATTGTATTTAGTTGCTTTTCACAATTGAGCATTTGGACCCTTTAAAGTGGCTGAAGTGTAAAGTGAGAAAATTAAGGGTTGTTATCTTAACAAACTCATGATTTGCTATGATGTTCCTATAAAATTTACCTTTGATTTGTAAATTAATGGTTGCCATTACTCACTTTACTCTCTAAAGTGAATTACTCACTTTGGAAGAGCCGGATCTCACAACGGAATATATGTTAAATTATTTTCATTGAGTGAATAACATTAAATAAAATCACTTAGGATATTCATTATATTTTATGTAATCACTTTATTCATCCCCAGCTCGGGGATTAAGTACTTATGCAAGTTACTAGTGATCGTTGATTTTTTATTTTATTTTTTGGCAATGTTCTATATATTCTCATTCTCGGTTTGTATTGTTGCATTTCTTGAGACAAGTTTCAAAATCTTGGTCAGAGGTTCCTTATTAGATAGCAATAGCATATTTACTTGCATATTTCTTGGTTTCTCCTGTTGCAGTGGACCATGATTTAGTGGTGTTTGTGCAGAATCAATGACGATGAGCTCCACAGATTTTACACAGCTTCTAATAATGACTTTTCATGCTTCCTTACCTCAATCAAGAAGACAATACGCTGGCGGGAGTGTTACAAAATTCTTTCAGTAGAAGAGCTGGAAATGTGGTCAAATTTGGTGTTCTGGCATGGATCTGATTTGTCGCACAGACCCTGTCTCATTGTAAGGCTTGGGATAGCTTGCAGCACATTGGCATCCCAAGATAAACCTCGATTTTCTCAGGCAATTAGTATGTTTTTCTTTCGCTTGCCACTAGTTCTCATATTTGCTTTATTTTGAAATTGCAACCCCCTCACTGCTCCCTTCTGTCTACTGAACATTTATAAGTAGAGATTCTTCACTTGTCACTTTTCATGCTTTAGTTTAATGAGTAACCAATGATCTTTGCTTCAGTATCACAGGTAGAATATGGGGTCTTGCACTTTGTTGATAGAGAAAACCCTCAAATTACTGTATTGGTGGACTGTGAAGGGCTATCTCCATTGAGAATTCCCATGCAAATACTGAGATCCTGTTCTTCCATTCTGCAAGATCACTTTCCTAATCGTCTTGGTTGTTTGTTTGTCATACGACTTCCAGCAATTGCTCGTGTTATTGCCCAGACTTTTCTTCAGGTAATCTCTCCCTTCATTTATTTACCCTAAAACAACAGAAAATAGCAAAGAGGGAATGTAGTCTCAGTCAATAAAAAAACAAGGGAATGTAGTCAAAACGTTGTTAATCATGAAGTACACGGTTATTCAATAAATTGTTTGATTGAATGCAATTTTAATTATCCTAGGGGCGCGTCAAATATTGAAGAGGTTTCCTTGCTTGTGCAACACATTTTTTGTTACAAAATTTGTGCTTTCTTTAAATGAAATAATTTTAAGCATTTGAATCATAGGTTTTAAAGCCAGCTACTAAGAAAAAGTTAAAAATAGAAGGAGAGATGTACAAGAAGGTTCTTTTTGACAATCTATCAATACTGCCATCATATCTTGGAGGCAGCTGCACATGTGTGAAGTGTTCTAAAATGGGCAAGCGGGATAGAGTGCAACCTCATGAAACTGGGACCAGCAGCAGCAGAATTGTTAGGGAGGATGATATCAGTGACAACGAGGATTCACCATCACTGCGTCTACATCCAACTATGGTATTAGATGACCGTCAAAGCAACAGCTATGACCAGGTGTTGAGAACCGCTGTCATAAGTATTATCGTATTTTGGGTTGTCATAGCTCTTGGTGCTGGAGTATACGAACCTGGTGTGTAAAATTGGCCAAATTAGTTTACTTCCCTAGTTGAAATAAATTTGTAGAGAACACCTCTTGTAGGATTTGTCTTTGTGAATTAGGAGGTGGCAATGGTTCAAATTCTACAGATAAAATATCTCTAGTTTTGGCTTGCACAGCTGCAATAAAAGGTGTGCGTTTATGGGTTTTATAATTTTGTTTCACTTATAAAATTGTTACTGCTATAGTTTTGATCCTAAATAACTAGATTAGATGGTATCTACTATCTAGTAGGATTTACATGGGATTCCTGTGTTTTTTATAGAAGCATAGTGAGTTTTTTTACTTTTCAAGTTCAAATATAGTATAGACTATAGAGTATCGCCAGCCATCTATAATTGACACATGTTCTGAATTAAATGTAGTAGCATTGATTTTTCCGTTCAAGTGTTAAACTTAGATCAAATAGGAGCACTGATTTTACTTTAGTATGCCCATACTATACCTTTTTCACATTGTCTTCAACCTTCGTATTTTCAACCTATATCACTACCAACACCAATAAAGAAAGCACCTGATCCGTGAACAGCTGTACTACAAAAAATCATTCTACTCTTCTCAAATGTAAACTTTTGAGTAACAAATGGATATTTTTATTATAATTTTATACAAATCTCAAATGGGTATTCTTTAAAATGTTGATTTTGATATTGGGACTTGGGTTGCATTTCAAGGCTGAAAGATTCAGATTCTTAAGTTTTTCCCTTGAAGCAAATGATGCGCAACATCTCGTTGAGCAACTAGAGGGATACCTTGTTTCAAATCCTCACATTTGTAAGAACGGTGTATAGTGATGGAAATTATGTGCTTGTTGCATATTGTGTTAGGGTCCAATTGTTGTCTCGTGTAGATTGAAGATAGTAAAGTTGACGACAATGTAAAAAAAACCATATAATAGTGTGGGCAGACTACAATTCCTATTTGGTATAATGGTAGATAATTAACTGGTACATGGTGAACAAATTTAACATTTGTCCATACTAAATGCACCTGATATGATGATATCGATCTTTTTGAAGATCTCCGATCCGAATAGATGAAAGCCCTTAAAGATATTTTTCGCAAGCATGTAAATTTACCCAATTGTGAAAATAAAAAGCTACTTTACTCAGATGGATACACATACAATGTTTTTCATCCAAGCATGATCTGATTATGAAGGTCAAAGCTTTGGTCTTATTTTTGGAAAAATAATTTATTTCATCCCAATAAAGAGGCAATGCAATGTGGAGAAGAGAAACATAAAATTATGGAACAACATATGCATGGATTCGTCTGAATATGTATACGTGTGTAATTGATCATGGTGACGGGAGAGAGACGAGTGAACAGCAACAAAGTAGCTTTTGATCAAAGTTGCGCAAGATGTTTCTATGATCTGTTCTTGCACTATCGTTTCTGGGTTTGGTTTTTGGTTCAAGCTTGATCTGTTTTTCTCACTCTTAGATTCGTTTTCCTACTTCATGGGTTGTTGGTTCCGATTCAAACTCTGATTTTTGGTTGCTCGCTTTGAATCTCTTCCAGGTGTGTTGGTTTCGTCTGTTGTTGATCATTATTGTTGGTTTGATTTGTTGTTGTTTTTGTTGGTGGTGTGTAGCTTGTTGCCCTCAATTCTTCTATGTTGGTGTCTTCCATGGCTAACTCTTTCTTGATCAATTGGCCATGTCTTGTTTCTCCACTAGCAAATCCCTCAACAAAATCATCTCAACCAATCATCTGAAACATTTCGAAACCACTGACACAACAAAAAACTTTTGCTCAAGCTCTCAACAACGTTTGTGACATACCGTTGAGTTAGCTACCTCTACCTTGTGTTAAAGTTCATAGAATTTGAATCACAATGCCAAAAGATGAGTATCTTTGCTGGTGTGGAAACGTGCAAACAAAACTTGCACGGTAGAATAATTTGGCCCAAGGGTGCTGCTTCATTGAGAGTGGATGCTTTGCACACCAAACTATCGACCCTTTGGAAATCATTGGGAAAGTGGGGAATCACATCCCTTGATAAAGGCTTCTATGAATACTCATTTTAATCCTTTGAAGATGTAAGAAGTGCCAAAGCAATTGATTCTTGGAATTTAAGCCCCGGTTACTTGAAACTTTTTGCTTGGAGCCGTGATTTTAACCTTCAAGCGCAACAACAATCATCAACTCAGGTATGGGTTCGAATCTATATGGTATTTATTAGAAATATTGGAGACCTAAGATCGTATTTGCAACAGCAAGCAGTATTGGTACTCTTATTTGTGTGGATGACACATCCAATAAATCTATGTTTGATAGGCCTTTTGGCCATTTTGCAAGAGTTCTGGTTGACATTGACATTAAATAACGTATCATATACAAAATTTTAGTTGAAAGAAAAGGCTTTTTTTTGTTGATTTAGATTACGTAAATCTTCCTGAATTTTGTAATCACTGCAAAATTATTGGTCATAATATTGATTATTGTAAAAGGATCAACAAAGACCATATACATATTGTTGATGTTGAGGCTAAGATTAACAGAATACAAATTAGGCAAGAACATAGGAAGGTGAACTCAAAAACTACCAAGATTGTTGACACTGTGGAGATAACTTTGAATGAAGTCAACAATCATGTGATTGCTGATAATGGCATTGAGTATGCTATACATATAATTTAGGTTGAAATTAATGAAAGTTTGGCTCAAAATAGTACATATTCAACTTTACCACAAAATAGGGATGGTTATATGATAGAAAACCCCCTTTGATCAAAGGTAAAGCTGACAAGAATCGTAATGATGATTCATATTCTGTTAACATTTTCTTTCGAGATGAGCATCAAGAGAAAGTAGTAACATATTCATTTCCTTTGATAAATAGCTCTATAATGGTGACAAACTCTAACTTGTCAAACTTCAGTGCAAATGTTATTCGTGATATACAAGTTTTACGACATGTTTCTATGGTGACGCAACAAACTATGGATTCTCTGAGTGATTTGTGGGCTAATATGGCTCATAAAGAAGAGAATATTGATTCGGCTGAAAACACAAGTAAGCCAATTCAATTGGTGGTCCCAAGAAAGAAGAAGTCTAAGAAGCAGCAGTCTGAGGCAAGAAAAGGGTTCAAGGTAGGTGCTTCTAGCGATTCACCTCACTAGTTCTTCGGTGGGAGTTGTCCCCCCTGGTTTTAGGCATTGTATTTGTTTCGGTTTCTCCGCTTTTGTTTTTCTTGAGGGTTTTGGTTTAGTCTGCCATTTCTTTGTACTTTTGTCTCCTTTAATATATGAATGGAGCACTACAGCAGTTGACCCCTCTACATCCCATCTTTTGTTTAAGAAAAAATATGCATGGATTCGTCTTGAGATGTGGATTAATCAATTTTTGCATGTTAAGAGTAACCGCAGTTGTTATTTTTTTCTTCTTTTTGCCTACAAGCGAATTGACAAATACCACATGAAACTCACACGCATAAATGAAGATCCCAATTATAAACTGGTACACATCGAATATCTAGTCTAGTAATTTTGACATTTGTCAATTGAGTTAAGATTTATAGATACTACTCCCTTCGTCCCATATTATGAGCAAAAAAAGTAAAAAATCACACTTATTAAGAAAACTAAAACATAGTAGTTTGCAACATAGTTTCTTGTGTTATCCTTAAAATAAGTTTTATAGGGAGATGTAAAAACAATTTTCATTGGTTATTGGTTATTGAAAAAATGAAAGAGAGAGCAAATTGAATGCACTTTGCATTTAATTTTCCTTTGGAAAAGATAATATTTTGAAACAATATAGTTAAATATGATAAAAGTTGGTCTTTTTTCCTTATAATTTTGGACAAAGAAAATGAGTTTTTTTTGCTTATAATTTAGGACGGAGGGAGTACCTCCATCCTTAATTATAAGACCCTTTTGAGAAATGTTTTTGTCCCTCTTTATAAGACCCCCTTGCAATTTCCAACTACATTAATCATTTCTTTACATACATGCCCTTATTTATTATACATCTTTTTCTTCAATCAGCAATAAATAGCATATGAAAAACATAAACTCTCTATCAGATAAAATTGTAAAAGCAACAGTGATCGCAAACAACTTTAATACAAATATTCACTTTCTTAATTCCCGTGATTTTAACAAAAGGATCTTATAATTAAGGATGGAGGTACTCCCTAATTATAAGACCCTTTTGTTATGTTAAAATGACTAATTATAGGGTCTTATATAGTAATAACATAACATCTTAACGTGATAAATTATTTTGATTAATGAAATGCATAAACACCATCATGAAAAACAAAGTACACACTACACACTAGTTTACCGAAGTGTTTGGCAGTTTGAGAGTGAGAGAAGTAGAAGACAAGACAACCTCTACGCTTAGGTGAAATATCCAGCAAGCAAGCAAGCGTTTCAGTTACACTTGCGTTGGTAGGTTTGACTGTAAGACACTCTTGTCTGTCTGTCTGTCTTTTTTGTCCATGTACTATACCCCAACATGCAACTCTTCGCGTGACACGTGGCACCCCTTGATTGGTAATCTCCTACATTAGTTTCAGCATATTCGGTACCGGCTCAAATAAGCTCATGAATTCTCCTTAATTTCCACTTCATCTCCAAAAGTGACATGACAGAAAACTTAAAATTATTTACTTACATTTTATCTTTTATATTTATTAATTTTTTTTAAAATTCCATCTTTGTAAATTTAGCCTTTCAGAAAACAAAAAGCTTTGCAAATTAAAAAAATAGATTAAATAAGCTTTTGTTTCTATTTATCAAAAAATAGTTTTTTTGTCCTTTAAATATAATCAATTTCGTTTTTAACCCTTATAAAAGAAATTATATATTTTGGTCTTTTAAAAACTTTTCAACGCGTAGTTTTAATCTCTATTAGATTAAAATTTGTTTAATTATGCTTAAATTTTAAATAATTTAAATAATTCTTCACATTTGTTTAAAACATTATAAAAAGTTTTTCTGTAAAAAATTAGTTCAAAAATAGATTTTTAGGTCCAATTAGTTTTATAATAGAGGTACATGTTTGTCTTTTCTTTCTTTTTATTGTGTTACTGTTTGTAAATTATAAATGATATTTTTATAAAATTTTGATTTCGAGTAAAAATATAAATATTTGTGATTTTTAAATTATAACAAACCCCTTTCAAAAAAAGTTATAACAAATCATTTGCCAAAAAAATTATAACAAACCTTAAAAAGAATCACACAAATTATATTTATCTTTTTCAATAACAAATATTATAATATGGTAACATTTTATATCTTTTTCTAATGACAAAAAAAATATCAGTATTATAGAAAAAATTGTTTACTAGTCTATCCAACACCTCTTTATATATAATATAGATTAGTAATTTTTTGAGGGAATATAGATTAGCATTATTATTAATCATCTGTCCCTGTCAATCTCATTCACTCAATTCATTCCCAAAAAAAAATTCTTAACCATAAAATCCAATTTCAACTTGGACCCTCCTCATTCATATCCATCACTTAGGTACAATTACTCAACTCGCATTTGATTCCTTAGTTAGGTAGAATTTGTTATGTTTTGTTTTGTTCTGTTCTTTCCTATGTTCTGTTTGGTGTGATTTCCATCACTCTTCTCATTTGTTGCTTTGGAGCTTTCATTACTTCCTTCAACTTTACGTGACTTTCAAGCCTTCCAAATTTAAATTATTTCTTTTTTATTTTTTCTTTCTTTTTCTTAATTCTCTAATTAATTTTTAAAAAACTTTTATTAATTTAATTAGCGTTTGGTGGATCTAATTCCTTTTATGCCTATATATAAATTGCTCTGATCACGGTGTGATTAGATCACAAGAGTTGTTAGGGTTTTGGTTTCAACATTTTTCTTCTCTAAACTCTCGATCAGGTTCATTTACTTGGTTTTGGTTTATGAAATTTTGATTTTTCTGATTGTTATAATGATTTTGATCTTTCTGAAATTTGATGCAGGAATTGAAATTCAGAGGTCTTTGCAATGGCAGGGAATTCTTCTAATGGAGATCAATCAACAACAGCCAAGCAGCCTCCTTTGCCATCTCCCCTGCGTTTCTCCAAATTTTTTCAGGTAAACTCAGTTTTTTTTTTTATCAGAAATTTTCTAGCCACATTGTTGTTCTCATTTGTTTTCTGGATCAATCTGATAGAAAACCGTGTTAATTTAGTTATTTTGTTTTGGTTTTCCGCGCTTTTTTGTTTGTTTCGTACCAAGTAGCACAAACACGGACACTGACGGTGAACACAACACCACAATGTAGATATTGATAATAATTTGAGAAAATTGAAGTGACTCTGTGTAGTCACGTGGGTTGGTGTCGGACACTAGACATATCTTCAATTTGAAGTTTAGTAGGTGCTACATAAGCTTCAATTTTTTGTATTTGTTGAATGTGATGATCATAATAAATACAATGAATAACTTAGCATTGTTTATGACTTTGTTCTTCTGATCTTGCATGTAAGTGCAAACTTCAGAACATTGAACCATCAGAAGAGCTTACCACCAACCTCGTTGTTATATCCTTGAATTTGAATGAATCTTTTTTATAAGTCTTGAGGGGGATGATAATTGAGACAAGATCGTAAGGATGTTTGGTTTTTTTTTTTTTTAACTGATGAGTTAAACTCACTTTTTCCCATTTAGCTATCTAAAAACAGATTCCCTGGAGTAACTGTGTCACGCAGTTACCGATCTCAACCGCCCGATCTAAATGAATGGTTGAGTTCGTTTAAAATTGAATTAGTGAATGTGTAATGTGAGTCGTCCAATCTGAAATCAATGATCGAAATTGGTAACTACTGCATGGTAATAGTAATACCGGATCCTTGTCTATCATCTTAAATTGAATACCTCTGGTTCACAAGAATGTCTATGTGAACATAGATGCATTTTATATGATATAATTGTTTGTTGAAAGTTATTACATGATTATGAATGAGCCCATTATACGAATCACTTAATCTGCATAACATTTTTTTTTGTCTTGATGACTTGTTTAACTGACATTTTGTTCATTCTTGCCAATAGTCTAACATGAGAATCTTGGTTACTGGAGGAGCTGGTTTCATTGGTTCTCACCTTGTCGATAGATTGATGGAAAATGAAAAGAATGAGGTCAGCTCGTATTTCTTTTTGTTAATAATATTGAAGTTATTATATTGTTTTTTCTACTTATTTTATGCTTCTTACGTAATATTATCAGCCCTAAATTCGATAAAATAGATGCATAAAACAGCATGATCTTATCAACTTCATTAATATCAACATCTTGAATCAGGTCATTGTTGCTGATAACTTCTTCACTGGATCGAAGGACAACCTCAAAAAATGGATTGGTCATCCAAGATTTGAACTTATCCGTCATGGTATAAAATCCACTTTTTCAATTCAACTATCTTTGCGTAAAACTCGTGTTCATGTATCACATTGAACGTTAATTTATTTATTTTGTTCCATTTGGTAGTACATCTCCAAACATTTATATGTAGTTTATGAAATGATTTCCCTTGATTTAAAATCCTACGAAATCTCTTTCTATATCAATCACAATTTTGATCAGATGGCATTGTGAAAGCTGAGAACACTGACAATGATAAATTGTGTACTTGTATATTATGTTCAGCGTGCATTCAAATCAGTGTGTAACTCGATAATGCTGATGAATTTGCCAAATCAGTGTGTAACTCAGTAATGCTGATGAATTTGCCATTCTGATCCCTTTGTAGATGTCACTGAGACTTTGATGATTGAGGTAGATCAGATCTACCATCTCGCATGCCCCGCATCTCCTATTTTCTACAAATATAATCCTGTGAAGGTATGATAATGTCTTATTTTGTCTTTAATCAGACCGTTTACTTGGCAAGTAAACATAACACTACATTCTGCATTCTGCACACTACATTCTGCATTCTGCAGTATGTTTATATCTTCTGCATCACTCGTTGGAATCTCTCTTTTTTCTAATGATCCTTGAGAGATTATCTAATGTGTAAGGAAATAATAATTATACATTACAGACAATAAAGACAAATGTGATTGGCACTCTGAACATGCTTGGGCTTGCAAAGAGAGTTGGAGCAAGGTTAGGAATTTTTCTTTAGGAATAAATTTTATACTTTCATCTTCTACATGGTCTTAGTTCTGTTTTTCTTTATGGAGTCTTAATTCTTATTCTATTGACAGGATTTTGCTTACATCAACTTCAGAGGTATATGGGGATCCTCTTGAGCATCCCCAACCTGAAAGCTATTGGGGCAATGTTAACCCTATTGGTACGTTCTTTTATCTCATTCCAACCTGTTTATTGACCTTCTGAAATGAAATTATACCGGTGCTATGATTTTTAAAGATACCTGTACTAAATAAACCTTGAAGATCTTTCTTATTTAATATGTCTATAGTATAATATAAATGACTTATTGTTTGATTATTCTTTCTCATGACAATAGTTATTTTATTCACTTAAGAAGCTAATATGAAAATGTAGCTTAACGAAGAACTTAATTTTGTTCTTAACAGGAGTTCGTAGCTGCTATGACGAGGGGAAACGTGTGGCTGAGACTTTGATGTTTGATTATCATAGGCAACATGGAATAGGTAATTCCTGGTCCTCTGTTCCTCTTATTCTCCTCTCATTCTCTGTATGGTATATAGCATGTAGAAGTTTTGCTTTGTAATTTAAGAAGCTAATATCTTTTCCAACATAGAAATACGTGTTGCAAGAATCTTCAACACATATGGGCCGCGCATGAATATTGATGATGGACGTGTTGTCAGCAACTTCATTGCTCAAGCACTGCGGTAATTAAACTTTCTTTTTCTTCTGCTATGTTCTCCCCATTTCTAAATTAATGCTCTTCCAGTTTAACTGTCTTTTCTAACGTAACCATTGGTGTGTTTTAGTGGTGAATCCTTGACTGTCCAAGCGCCAGGAACGCAAACTCGCAGTTTCTGCTATGTCTCTGACCTGGTAATATGTCCCATTCAATCTTTTTTTTTTTCTTTCTCTCATTGAACTATACTAGTGATATGCTGATTTTATGTATTTTAATGTGCCTTAGGTTGATGGCCTTATCCGTCTCATGGGAGGATCAGACACTGGTCCAATCAATCTTGGCAACCCAGGTTAGATTTTTACAATTGATTTTCTTTGCCTTTTTGAATTGTTATATTTTTTATTTAATTGCTTGAATCTCTTTGCCTTTTCAGGTGAATTCACGATGATGGAACTTGCTGAGACAGTGAAGGAGGTCGGTTCTAATCTTTTATCCTTTTCAACGGCATTGCGCCTCTCATTGTTTGGTTTACTCACTCGTAAACTTACTGATGTTAACTATGGCTCTATATCGCTATTGCATAGCGGTATACGAATAAACTGATATTTCCGCGATTTGCAATTGTCAATACTGTTTCAAATTACAAGCAATTAACTGTTATCTGAAACTAAACTTGGGAGATAATTTTGAATTAATGTTGTGTTTGATTTGCAGCTTATTAATCCAAATGTGGAGATAAAGATAGTGGAGAATACTCCTGATGATCCAAGACAGAGAAAACCAGACATAACCAAAGCAAAGGAATTGCTTGGCTGGGAACCAAAGGTCAAGCTGAACGAAGGTCTTCCTCTCATGGAAGGAGATTTCCGTTTGAGGCTTGGAGTTGACAAGAAAGAATAACTTGTTCTAGTTCATTTTATTGATTGTCAATAGAAAATAAGTGGGATGGATTGCTCTCAGTTTTCCGATTTTTTACTTTACATGATTATGGTACTGGAGAAGTTGGGGTTCCTGAAATTTTAGCTTCAAAGAGTATCAGAGACCTGCTAGCTCTTGTTTGACAAAGCAATACAGCATGTCTGTCCAAATTTTGCTGGTGGATTTATTGTTGAGTTTACATTTATCTAAAATTCCCCTGCTGTATGTTTCTCTTTACAACTTTCTTTATATGGTTTTTTAATGGAAAAAACTTAGGTACAATTCCTTAGTTGCTTTTCGTATGATTCTTAACTAAATTCACCATGATTTCCTTAAATCCATAACTCTCTCAAAGTTTGTTATCTACAAAAAAGTTGTATTTTTAGTTAAGAACCATACGAAAAGCACCTAAGAAATTGTACCTAAGTTTTGTCCTTTTTTTAATTCACTGTAAGACATTTCTAATGGAAAAGATTTAAAGTTTAAACAAACTCAATTTGAGTTCTTATCTCACTATTAAATCCTTCCCACTATGCAACAATATATTAAAGCAATCCATCCACCTTTGTATGCTTTTTTTTTCCTACTTGATTTTTGTTCTTGCTAAAAATATGAGAACCTTGTTAGCCATGTGTTATGATCAAGGCACTGAGTGTATAGCATTTAGGTAAAATGTTGACAGTTGGTGCATTTGACGAGTCACCTGTGTATAGAGATTCAATCTTCCTGACAACCAGCCCCTCTTGCATCATGCGATAATCCTCCTGGATGCTCATAAACACATTGTGATAGTATGGATGTGGTTCAAGATATTGCAATGCAATCTTGACTTTGGCGGAGATGTTCCCAATAAACTGAAGTGGTTCGGAAAGCTGTCTCACATACTGCTGGGTACTCAAGAATGGGCACAGGCTGGCTCATAATTGGATGAGAGACATTATAGAACCAAGTCATGTAGAATGATGTGGAGCAGAAAATCTTGGAAGGCCACTACTATCTCCTCTGGCTTAAGAGCCACAAACACAGTAGGAGACCTGGGAATGCCATGCACATAGTCGTACTGCCTGAGAACCCGCTCCGACAAGTGAAGGCACATCGTCGATTTGCTGGCCATGATCCAACCAGAGTACCAGCAAATATCATGAAAAGACATGATTTCTCATGTATCCTCGTATGACCTCCAGATGACGTCATCATTCACCATCAGATCTATGAGGCTTCGATAGTGTGCAGGATCAGCAAGGCCCCTTGACAGTTTAAATCGGCCAGGACGCGGGTCATGACAATCATACTCCGGATTAACCTTCCACACATACAACTTCTTAAGGTGCTCCATAGCCCATGCCTACAAACACAAACAAACAATCATATCAACACAAGTATATACAAACAAATATTTCAGCATCACATGCATACACAACACAATAAGATCAACACATTTATAATATGCAATAGAAAAGAAAAAAGTTACTACCTTAAGTAGATACATGTAACTGACAATGGAGCCAACTGTAGGGTCCATAGCCTCTGAAAGTTGGGTGTAGAGATAAGCAAGTGCCATCCCGCCCCAGGACCATGTGTGCACCCTGTATAAATCTTGCATCCCCATCAGTCATATCACATTAACGTGTTTGTCGGTCTTGTTGGCGAAAAATGGTCACAGCAACCAAAAACAACAAAAATGCCATAATGCAGTGCTCCCTAGTCTTCTGGAGCTCCTCCTCCCCCTCCTCATCAGTTGGGTCCTCCAATTGATTGCACCTATGAAGGATTCTATCATACAACTTCTTCAGGTTAGGAATACTAATATTCCCTCCCCCTCGTGTGCTCGACTCCTCCTCAACTTCTTTCTCCGTTAAACCCATCTCAGACTGCATCAGTTGAATACCCAACTCGTAACTCCAGACGCCTTAGTGCACGAGCCTCCCTTGGAAGGGGATGTGCAGAAGACATGCCACGTCATCATGTGTGATGATCAACGCCCCAACAGACAAATGGAAGCTTCTAGTCTCCTTATGCCACCTCTCTGACAAAGTGGTGATGAGGACATGACTTATGAGGGAATACCCAGTTTTAAGGAAAGGGCAAGACCGGATACATTCACCTGCTGCCAGAGCCAATTTGCATCATCTCCTGAGACTTTCAACTGATCATGCCTAATCTTCCTCCCGTGCGAGGAAGGGTTAAACCAATGATCCTGTCGAAACTGAAATACAAACAATATAAACAAACAACAAACCGTTAAAAATATAGACATGTGAATAACTAAAAAAGACATAACAATCGTAAAAAAAGTAAAATTAAAATAAACATTAAACATTTTACATAATAATTAAATCGTAAAATTAAAAAAAACACTTTAATATAACAATTGAATTGTTAAAAAATAAAATAAAATAAACATATCAATTGACGCTTAAAAAAGACAATAATCAAAATAAACACATTAATATAATTGAATCATTAAAAATAAAAATACAGTAATTAAATAAAATTAAACAATTAAACTTATTGTGGCATCGCTCCAAAGCTTGCAGGCCACGTGTCTACCGAAATTCGTTAGAAGCGACAGGTCAGTAGGCCTCCAAGAAAACTCTCTGATCCTGCCTCCTGATGAGTCTCGCCCTCCTGTTGAGCCTCACCCTCTTGATGTTGAGGCTGCTCATAATGCTTCTCATACTGTTGTGTGGGCTCCACTATCTGGGACGGACCCGTTTGGGACGATGAGCCCTCCCCACCCCTACCGCCTTGTCTCCTTCTAACAGGAGGGTGACTAGTCTACCTATCGGTTCGTGCTCTCCTGGTCATTATCTCTATGTGTGCTCTCAGTCTGTCTGGTCTCTCAGACATATCTATGCAGCATAAAACAATGCAAAAAATCAATGATTTTCTCATAAAGACATCGTGTCATTTCTTACTAATCAATATCAACAATTCACATTGCACTCAAACTACCACATTGTGTCATTAAAATCTCTAAACTACCACATTGTACTCAAACCCACTATAATCAACATTAACAATCCAATTTCTAACTAATTTCATCATTAACATGTAAAATATTTAACAATTTTTCATTAAGACATTTTATCAAACACCTAGAGTTCATTGTGTCATTTCAATCTATAAACTACCACATTTGAGTCAAAATTACTCTAATCAACATCTAAACTACAATTTCTAACTTATTTCATCATTAACAATCAAAAAAATCAAACATGCAAATCAACCCTAAAACCTAAAATTTCACAATTTAATCCAAAAAAAAAAAAACAAAAATTTAAACCATAAAGAGTCAATGTGAAAGGATCATAAACACTGACTTGACGTTGGAGTAGAAGTTGAACTTGATTTTCTTGAGTTTGTGGAAATTCGAATTTGGGCGAAGGGGAGAATTGTGTTTGATTTTGGAAATGAATGGATTATGTTTTGTGTTGTTAACTCACATTCTATATTAGAACGCAACGTGAGTTAACTCACATAGGTATGTACCAAACGTGACTTAACTCACGTTGATGATATCGAACGTGAGTTAACTTAAGTGGGGGTTATTTTAGGCAGTTTGAGGTGGGAATGAGTAAATTTGATTGGTTAAAAAACAATTTTCCTTTTTGTATAGGTGGTGTGTATGTTGGACCTTATGGCCTTTATGTCATACAGTCCAAGCTAATGATGATAGTCATGATAGTCCACAACTCTCCAAGAATGAGGCTTGTAAGGGAGAACTAATTTAGTCAATGTCATTAGTTCTTGAGCCTTATGGCGTACCACAACCCCCAAGCACAAAACATCTAGCGACGAAGTTCTTGAATTAGTGTTTTTAGTTAACCAAGATTTATTGCGCAAGTGAGACCCCAAGCGAGTAGCTTGTCTATGCAGAGAATATCTTGACGACTTGACCTAATTTAGTAGTCATTGGTGACGTTTGGATGTGTTGGGCATCTCTAGTCCACAGTCTCACATGTCTTGAGGATGACTAACTAGGTTGTCATCTCTTTTGTTAAATTGTTCTCAGGCATTCTTTTTGGGAGATTGGGGATATATTTTCGGATTTGAATTGCCTTTGCTTGAGCTTGTCCCTTGCCAAAGGTTTTTCATATACTTATTTAAATGTTCGCCTTGGATAAAACTTTTGATTTCTTTTTTCAACTGAAAACAACTATTCGTGTCATGACCCTTTGCTTTGTGGTAAAACATTATTCACTTAAGTAGGGGGGGCCACCCGACCCCTTGGCCTTAATGGTATTTCACTCTCACGTCAATATGGTGAGGTTAATTTTCAAGTTTCCTATGAGAAAAAATCGTCTCCCTATGATGTTACTTCCAAAAAAAATTGTGACTTGTTTAATTTTTATAGATTTATCACAAAAAATCTCTTATTATAAAACTTGTTAGGTCGAGCTACAACTAAATCCTAAAATTTTCCCTCCAAAGCATTTGAAAAGACGAATTTGCCCTTCCTTTGCTTTCTTTCAAATGACATTTAACATGACATTTGACAACGTATCATAATTAGTTGCGCCATAACTGACACTTAATAAGCTTTTATAGCAAGAGATTTAATAAGATTTTAAATTCAAATTTAAAATTTATTTTTTCCTCATAAGTATACGAATTACGCATCCGTATATTTCTCTATAAATTCAGTTCTTTACTTTTTCGTATCTCTCATTTGTCAACCCACCGTCATTTGTTGCTCATCTCGCATCTTACCAATTCATAACTTGAATTTTTTATTTTTGTATCTCTTATTTCTGTCATGGCTAATTGTAATATGGAGACATTGTTTTCGTATCATTGCTTGGTTGGTATTCGTATGTTTCATATTTTATTTTATGATATTTTCATATTTTAATTTGCAATAATGTTGCTAACGTGTAACTTTATTTTTATTTTTATTTTTATTTTGCATTAGCACCTCTTTTTAAAAAAAATAGTAAGTTTATCATAGTGCAAAGAGAACACAAACAAGGGCTTTATGGAGTATTGCTTTGTTCAACGCTGCATCGGTGAACAACTTCACTTGGAACTAACCCTTAGCCTCGTAGAAGTGTGATACTTTTTCTATATTGGGCCAGAACCTTTGTTAGGTTGCTCAAAATGAGTCTTGCCCACATCATGATCATGCTTTTTCTTGGGAGTATTACTTTTCCCATCCTATGGGTTTCTAGCGCGCCCTATTTTTTTCAAAAATATCATTGTCCGGATTATTTGTTCCGAATAACATTGTTAGTATTTTTCAGATTTATTCGGATTTTATAATCCGGAATGATCTTTTTCTAGAATTTTTCATTTTAAGCTTTCAAATTCGTAAAATAACTGCAAATAGAGATGTAAAACAGAAATAAAAAGACAAAAGAATAAAAACAACTCATTTTATTGATATATTAATAATACATTACAATAATGTTGAAGCTTTTTAAGCTTATTACATAAGAACCTGGAACTATTTCTAATCTTATTACATAAGAACCTAAACCTATTTCTAAGGGGGAGGGGGTAAGCTATACCAGTGGCTCCATCCAATGTTGGAGGGGAAACAGAGGGGGAGGAAAGAGGAGGGAGGGGAAGAAGAAAACAGTGTTGCTGATAGGACATACCAGTAGCTTCACTGTTGGAGGGGAAATAGAGGGGGCATAGGGGCCTCTAGGGAGCAAGAGACCATGATGGTCAAAATTACACCCAAACAGACCAACCTCACACCCAGACTGATTCCTTCCTTGTTTACCTATCATATAACCCCCGATGGATTTCCAAAGAGGCCTTTTTCTATGAAAGACCAACGATGTAAACACATCTTTGTAGAAGGAAGAGGAGAAGAGGAGAAGAGAGTGTGAGAAATTGTGAGAAAATGAGGCTATTTACAGGGAGGGAAGGTAAAAAGAAGGGTGGGAAAGGCATTAATTTAGTCAAAAAAACGTGTAAAAACACATTTTTCAACTTGATCACCGTCCAAAAACGTTTTGTTTGTGGTGCAAACCACCGACCAAAAGCTTCTGATGCAGTCCAGAATATGTAATCCGGATTACACATGGATTCTGGATTATATATTTTGGAAATATACGATCATGGTGAAACTACGGGAAACTTTGCTCTTCTTGTAGGGTGATGGATGGTTCGGATTTTGAAATCCGGAAAGCTTCAGCATTAGATTCTTTTGTGTGATCCACATTGCACCAAGAGTTTATGTCGTCCAAAACGCTCAAATAACTCAATAAATAGGGGTCCCTGTTTTCATTACAAGTAAACTACACCTAAAAAAAATCATGGAATTCCATGGCTTTGATCCGAACACCAAGCTAGCAGCAGTCTACTACAACGGTGGAAAACCACCCCATCTGTTTATGATTCGCAACGATGTCACCCTCTCCGGGTTGAAGGACCAGCTGGATCAAATCAACTGTCAACTCAACCACAGAGACACAAGGAGGGTGGTCGGTGTTGAATATTGATGTCCATTGTTCGACTCAGCCGGATCACTTCGGTTCAACCGGATGAAACTCAAAAACGACGACGACGTGAGAACCATGTTCTCTGTCTTTGGTCAGCACAGTACTAGAGGACCAATCAAGTAGGACGCTTCGTTGGTTAGATCTGCTGAACAAATTCGAAAAAGTTTGATTCGGCCTAGGAACTACGAAGAGATCAGGGCTCTGTTGAAGGGACCAGAGGAAGAAGTTAGTTTAGATGATCCGTGATAATGTGTTGTTGTTGTAATTACGTGTTAGTTGTATGTTAGGTGTATGTTGTTTTAGATGATCCGTCATAATGTGCTATGTTTAATTAATCGCCCCGAAAAAACTCCAGAATACAAGGTCTGATGCTGTCTAGATTGTAAAATCCAGACAAACTTTATGCATTCCGGAATATTAAATCTGAAACCCCTCAGTTTATTTTTAGACGGTGGCGTTTCACCAAAGGTTTGGCCGGTTAGTGGAGTTTTAATGCGTTTTTTCGACGGTTTTGAATGGCAAACACGTTTTCCTTGACTCCTAAATGACCTAGGACTTGTTTTAAGCTATATATAGTCTTGCATGTCCACCAAATTCCTTCATTCTTCACTTCATCTCTTTTCTTTCATTTTCTTCAACTTTTTTAAGTTTTGTAGGAGTGTTTGTGGTGTCATGGTCATTGTTGACCGTTCATATGATCCCTGCAATTGCATTACAGCTTATGCGGGGGTTATATAACGGTCAACAGAGACCCTTGACATAAAAAAAAGACACTAAAATTTCATTTCGACGTTGTCCAAATTTTAAAATCCGGAATGCACTAACAATCTGGTTTGGAAAATAAAATCTGAACCAGGGGTATTTTCTGCATTTTTACAGGGTGCGTGAGAAGGCAACATGTGGAAAAAGTAACACTCTTTTCTTGTCCCTTCTTTCATAATCAGTTTCCTCAGCTAGGGTGGTCTATATTCTTTTCTTTCTTACAATATTGGATAGACTTGGGAGAGGTGGGAATTCATAACCAGGAACTCTTTGCATAGTTTCATGGATGGGTTGCATTTTTGAAGTTGCAGCCACAATCAAAACTTACAAAACGTTAAAATATTAGTTGTGAACTATGAAGGTCAGATACGAGATACGATACTGTACCGATACGTGGATACGGAAAAATTTCAAAAATCAAGATACGATACGGCTGGGATACGTTAATAAAAAAATTATATAATTAAATGTACAATTTAATTATAACCATTTTTTTAATTGCAAATATATTAACAAACAAAAGAAATCAGTCATAGGCTCGTAGCACATCAACATAAATATAAATAATATTGACGATTAAGAGAGTGATGATTAGTCAATTACATACACTGTAACAAAAAAAAATTACATACACAATATATCATAAAAAAAAAGCACCATCAGTGTTATATTATGTCCAAAAGGAACAATGTTAGTGTTATACTATATTGATCCAAAAAAGAAGCACTATATCCAAAAAAGAACACATGAGTACTCAAGAGTTAAGTTATTTTAGTTAACATTAACTGAGAACTATCGGGGCAGGTAGCGGTGCAGGATAATTATCGAATACTCTCTTGATACGTATTGGGAAGTATCTGATAATTATTTTTAAAAAAAATAAAATTTAATCTTCGGATACTTTCCTGATACGTATCGGGAGGTATCGATGCAGGATACGCAAGGGACACGATACGTCATTCATTTTAAAGTATCGAGGCTTCACTCATTGCGAAGGTTGTGATGTTACAGAAGGTTTACCATATGCACCCCATAAAAAACAAATATAGAAAGATTGCCTTTCCGAAACAATAAAAAAAGTACCAAGTTTATTTTTTATCCCTCTCTTCATTATTTCTCTTTAGTAAATATACTTCAACAAACACAAACAAAGTGTAGCCAATTTTCTTACAATAAGTTTGATCCCAGTTGTTTTTAGTGCTCTCTTATAGGGGCGGATCTAGACATTTAGTATATGTGGGGTTAAAATTTTAAAGAAACAATAATGCAAACTATATTAAAAATAAGAAGTAACATTGTTTGATGCAATACATTACAATGAAAATCGTCTCCTATCTATTTATTGAAAATGAGCTAAAATGACATCATTATTAATTGTTAAAATAACATCTCTTTATATATAAGTTACAAAACGGACGTTTAGCCACTTATCACCCATTTTGTTACATAGGTTACTCTTCACAATTTTCATAGTTGAAAAAGCACGTTCAACACTTGACATTTGACAAACAAATATTAACGGCTTACCCTTTTCGAGAATCCGAACATATTTTAAAAAATGATCATATGAATATGTATTTAATCTCACTTTATACATTACTACTAAAGAACAGAAGATTTTAGATTTTGCAACTAAAATACTTAATTTTATTATTCTCAACTAGATATCACATGCTTCATCTTTTAAAATGTTTATTTATGAGCAAACTCAACACAATTGCATAACATAAAATTGAGCATTATGCATGTGTTTTATTTATTATAAAAAAATAAAATAGAGAAAGGGCATGTGGGGCTTTAGCCACACATGGTCCTTGAATGCATCCGCCACTGCTCTCTTAATTTCATGTTCTACTATCGTTTGATTGTCATATCGGTTACCTATGACAATACCATCTTCTACTTTAATCTCATTCATGAATTTATGTCTTAATCGAACTAACAACACAACAAATAGTACTTATTGTATGGTTCTTAACTAAAAATACATTTTTTTATATGTAACAAATTTTTTAAAAAAATTATATATTTAAAAAAATCATAGTAAATTCAATTAAGAACCATACAAAAAAACACTTAAAGAATTATACCTAAGTTTTTTTTTTCCAACAAATATCAATAGATGAATTCTTGAGCACTATAAGTTTGGTTGGATAAGCATTCTATAGACAAAAATCATTTAAAATTTAAGTGTATTTTAAAACAAATTAATATAGAATAACATTGAATGATTAAACAACAGGTACGTATGAAACCAAATTCCATCCACCAATCTACGAATAATATAAGTCAAGGGTACGATCATAAATTTCATACCACTGCCACGTCACATTTTCATTATCAATTATCCAAGATCAATACTTTAGTTTTACATTCCTCGGAAGAAAAAAAATAAATTAGTTTTACATCAGAGCCTGTCACAACATCAATTCAATCACCCTTTTTTGGTTTTCCAGATACTACGCTATTTCAATACATTATCAAATTACAATAAAAAAAATTAACATTAAAAATATATTTTAAGAAAACATCAAAAGAAGAAGAAGGCGGAAGTGGTTGCTTTCTGTTATGAACACAAAACGATATTAGCAAAGAAAAAAAAAAAGAACACAAACTGCAGCACAATAGAAACAAAGAAATAACATCCTTCTGCATCATTCATCCTCAAACTTTTCCTCGTACCAACAAACACCATCAAGGCAATTATCATATAGATGATATACAAGGGCTGGACAATCAAATATAGTCTTACATGAAAATTTACCTACATTGTCAAACAAGAAGAATTTTTTTTTTTAAAATGTGATGAAATATTGTATACAAGATAAATTAGAAAAAAAATTGCAAATTGTCTCAAAAATGTCATACTTCTAAATGAAAAAAGAAAGATGATCAAAACATAATTAAACATGAGAGTTTGAGCCATATTTTTTCACTTTTGCGTGTAATAAATTGAATTTTTTTATCGCTTTATAAGTAAAAAAAATATCATTTGTTAACTTTAATTAAAAAGGTTTTAACACTTAAGGGTTGCAAGAAGCCGTTTATTTATAAGATTGGAATTAATGTTAAATGTTTATAATTAATATTTCAGTTGTATCCCTTTAACTCACTCAATTGATCATTAAAAAATTTGGCAACATAAAAAATTTGATGATCATCAAAGTTCATTATTTTTTAGGCAAAATACCTCTTCAAGTTTTTTTGGCAACAAATTTGTCCTTTAATTTATAAAATATTTTCGCCAATACCCTCTTTGATCAAACTTGGTCAAAAAGTGTTTATGTGGATGTTTAATTTATTGAGTCTTTGATTGAAAGGAATCCATGGGATGACTTGATTTATAATATAGTTCATAAAAAATTTCTTAGTAAAATTATGTTTGAATTTGAAAACAAGTAGAAAATATATGTAAGTAATCATATTTCATGACATAAACACTTTTTTGGATCTGCTACTTTAATGTTAAATTGTAACGTAAGCGCTTTTCAACGAAGTTTGACGAAAAAATAGTAATATTGTAAATATTTTATGACTTAAAGGACCTATTCGTTACAAACAAAAAAAAAAAATTAAAAGATTAATTTGTTACAAACAACTAACTTAAATGACCGCGGATGGTATTCTGCCTATTTTTTATTAAACTTCGTTATATATATTTTTATTACAAAGAAGGATGAAACCAAGATAAAAGGAATATTATAATGAAATATCATTATATACTTTTTTATTTATACTTTAGTCTTTTATAATAGATAGGGTAGAATCTCAAATGAGAAACGCTATGCTGCTTTTGGGGTGGGCTTATTTGTTGGAAAACCATAAGATAAACGGGATGGGCCTTTTAGGATCATATTATTACCCATATGAAGATTACTTTTCTGACCTCGACCCCCCGACCCCACCCCAATGTCTCCCAAGCCATCTGAAATCCTGTTTTCGCCTCTGGTAACAGTGTAACACCCTACGACCCCGATTTCCTATTTTTAAATTACGCATATAAATAATAGAGCAGGTGTTACACATACTCAGCTTTTCAATAAATAATAAGACAAAATATCATATGATAACAGCATAATAGTTCATCCATCTCAATAATAAAACAATTCAGGTTCTCAATCTCTACTAGGAGAATAATTTAAATTTCAAAAGAAAGACTTAAATTCCATGGAAAATAAAATCAACGTTAAAACTTCAACCCTAGTGTTACAGATCAGAGCACGTAATCAACTACGCAGTTAATTGCTAATAAAATAATGACGGAAGATAATCTCCCATCGCCACCTGCTAAACGTCCCGTAGCTAGAGCTCCTTGTCCTGAGTATTTGTACCCAACGAGTACATACACCACAAAACACACAACAATAACAAATGGGTGAGAATACAGTTCAAAATATTTGATCAGAATATATAAAGCAACATGAAATAACAACATAAAATCATCACCATTAGTATTCACACTCGTGCACATCATTCACAATGTCAATTACTATCAAACATCATCATCTATATGCTAGATGCAACTCTTTCATATCACCTATATGCATGCCGGTACCGGTTTCTACTTATCAAAATTGTATGCCAGAGGTATGTTACTGAGCAATACAACGCATCACCAAATCAATACCAGAATCCTAATTATGTTATGATGCATGAAGACTCACCATATATAGACAACAACAATTCATCACCAATGTTTGTCTCCCTAATATTTTATTTTGAAGGTGAGAAAAACACAAGAAGGGGGGGTTGAATTGTGTTAGCTTTTTCTTCGTTTCTCCTACTGATATCACAGTTAAGAAGCAACAGACTAGTAGCTTCTGAAGTAGTGATCAGAGACTAAATATGCAGCGGATAAAAACTGAGTAAGAGAGAGAGAAGAAAGACACAAAGCAAATATACAGGTTCCTTCCACAAACCGGAAGTAGTCCTGTCCCCCTTGCACTTCCAAGGAGATTTCACTAACAATGTAATTTCAAATTACAAGTACTCAAGCACACAAGCAAGAGATTTCCAATGCTCAAGCACACAAGCAAGAGACTTTCCTATGCTCTAGTACGACTACAAGAGACTTACAAATGCTCAAGCTGAAGGAAAATCGAATGGGATTTCAGAATAAAGCAGCGGATAAAATTTTCGATTTTCTTTCCTTGGATCATTACGAATTAACACATGAATCAGTGATTCGATTGTTACCTCGAAGTGTGGAATCTGAAAGCTAGAAACTGGAATCTCGATCACAACAAAGCAAGCAGCAAGCAGCAAAGCCTCTAGCAAGTCCACACAAACGGTGCTCCTCCAAAACTCGGTGCTAGCCAAGGAATCAGAAGTGTCAGAGAGCTAGGGTTTCTTCAAGACGTCCAGCCCAAAACTTCAGCACTAAGGTTCTATTTATAGAACTCCTAGTGTGCTCTGCAAGTCAGAAGTCACTATTGGGCTTCAGTACGCCCAATAACGAGTTTAGTAGTTCTGCTAACTAATTAGCATTATTTACTAAACGCACCCCTTATATAAGTCATACTTATATATTTCTCTTTTGACCGTTCTTTGTGTGTGACCCTATAGGTTCTAGTCACGTTGGCAATAATATTAAATCTAATATTTAATACTATA